>Ga0302232_10000209_pt1 | contig 47818 bp, 41 predicted proteins | sample II_Palsa_N2_3_FD_193575 | JGI IMG/M metagenome (GOLD analysis project Ga0302232, IMG submission 193575) | Peat permafrost microbial communities from Stordalen Mire near Abisko, Sweden - II_Palsa_N2_3 | ecosystem: Environmental > Terrestrial > Soil > Palsa > Peat permafrost | place: Sweden...
CTTCGGCTTTCCGATACCCGATGCGCCGGGCAAGTTTTTCTATGTGTGGCTGGATGCGCCGGTGGGCTACCTCGCCAGCTTCAAGGCGCTGTGCGACCAGACCGGGCTGAAGTTCGACGACTTTCTAGCGCCGGACAGCACCGCCGAAATGCATCACTTCATCGGCAAGGACATCATCAATTTCCACGGCCTGTTCTGGCCGGCGATGCTGCACGGTGCACAGCTGCGCACGCCGACGGCGCTGCACGTCAACGGCTACCTGTCGGTCAACGGCGCCAAGATGTCCAAGTCGCGCGGCACCTTTATTAAGGCCCGCACGTATCTTGATGTCGGCCTGCACCCGGAATTCCTGCGCTACTACTTTGCGACCATGCTCAGCGATGCACCGGTCGACGTGGATCTCGATTTGAAGGCGTTCGAGGAGCGCGTCAATTCGCACCTGATCGGCAAGTGGGTGAATATCGCCAGCCGCACCGCCGGCTTCGTGCAGAAATTCTTCGACGGCAAGCTGGCCGATCGTTTCGATACCGAAGAGACCGCGCTGTGGCAGACCCTGCTGGCGCACTACGACGGCGTCGACGAGCTTTACGAAACCGGCGAATTCGCCGAGGTTACCCGCCGCTTCGTGAGCATCGCCGATCTGGTCAACGGCTACATCGCCGCCAAGGCGCCGTGGCTGATGGCGAAAGACGACAGCCGCCGCGACGAGCTGCAGCAGGTCTGCACGCTGGCATTGAATGGTTTTCGCCTGCTGGCCGGCCTGCTCAAGCCGATGCTGCCGGCAACCGTTGCCGCTGCCGAACAGTTCCTCGCGGCGCCGATCGGCAGCTTCGACGATGTGCGCCGCACGCTCTTCGGCCACACGATCCAGCCGTTCGAGTCACTGCTCGGCCGCATCGATCCGAAGCACGTCGAAGCCATGGTCGAAGCCTCGAAGGAATCGCTGGGCGCTCCATCCAGCGAAGCACCCGCGAAGGTTGCGACGACTAAAAAGCCCAAGGAATCCAGCAAGCCCATGAACACCAGCCAGCCCACCAGCGACGACGCCACTACAACGTCGACCGTTTCCATCGACGACTTCGCCAAACTGGATCTGCGCATCGGCAAGGTCACCGCCTGCGAATTCGTGGAAGGCTCGGACAAGCTGCTGCGCTTCGCACTGGATGCCGGCAGCCTCGGCACGCGCCAGATCTTCTCCGGCATTCGCGCCGCCTACGCCGAGCCGGAAAAACTCGTCGGCCGCAACGTGGTTTTCATCGCCAACCTCGCGCCGCGCAAGATGCGCTTCGGCCTGTCCGAAGGCATGATTCTTTCCGCCGGTGACGGTGGCAGCGATCTGTTTCTGCTCGATGCCGACCAGGGCGCCGCGCCGGGTGCGCCTGTTCGTTAATCGCTTGGAATGAAATTGCTTTGAATAAAAAGCCGGCTGCTTCAAAGCAGCCGGCTTTTTGTTGAGCTACGTCGCAATCACGCCGGTGATTCAAACGTGCCCGGGCTTTTTTCGGTGCCGCTCCACTGCGCCGTGCGCTGCCGGCTCGCTTCGGACAAGGCCTTGCGCACGCCGGCCGCGTCGTAATCCTTGCAGTAAACCGGCGTGCCGGGCTGCTGGCGCCATGACTCATCGAGGCCGCCGGCATCGACGGCATCGAAGCCCAGTTCCTCGACCAGCTTCAGCACGGTGGCCTTGGCAGCCGCTTCGTCACCCGCAATCGGCAGAGCCACGCGTCCGGCCGTACCCGCCGGAGTGCCTTTGTCACCGAGGCTCTTGGCGTAGATATTGTTGAACGCCTTGATCACCGGCCGGCCCAGCTGCTGCTCGACCCAACGGCTCTCGATCAGCCCGCCCTCAATACCTTCGATGCGGCCGTCGCGCTCGCGTGGATAGTAATTGCCGGTGTCGATCACCGCGACGCTGTCCGGCACACCGGCAAAGAGATCCTTGGGCAGCTCCGGGATGCGCGACTGCTGGATCGTCACGACAACCACGTCGCCCGCGCGCGCCGCTTCGTGCGCCGTCACCGCCTTGGCGCCGGTCTTCGCTGCCACGTCGGCCAGCGAGCCCGGTCCGCGCGAGTTGGCGATGGAAACCTGATGGCCGAGCTCGGTGAACCGTCGAGCCAGCGTGCCGCCGATCTGGCCGGCGCCGATGATGCCTATTTTCATGATGATTCCTCGGATCTGGCAAAGGGGTAATGAATACATGCGGCGATCGCTTGGCGATTCAACCCGCCAGCGGTGACACGGCCTGCGCGATGGAAGCCGCAGCATGCGCGTCGCAGCAGGTCTCCCGTCGCTACAATGCGATGGTGAACATTGAACTCTCTTCTCTCTCACTCGCCGACCGCATCGATGCGATCCTGCCGCAGACGCAGTGTGAGCAATGCGGCTACCACGGCTGCCGGCCATATGCTGAAGCCATCGCGCGTGATCAAGCCCCCATCAATCAGTGCCCTCCCGGTGGGCTTGCGGGCATCGAACAGCTTGCAACGCTGTTGCATCTACCGGCGTTGCCGCTTAACCCCGATCACGGTGTCGAAAAGCCGCGCACGCTGGCGCGCATCGTCGAGTCCGACTGCATCGGCTGCACCAAATGCATCCAGGCCTGCCCGGTCGACGCGATCATTGGTGCATCCAAATTGATGCATACGGTCATCGCTGACGACTGCACCGGCTGCGAGCTGTGCGTGCCGGCCTGTCCGGTCGACTGCATCGTATTGCTGCCGATGCCGGTGACGCAGATCGACAACGCCCATGCCGACGCCGCGCGCGCGCATTTCAACCGACGCGAAGCGCGGCTGCAGCGTCAGCGCCTGCAGCGCGATGCCGAGCTGGCAGCGCACAAGTCTGCCGCAGACAACGGCGCCGTCCAGCGCAATCCCGTGCTGGAAGCACTCGCTCGCGCAAAGGCCAAACGGCAGGCGCCCAGGTCATGAGTCGGTATTCGTGAAACGCGCCGACGTCATCGAACTCTTTTCCCGCCTGCGCGAGCTCAATCCGCATCCGACCACCGAGCTGGCATACAGCACGCCGTTCGAACTGCTGGTCGCGGTGGTGCTATCGGCGCAGGCCACCGATGTGGGCGTGAACAAGGCGACCAGAAAACTCTATCCGGTTGCCAACACGCCGCAGGCCATTTTCGATCTCGGCGAAGACGGCCTGAAGCGCTATATCAGCACGATCGGTTTGTTCAATGCCAAGGCAAAAAACGTGATCGCGTTATGCCGGCTATTGATCGATCAGCACGACGGCGAAGTGCCGCATAACCGAGAGGCGCTGGAAGCCCTGCCCGGCGTGGGCCGCAAGACGGCCAACGTGGTGCTCAATACGGCATTCGGCGAGCCGACCATGGCGGTCGATACGCATATTTTCCGCGTATCCAATCGCACGGGGCTGGCGCCCGGCAAGGACGTGCGCGCGGTCGAAGACAAGCTGGTGAAGGTGATCCCGGACGAATTCAAGATGGATGCGCACCACTGGCTGATCCTGCACGGCCGCTATGTGTGCAAGGCGCGCAAGCCCGATTGTCCGCACTGTGCGATCCGCGATCTTTGCCGCTACAAGGAAAAAACTGCCGACGCCTGAGCCAAAGGCAAGCTGCAGATTGCCTGCCGAGCGCCATCGTTGACTTGTCTGCCCCACGCCGTCACCATGCGCCGCCGCCCTACCGTTGCGGTAACCCAGAGACCTTTATGGACAGCGACCCAGCCAGTTGCAACCGGACCCGCGTGCCCGGAACTGCAACACAACCCGATTACGATACTCACGGCATCGTCGTGAGCGGGCCGCTGCGCGGCTGATCCGCTCGCTCCGTGCCGCGCATGGAGATGAGCATGAAAAAGATTTTCCTTCACTTCACCACGCTCTTTTTGGCGGGCAGCAGCGCGTCGGCTTTTGCCGATGACGCGCCGCTGTTCGTGCCGCAGTGGCTGGGCGCGCAGTACACCTTCATCGATCAGCATCAGTCACCGTTGCACTCGCCCTATAGCGGCCCGGAAAGCTTGCGCGCGCAGGGCGATACCGAACGTTCGCATACCTTCGGCACGTACTTTGGTGTCGCGCTGCCGGCCCACCTGCAGTTCTATTTCGACGTGGAAATGTTCAAGGGTGAAGCGGTCAGCGGCGGCACCGGCCTCGGCGGCTTTGCCAACGGCGACGTGGTGCATTCCGGCGGCGGCACGCTGAGCAAGACGGCCTACGTCGCACGCCGCTATCTGCGCTGGACATTTTCGCTTGGTGACGACGGCACGACGGCCGAGCGCGCGCAGGATCAGCTACCCGATCAGGAGGCCTCCAGCCGCGTCGAGATCAAGCTCGGCAAGATGGCGGTGAGCGACGATTTCGACAAGAACCGCTATGCCGACGCCGCGCGCACGCAGTTTCTCAACTGGTCGCTACTCAACAACACCGCGTGGGATTTTGCCGCCGATACGCGCGGCTACACCGATGGCCTGATGATCGGCTGGATCAACCCGGTGTGGAGCCTGCGCTATGGCATCTACCGCATGCCGACCGAAGCCAACGGCACCGAGCTGGTCAGCTCGCTCGGCGAGGCTCGCGGCCAGCAGCTCGAACTCACGCTGCAGCCGGTGCCCGACGGCGGCGTGTTGCGCCTGCTTGCTTTCCAGAATGTCGCCAGCATGGGCATCTACCGCGATGCCATCGCCATCGCCCTGGCCAATGGCACCGTGCCCGATATCCATGCTGACGATCAGAAAGGTCGACACAAATACGGCTTTACCGCGAACGGCGAACTGCCGCTGGCGGACGGCGGCAATACCGGCCTGTTTGCACGCGCCGGCTGGAATGACGGCCATACGGAATCATTTGCTTACACGGAAGTGGATCAAACGCTCAGCGCCGGCATGCAGCTTTCCGGCGCGCACTGGGGCCGATCGAAAGATACGCTGGGCGTCGCCATGGCTATCGACGCGCTCTCGGCTGATCACCGCGATTACCTGGCCCTGGGCGGTTCGGGATTCACGCTCGGCGACGGTGCGCTCAATTACGCGCGCGAACGCATCATCGAGGCCTACTACAGCGCGGCCGTGGTCGAGCATCTGACCCTGAGTCCCGATTTTCAGCTGATCCACAACCCCGGTTACAACCACGACCGCGGCCCGGCCCGCTTTCTCGGCATGCGCGCGCACGTAGAATTCTGAAACGCGAATGCATTCGATACGCGCCGTTTGGGCGAACGGCGCGTATCGGCCGCTAAACCGGTAACTGCGCCCGCTCCAGCGCGGCGATGTGACGCTCCAGCCGCGGCCCGAGGTAACAGTGCGAGCCGCACGACAGCAAACCCGCTGCGCTGAACTCAAGCAGATACCACGCCGGCGCGCGCGACACGAAGCCTTGGTGATCGCCCGCCACATCGTCGCGGCTGGTGAACACTTCGAGAAAAGCGATGCCCTCGAGCATGTCGCCGATACCGACCAGACCGGCGCGAATTTCCGCCGGTTTCAGATAATGCAGCACGTCGGTACACACGATCAGATCGAAGCGCGCATCGAAACGCAGCTGTTCGAGCTGACCGAAGCGGGCCAAACCGATATTCCGCTGCCGACCGTAACGCGCCACCACATATTCGCTGGCATCGAGTCCGCGATACGCAAGCCCTGGTCGCAGCGCCAGCAGTGGCGCACGCCAGATGGCTTCACCGCAGCCAACATCGAGCACATTGCGCAGCGGCCGACCGAGGTAGTACTCGGCCTGCGCCACCACCATCGCCACTTTGCGCTTCAGTTCGGCCGGCGAAGCGACCGAGTGCTTCGGATCGCGGTACCACTTGTCGAAATAGTCGCGATCGTAGGTCTTCGGCATAGCTGTTGTTCCGGCACGGATGACTAAACCAGGATGGTAGCCGGTACGCATGCCGCGACAAATAAACGTGGCGTCACCTTGCGTATGCGCGTCGCTTGCCAGCATTCCACTTTGTTCACTGCAGGAGTTCGTCATGCCCATGGTCCGTTTCCGCCTGATCGGCAGCCGCGCCACCGCCGATGCCGTTATTTCCGCCGTGCATGGCATCAACAACGTGGAGCATGTCGAGGAAGTCGATGACTTGGTGCCGATGATGCGTGACGACTCCAGTTCCAGCGAGTCCGTCGCCGACAGCGAAAGCCAGACCTATTACATCGAAGTGGATACGCCCAACGACCAGGTTGCCGATACCGTGCGCGGCAGCGCCGAAGCCGTCGCTTACGAACTGGACGCCGGCATCGAATTTACCGACGAGTTCTGAGTGACTCCGGAAAGCCGCTGAGGGGCTGGGGTTTTCGCGGCACCGCTCCGACGCAACGTGAATCACGACCAACGCTGCGATTCCGTTTTTGCGAGCGTGTCAGCCGTAACATGGTTGGTGCGTTTAAGTTGAAGGTACAAGGGGTTGCCACTCGGCAGCCTTTGAAACCTCGGCTGGAAATCGCATGCCTGTGGATATCGATCATCGACGCCTCGCCGCCAGACGCTCGCGCATGCAGGCCTGGCTGATCCCTGCCATCCTCACATTGATCGCCGGCATCGGCCTGTTGGCCGCCACCGATGCGAAAACGTCGCCGCGACCTTTGACTGACTCCGCGTTGACGGCCGAAGACATCGCCTGGCTCAAACGCGACAGTTTCGGCATCGATTCGAACGAACTGGCGCAATATCGCCAGCTGGGCCGCAAGGCTTTTCTCGACGCGCAGCTGGCTGATCGCGGCGATACGCTGCCCCCCGCCATCAGCAGCCTCATCGGCAGCTACGAGGCCATCAGCACGCCAGTTACTCAGCTGGCAATCCAGTATCGTGACGCCGCCCAGGAGATCAAGTCGATGGCCGATGGCGATCCCAAGATCGCCGCAAAAAAGGCCCGACGCATCCAGGCGCGCCAGCTCGCGGTGCAGGCGCAGCAGGCCGAACTGCTGCACGCGGTCTATGGCGGCAATCAGTTGAAGGAACAGATGGTCTGGTTCTGGCTGAATCATTTCAGCGTCTATGCCGCCAAGGGCGGCGTGTCGATCATGGCCGCGGACTACCAGGAGAACGTGATACGCCCGCACGCGCTGGGCAAATTCCGCGACCTGGTGGTGGCGACGCTGAAAAGCCCGGCGATGCTGCTGTTTCTCGACAACGCAAAAAACGTCAAAGACAAGACCAACGAAAACTATGCGCGCGAGCTGATGGAGCTGCATACGCTTGGCGTCGGCGCGGGTTACACCCAGCAGGACGTGCAGCAGCTGGCGCTGATTCTCACCGGCGCGGGCATGGCCGGCCGCGGTGGCGACGGTGGCTTTTTTCGCCAGCGCGCCAACGTCGAACGCGATGGCCTCTTCGCCTTCCATCCCGACAAGCACGACTTCAGCCGCAAGGTGTTTCTCGGGCATACGATTAGCGGCAGTGGCGCCGATGAAATCGATCAGGCCATCGACCTGATCGTGAAACAGCCCGCGTGCGCGCAGTTCGTATCCAGACAACTCGCTAGCTATTTCGTGGCGGACAACCCGCCACAGGCCCTGGTCGACGCGATGGCGAAAACCTTCCAGCGCACCGACGGCAACATTGCCGATGTGTTGCGCACGATGTTCCTGTCGCCCGAACTCACCGCGAACGCAGGAAAGAAGTTCAAGGATCCGACCCAGTTCATGGTCTCATCGATGCGACTGGCCTACGATGGCCAGCCCGTGACTAATGCCATGCCGATGGTCAACTGGCTGCGGCAGATGGGCGAACCGGTCTACGGCCGCATCACGCCGGACGGCTGGCCGCTCGATAGCACCAGCTGGTCGGGCTCCGGGCAGATGGCCAAACGCTTTGACGTGGCGCGGGCGATTGGCAGCGGACACAACCTGCTCTTTGCGGCATCCGGGGCGATAACCCCCGACGCCATGCCGGCGCAGATTGCGCCGCCTAAGCTCGACAACGCGATTTATCGCGAAACGATCGAGCCGACATTGTCGCCTGCAGCACGTACCGCCTTGAGCAAGGCGGCGTCGCCAGTGGAATGGAATACCTTTCTGCTGTCGTCGCCCGATTTCAATTACCGCTGAATCGCTTTCATCGTTTTTATTGTCATTGCCATCATCGAGGTGCCTTATGAACCGTCGTGAATTTTTGCTCGCCGCTGCCAGCGCCGCCGTGGCGCTGCCGACGCTTTCATTCTCCAGCAAGCTGTTTGCCGCGCCGGCTAGCGCCCCTCGTTTCTTGTTCGTTTTTTTGCGCGGCGGCTATGACTGCAACAACCTGCTCGTGCCTTACAGCAGTGATTTTTACTACCAGTCGCGGCCGACACTCGCCATCGCGCGGCCGGACGCCGGCAATCCCAATAGCGCCATCGCGCTGGATGCCAACTGGGGGCTTAATCCGGTGTTGCGTGAGTCGATCTACCCGTTATGGCAGAAAAAGCAGATTGCATTCGTGCCGTTCGCCGGCACCGATGATCTGTCGCGCAGCCATTTCGAAACGCAGGACAACATCGAGCGCGGCCAGCCGATCGGCCACGCCGGCGATTTTCGCTCGGGCTTCATGGCGCGTCTCTCCGGTCAGCTCACCGACGTACCATCGATAGCGTTCACCAACAACCTGCCGTTGAGCTTTCAGGGATCGAGCAGGGACATTCCCAACATTTCATTAAAGGGTGATACCAAGGCACGCTTCGATGCGCGCCAGTCGGCCATCCTTTCAGACATGTACAAAGGCACGCCGCTAGCCTCCGCCACCGCCGACGGGCTGGCGTTGCCGACCACGATCTCGGATGACCTGCGCAACGAAATCGTCAAGGCCAGCGCCGGCGCTCCCAGCGCGCGCAACTTCGCCACCGAAACGCGCCGCATCGCCACGCTGATGCGCGATCAATACCGTCTCGGCTTCGTCGACGTCGGCGGCTGGGACACCCACGTCAATCAGGGCAGCGTCACCGGCGGCCTGGCCAACAACCTGAAGAATCTCGGCGAGGGTCTGGCCGCTTATGCCGACGGGCTCGGCGACGAATGGAACAATACCACCGTCGTCGTCCTTTCCGAATTCGGCCGCACGTTCCGCGAGAACGGCGACAAGGGCACCGACCACGGCCATGGCACGGTGCACTGGGTACTCGGCGGCAAGGTCAACGGCGGTCGCATCGCCGGGGAGCAGGTTGCGGTGACCCAGGCCAACCTGCTGCAGAATCGCGACTATCCCGTGCTGAACAACTACCGCGACGTGCTGGCCGGCTTGCTGGGCAAGACCTGGGGACTCCAGGGCGACCGCCTTCAGGCCGTATTTCCGCAGGCGAAGCCGCGCGATCTGCAACTGGTATAGGTGAACTCGCCGCCACGTCACCTCGCACATTCCTCCCGATCACCACCCCAGTTCGGCGAAGCGCATGCGGAGAACCGTTGACGCCACAATCAGGGACCATGTCAGTGAAGCGCCGGTTTCGATTTCACCGCATCGGCCGCAGACATCTATCAAGGAGACGTTACGCATGCGCCCCGCCCATTTTGGCGTCTCGAAAAAAATCCTGCGCCTTGCTCTTTTCTCAGCGGGATGCTCGTTGTTCCTGGCGCCGCTGGTGGCAAGCGCGCGTAGTACGGCACCACTCAAGCCGGATGACGTCACCTGGCTGCGCCGCGATGGCTTCGGCCTCGATAGCGCGAGCGTGGCCCGCTACCGGGATCTGGGCCGCGGCGGTTTGCTCGATGCGCAGCTGGCCGATCGCATCAGCGATCCGCTGTCGCCAGCTATCGCCTCGCTGATCAATGGCTACCAGGCAATCGCCACGCCGTCCTCGCAGCTGCTGATGGAGCTGGACGCCGCGCAGCAACACATCAAGAGCATGCCGGACGGTCCCGATCAGGTGGCTGCGAAAAAGAATCTGCAGGACATGGGCAATCAGCTGCAGCAGCAGACCCAGCAGACCGAGCTGCTGGAAGCGGTATACGGTGCCAACCAGTTGAAGGAACAGCTGACCTGGTTCTGGCTCAACCACTTCAGCATCTATGCCCCGAAGGGCCGGGTGCGCTGGGAGCTGGCCGACTTCACGCAGAACGCCATCCGCCCGCACGCGCTGGGCAAGTTTCGCGACCTGCTGATGGCCACGCTGGAAAGCCCGGCCATGCTGGAGTTTCTCGACAACAATCAGAACGCGAAAGGACACGTCAACGAAAACTACGCGCGTGAGCTGATGGAGCTGCACACGCTCGGCGTCGGCTCGGGTTACTCGCAGCAGGACGTGCAGCAGCTGGCGCTGATCCTCACCGGCGTCGGCATCGCACCAGCCAACGGCAAGCCGGAGAAGTTCAATCCGAAGATGACACCACTGGTCGTGCGCAACGGCCTGTTCGAGTTCAACCCGCAGCGGCACGATTTCAGCGACAAGGTTTTTCTCGGCCACACCATCAAGGGCAGTGGCTTTGACGAGGTAACCCAGGCTGTCGACCTGATCGTGCAGCAACCGGCGTGCGCGGAATTCGTATCGCGCCAGCTGGCGGAATATTTCGTTGCGGATAACCCGTCACCCGCACTGGTGAAGAAAATGGCGCATACCTTCCAGCGCAGCGATGGCGATATCGCCAAGGTGATGCGCACGATGATCGAGTCGCGCGAATGGCTATCCAAAGACAATCCGAAATTCAACGACCCGATGCGCTTCGTTGTGTCATCGGTACGGCTGGCGTTTGACGGCAAACCCATTGCCAACGCCATGCCGCTGGTCAACTGGCTCAATCAGCTGGACGAGCCACTGTTCGGCCGCATCACGCCTGACGGCTGGCCACTCGATGGCGCCAGCTGGTCCAGCTCCGGCCAGCTGGCCAAGCGCTTCGACATCGCGCGCGCCATCGGCAACGGCAACAATCAGCTGTTCACGCCGGCCGGCAGCACGACACGCGGCGGAGGCTTTCCCTTGCTAACCACACGCCTCTATTACGACGTCATCGAACCGGGCCTTTCACCCGCCACGCGGGACGCGCTGAGCAAGGCCACCTCACAGCAGGAGTGGAACAATTTTCTGCTGGCTTCGCCGGATTTGAACTACCGGTAATTCAAGGTCGTCTCTCGATCGGATTCACGCACTAACATGCCGCACTGAGACCGGTTGTTGCCCGAATCCGCGAGGTATGCCTTGATCGACGAGCTTCCCGACATCATTGCCACAAAGCTCAGCGTACTGTTTTGCGGCATTAATCCTGGAATGACGGCGGCCGCGACGGGCCACCATTTCGCCGGGAGGAACAATCGCTTTTGGCGCGCAATCCATCTTGCAGGTTTTACTCCTGAGGAAATCCCGCCGCAGGAAGACCGCACGATACTCAGGTACGGATGCGGTTTGACGTCGGTAGTAAACCGGCCGACGGCGCGTGCAGATCAACTTTCACCAGAAGAATTCGTTGCTGCCGCCGCCGAGTTCAGGCAGAAGATCGCACGCTATGCGCCGCGCTTCGTCGCCTTTCTGGGCAAGGCGGCGTACTCGGGTCTTTCGAGTCGACAAGACATCGCATGGGGACTGCAGCCGATGCGCATGGAGGGCGCCCGCGTGTGGATTTTGCCCAACCCCAGCGGCAGAAACCGCGCATTCACTCTCGACCGCCTGGTCGAGGCGTACCGCCAGCTTTATCTGGAGGTGGTTACCGTTTCCAGCGGCGAGAACGTCGTAAAAACGCTGGTTCAATAAAGCCTTGATCGGAAGCACCGGTTTTGGCCGCTGGCGCTTTCTGACACGATGCAGTGCACGCAAGAACAACGCGAAGGGGGAGATCTCAAGTGGTTCAAAAAGAAACGGCGCCGACGTTTTGGCCCGGCACACCGCTGCCGCGTGCATTCTACGATCGCGCTGTAACCATCGTTGCGCCGCAACTGCTCAACAAAATTCTGGCTGCAGCGGATGGCCGCGCCGGGCGCATTGTGGAAGTAGAGGCCTATGCCGGCGCCATCGATCCAGCCGCGCACACCTACCGGGGGAAAACGCCGCGAAACGCAACGATGTTTGGACCGCCCGGGCATATGTATGTCTACTTTACCTACGGCATGCACTGGTGTTGTAACTGCGTGTGCGGACCTGAAGGCGATGGTTGCGGCGTGCTCATCCGCGCATTGGAACCGCTGCGCGGGCTTGAGCAAATGCGTGCAGCACGCCCACGCATAACGCGTGAACGTGATTTATGCCGCGGGCCGGCTCGCCTGTCGCGGGCCATGGGCATCAACGGCGCCCAAAATGGGATTGATCTGGTTGACCCCAATGCCGGCTTTACCGTCGTCGACGATGGCATGGCTCCGCCCAAAGGCTTGGAGGGAGGTCCTCGTGTCGGCATCAGCCGCGGCCAGGATTTTCCATGGCGTTGGCGTGTGCCTGGCAACCGTTATGTATCGGGTACGACCTCGCCATGAAGCCGGTCCTTGACGCGTGCACTGCGCCATAGGCAACGCGTCTATTTTCATGCAGCCGCCGACGCGCTTCGCAGTCTTGCGGAAACCGATTCAAAAGCGAACGTTGCAACGAGATGCTTCGAGCACATGGCTTGGTTTCCAAACCGCGCATTGAATGGTGCCATGTCCATTCCAGCCTGCTAAGTTGAACGCTGTGCTGAACGTCATTACAGGGGATTGCCATGATTCGCCGCCACCTTCTCGCTGCCGCCATGCTGGCCAGCTTTGTGTTTACGCTGTCCGTTGCGGCAGAGACACCGCAGTCCAAACCGGCAACCACGCCTACCACGTCGCAACTGCTGGCGCAGTCCTCGCACACCGAGTGGCGCACGCCCGATCCTGAAAACCTGCTGGTGATGACACTGGCCAGCGGCCCGGTTTTGATCGAACTGGCACCCGACTTCACCCCGCTGCATGCAGCCAATATTCGCACGCTGATCCGTCAGCATTATTTCGACGGGCTGGCGATCGTGCGCGTGCAGGATAATTTTGTGACGCAGTGGGACGACCCGGCAGGAGACGATAACGGCGACAAGTCGAAGATCCGCTCTTTCGGCAACGCCAAAGCCACGGTCGCGCCGGAGTTTACCCGCGCTATCGATCCGAAGCTGCCGTGGACGAGACTGCCCGACGGCGACGTGTATGCGCCGGAAGTCGGCTTCTCGAAGGGTTTTCCGGTCGCGCGCGATCCGGCCAGTGGCAAAGAATGGCTCGCGCACTGCTATGGCATGGTGGGCGTCGGTCGGGACAATGCGCCGGACAGCGGCAACGGCAGCGCGCTTTACGCGGTCATCGGCCAGTCGCCGCGACGGCTGGACCGCAATTTGGCGGTCGTAGGTCGGGTACTCGAGGGAATGCCCTTGTTATCCAGCCTTCCGCGCGGCACTGGACCGCTGGGTTTCTATGACAAGCCGGCGCAGCAGGTTGCCATCCAGTCGGTACAGCTGGCGGCGGACATGCCGATGAAGCAACGGCCCGCCATCGAGGTATTGCGCACAGACAGCAGCACCTTTGCGGCCCTGGTTGAAGCCAGACGCAACCGTCGCGACGCGTTCTACACGGTGCCCGCCGGAAAAGTCGACCTTTGCAGCATCGATGTGCCAACGCGCACGCTCACCGCTGAATCAACGGGCAAACACTGATCGACGCAACATTGTGTTCATCGCCATCGGTTACGTTCGCTGATGCGGATTTTATTGACATGCGCGAGGTCAGCCGATGACAGGAAAGCCGATATTGTCGAGTGATACCTTCAACTTTCTGAGGGCGTGGTGGCGAGCACCACGCAGCATCGGTGCGCTGGCGCCGTCAGGCCCTTCGCTGGCGCGCCTGATGACGCAGCATATCGATCACCGCCACGGCTCGGTGATCGAACTGGGGCCAGGCACCGGTGTTTTTACCCGTGCATTGCTCGCCGGCGGATTGCCGCTCCATCAACTGGCGCTGGTGGAAGCCGATCCGGTGTTTGCCAAGGCATTGGCGCACCGCCACGCCGGCGCACGCGTGCTATGCCTTGATGCGGCTGAGCTTGCGAATACGCTGCCGCTATTTGGCGAAGAGCTGGCCTGCGCGGTCGTCAGCGGGCTGCCTTTACGATCGATGCGGCAGGCCCAGGTGGCGCGCATCGTGCGCGGCGTGTTCGAGCAACAGCTTCAAACCGATGGCGTGTTTTACCAGTTCACTTATGGGCTGCGTTGTCCGCTGCCGCGTTCGCTGCTTGAACAGCTGGATCTGGAAGTCGTTCGCGTCGGCAGCGTGATCTTCAATCTGCCGCCAGCCACCGTGTATTGCATCCGGCGACGAAAACTCGCACACGTCACCGTCTGACGTTGAGCACGCGAAAACGCGCCCTGCAGCCTGTCTCAAACGTGAATTTATCCGCCCTGCACAGTCTTTGCACACATAACTTTTCCATCGGCTGCGTTATCACAACCTCTCAAAGCCCGTTGCTCCAAGGGCGTCACACGGGACGAAGGGATGAAGCGCAGCCGCAAGGTATTCAACTGGATCGCTGGTATTTTTCTGGCATTGATCGTTGTGCTGGTGATTTTGATTGCTACGTTCGACTGGAATCGCGTCAAGCCATTCATCAACGACAAAGTCAGTCAGGCGATCGGCCGGCCGTTCGCCATCCAGGGCGATTTAAGCGTCGACTGGCGTCGTGAGCCCACAGAAGACGGCTGGCGCGCCTGGGTGCCGTGGCCCGAATTCACCGCTAAGGATATTCGCGTAGGCAACCCCGCCTGGGCAAATCAGCCCCAGTTTGCCCAGCTGGAAGCGCTGCGCTTCAGGTTGTCGCCGCTGCCGCTGATCGCTCATCAGATTGACGTGCCGTCGCTGCATCTGGTTCACCCCGTGATCAATCTGCAGCGGGACAAACAGGGCCGCGCCACCTGGGATTTCAACCTGCCGCAAGGTGACGGCCAGCCATCGACGTGGAATCTCCAGCTCGGCTCGATCGGCTTCGACAGCGGTCAGGCGTCGCTGGATGACGCAGCCAACAAGCTCAAGCTGCAGTTGACGGTAACGCCAATGCAGCAGGCTATTCCGTATGACCAGCTGGTGGCCCAGCAATCGGCCACGACGAGCAAGGAAACCGGTACCGGTTCCAAAGAAATCAAAAAGAACGGCGACGCAGCAGACAGCCAGACTGCAGCGGCGGCCTCCAAGACCAGTTATCAATTCGCATGGAAGGTCGACGGCAGCTATCAGGGTGCGCCGATCAGGGGCGACGGAAAAATCGGTGCGGTGCTGGCGTTGCAGCAGTCCAACCTGCCGTTCCCCGTGCAGGCTGATGTGCATGTGGGCGACAGCCATATTGCGCTGGTCGGCACGCTGACCGATCCGGTCCACCTGGCGGCACTGGACCTCAAGCTATGGTTCTCCGGCTCCAGCCTGGCCAAGCTGTACGCCATAACTGGCGTAACGCTGCCGAACACGCCGCCGTACGCAACGGAAGGCCACTTGAAGGCTGAGCTTCATCGCAACAACAGCCGCTTCAGCTACGAAGATTTTCGCGGCCACATCGGCGGCACGGACACCGGGGGCAGCCTGCTTTACATCACCGGCGGTGTTCGACCGAAACTGAGCGGCCATTTGTCATCGCAGCAGCTGCGTTTCGTCGACCTCGCGCCGCTGATTGGCGGCGGATCGGATGAAGAGAAAAAGCAGCGTGGCGACAAGACCGTACAGCCCGCCGACAAGCTGCTGCCGGTCGAGCCGTTCAGTACCGACCGCTGGAAAGCGATGGATGCGGACGTGACCTTCAATGCCGTGCGCATCGTGCAGGACGCCAAGCTGCCGATCAGCACGCTCAATACCCATCTGATCATGGACGACGGTGTGCTGCAGCTGGCACCGCTGAATTTCGGCCTCGCTGGCGGCACGGTCGAAAGCACCATTCGATTGAACGGCAGCAAGACGCCGATGCAGGGCGCGATGAAAATCGGTGCGCGTCATCTCAAGCTGAAACAGTTGTTCCCGACCACGGGTACGATGCAATCGGCTCTGGGCGAGATCAACGGCGACATCAACATTACCGCGACCGGCAACTCGGTTGCGGCCCTGCTCGGCAGCTCCAATGGCGAGATGAAGCTGCTAATGAATGACGGCGCGATCAGCAAGACCTTGCTGGAAACAGCGGGCCTCAACGTCGGCAACATCATTATCGGCAAACTGTTCGGCGACAGCACCGTTCCGATCAACTGTGCAGCCACGGACATGACGGCAAAGAACGGCCTGTTCACCATGAACCTGTTTGTGTTCGACACCAACAACGCGGTGATCAAGGTCGATGGCACCATCGACTTCGCCTCTGAAAAGCTCGACCTGTCGGTCAAACCGCAGACCAAGGGCCTGCGCATCTTCTCGTTGCGGACGCCGCTGTACGCTCAAGGCACGCTAAAGAAACCGGATGTCGGCGTCGAGAAACTCCCACTGATCGAGCGCGGCGCCGGCGCCGTGGCACTCGGCGTCGTTGCGGCCCCCGCCGCGGCACTGCTGGCGCTGGTGTCGCCGATGCACTCGGATGATGGTGCCAACACCTGCCGCACCGTGCTGGAGCAACTGCGCGACTCTGGCAAGAGCATGCCGGCGACCGAAGCGGCGATCAAGAATCCGGGATCGTTGAAAGCAAATACCAAGACCCACTGATGGCGATAAGCCGATGCGCTCCGGCACGCTGGAGCTCATCGAAGCGGCGACCTTGCATTGGCTTGAATCGGCACGCGGAAGTTTCAGCCGGATCCGCGTCACACGCGCTCCGCATGCCGCTAAACGGCTGCAACAGCCCTACAATGCACGTTCCATAGGCAAGCGTTCAACGGGCGTCGTCGAGCATGCAAGCAGTCAGCAAGGCCCGTCTGCAGATTCATTTCTGCGTGGGGCTGTGGGGCTTTACCGCCATTCTCGGCAAGTTGATCACCCTGCCCGCGCTGCCGCTGGTGTGGTGGCGCATGCTGCTGGTTGCAGCGGCGCTGCTGCTGATGCCCAAGGTGTGGCGCGGCCTCATCGCCATGCCGGTGCGGTTGCGCTGGGCGTACGCGGGCATTGGTGTGCTGGTGTCACTGCATTGGCTGACCTTTTACGCGGCCATCAAACTCTCCAACGCGTCGGTTGGCGCTACCTGCATTGCGATCGGACCGGTTTTTTTGTCCTTCATCGAGCCCTGGATCGCGCGCCGGCGGTTTGATCCACGCGAACTGCTGATCGGTGTCGCCGTGGTGCCGGGCGTAGCGATGGTGGTCGGCGGCGTGCCGCACGGCATGCGGCTGGGCATCCTGGTGGGCGGCGTGTCGGCGCTGTTCGTGGCGCTGTTCGGCTCGCTCAACAAGCGGCTGGTGGATCATGGCGACCCGCTCACCGTCACCTGCATCGAACTCGGCACCGGCGCGCTGTTTCTCACCGCGGCCGCGCCGCTGCTGCCGCATACGGGCAACGCCTTCGTATGGCCTGATGCACACGATACGTGGCTGCTACTGGCCCTCTCATTCGGCTGCACCCTGTTTCCGTTTGCGCTGGCACTGGTGGCCTTGCGCCATATCAGCGCCTTTGCCACGCAGATGATCACCAATCTGGAACCGGTCTACGCGATTGTGCTGGCGATCGTGCTGCTGCACGAACAGCGCGAGCTGGACGGCTGGTTCTATGCCGGCGTGGTGGTGATTCTTGCGGCGGTGTTCATGCACCCCCTGCTGAACCGCAAGTCGCAAACGACGGAGCAACCCGAACTGCTGGGCACCAGCGAAAGCCACGGCATGGTGGAGTAAGGCTCCGGCACCCGAGGGCGCCCAACGCTCGGCATGACTCGCGATGCGCTTGCTGCTTCGCCGCTAAGAACCTAGCTGCCAATGGACTCGCTGACCACCTGATCGCGACCGGCGCTCTTGGCCGCATAGAGTGCAAAATCCGCGCGCCGGATAACGTCTTCCACCGAAACCGATTCCATGCCTATCCAGATCAGTCCGACGCTAAGCGTGATGCGGAACGGCTCGCCCAGCCAACTTTGCGACGTGCTGCCGATAGCTTGCTGAATCTCCTGCATGCGCGTTTCGGCGTCGATACGGCCGATGCCTGGCAGCAGCATCAGAATTTCCTCGCCGCCATAGCGGCCAAGCAGATCGCCGCCGCGCACGTAGGACTGCAGCTGATGGGCGATGTTCTGCAGCGTCGCGTCGCCGGCCTGATGGCCGTAGGTGTCATTGATCCGCTTGAAGTGATCGGCATCCATCAAGGCCACCGCCATGCCCGGCGACTTGCGTGCGCCGGGAGCCAGCTGCCCGGCCAGCAGTTCAAGAATGGCCATGCGGTTGTACATACCGGTCAGACCATCGTGAGTGGCCTGGTCATAGAGCTCAGCGCGAGCCAGTTCGAGCTCGCGTTTTTCCTGGGTCAGTTCGGCCGTGCGAACGCCGACCATGGCTTCCAGCCGCCGGTTTTGTTGCAGCAAGCGGCTGCTGCGCCAACGCCAGACCACAGCCATCAGCCCGAGCAGCAGCAGCGCCTCCAGCGGATAGGTCCACCAGGCCAGCCACCACGGCGAGGGAATGCTGAAATCGATATAACTCGATGGCGATTGCGAGCGGCGGTCGTCGTCGACAGCCTGCACCTCGAAGCGATAGTCGCCCGACGGCAAACCGGTAAAGTTGACCACATGCGCCGCCGTTTCGACCCAGTCCGAACCCTGCAGCCGATAGCGGAAGTGCGGCGTCGCATCGGAAGCGCGGCCGAGCATGGTGAAGCGAATCGCCAGCGGCGCGTGATTTTCGCCCATGGGGACACTGTCGCCCTCGTTGACCGAGTCGCTGCCGTGCATGACCGAGGTGATCATCACGCTGCGCGGCGTGGCCGAAAGCATCGCTTCGGGTCGCAGGATGTGGCTGACGCCGATGGGCGTGCCAATCCATATCGAGCCATCGTTGTCCTCGAAAAACGCGTTCTGGTCGGTTTCGTCCCAGATCAGCCCGTCGTCCTGGGAAAGATGCGTCCAGCTTTTGCCGTTGTAGACATCCACGCCGCCACCGCCGCCGACCCACAGCCAACCGCGGCGATCGCGCCGGATAAAATAGACCAGCGATCTTTTCAGCCACGCATCGTCGACGCTGGCGATGGTCAGCTGATCGCCGACCACGCTGCCATGAAACACGCCAGGCTCGTTGGCACCCAGCCACAGGCTGCCGTCGCTGGCGACCGTCACCGCACTGAAGCCGGAAGCGATGCTGACGTCGCTGGCCAGCATCATCGTCCAGTGGTTATTGAGGTAACGCAGCATGCCGGCATTGCAGGCAAACCACAGGGCACCCTGATCGTCTTCAGCAATATCCGAACACTGGCTGTCGGTGGTTTCAGCCGCCGGCACGCGCTGCAGGGTGCCGCCCGGGCTTTCCATACGGTAAATGCCGTTGACGGTGCCGACCCACAATGCGCCGCGCCGATCGAAATGCAGCACCTTGACGAAGCTCGCAAGCTTTGCAACCAGGGTCGTGCGATTGCCGGCCGGCTCGTAACGCAGCACGCGACCGTCGTAGAGTCCGACCCAGACGGCTCCATCAGGAGCCTTCGCCAAGGCAAGCACCTGGCGCGGCTGCGGCAACACATGCAGCAGCCACGGCTCTATCTGCGTTTGCCCACGCAACAGGGTGCTGCCCCCGAGCTCGTTGCCAAACCACATGCGGTTCTGGTCATCGCGCAGGATCGACCAGTTCGGCGCACTGTCCAGCCCCTGGTGAAGGCCCCAGCCGTCGACGAGGCCGTAATTGCCCCAACGATAGATGCCACGCCCGTACGTGCCCAGCCATAGCGCGCCGTCGCGGTCAAACAGCATCCCGGTGATGCCGATATCGGGCAGACCGTTGCGCTCGTTGATCACCTCCCAGCGCGTGCCGTTCCAGCGCACCAGACCGTGGTTGGTGCGGGTCAGCACGTGGCCGTCATGATCTTCGACAAAGCCGCCGTTGTCGGTTACGACGTCCATGTCATTCGAAGGCACATCATGAAGGATGAAATTTTTCGCGCCGGCGGGGCGAGCCATGACATGTTGCACCCCGCGCACCCACAGCGTGCCCTGCCTGTCGACATGCAGACCTGACCAGCTATCGGCCGGAATGCCTTCCTCCATACCGTGCAGACGAACCTGCCCGGCGCTGTCGATTTCACACAGCATATGGTCGCAGCCAAGCCACAGATTGCCCTGGTACGGGAACACCGCGGTGATCGTGCGCAGCTGCGGCTGGGCGGCAATCTGGGCCGCGCTGAACATCGGCGCTGTTTGCCACTGCTTCTGGTCGTTGCGCGGCGACAGCACGATCAGCTGGTTGTTGCGCACCAGCAGCAGTCGGCCGTCGTCCAGCGCGGCCAGCGGCCGACTGACATCCACCACCAGTGGCTTGCCGTCGGGCTCCACTTTCTGAAAGTGCAGGCCGTCGCCCACGCGCAAACCCGATTGCGTGGCCACCCACAACCGGCCGGTGTGTACGTTTTCAGTAATCGCGGTGATGTACTCACCGGTGTCGAAGCCTTCGGTGCGGCCCATGCGTTCGAAGTTGTTGCCATCGAACCGGTACAAACCCATTTCCGTGCAGGCCCAGATAAAGCCGCGGTGATCCTGCAACATGCAGTTGATCGTCTGGCTTTCCAGACCCGACTTGCGATCAAAACTCTGCAGGGAATACTGCTGCGCGTCCACCGTCGTGCTCGCCAGCGCAAACAGCGCAGCGATCAGAATCAGCAGGTGTCGCAGCTTGCCGCCCATCAACCCGGGCCCCTCCCCCAATGTCGCTCGTCGGCGCTGACATGCCGCACCACTTTGCATTGTGGCATGAGGGGCGGCGCCATGCAGCAGTCTGGATGGCTATTCAGCCGCCGCGATGAATCTGCCTGTTTTCCGGGGCCACAGCGTGGGCAGCGCCGGATGACGCTGGCATGGCGGGCATTTCCGCGGCGCTGCCGCTGGGTTCATGCGCGTCACCATCCATGTCCATATCGTCGTCCGGGGGCGCCCTGGCCACCATCTGCTGGTACTGCGCCGGCGACAGGTCAGGCAATTTCTGCAGAAACGCCACCATGCTCCAGATCGTGGCGTCGTCGTGGCTGCCGCCCCATGCCGGCATTGCACTCATCTTGATGCCGTGCTTGATCGCCCAGAACGCCTCCCGCGGGTCGATCCGGACTTTGCTCAGATTGGGCGGCTGCGGATACAGACCCGGCCGAATCTCCGAGTCCTTCATAGCCGGCGTGAGGTGGCATTGCGTGCACATCGCCGCGTACTGGCCGGCGCCTTTCAGAACCAGCGTTTCGTCGGCCAGATTCGGCACCTCGAGATCGCGCGAACGTACCGCGATCGAACGCTCGCGCAAGGTCCGCAGCGCGGCATACACCGGACGAACGTGGTGGTCGTCCGCCCCGATGTTGTACACGCCGGAATAAACGAAGCCCGCCAAACCGGCCATCCCGATCAGTACCAGGATCAACGCGGTCGCCGCGATCCGTTGCAAATTTTTCATCATGAAGGTCTCCGCCAAAAGCTGTCGATGAATTGCCCTAAAACCAGAACCGGATACCGGCGACCCACTGCCGTTCGAACCGTCGCCCGCTCGCGTCTGCTTGAGCATCCTCACGGGCAAAATCGGCCGTACCGCCAAAACGCTGCGTCCAGACCACGCCGACGTAAGGGGCAAACTGTCGATGGATTTCGTAGCGCAGGCGCAGGCCGAGATCCGCGTCCGACAGGCCACTGCCAATGCGTCGTGCCGGATCGGATTTTCCGTACGCGTTGACCTCCAGCTCGGGCTGCAGAATCAGCCGCTGGGTAAACCGCCATGCGTACTCGGCGCGAAAACGTGCCGCGGTGCGGCCGGCGTCCCCCACGTAAGCGGTGGCCTCCAGTTCGAGCCAGTACGGCGCCAGACCCTGCAAACCGAACGCCGCCCAGTGGCGGTTCGGTCCTTCGCCCATATCCTGACGTATCCCGAGCTGGCTGCTCCAGTAAGCCGTAACGGTGTGATTCCACAACGCCTCGATATCGCCGTCATCGAGCCGGCCGCCGCTGCTGCGCTCGCCCTCGCTGCGCAGCCACAGCTTGTCATCGTCGTTGCCGTACCAGCCCTCGGCTTCCCAGTTTTGGCCATTCGAGTGACGGGTGTGGACGGCTTCGAGCTGATCGACCAGCAGCATGCTTTGCGGTGCGTTGTCCTGCATGTCCATGCCGCGCATCGCGCCATAGCCGATGCCGTCGGAGTCATCAGCGCTGCGCGCATCCGGTGGCGGGCTGCCGCCCTGCATCGGACTCATGCGCATGCCGGGCATGTCGCCGTGGTCGACAGCCTTTGCAGAGGGAGGATGCGCGGGCGCGGCAGGCATGCCGGGCATGTCCTGCATCGGCGGCATGCTGTCGTTCTGCGGCACCGGCGCGGCACTGCTGCTCGATGCAGGCCTGTCCATGTCCATGCCGGCCATATCCGTCGGCGGTGTGCTCTGAGCCCAGGCCGTTCCGCACGCAAGCCATAACGGAAACAGCTGCCGGAAAGGCAGCCACCTGATCGCCGCGGCAAGAAAACCGCGGTGCAGCCTCATGACACCACCGCTTCGCGGAACATGCCCGCTTCCATGTGATAAAGCATGTGGCAGTGATACGCCCACGAACCCGGATTGTCGGCGGTCACGGCATAAGTGATCCGCTGCGCCGGCTGAACGTTGATGGTGTGCTTGCGTACCTGAAACTTGCCGTCGGGATTTTCCAGCTCGCTCCACATGCCATGCAGGTGAATCGGATGATTCATCATGGTGTCGTTGACCAGCACGATGCGCAGCCTCTCGCCTTTGCGAAAGTGGATCGGCTTCGCATCGGAGAACTTCACGCCGTCGAACGACCACATGTAGCGCTGCATGTTGCCGGTGAGATGCAGCTCGATTTCGCGACCCGGTTGGCGTGTATCGATCGAGCCGCCGACGGTGTGCAGGTCGGCGTAGGTCAATACGCGACGACCGTTGTTGCGCAGGCCGATGCCCGGATCATCGATATTCGTGCGCGGCCTGTCGACACGCATGTCCACGCCGGCGCCGTACTCGGTGCGCGCGTGATGCACAGCGGGCGCGTTGCCCATCGGCATGTCGCGCATGCCCGCCATGCCGTCGTGATGACCTAGTCCCTGCATCGCCACCGCACCCATCATGTCGGCCATGCCCAGCGGCACGATGCGATCGACATCGGGTACCTCCGCCTGCATGCCAGGTCGCGGTGCCAGCGTGCCATGGGCGTAGCCGCTGCGATCGATCGACTGGGCAAACAGCGTGTACGCGCGATCGTCCTGCGGCTCGACGATCACGTCATAGGTTTCCGCCGTGGCGATGCGAAATTCATCAACGGACACCGGTGCCACGTCCTGGCCGTCGGCGGCAACCACGGTCATCTTCAGGCCCGGAATACGCACGTCGAAAATGCTCATCGACGAGCCGTTGATAAAGCGCAGGCGAATTTTTTCGCCGGGATGAAACAGCCCCGTCCAGTTGCCCGCCGGTGCCGCGCCGTTCATGAGGTAGGTATAGGTCGCGCCGGAAACGTCGGCAAAGTCGGTGCGATCCATGCGCATGTCGTTCCACATGCGGCGCTCAGCCAGCGCCTTCTGCACGCCCTGCGTGCGAACATCGCGAAACAATTCGGGCACCGTCGGCAAGCCGTGGTTGTAATAGTCGCTCTGCTTTTTCAGCTTGGCGAAGATGTGCTCGGGGTTTTCATCGGTCCAGTCGTTGAGCATCACCACATAATCGCGGTCGGCCGGATAACGCGGTGGCTCGGAAGGTTCGATAACCAGCGCACCGAAAAGTCCGGTCTGCTCTTGGAAGCGCGAGTGCGAGTGATACCAGTAAGTGCCCGACTGCTTCAGTGCAAAACGGTAGACAAACGTCTCGCCCGGCGCGATGCCGTCAAAGCTGAGGCCCGGCACGCCATCCATGCCGGAGGGCAGCACGATGCCGTGCCAGTGAATCGAGGTCGGCACACGCAGGCGATTGCGCACGTGAATGGTCAGCGTGTCGCCCTGGCGGCAGCGCAGCGTCGGACCAGGCATCCGTCCATTCACCGTGGTGGCCACGCGCGTTACGCCAGTCACGTTGACCGGTGACTCGCCGATCTCCAGCGTAAACTCTGCGCCGCGCAGTTCGGTCGCGTCGCCATGGTTCAGTGCCCATGCGCTGGACGGTCGCAGCCAACCCAAACCTGCCGCCGCGCCGCTCAAGGCAAGGCCGCGAACAAAGCGCCGCCTGGACAAGTCCGTGGCGGGAAAAGAAAAGTATTTCATCGAAGCTCTCCAGCTCGAACGCCGAAACGGCGACGACGGCAAACGGCAAATCACGCACCCGGAATATCCGGAGCGCGCGACCTGTGCTTATCAACAACGGAGGAGAGTCAGACGGCCGGCGGACGCAGCGGTGGGCCATCGGGAATATTCGGCGCCGACGCGTGACCCGACGGTGGGCGAACAGCTTCGGGCACCATCGGCAGCAGTTCGATCATATTCGACGCCGCCAGCGCGGTGCCAAACGTTGCCGCGCAATGGCAGCTCGCCAAGGCGCCGTGCGCGCCGCTGGAATCACAACAGCAGTTCATCGGCTTCTGCGAGTGCGCCATCGTGTCTGCATGGGGGCAATCGACGGACGCATGCCGCATCGTCGCCATGGCCTGCATTGCTGGCATAGCTGCAGGCATGATCGACGCCGTCACCGGCGCGCCACCGTGCATGGGCATGCTTACCAAGGCCAGCCAGGCAAACACGGCCAGCAACCGTAAAAACGGCAGGCGCGAAACGTGGCGGAGTGATCGGTTCACCGCCTCAGCTTAAGTGCTGCCACACCGATGCTCAAGCCGCCGCAGCAGATCGCCCGCCGCACACCTCTATACTGGCGCCTTCCGTATGCCGTGATTGCCATGAATTATCGCCACGCCTATCACGCCGGCAACTTCGCCGATGTCCTGAAACATGCCGTGCTGCTCGCGCTGATCGAGGCGATGCGCAGCAAGCCGACGCCGTTCTGCGTGATCGAGACCCACGCCGGCAGCGGCAGCTATGCGCTGGACAGCAAGGAGGCCGGCAAGACAGGGGAATACAAGGACGGCATTTCGCGCCTGCTGTATCCCGACCTGCACGGCGGCAAGGCGGATGCCGCCGCGCTGCCGCCACTGCTGCGCCGCTGGCTGGACAGCGTGCTGGCCGTCGCTGGCAATGAGGAAGGACTGAAGGTGTATCCCGGCTCGCCGCTGCAGATCGCCAACGCCCTGCGCGCCGACGATAGTGCGCAGCTGTGCGAGCTGCAGTCGGAAGAAGCCTCCCGTCTGGCCGAACTGTTTCATCGCGATGCGCGTATTCACACGCATCAGCGCAACGGCTACGAGGCGCTCAAGGCGCTGCTGCCGCCGAAAGAAAAGCGCGGTCTGGTGCTGATCGACCCGCCGTATGAAGCGCAGGAGGCCGAGTACAAGCAGCTCGAGCAGGCCATTCGTCTGTGCATGCAGCGCTGGCCCACCGGCGTGTATGCCATCTGGTACCCGATCAAGCTGCGCAGCCAGGTGCAGCCGTTTCTGCGCTGGCTGCCGCGCAGCGGGGCCAAGCGCGTGCTGCGTGCCGAGCTGCTGCTACATCCGGACGATTCTCCGCTGCGCCTGAACGGTTCGGGCATGGTCATCCTCAACGCGCCGTGGAAGTTCGATGACGTGCTGCGCCAATCGATGCAGGCGATGGCGCGCCTGCTGTCGAAAGATCGCCCGGCCGAATGGAAACTCGACTGGCTGCTGCAGGAAGGCGACGAGCCGCCGGTGTCCAGCCCGCTGCCGCGCTCGCGCCTGGCTCCCGAGCCACGCCAACGCCGCCCTCGTTAAGCGGCGCGCCGCAGACTGGCTCTCTGCGGAACACGCACTGCCAACGCATCTTGTTGTAGCGTTTCAACCGCTGACCGGGTCGCGTTTTCTGCAATTCCGGTTTTCTCCCTGGCCACTTTGGAGACTGATCATGCGTAGCACTTTTCGTATCCCCACCCGATGGCTGATGCCAGCGCTGCTGAGCGCAGCACTGGTCGCCTGCGCGCCCGCGCCGATCTACAAGGCACCGGTTGGCGCGGTGATTGCCACGCCGATGCAGGTGTCGCAATCGCCCGAGCGTTACAACGGCGGCGATGTGATCTGGGGCGGTCGCATCGTGCAGGTCACCAACCTGTCGGACCACAGCGAAGTGGAAGTGCTGGCCTACGCACTGGATGGCTCGCAGCGGCCCAAGCCCAGCGATGCTGGCAGCGGCCGTTTTGTGGTGGTAATGCGCGGATATGTTGAGCCGCTGGATTATCCCTCCGGCGCGCTCATGACGGTCAGCGGCAAGCTCAGCGGCAGCCATGCCGGCAAGGTCGGCGAGGCCGACTACGTGTTTCCCCTGGTCAGCGCCACGCAGACCCACGTATGGACGCAGAAGGAATTGAACCAGGGCCGCAACAATGTCAGCTTCGGCGTCGGCCTGGGCGTCGGCATTCATTGACCAGTAATCGCGGCGGTTCTCACTGCCGCGTGATCGAAGCCTCTGTGCAACAGGCTCAATCAACAAGGGGATCGGATGTCCGGTAACTCAGACTCGAAAAAGGCGATTCTGCTCGCCCTCGGCGCCAACTTCGCCATCTTCCTGACCAAGCTGGTCGCGGCTTTTATCACCGGCTCCGGTGCCATGATGGCCGAGGCCGTACATTCGCTTGCCGACTGCGGCAATCAGGGCCTGCTGCTGCTCGGCATGCGTCAGGCCAAGCGGCCGGCCTCATCTGAATATCCGCTGGGCTGGGGCCGCGCGCTGTATTTCTGGTCGTTCCTTGTGGCCTTGCTGCTGTTCTCGGTCGGCGGCATGTTTTCCCTCTACGAAGGCGTGCACAAGCTGACCGATCCGGAGCCGTTGAAATGGCCGTGGCTTGCCCTGGGTGTACTCGCGTTCGGCATCGTGGCGGAGAGCTTTTCGATGCACGGCTGCCTGGTCGAGGTGAACAAGGCGCGCGGCAACATTAATCTGTGGCGCTGGTTTCGCGAGAGCCGCTCGAGCGAACTGCTGGTGATCTTCGGCGAGGATCTGGCCGCCCTGCTCGGCCTGTGTTTCGCCACCGCTGCCATTGGCGCCACCATGGCTACCGGCAACCTGATCTACGACGCCATAGGCACCATCGCCATCGGCGCGCTGCTTATCGTCATGGCGATCATGCTTGCCATCGAGGTCAAGGCCTTGCTGATCGGCCAGGGCGTGGAGCCGGCTCGCCGCGCAGAGCTGCTCGCGTTTCTCGAAGCGCGGCCGGAAGTGGACAAGGTGCTCAACCTGATCACCCTGCAAATGGGCCCTGACGTGATGGTCGCCCTCAAGGCACTGATGGCGCCGACCGGCGATGCGCGTGGATTGATCGACGCCATCAACACGGTCGAACGAGCGATGAAAGATCAGTTCGCCGACATACGCTGGAGTTTCTTCGAGCCGGACTTCACCGATTGATACCCATGACCATCACGATCTGGTCTGACACGATCAGGTCTGAAAGTCCAAAACCTGCAGGCAGCCTTGGTGCCCATGAAACGATTGCTGCGTGACGACATGAAAAAGTACCTGGTGATACTGGCCACGATCATCTGTACCGGGACAGCCGTCGCCCAAACCTCCACGGCACAGCCGCCGGCCGTTTCGCAAAAATTTCAGGCAGATGAAAAGCTCCTCGCCGACTGGCCTCAGCTCGCCTACTACCGAAATCAAAACGCCAGCATTCCCGCGCCCAGACAGGGCGAAGCGCGCGTGGTTTTCATGGGCGACTCGATCACCGATCTGTGGGGCCACGGCGCGGACGTATTTTTCCCCGGCAAGCCGTATATCAATCGCGGCATCGGCGGTCAGACAACGTCGCAGATGCTGCTGCGTTTTCGACAGGATGTCATCGACTTGAATCCTCGCGTCGTGGTGATACTGGGCGGCGTCAACGATCTCGCCAGCTCTCCGCAGCCAACGCCGCTCGCCACGATCGAGGGCAATCTGACTTCCATGGCGGAATTGGCACGCGCCAACGGCATCCGGGTGGTGATGGCCTCACTGACCCCGGTCAGCGACTTTTTGCTGCCCACTCAAACCACCGCACACCCGCCGCAGAAAATTGTGCAACTCAACGCGTGGATCAAGTCTTACGTAAAGAAACAGCATTTCGTTTATGTGGACTATTACGCCGCGCTGATCGACGCGCACCAGTCGATGAAAAAGAGTCTTTCGTTCGATGGGCTGCACCCCAATGCGGCAGGCTTTGCTGTAATGAAGCCGCTCGCGCAGCAAGCGATCGAGCGCGCACTCGCGCAATAATTGATCGACTGGACGTTACAGAAATGCAGCAGCCGACGGAAAGGATACCAAGCGCCCCACATAACGATCGGGTATAAACAGATGGTATTTGGCCATTTTGCGATGACTGGCGCGTTGGTTACGCTGGTCAGTCAAGCTGCCCGAGGAGATCGATGATGAAAGCGCTGAGGACGATGAAAAAGCTGGGACTGATGCTGGCAATGCTGAGCACGTTTGCCGCGGCGGCGGCGCATGCGAAAGACGTGACCCTGCTCAACGTATCCTACGATCCCACTCGCGAGCTGTACCGCGATATCAACACCGCGTTCGCCGCGCAGTGGAAAGCGCAGCACGGTGACGATGTGACCATTCAAATGTCGCACGGCGGTTCCGGCAAGCAGGCGCGCTCGGTGGTCGATGGACTGCCGGCGGATATCGTGACGCTGGCGCTGGCCTACGACATTGACGCCATATCCGACCGTGGCCTGCTGGCCAAGGACTGGCAAAAACGTCTGCCGGATAATTCCTCGCCATACACCTCAACTATCGTTTTCCTGGTGCGCAAGGGCAATCCGAAAGGCATCAAGGACTGGTCCGATCTGATCAAGCCCGGTGTCCAGGTGATCACGCCGAATCCGAAAACTTCCGGCGGCGCGCGCTGGAATTTTCTCGCCGCCTGGGGTTATGCGTCGAAGCAACCCGGCGGCAACGACGCGAAAGCCAAGGCTTATGTGCAGGCGCTGTATCAACATGTGCCGGTGCTGGACACCGGTGCGCGCGGTGCGACCAATACTTTTGCGCAGCGTGGCGTTGGCGACGTGCTGGTGGCGTGGGAGAGCGAAGCGCTGCTGGCGCAGCAGCAGATGGGCAAGGGCATGTTCGATATCGTGGTGCCGTCCATCAGCATCCTCGCCGAACCGCCGGTCGCCGTGGTCGACAGCAATATCGACAAGCACGGCACGCGCGCCGTGGCCGAGGCGTACGTAAAGTTTCTTTATTCGCCCGAGGGCCAGACGATTGAGGCGAAGAGCTTTTATCGTCCGCGGTTGCCGGCGATTTCGGCGCAATTCGCCGCGCAGTTTCCGAAGGTCAACACGTTCACCATCGACGACGTATTCGGTGGCTGGCGTCAGGCGCAGGCAAAGTTTTTTGCCGACGGCGCCATCTTCGATCAGATCGGCCCGGGGCGCTAGAAAGCATGCGTCGGCGCATCCTGCCCGGTTTCGGGCTCAGTCTGGGTTATGCGCTGACGTATCTGGGATTGATCGTATTGCTGCCCCTGGCAGCGCTGGCCTGGAAAGCGTCCGGCATCGGTCTGCACGGGCTGATTCGCCTGTTGAGTTCGCCGCGCACGTTCGCCGCCCTCAAGCTCAGCTTTGTCGGGGCGACCTTCGCGGCGGTGATCAACGCCGCGCTCGGCCTGCTGGTTGCCTGGGTGCTGGTGCGCTACCGCTTTCCCGGGCGACGTATTTTTGATGCGTTGATCGACCTGCCGTTTGCGCTGCCGACCGCGGTCGCTGGCATTGCCTTGACCACGATTTATGCGCCCAACGGCTGGCTTGGCCAGTGGCTGGTGCCACACGGCATCCAGATTGCCTATGCGCCACCGGGCGTGATTCTGGCGATGGTTTTCGTCGGCTTTCCGTTCGTGGTACGCACGCTGCAACCGGTGCTGGAGTCGCTCGACCACGATGTGGAAGAAGCGGCCGAAAGTCTCGGCGCCACGCACCTGCAGACTTTTTTCCGCGTGATTCTGCCGATGCTGGTGCCGACGCTGCTGACCGGCTTCGCACTGGCGCTGGCACGCGCGGTGGGCGAGTACGGCTCGGTGATTTTCATCGCCGGCAATATTCCGATGCGTTCGGAGATTGCGCCGCTGCTGATCGTGGAGAAGCTTGAAGAGTTCGACTATGCCGGCGCCGCGGCGCTGGGCATGGTGATGCTGATCGCGTCGTTCGTGCTGCTGATCGTCATCTCGCTGCTGCAGCGATGGAGCCGGCGCTGGGCGGAGCAGACGCGATGACAGCGTCCGCGACGATGCTGCAGAAACGCAGGCCGCACTGGCCACGAAAGGTTGGCCGTGCGCTGCTGATTCTGATTGCAGCCGCCTTTCTTGCAGTGTTTCTCGTGCTGCCGCTCAGCGTGGTTTTTGTCGAGGCGTTTCGTCAGGGCATACACCTGTACCTCGCGGCGATCAAGCAGCCTGAGGCGCTCTCTGCGATCCGGCTGACCTTGCTGGTCGCCGTGATTTCCGTGCCGTTGAACATCGTGTTCGGCGTGGCCGCAGCGTGGGCCGTGGCGCGCTTTGAATTTCGCGGCAAGGCGCTGCTGGGCGCTTTTATCGATCTGCCGTTTTCGATATCGCCGGTCATCTCCGGCCTGACCTATGTACTGCTGTTCGGCGCACAGGGGTGGTTTGGACCGTGGCTGGATGCGCACGGCGTCAAGATCATCTTCGCCGTGCCCGGCCTGGTGCTGGCGACCATTTTCATCACGCTGCCCTTCGTGGCGCGCGAGCTGATTCCGCTGATGCAGGCCCAGGGCAGCGATGAAGAAGAAGCCGCGCGCGTGCTCGGCGCCGGCGGCTGGCAGATGTTTTTCCGCGTCACCCTGCCCAATATTCGTTGGGCGCTGCTGTACGGCGTGCTGTTGTGCAATGCCCGGGCGATGGGCGAATTTGGCGCCGTGTCGGTCGTGTCGGGCCACATACGCGGCCTCACCACCACCATGCCGCTGGAGGTGGAGATGCGCTACAACGAGTACGACTACGTCGGCGCCTTCGCCATTGCTTCGCTACTCGCATTGCTTGCGCTGCTGACGCTGGCGATCAAGACGCTGCTGGAATGGCGCTACGGCGACGAGATCGCCACGCGCTCCCCGGCGGGCACCAGCAGCCGCGGCCACTGAGACAACGATGACTCTTGAACTTTCCCATCTGAGCCGCCGCTTTGCCGACGCCGACGCGCTGGACGACGTGAGCCTGTCGATTGCGCCGGGTGAATTTCTCGCGCTGCTCGGCCCGTCGGGTTCCGGCAAAACCACCTTGCTGCGCATACTCGCGGGACTCGATTATCCCGATACCGGCAGCGTCGATCTGGACGGCCAAAACTTTCTCGCCGCACAGGCACGCGAGCGCAAGATCGGCCTGGTGTTCCAGCACTACGCGCTGTTTCGCCACCTCACGGTCGCCGAGAACGTGGCCTTCGGCCTGCGCGTGCGCAAGCGCAAGCTGCGGCCGTCCAAGGCCATCATCACCGAGCGCGTCGATCAGCTGCTCAAGCGCGTGCAGCTCGATGGCTATGGTCAGCGATATCCCAGCCAGCTTTCCGGCGGCCAGCGCCAGCGCGTGGCACTGGCACGTGCGCTGGCTGTGGAACCCGACCTGCTGCTGCTGGACGAACCCTTCGGCGCACTCGACGCGCAGGTTCGCGTAACGCTGCGCCGCTGGCTGCGCGAGCTGCACGAGGATCTGAAACTCACCACCATCTTCGTCACCCACGATCAGGAAGAAGCGCTGGAGCTGGCTGACCGCATCGCCGTGATGAACCGTGGCCGCATTGAACAGGTCGGCACGCCCGAGGCGATTTATCAGCAGCCCGCCACGCCATTCGTTTGCGAATTTATCGGCAAGGTCAACAAGCTCCCCGTCACCCTGGCCAGCGGCCGGCTCGGTGCGGGTGAATGGACGCTCGACGGCGACCCGTGGAACGGCCGCCATACAAACGCCGTCGCCTACGTGCGCCCTGAACATCTGGCGCTGGACGTACCCGAAGGCCAGCCCGCCTGGACCAGCCGACTGCGCCATATCTACCTGGCCGGCAGCGTGGCGCATCTGGAGCTTTACGTGCCCTCCATCGATCACACGCTGGAAGCCGACATCGCTGGCGAAGACGTCGCCAAGCTCGCCCTGCAAACAGGTGCCGACCTGCGCGTGGCGCCGCGCAGCGCCGTGGTGTTTGCAATGGATAAATCAGGCGACGACGCTACCGTCCAGGACCGCTGGGTTTGGCAGGCGCGGAACGCGCTGCACGTGTAGAACGCAACGCGTCGAACCGGCGCAGGCTACTTTTTCAGCTCCAGCAGATCCCAGCCGTTGCCGTACAGGTCATCGAACACGGCTACCGTGCCGTAGGCTTCATGCCGCGGTTCCTCGCGGAAGTGCACGCCTTCGGCACACATGCGCTGCCAGTCGCGCTGAAAGTCATCGGTGTGCAGCAGCAGAAACACGCGGCCGCCGGTCTGGTTGCCGACGCGTGAAGCCTGCTCGTCACCCTTGGCCTTGGCCAGCAGCAGCCGGGTTTCCTTCGAACCCGGCGGGGCGAGCAGAACCCAGCGCTTGCCGTGGCCCATGTCGGTGTCTTCGATTAGGTCAAAGCCCAGCGCGCGCGTATACCAGGCGATGGCTTCGTCGTAGTCGTTGACCAGTAGCGCCAGTGCGCCGAGATGCTGCGTCATTTCGTGTTTACCTTGACAGTCGGCAGCGAAGCGAGCGCCGCCTGTGCTTTTTTGGTGAGCCTGGAACGTATCGCCCGGTACGCATCGCGGACAAAGGTCTCGAGCTCGTCGGTGCTGAAACGCTGCGGCTCGATAATGGAGACCCACCGCGCACGCGCCAGGTACGGGGCGGGAATGATACCCGGCTGATCGGTCAACTCGAGAAAGCGCGCGTCATCCACTTTGCACGAAAGGCGTCCGCCGTCGCTGTCATCGACCGGCGTCATCGCAAACATTTTGCCACCCGCGCTGAAGACCAGATTGGTTTCCCATTTGACGTCGCACACCACGCCCGGCCAATGGCTGCACAGCGCCTTCAGCTGCTGCGCCGTCATCCCTTTCGTCCGGGCCATACGTACTCCTGATGCATATGCAGAGGTTGCTGAAATCCGATGGTGGCTGACAAAGGCCGTCAGCGCACGACGAACTCCCCGATGAGCCACAGCACGCTCAACCGCACCGCGCGCTAAAGCTCGTGTTTTCGAGTCCCTTCGTTCATGTTGCGCCGCACCAAATACGCTAGAGTATGGACATGTCCGCCCTACCCGCCATCGATTTCACCCTCCCGCCCGATGAAGCCTCGCTTCGGCCGCCAGCGCGTGAGCGTTTTGCGCCCCGGCTGGTGAAAGCGGTCGCCGGCGAGCTGGTGTCGATTCAGGACGGGCGCAGCCTGCACCTGCGCAGCATCGACCCAAACGATATCGAGGCCCTGCAACGCTGCTTTCTGCGGCTGTCGCCGGAAGACGTGCGCCGCCGCTTTCTGCACGCCATGTCCGAGCTGCCGACGCCGATGGCGCAGCGACTGTGCCAGATCGACTCGACCATCGAAACCGCGCTCGTACTGGTGGATGAAACCGTGGTCCCCGGCGAGATCCGCGGTGTGGGGCGCATCTTTGTCGACGAAGCCGCCGACAGCGCCGAGTTCTCGGTGCTGGTTGAAAAAAGCTGGAGCCGCCTCGGCCTCGGCGCATTGCTGATGCAGCGGCTGGTTGATGATTGCCGCCGTCGGGGCCTGGCCGAGATCTGGGGTTACGTGCTGCTGGAAAACCGGCCGATGCTCGACCTTTGCAAGGCCATGGGCTTTGTTCGCCGCCGCATGGATAACGAGCCCGGCGTAGCGCAGATCGCCCTGCGCCTTATCTGAGACACCGCGTACTCGCCTGACAAGATAAGCCGGCGGGTGAGTCGTCGGTGTTCATCCCTGTGGTTTGCGTACGCAGGCCTTGCCCGTCATCGGCCATCGACCCCGGCACGTTACAATTGACCGCTTAACCCGACGCGACGCTCCGGTCGCGCTCCGAAATAAGCGTTCTCTATGCCCGTTTTGATTCCGCATCCTCCCCTGCCCACCACGCCCAAGCAGCGCCGTTACTGGTCGCCGCCGCACGGCTCGGCGCGCGCGCTGCTGATCGCCGAGTCGGCGCGCACGCATCCGGGCCTGCTGGTGGCCGTGACGCGCGATACCCAGCGCGCGCATGCGCTGGAGGCCGAACTGAACATTTTCGCCGACGGCCTGCCGGTGCTGCACTTCCCCGATTGGGAAACGCTGCCGTACGACGCGTTCAGCCCGCATCCGGAAGTGGTGTCGCAGCGTATCGCCACGCTGTACCAGCTGCCCAGCGTAAAGCGCGGCGTGCTGGTGGTGCCGGTGGCCACGCTGATGCAGCGCATCGCCCCGCGCTCGCACATCACCGGCGCCGGGCTGATGCTGAGCAAGGGCCAGAAGCTCGACATCATCGCCGAGCAGCGTCGACTGGAAGCCTCCGGTTATCGCAACGTGCCGCAGGTGGCCGAGCCCGGTGACTTCGCCGTGCGCGGCGCGCTGATCGACATTTTCCCGATGGGCAGCAGCGAACCTTACCGCATCGAGCTGTTCGACGACGAGGTGGAATCAATCCGCAGCTTCGACCCGGAAACCCAGCGTTCGCAGCAGCAGGTGGAAAAGATCGAACTGCTGCCGGCGCGCGAGTTTCCGCTCACCGACGCAGCGGCGAAAGATTTCCGCAACAACCTGCGCGAACGCTTCCCGATCGACATCCGCCGCTGCCCGCTCTATCAGGACATGAAGGAAGGCGTGACGCCCGGCGGCATCGAGTACTACCTGCCGCTGTTCTTCAAGCAAACCGCCACCCTGTTCGACTATCTCGCCGACGATGCGCTGTTCGTGCTGGGCGAAGGCGTCGGCGAGGCGGCCGACCAGTTCTGGGCGCAGACCGGCGAGCGCTACGACCAGCGCGCGCACGATATAGAACGCCCGGTGCTGCCGCCGGCGGAAATCTATCTTCCGCCCGAAGCGCTGCGGGAGCAGCTCAACAAGCGCCTGCGCGTGGAAGTGGTAGCTAGCGATCACGAGCACGCCGTGACCACCGGCACGCAGCCGGCGCCGGACGTACCGCTCAATCGCAAGGGCGAGGAGCCGGGTACCTCGCTGCAGCACTTCATGCAGAGCTACAAGGGCCGCGTGCTGATCGCCGCCGACTCCGCCGGCCGGCGCGAAGCGCTGATCGAAACGCTCGCCACCGCGGGCATGAAGCCGGCGAACACCGACAGCTGGTCGAGCTTTCTCAACGACGCCAGCGAAGCGCGCTTCGGCGTCGTCATCGCCGGCATGGAACAGGGCTTCGCGCTCAACAAGCCGGCGCTCACCGTGCTCACCGAACGTGAGCTCTACGGCGAGCGCGTGCGCAGCGAGCGCGACCGCAAACGACGACGCGGCACCGCGCGGGATCCGGAAAGCATCATCCGCGATCTCACCGAGCTCACCCTCGGCGCACCGATCGTGCACGTCGATCACGGCGTCGGCCGCTATCAGGGCCTGGTGTCGATGGACGTCGGCGGCATGGACGGCGAGTTCCTCACCATTGAATACGCCAAGGGCGACAAGCTGTATGTACCGGTGGCGCAGCTCGGCCTGGTCAGCCGCTACTCGGGCACCGCGCCCGAGCTGGCGCCGCTGCATTCGCTCGGCGGCGACGCGTGGGAGCGCGCGCGCAAGAAGGCCGCGGAAAAGGTCCGCGACGTGGCCGCCGAACTGCTGGCGATCTACGCCCAGCGACAGGCGCGCGGCGGCGAATCGCTGCCGATCGACATGCAGTTGGTCGAAGAGTTCGGTGCAACGTTTCCGTTCGAGGAAACGCCCGACCAGGAAACTGCGATCGAGGCCGTGCTCAACGATCTGGCCGCGCCGCGCGCGATGGATCGCGTGATCTGCGGCGACGTCGGTTTCGGCAAGACCGAGGTAGCGCTGCGCGCGGCCTTTGCCACCGCCACCGCCGGCAAGCAGGTTGCCGTGCTAGTGCCGACCACCCTGCTGGCGCAGCAGCATTACCGCAACTTTGCCGACCGGTTTGCCGACTGGCCGGTGCGCGTCGACGTGCTGTCGCGCTTCCGTTCGACCAAGGAAGTGAACGACGCACTAAAGCGTCTGGCCGATGGCCAGATCGACGTGATCGTCGGCACCCACAAGCTGCTGCAGCCGGACATCAAGTTCAAGAATCTCGGCCTGGTCATCGTCGACGAGGAGCAGCGCTTCGGCGTGCGTCAGAAGGAGCAGCTGAAAAAGCTGCGCGCCGAAGTCGACCTGCTAACCATGACCGCCACGCCGATTCCGCGCACCTTGAACATGGCTATGGCCGGGCTGCGCGATCTGTCGTTGATCGCCACGCCGCCGGCCCACCGCACCGCCGTGCGCACCTTTATCGCGGCATGGGACCCGGCGACCATTCGCGAGGCGCTGCAGCGCGAGCTGTCGCGTGGCGGCCAGGTGTATTTTCTGCACAACGAGGTCGAGAGCATCGAGCGCACCGTGCGCGAGCTCGAAGAGCTGGTGCCCGAAGCGCGCATCCGCATCGCCCACGGTCAGATGCCGGAGCGCGAGCTGGAAGGCGTGATGGCGGATTTCCACCGCCAGCGGTTCAACGTGCTGGTGTGCACCACCATCATCGAAACCGGCATCGACATCCCCACCGCCAACACCATCATTATCAATCGCGCCGATCGCTTCGGCCTGGCGCAGCTGCATCAGCTGCGCGGTCGCGTGGGTCGTTCGCATCATCGCGCGTACGCGTACCTGGTGGTGCCCGACCGCAAGTCGATCACCGCCGATGCGCAGAAGCGGCTCGAAGCGCTAGCCTCGCTGGAAGAACTCGGCGCCGGCTTTACATTGGCCACGCACGATCTGGAGATCCGCGGTGCGGGCGAGCTGCTGGGCGACGAGCAGTCCGGCCAGATCCAGGAGATCGGTTTCGGCCTGTACACCGAACTGCTCGATCGCGCCGTGCGCGCGCTGAAGTCCGGCAAGGTGCCCGATTTCGATCTCAGCAGCGAACACGAAACCGAAGTCGAGCTGCACCTGCCCGCGCTGATCCCCGACGATTACCTGCCCGACGTGCACGCGCGCCTGACCCTGTACAAGCGCATCGCCAGCGCGCGAAATGAAGAAGAGCTGCGCGACCTGCAGGTGGAAATGATCGATCGCTTCGGCCTGCTGCCCGACCCGACCAAGCAGCTGTTCGCCGTGGCCACGATCAAGCTGATGGCCACCCCGCTCGGCATTCGCAAACTCGACTTCGGCGCCAACGGCGGCCGCATCGTGTTCCGCGAAAACCCCGAGGTCGACCCGCTGACCATCATCAAGCTGATCCAGCGCCTCCCGCGCGTGTACAAACTCGACGGCCAGGACAAGTTGAAGATCACGCTGGACCTACCGGGCGCCACCGAACGCATCCGCAGCGCACAGGAAGTACTGGTGGTGCTCGGCGCGCGCCCGCCACGCTAAGCCTCAACGATCCAGCGGACTCAGCACGCCCTGCCCGCCGCGGTTGAGTACATGCGTATAGATCTGGGTTGTGGCGACGTCCTTGTGACCAAGTAACTCTTGGATCGTGCGCAGGTCATAACCACTCTCGAGCAGATGTGTGGCGAACGAATGACGCAACGTATGACAGGTCGCCGGCTTGACGACGGCTGCGCGGACACGCGCCCTTTTCACCGCGCGCTGCAGCGATGATTCGTCCAGATGATGCCGACGCTCGACGCCGTCCCGCGGATCGAGCGAACGCACCGACGCCGGAAAAACATATTGCCAACCCCACTCCAGCGACGCAGCCGGATATTTTCGCGCCAAGGCGTCGGGCATCCACACGCGGCCAAAACCGGCAGACTTGTCGCGCTCGTGCACCCTCGACGCCTCCGCCAGCTGTGCCTGCAACGGCTGACGCAGCGAGCGCGGCAGCATGGTTCGGCGATCCTTGCCGCCCTTGCCCTGACGTATCACGATTTCGCCATGTTCGAAGTCGATGTCTTTCACGCGGAGCCGCACGCACTCCATCAATCGCATACCGGTACCGTACAAAAGGCTCCCCATCAGCCAGTGGATGCCGTGCAGCTCACCCAGCAGTGCATCCACCTCCGCCTTGCTCAGCACCACCGGCAAGCGCTGCGGTTTCTTCGCGCGCTCCACCCCATCCAGCCACGGCAGATCGATCGACAACACCTGCTTATAGAGAAACAGCAACGCCGAAAGCGCCTGATTCTGCGTCGACGCCGATACCTGTCCATGCACGGCCAATGCAGTCAGAAACCGTTCGACCTCCGCCGCGCCCATCTCCGACGGATGGCGCTTGTCGTTGCTCAGAATAAAGCGCCGTATCCAGGCAACGTAAATCTCTTCGCTGCGCTTGGCCATGCCGAGCCGACGCATGCGACCACGCACCTGATCCAGCAATCGAGGCGGCCTGTCTTCGCCGTCGCCGGCCCCGCCACCTGCATCGCTCCGCGCACCTCTGATTGAAGCCATCATCGTTCTCATGCATGATTTCGACATGGCGAGATTAGATGGCTGAATTAGGCGGCAACAATGCGGCCAAGTCTTTGATTTCTGTAGGCCTGGACCGCGCCTCCAATCCGCTGGTCTAGGATAGGCTGCAGGGGTTAGGATGCATTTTGAAATCTACTTAGCGTTAGGCAGGGAAGTTCAAACCTATGTCGCAAGCTCTCGCTGACGTAGCTCTCGTAGGTTTTGTGGCCGCCTTGTTTGCGGCTTTTGTGGCTTGGTTTGCAATTATCATCTTCGGCTTCAAAGCCATTCGTCGCGTTCGTCCCGCCGTCGAGCTTTGGGGGCGCGGCACGTTGTGGAATCCAGCCAACGTCCTATTAAGCCCTAGCTTGCTCACAGAGGAAGGTCTGCGCTACCGCCATAAATGCCTTGTCTCTATTGGTGTGTTTATCGCGTGCGTCGGTATCCCGCTATTAATTGCCGCAATCACAGGGCAGCTCAAGTAGGCTGGGTGCCTAACAACTCGTTCAAGGCGGACGGCTCCGCCGCCGCTTAACTCCAGCGTTAGGTGTCACGATGAGCACGACTGCCAAGGAGCTTCTCAGTGTCATGACTGTCCGCCTCAAAATGCAGGAGTCAGGGGTAACGTCCCCTGCTCAATCGGTCAAAGATGCAACCAGGCAATTGGTAACTCAGTTGGCCAATCTAGCGCCCGAAGAAGAAATTGATGTCGCTGTAGTTCAAAGTGGTCCGCTTCACGCTCGCTACATCAGAGCAAAAACAGGGCAAGTTCTGGCAGAGTTGCATGCACAGGGCACCTAACAACTCGTTCAAGGCGGACGGCTTCGCCGCCGCTTAACTCCAGCGTTAGAAGGCAATGACTGACACGTTGCTCTCATCCTCATTCACCTCCGAGTTCTTGGCCTTTCGCTCTATTAAGCGATTCGAGGATGGCTCGGGCTACAGACTTCACGTAGAGCTACAAGCAGGCCCCTTTTCGGCAAGCTATCCTTTTTTTGTAGAGTCATACCCGGTCAAACAATTTTTGCTGTCGCTCTCGGCACTTTACGAATCTCTTTCGGGCGAGGCATTACTCAAACCAGAGTACGAGCCTCAATTTATCCGCATCAAGGCTGGTACCGGTGGTCATATGGTTATCAGTGGGGAGCTTTACGTACACTCGGATCAGCCACAAGTTCTGAAGTTTCAATTTCGCACAGACCAAACATGCGTCGGGCTCTTTCTTCAACAACTTCACCATGAGCTCGCCGCAGTTGCCTTCTAACATTTCGTTCAAGGCGGACGGCTCCGCCGCCGCTTAACTCCAGCGTTAGCGGGCGAAAGCATGCAGATTAGCTTTTACATGGCGGACGAGGATCGACGTGCCTTCCATGACTACCTCTTCGCTCATGGCGCGTATCTCGCACCAGAAAGATGGCCGACACAAGATATCCCGCTCGTTGAAACACACGCCGACGACCTCAAAAACTGTCGAGGGCTGAAGATCTTTAAGTCCGATCTATTTCCTCAGAGCCAATTTCAAAATCCCGCTTGGGTTACTTGGCATGCGCCGACTGAGAGATTTTTTGTTCACGGTCCAGGCATCGAGTATCTGGTTTCATTTACCGATACGACCGGCATGCATCGTGGTCGTCTCTACATGGGACTTGTCTCCCCATCCAGCTTCGTTCGCCCTAAGCAGAGTTTGGCCGACGCCTATGCGAAGCATCGGGAAAGCTACAAAGCACTAGAAAGTTTCTACCAGAGCTGCGCTCGTTACCTCCGCAAAAATTATCGCAAGGACGCCGCAGGGTTCTATCATGGCGAGGCAAGTGACGCCGCTCTTAAAATCTCTGCACTAGTAAAGGTTCAGTCCTGAGCGCTAACAACTCGTTCAAGGCGGACGGCTTCGCCGCCGCTTAACTCCAGCGTTAGAACTATATGCCGCGAATCAACATTGACATGCGTTCTTATCGCTGGGTTGGCTACGGCACGCTAATTTTCTCTTTAGTTTGCAGCGTCGGTGCGATTCGGGCGTCTCAATACTGGTCTTCGGTCGGGTTTGCTTCTCTCGCGTTCGTTGGTCTTTACATTACAGCCAGTGCAGGGTCGTATACCCTGACGCTTGAGTTCATCTCCTACGAGTCAAGGCTGGGCTGCTGGCGCATACGCTGGGCTGAAATAGCATCTGCGCAATTCAGTGCTATGGGCACACTCTTGCTACTAGGGCGCAACAAGCGATTTGTTCTCTCGCCACCAACTTGGTGGCCACGCTCGATCCGATTAGCTGCTATTACCTTTGTCAACGAAAGACTTAAGGAGCAACACATTACGCCCCTCTTAAGTCATACGGCGGACTATCGGCGCATGAAAAACACCCGGGTAGTAAGGTAAGTTCTAACTACTCGTTCAAGGCGGACGGCTTCGCCGCCGCTTAACTCCAGCGTTAGGCTCAATGAACTCAGCACTTACAAATAATCGCTCCAACGTTCGTACGGTGTGGTATCTGGCTGTGAATACTGTTGGTGCATTCGTGTTTCTTCTAATCGCTTCTCGATCCTGGATCGAACCGGAGCTTGCCGACGTACGCGGCGCAAGTGGTGGGCAAGGACTTGTCTGGTTTCTTACAGTTGCACCCGTTCTGTTACTTTTTCTCTTGTTCAATGCTTCCACACTTGTTTGGGCAGGCGTATCACGTAGCAGGCAACGTCACTGGCCCCTATCAAAGTTATCTTGGCTCTCAATTGCAATCTGGCTCTGTGCCTTGTTGGTAGACAATGCTCATCACGGCGCCTAACAATTCGTTCAAGGCGGACGGCTTCGCCGCCGCTTAACTCCAGCGTTAGGGCTTAGCTTGCTGGTTGTCTTGCTGGGTTGGTTTTGTTCGGCCATGCGTTGGCGTAATGTGCTTCGTGTCGGAGCGCAGTTTTGGGGTTTTCGGCAAGTCGTCCGGTTTCAAAGCGTTGGGGTTTTGGCTCGTTGGTTGTGCATGGCACGTTGCAATTCGCCCTGTCGCACTCTAGCCGCAAATCCCTAACAACTCATTTAAGCGGACACCTTCGGTGCCGCTTAATTCCAGCGTTAGCTTCTACAAGCAGCCCATGCACTCACTTGATGCCATTACGAAAGTTGAGGATAGGTATGCCGGCCCACAAGGCCAGCCTTCACTTGGCGAAGCATTCACCATGCTTCAAGCGCGCTGGGCTTCCGGTGCTCGAGATCGAGAAACTTGTTTACGGCTTGCGTTTCTTGCATGGTATTCGTGCGCAGAGCCAAACGGCTATACCGGGCTTCCCGACGACCAAGAACTCACCTCCGGAATTTTTGCGCGTGCCTTGGCCGCTCTTGGCGGCGAGCTCTCCAGTGATCCCGAGGTCTGCTATACGTTGGGTCTTATGGCAAAAATGTTTCCCTGGGCCATCTGCGCAAAAAATGAAACACACTGGCGTCGCGTTGGCGAAAACCTCATCCTACGCGCTGAGGCGCTTGCGCCACAGGGTTTGACGGCATCTGGGTTCGTATCTCGCGGCGCTTACGGCCGGTATTTTTCTCACCAGTCTCCAAATCTTAAGGCGAGCAGCTAACAACTCGTTCAAGGCGGACGGCTTCGCCGCCGCTTAACTCCAGCGTTAGGCCTCCCAGGTACAAATGGACGCACTCCTAGAGTCAGAGTTGCTCGCAGCCTTAGATCACCACGATAATTTGGTACGCCAGTGCGTTGCCGGCGAACTGACATTTTCGGAATTCTGCGTGAGTTACGACGCCTTTTATGGCGCTTACGCATTGGACGGTCATGAGCATGATCTTGAAGGGCAAGCTCTGCTTACCAAGCTTGCTAGCCGCATTGCTCCGCATCAGGCCATCGCTGAGGATATTTTATCTAAGGTCTGCGCCGACGCAGATGCCACGCTAGACACATATCGTCGTGCTGGCCGGTTCGGCTCCGCCGAGGCTGTCAAAAAGCTTAAGCTAGTCGCGGCAGGTCTGCCGGGTGGCGAGGCCTAACAATTCGTTCAAGGCGGGCGGCTTCGCCGCCGCTTAACTCAAGCGTTAGGCCGCAGATGCTGACTAAGACACTTACGCTCATCAACGGTGCTTTGGCAATCGCGCTGGCTTGCTTCATGTACGCCATGCTTCCGTACGCCTACGGTATCGGCTGCGATGCTACTCGTCGCATCGGGCAACCTTGCAAGCCACTGGGCAGCGCCACGTTATTTTTGGGTGTTTTGGCTCCCGTCGTTATCATTGGCGCAGTCGCGTACTTAGCTCTTCGTATCCAACACAAACGTCCGCGTACTAGCCTACTTTTGCTAATGTTGTGCCCTGTTGTGGTCACGTTGTGGGTCATTTTTGTTTGGTCATCCAAGGCGTCATAGAGTGTCGCCCTAACTATTCGTTCAAGGCGGACGGCTTCGCCGCCGCTTAACTCCAGCGTTAGACCGCATGAACTACTCCCTTAGCTATCGCTCATCTCGATTCGAAGTCTGGCACTTTTACTGGGCCGCTTGGAGAGCGCGTCTTTGGCGCGTGCATCTGCTTGCCGCCGCCGTTCTCGCGTTTACGCTGCCCGACATATTTGGTGCTCCACCTGCAATTAGCTCATACGTGCTGTACTTTATTGGCGCTCTGCCAGCGGTAACATTGTTCTTTGCTCTGTGGCCGCAAGTCATGTTCAAGAGCAAAGAACGCACTCTTCTTGTCGGGCCGGATGGCTGGTCGACCAAGATCGGCAACAAATCTGGTTCACGACGCTGGGCTGAGATTGCGTCGGTTCAAGAAGCAAGAGACTCTGTGGTAATCACCAGCACTATGGGCAATGCTTTAATCGTTCCTGCACGCGCGTTCGTGGACGAAGCGTTCAAGGGTCAATTCGTCAAAGACTCGCAAGCATGGCATCGCGAGCATGCGGTCTAACATTTCGTTCAAGGCGGACGGCTTCGCCGCCGCTTAATTCCAGCGTTAGGTGCACAGGGGAAGTTCATGGCAACGAAACACGACGTGCAAGACTGGGTTCAAAGAGCGCTCAGCCGCATGGGTGGCCGAGGTTCGCTCACGGACGTAGCAAAAGAAATTTGGCGCGCCCATGAGAGTGATTTGCGGCCGTCGGTGATCTTTTCTATACATGGCAATACGATATGCGCTGGGCTGCAAATCGTCTGCGCCGGCAAGGCATCATGCAATCTGTTGCCGTTTCACCGTCCGGCGTTTGGGTGCTCGCGTAGCGCGCCTAACATCTCATTCAAGCGGACGGCTCTGCCGCCGCTTAATTCCAGCGTTAGAGCTCAAATGAAATATATCGCCCTTTTGCTTTTGCCAGTCGCCACGCTCTCACACGCCAGCGACTTCGCTACGCGGGTCAAAGCCGGAGTACTGTCGCTAGCCAGTCCATCTGGGCAACGCTACGAAGCATCATGGGGGCAAGCAATGCAGGCGTCGCTTGCAGCTTGCGTTCCAGTCGGCTCGACATCGCCGGCAAACCTTGGCAAGTTCACGTTCGTTGCGAATGTCTCTTCAAGCGGCGTGGTCTCGTCCGTAGAGGTTGAGCCTGTTACCTCCGTATCTCGATGTTTCGCAATTCACTTCGGCGCCGCTCAACTTCCGCCACCGCCTGGGGTACGCTCTGGCAGCTATCTTCCCGTAGCAGACTCCATCAGCGTTACACCATGAGAGGGTGCTCTAACTATTCGTTCGAGGCGGACGGCTTCGCCGCCGCTCAACTCCAGCGTTAGGTCGCAAATATGGATAGTCGCGAATCCCTTCTAAAAGCGCTTCTTTCGATCACGCGGCCAATCCCGGACATCGCTCGCGACCTCTCGGCTTACGGCTGGGACGCTCCCAGCCCATTGGTCGTGCTGGGCGCCACCCATATCTCTTCGTCGCTCAATCGGTTCATGGCTGGTGAGCTTTCTTCCGCGCAGGTCGAGGACTGGGCCAACTGCATAGAGTGTCGTGACGACATTGAGTACGACCCTTCATCAGCAGCCGGCTTGGCGCTTCACGAGCTTGCCAACCCATTGCTTACATGCCCACTTACAAGGCAATCTGCAGCTAAGTTGGTTGCAACTCTTTCGTAGCTGCAACCTAACTACTCGTTCAAGGCGGACACCTTCGGTGCCGCTTAACTCAAGCGTTAGGGAGCAAGTGAAGTTGACGTCTAGCCTCGAAGAGCCAAGTTACTCCTGCATGTTCTGCGCTGAGGCCATCGAGACTGGTGTACTCGACCCATGCGCCATTCACTTGGTTGCTCGTACAAATCGGCACCGCGGTGAGCAAAAAGAGCAAACCTTCTTCTGCCACATCGCTTGCTTTCAGGCGGCCGCATCCATTCATTCGGCAAATTTCTACATCGTAGATCCAGATTTCCCTTCGGTTGGTGAGCTCGCTGCTCCCTAACCAGTCATCCAAGCGGACGGCTTCGCCGCCGCTTAATTCCAGCGTTAGAGCGCTGAACAAACATCATGGTGATCTTGAGGGGAAAAAGATGAGCAACTCCATTTACGACCAGTGTTTGATAAAGCATGGCTGCCCAACAACCTCGAAGATGATCTTTCAAAGCACTTTAATTCTTCTGCTTTGCCTGCTTGGTGGCATTGCATATGGCTTCACTATCATGGACGTTCCTCAAGGGCTAAACCCAGAGAACCTTCGGAAGTGGCAGTTGGGTTTTGGTTTTGGTTGGGGCGTGGTCGCTGCCGTCGTCCTTTTGCTTGTGTACTTCATCTGGTTTTTTCGCAAGTTCTCTAAAGTCAGGCGGTGTGTCGCTAGTAACGGTTCCCAGTGAAGTACATGACGCACTCTAACAATTCGTCCAAGCGGACGCGCGAAAGGCCGCGCGCCGCTTAACTCCAGCGTTAGGCCTCACAGGAGGGTTTGTGACCGATCTGATCAGCACAGCAAGCGCAGCAATTCAATTGGTCACTCGTCTCCGCGAGATCAACAAAAATATTGCAAACGCCGAGTTCAACAACGCCTTGGCTGATCTGAGCATCGAGCTGGCCAATCTCAAGATTCATGTGGCGGACCTCCTCGAAGAAAACGATCTACTGAAGCGCAAGCTTGAGCAAAAAGATAGTTCATCGGTTAGCTTCAAGGGCTTTGCATACTTCAAGTCTGACGGTGAGGGGCCTTTTTGCCCTGGCTGCTACGACACGGCTGGCAAATTAATTCGTCTAGCAAAGTCGGCGGCAACCTTTAATGTGTTTGGCAGCCATAGCTGCCCAAGCTGTAAGCAGCACTTCAGTGCGGCCTAACATCTCGTTCAAGGCGGACGGCTACGCCGCCGCTTAACTCCAGCGTTAGGCCTTAAAGCGAGAGCTCATGAATCCTCAGGCACCTTCAATCATTCTCTTCGCTGTGCTCTTTGGCATGGTCATCGTGTGGTTTGTGCTCATCAAGCTGTTGTTCAATCGCCTTGAAGTGGCGCATCCGCAAAAGTACGAGGCAATGGGTAGGCCTTCGCTATTTCTGCGCAATAACATCGCTACAGGCTGGGCCACCATGAAGTTTCTGTTCGCTCGCGAGCATCGTTCGCTTAACGACGGCTACCTATCCAAGCTGTCTGACGCAATGCTTGTCTTCTTCGCAATTTATCTGCTTCTATTCTTTGGGTTGTCGTACTTCGTTTCCGTGCCTCACTCGGCCTAACCAGTCGTTCAAGGCGGACGGCTTCGCCGCCGCTTAACTCAAGCGTTAGGCTCATATGCGCATTCCTTTCTCGACGCCGGACATTCCTGAGCTAGACGCGCTGCCCGACAGTGAGCGGGGCCGTCTCATGTTTAGCTATACAACCTCTGCCAGCGCGAAGCGGCTCATTCGTCTAGTGCAGGCGAGCATGTTCCTTTCGTTGGCATTTTTGCTTCTTGCCATTAATTTAGGCGGCACTTGCCGCTTACTTTTTGGTGTTGCCGCGCCGATCTCGCTTGCGTTGGGTGTTGTCGTTTATCGCGTTGGGGCCACTCGCGCACTTCGCAAACTGCTCAGCAGCGCCTAACATTTCGTCCAAGCGGACGCGCTTAACTCCAGCGTTAGGCCGCACTCCATAACATGCTCACATTGGCAAAAATTACGACGTATCAATCATTCGACGGTGACGCCGATGGATGGTCTCGTAAAAGATCCAGTGACAGGTCAGGTATCACCGACGGGGATTGGCGGCTAATCGAAGAGCTACGTCAGGGCATCAATCTTGTTTCATCCGGCCAAGCATCGCCGGAGTTCACAGTCACATTCGAGCGACGACTCTTGGCTTTGGTGCCAGACAAAGAATTACGTCAGGCAATTCGGGAGCTCAAAGCATGATTCCAGTTGGGCAGGTTCGGTCTAACATCTCGTTCAAGGCGGACACCTTCGGTGCCGCTTAACTCCAGCGTTAGGTGGCACATGAAGTTGGTAGCATCGAAATGGAAAGTCGCAGCGTTAACCTTAGTCACTTTGCCAGCGTCTATTTGGTTTTCGGCAGAAAATCCAGGTCTTCTCATATCAAGATTCATGATTGCCCTTGGTTTCTTACCGCTGTACATCGGCGCTGCCATGGAGCTACGTAGTCAGTGGGTGGCCATGTTGGAGAAGTGGCGCAACCCCGAGCATCACATAAAGGCAGCCCCCGCAAGTAATAAAGGTTTTTACACCCTATGCCTTACGCTTGTTGGTCTTGTGCTACTTATAATTTGCTTTGGCTCTATGCACCACACCTAACAACTCATTCAAGGCGGACGGCTCCGCCGCCGCTTAACTCCAGCGTTAGCGCTTAAGGAGCCGAAAAATATGGAAGCGCTTGAAGACAGACTCTGGACGCTCACCGTCGTGCTAATCGTCGTAGTCGCAGCTCAAGCTACGCTTCTTGTCATGGCAATCGTGGGTTGGGATGTCAATCGCAAAAAACAGAGATTCCTCAAGCTTTGGCGGCGGAATCAACTCGACGAATTGATTGATCTATCGCGTCGCACTTTGACAAAAGAGCCAAACAATCTCGATGCATTGCTATATGGCGCAAAGGCACTAAGAAAGAACGGGCACCTAAAGGATGCGCGTCTTTGGTTCGAGCGCGCGCTTGAGTTGGAACCCGCTCTCAGAAGTAGCATAGAAGGTCAGTTAGAGCTCATTGGCAAGAAGGAAGCGGCGCCGGTTTAAAGGCGCTAACATCTCGTTCAAGGCGGACGGCTTCGCCGCCGCTTAACTCCAGCGTTAGATACCAGGGCAAGTTATGTGGCAATACGCAGCAAAAATCTTGATTACAGTTGCTCTGGTCATCACTGTTTCCGAGATCGGTCGACGCAGTTCGTTTTGGGGAGCAATACTTGCGTCCTTGCCGGTCACGTCGCTTCTCGTCTTTGTCTGGCTATACACA
>Ga0302232_10000225_pt1 | contig 45647 bp, 43 predicted proteins | sample II_Palsa_N2_3_FD_193575 | JGI IMG/M metagenome (GOLD analysis project Ga0302232, IMG submission 193575) | Peat permafrost microbial communities from Stordalen Mire near Abisko, Sweden - II_Palsa_N2_3 | ecosystem: Environmental > Terrestrial > Soil > Palsa > Peat permafrost | place: Sweden...
GTAGCTGACCACATCCATACGCAATAAGGAGGATCCGTGTTTTCAATCCGGCGAACGTTGGATAATTTCATCATGAAGCGTAGCAATAGACGAGCAGTGGTCGCTGCTGAGTACGCACGGGTGGAAGGGCTGGAAAAGATATTTTCCATTAACTTACCGGCGATGCGAGCAGCTTTTATGAATGCACCAGCTGTTTTTTTTGACGGAACATTGCCCGAATATCCTCCCGCGCTGTATCTCAATGAGATTGGCGTCGATGCATTCGTCACGAACATGGCAATTGAGGATTCGCTTCTTGCAAAATTCTTCGACATTGCTGCCTCAGGCATGGCTGAAGTCGAGCCAAGGCATTACGTGAGCAAGGGCGGCGCGCATAAGATATGTCATACCTTTGTCGCAACGAAATCGGAGTTCCAGGGGCATACAGTTTATGTTCTAACAAACGACATGAGCCTGCTCACCCGTTTGGGTGAGGCCAATCTAAATCCACCGCCGCCGTGGAATTTGTTTCCAAAGCTGGGTCTGCCGGTGGGAGATATGCAGGGCGATGCCCAGTACTGGTATGAGAACCACTGGGACCCTTACTGGAGCCACCTGACCCCCGACCAGCGAACCACATTTTTGCGCGACCGCAACCCCGGTGCCGACTGGGAAGAATGCATTCGTTGGCGTGAACCCAGGTAACCCCAGAATGGGATCGCTACCCAACCGGCACTCGATTATCGAAAGTGAGTCACCTATGATCGGTAAGGTGATTTTTAGCGTCATGCTGTTTGCCACCGCCTGTCACGCACACACCTGCACATCCTACAATCAGCACCCGGAAGAGATTTCTTTCGACTTTGCACGGAATTCAGCAGCCCTGTCGTCGAAGGACATGATGGACTTCGCAAACTGGTCCATTTATATAAAAAATAAGTACCCGCTTCAATGGGCCTCTGTCGTGTCCGCATCGGCGGCGCCCTATGAAAAAAATCCATCGGATTTAGCAACCCATCGGGCTGACCTTATTAAGGCATGGGCCGTCAAATTCGGTCTGGCGAAAATCCGTATCGAGTCGAGTATCGAGCTTCCCAAAGACGTGTCTGATTGGCGTCAGACCGCTCAAGCGGGGGGCATAGATTTTATTCCCGGATGCCCCAATGATTGCTGCGATTGACCTTGGTGTCGAAGGGGGCAAGCACGGTGATCACCGGACTAATCGGTGGGATAGTATTCGGTGCTATCGGCTATTTTGGTGGCCGTGACGTAGCCGATCACATGCCGGTTAACTAAGGACTTTTTAGTGTTTCCAATTCGTGGCTTGAGGGAGTATATCCGCAATCGCCGCCTCCAACGTCAGGAACGGCAAGCGGAGGAACGCCATCGGCTCAGTCGGATTGCCTCGCTGGAACGTAACTACAACACTAAACTGGCCGTTTTACAGACAACTTTTGCCAATGGGCCGGACAACCTGCATGAGGTACAACTACCTGACTATCCGGGTGCGCTTTATCTTGGCGGTGTCGGTATTGAGGCGTTTGTCCAATCGCAAAAAATCGAGGTCGACCAGTTACCTGACTTTATAGGCTTATTGCAACAGGATCATGTGGAGGTGCGCCATCGATTTTACTCACGCAAGAACTCTGCGAGTTTCGCCGGCCATGCCTATATTGCTACCAAGCTTGAGTTTTCCGGTCAAACCGTGCGTGTGCTGAGCAACGATGTCGATCTACTTTGTAAACTGGCACAAGCCGATTTTAATCCGCCTCCGCCATGGGTCGCTTTCCCCGAATTAGGTCCATGGATCGGAGCGCTACAAGGCGATGCTGAATACTGGTATTCAAATGTATGGGATCGCTATTGGGACCATCTGACACCCGACCAGCGAACCACATTTTTGCGCGACCGTAACCCCGGCGCCGACTGGGAAGAATGCGTTCGTTGGCGTGAACCAAGGCAGTGCTAGAACACAGTCGCTGCCCACACTACACCCGGTGATCGACTCCTATGAGTGCGATCGAAGCAGACAAAAAAACGCCGCCTAAGGGGGTAGTCGGCGGCGTATAAGATCCTGCGAGGGCGGGCGCTTTACTCATGACTGAATCTGCTTGGGAGCATTCTCAGCTTATGGCTTAACCGGGAATCAGTGCTTTTCTTTTATGGGTCGATACGGTCTGACTACAAAGTGTTGAAACCCTGTAGTGAATTATAAAGAGACGCTCATAGCGGTAATCCGCAGCAAACACGGACGCAAAGGAATAACGAACTGTGCTGAGGCACCTTTCGCTAGGCGGGAATGCAGAAGGGACGGGGTTAAGGCAGAAAATATGCCGGACGATTGCCGCCCGGCATCATGACGCTAGCGCTGCTTGCAAATGAGCACTCGAATACGGGTGTCGATGTGCTTATTGCACCGACACCGTATCGAAATTCACCCGCCCAAACGGGCTGACCTTATACCCCACCACATTCGGCCGCGTCAGTGCCGTTGCGGTCGGGTAGCCCAGCGGCAGCCACAGGGCTTGATCGTGGATGATCTTCTGCGCGGCCTCGTAATCTTGCGCACGTTTGGTGGTGTCCGAGGTGGTCTTCGCGTCGGTGATCAGGCGGTCCAATTCAGGGTCGCAATAACGTGCAAAGTTAAGCCCGGACTGTAACGATGCGCAGGAAAACTGCGGCGTCAGGAAGTTGTCCGGGTCGCCGTTGTCGCCGGCCCAGCCCATGAACAGCAAGTCGTGTTGTCCTTGTTTGGCGTTACGGATCAAGGTGCCCCATTCGATGATGTCGATCTTTGCGCGAATTCCGATTTGCGCCAGGTCGGCTTGCAGCAATTCAGCCCCGGTCTTGGGGTTGGGGTTGAGCGTGCTGCCGGTGGGGCGGGTCCAGATGGTCGTGTCGAAGCCATTCGGGTAACCGGCTTCCGCCAGCAGCTTCTTGGCTTGCGCGATATCTTCCGGGTAAGGTTTGATATCTTTCGCATAACTCCAGGTGTTCGACGGATACGGATTGACGGCCGGAGTCGCGGTGTCCGAGAACACGGCTTTCAGGTAGGTCGAACGGTCGAAGGCCAGGTTGATGGCCTGCCTGACCTTCACGTTATCCAGCGGTTTATGCTGGGTGTTGATCGCGACAAAGGCGGTCATAAAAGCCGGTGTCTGCAAGATTTTTAGCGCGCCGTCATCGCGTGCGGCAAGGACGTCGGTCGGCTTGGGCGAGAGCGCGATTTCGCATTCGCCGGTTTTGACTTTTTGCGCGCGCACGGTCGAATCGGGGGTGATCGCGTACAGCAGCTTGTCTATCTTGGGTTTGCTACCCCAGTAGTGCGGATTCACGTCGTAGCGGATCAGTGCATCGCGTTGATAGCTGTGCAGGATAAACGGCCCGGTGCCGATCGGCTTGCTGTTGAAGTCGGTGGTCTGGTTGGCTTGCAGCAGTTTATTCGCGTATTCCGCCGAATAGATCGAAGCGAAACCCATCGTCAGGATAGGCAGGAAGGTCGAATTCGGCTCGCTCAATTGAAACACTACCGTGTTGTCGTCGCTCTTGCTGATCGATTTGATCAGCTTGGGCAATTGCAACGATTGCGCATGCGGGAAACCGCTGGCCGACGATACTTTATGCCAGGGATTATTCGCGTCCAGCATCCGGTTGAAGGTGAACAGCACGTCGTCGGCGTTCAGGGTGCGGCTGGGCTTGAAGTAGTCGGTGGTCTGAAATTGGACGTTGGGGCGCAGGTGGAAGGTATAGGTCAGGCCATCGGCGCTGATATCCCATTTTGTTGCCAGTGCCGGCACCACCTTGTTGGCGCTTTCGTCGAATGCCACCAGGCCGTTGAAAATGACGTCGGCGCTGGCATTGGTGGTGACGAGAGAGTTGTATTGGACCACATCGAAGCCGTCCGGGCTGGCTTCGGTGCACACGGTGAGCGGTTTGGCCAACGCGGCCGGGGACACGGAAATGAGACTAAGAGTGCTCAGGCAAAGCGCAACGGTGGTGATAAGACGCATGAATACTCCGATATCGATAAGCGGATGGTCACGTCGCCAAAACTGGCTGTATCCGGCAGGGCTGTTTAAGTAGCTAGACTACTGTTCGGCTAAATCGTCAGTGTGCGTCATTTTATGACGTTCTGCCGAACCTGGAACGGGACGCGAATTTTTCGGACGGGCTTCACCTTAGCGCCGAACCGCGTTGGGCACAAACAACGAATTGCTATATCGATATGGTGCCCGGCAAGGGCCGAGCACCTGTTTCAGGCTATGTCTTTATGCTTGCGGCGCCCGTGGTTTGCGCGGCGCATTTTGCATCACCCGGTCGTAGAGCCAGCGCGGCATCACGTGCAGCAAGGCCGAGACAAAACGCATCGGCCAGGGCAGGACGGCAAAACGCAGGCGCCGTTCAATGACGCTGGCGGCTTTGGCGGCAAAGCGGTCTGCATCCATCAGGAAAGGCATGGGAAACGGATTGCCTTGCGTCATCGGGGTGCGGATATAACCGGGAGCGATGGTGACCACGCTAATGCTTGCGGAACGTAATTCGACCCGCAGGCTTTCGAGATAGCGCAAGGCCGCGGATTTGGAGGCGCTATAAGCGCCATGCCCAGGCAGACCGCGCACGCCGGCAACGCTGGCGATACCGACCAGGGTGCCGTGCCTGGCCATGCTCATATTGTCGATAAACGGCTCGAAGGTGGCCACCATGCCGAAATAGTTGGTATCCATCACGGCGCGAAAGGTTTCAAGGTCGCCGCAACCGGTGAGGGCACCCGTACTGATGCCGGCGTTGGCAATCACGATATCCGGGGTGCCGAAGCGCGCGGTGAACGCCTGAGCGGCCAGTCGCATCGACTCGGCGTGGCACACGTCCGCCGCCAATACCGCGATGCTGGCTTGCGGATAGGCTTTTTCGCATTCGCGGGCGAATGCTTCCAGCGCTTCGGCGCGGCGCGCCACCAAGCCTAGTTGCGCCCCTTGACTTGCATAATGGCGGGCCAGGGCCTGACCGATGCCGCTGGAGGCGCCCGTCAGAAAGACCTTGAGCGGGCGTGCGCCGTTAGTGGGCGGCGGGGTGCCGGGTTCGGCTTGGGTGGCTGGGTTCACTGCTGCCGATTACAGTTTTTTGGCGCGAATTTGCGCGACCAGATAATCGAGTACTTGGATGGTTTCAGCCAAGCCTTTGGCCTGGGCCGGCGAAGTCTCGTATTTCCCTTGGACGGCCAGAGTCGGAACGCCGTCAATCTTATAATCGGTCAACATCTTGGTGTCGCGTTGCAGTTCGCTATTGGTGCTGAACGACTCGTAAGCGGCTTTGTATTTTTGCGGATCGACGCCGTTTTTGCTGAGGAAATCGGCCTGTGCTTGCTCAGTCAGCAAATAATCGTGATTTTCGTGGATTTCATGAAACACCACAGGTGTCAGCTTGCTGGCGAGGCCCAAGGCATCGAGTGCGTGAAACATTTTCGAATGCGGCACAAAACGATCTTCAAATGCAACCGGCACGCGTTTGAACACGATGTCGGGTCCCTGCCGCTTCAGCCAGGCTTCCAGCGTCGGGTTAAATTCATTGCAATGCGGGCAGCCATACCAGAAAAACTCGGTGATTTCGATTTTCCCCGCCGGCGAATCGACCGGCTGCGGGCTATTCAGTACCAGATAATCGGTGCCGGCAACGGGTGCCGCAGGCGATGCATACGCTGCGCTGGCAATCAGACCAAGGGAAAGAAAAACGGCACTGAGAAGTTTTTTCATGGCGTGAGGAAGTTGGCGACGTGAGGTAAGAGGTTGGGTACTGCGTTAGCACTGGCGATATCACCCGGCCGGTACAGCCTGGCGAGCAGGCCGGCCTCTGCTTGCGCTACGCATAGGACCGGGCTGCGGTAACTTGGTTCCGAAACGCTGCACAATTGCTGCGGCGTTTCGGTCCGGACACTTATTGCTTGGTAAAACGAATCACCGCCGCGTCGATGCCGGCATTGGAAAGCTGCTGCCGTGAGCTGTTCATATCATCGAACTTGGCAAACGGGCCGATACGCACCCGGTAAAAGGTGACACCGCCGCTGTCGCGCTGCGTCACATTCGATTCGAAGCCCTGCAAGGCGAGCTTGGCGCGTTGCTGTTGAGCATCCTGCGAAGTCTTGTAAGCGCCGATCTGCAGATAAAAGCCGGTATTGGCGTCGGTTGCGCTGGAAACGCCGGGTACGGTCGGGGTCGGGGCGGCTTGGGCTGCCTGCGATTTCGCCGGCGGGGCCGGCACGGCCGGTGCGGTGTTCAGCGCGTGGGCGCCGGTGGGCGCGCCGATTGCCGCTGCGGGTGCCCGGTTCGGGGTCGGCGTATCTGTCGCAGCGGGAGTTGCCGCCGGGACTTCGACGATCTGCGGTTCCTTGAACATGCCGGATTGGGCGGCAGGTTTGGCATCCGCCGCCGGCGCGGTATTTTCAGGCGCGGGGCTGACTGCCTGGCCTGGCGATTTGCCTTGCAGGATCCGGTTGGGATCGAATTGGCTGGTCGGTGCAATCGACGCACTGGCGGAGGTGTCGCCGGCGGCGCCCCCCTTGGCCACGAACGGGGTCGGTGAGCGTGTGATGTACAGCGCCACCACCACGGCGATGCTGAGTGCCACGATCAATCCCAGCACAAAGCCCAGGAATGTTCCGCCCGTTTGGCGCGACATGAGGTGCGGCATAAGGTGCGGCGAAGCGCGGCGAACCTGGCCGGACTGCGGGGCTGGCTGTAAATCCGTCGGTGAATCAGATTGTGCTGCGGGCTGCAAATCGGACTGTGAATCGAAGCGCGGATTGAGCAGCCGGCGAGGCTGCCGATAAATTTTTGCCATTGCGTTAGTCACCACTTGTGCGTCAACAGAATAGGCCGATTATAGCGGTCGCGTTATTACATCTTGTTCGGTGCCGAAACACCGAGCAAAGCCAGACCGTTTTCCAGCACCTGGCGAGTTGCCGCGAGCAGTGCCAAGCGTGCCAGCTTGACCGCTTCGTCATCGACCAACACGCGTTGCGCATTGTAGAACGAGTGGAATTCACCGGCGAGGTCGCGCAGGTAAAATGCCACCGCGTGAGGCGCCAGTTCATCGGCGGCACGGGTCAGCATATCCGGGTATTCGGCCAGTTTTTGCAGCAAGGACATTTCGTGCTCGCTGGAGAGCGGTGCCAGATCGACCGGGCGCAGGTCCAGTTGCGAGCCGCCCCATTGGGCCAGGATCGAACAGATACGCGCATGGGCATATTGCACGTAATACACCGGATTTTCGTCGTTTTGCTTGAGTGCGAGGTCGATGTCGAACACATATTCGGTGTCGGCCTTACGTGAAATCAGGAAAAAACGCACCGCATCGCGGCCGCGCCGCAACATCTCGGCTTGCGTGGCCGGATCGAATTCGGCGCGGCGTGCCGCGCCCTCGGCTTGATCGTCGGCCGGATCTGCCAAGCCGCCGGACCATTCGATCAGGTCGCGCACCGTGACATAACTGCCGGCCCGCTTCGAAATCTTCACTTCCTGGCCGTCGCGCATCACGGTGACCATCTTGTGCAGGATGTAGTCGGGGTAGCCGCGTGGAATGCCCAGGCCCATGCCTTGCAAGCCGGCGCGCACGCGCGCCACGGTGCCGTGATGGTCCGAACCCTGGACGTTGATTACTTTGGTGAAGCCGCGTTCCCATTTGGTGACGTGATAAGCGACGTCCGGCACGAAATAGGTGTAGGTGCCGTCGGTTTTGCGCATCACACGGTCTTTGTCGTCACCGTCGTCGGTGGTGCGCAACCACAGCGCGCCATCCTGCTCATAGGTGCGGCCGGCCGCCACCAGGGCGGCCACGGTCTGTTCGACGCGGCCGTCGGCGTAGAGCGACGATTCGAGGTAATAACGGTCGAATTTGACGCCGAAAGCGAGCAAATCCTGATCTTGCTCGTGGCGCACATAGGCCACGGCGAAGCGGCGTATCGACTCAAGATCGTCGATGACGCCGGCGCCCTGTACCGGTAGGCCGTCGCTGGCGGCTACCGTGGCCCCGTTGAGGTAGTCCTGGGCGATTTCGGCAATGTATTCGCCGTTATAAGCGTTTTCGGGCCAGCCCGGCTCGCCGGGTTTGATGCCGCGCGCGCGCGCCTGCACGGTCAGCGCCAGATTGGCGATCTGCACCCCGGCGTCGTTGTAGTAGTACTCGCGCGTGACGTCCCAGCCCTGGGTCGCCAGCACCGCGGACAGCGAGTCGCCGAGCGCTGCCTGGCGGGCGTGACCGAGGTGCAGCGGGCCGGTCGGGTTGGCCGAGACAAATTCGACCAGCACGTGTTGGCCGTCCGCACCGTGGGTACGGCCGAAAGCGGCCTGTTCGGTGAAAATGGCCTGCACCACGGCCTGCTTGGCTGAGGCGGCCAGGCGCAAATTGATAAACCCCGGGCCCGCGACTTCGACCGCGTCGATCAGGCCGGCGGCGCGCGGGTGCGCCAGGATGGCGTCGGCCAGTTGCTGGGCAAGCTGGCGCGGGTTGGCGCGCAGCGGCTTGGCCAATTGCATGGCGAGGTTGCTGGCGACGTCGCCGTGCGCGGCGATCTTGGGTCGCTCCAGCGTGATCTGCGGCTGGATGGCGGCGCCCTCGGGCTGAGGCGTGGTGCTCAGCAAACCGGCAACAGCGTCGGCGAGGATGTGTTCGATAATCTGATTTTGTGCTGGCAGCATGCGTGACGATCCGGGCGATCGATTATCGCGGCTGCGCCACGCAACTCCGGTGCCACGCATATGCCGTACAAGAACCGATCGCGGTAGTAAAAAAACTAGTCTGTAAGCGGAGAAACTTTTTTTTGCAGCTTTAATATGATGCTGACGTGCCCTGGCGCATCGACGGAATCATCCCGCGCCCCACGGAAAACCCCAGGCAGATCAACGCACACGCGACGAAAGGTCGGCGCTACGAGTGGAGTATTTTAACAGGTGCTATGATGCGGGCAGAGTTTATTCGCGCGCGGTCACTGTCTGTCGGGCAAACTCGGTATCAAGCCAGCCCGCTTGTCGGGGTTGGCCGGCCATGCCGGGTCTGCCCTGGATAGTTGCGCTGTGGTTGCAGCCCGGCCGCCGCCAGTCAAAAAACCAGGGAAATTCTTATGTTGATTACATTCAAATCGTCGGCTTCACCGGATGTCCAGATGCTGGAAAACCTGGCTCAGTACCTGCTCGGCATTGCCGGCAAGAGCCTCGGACAGCGCGGCGTGATTACCCACGAAGAATTACCGGTCATCATCGCCAAGCTGGAAGCGGCGGTCAGTGCCGACAAGCAGAACAACGCCGAGCACAGTCTGCATCATGGCGCGGATGGCCACGATCACGAAAACCAGATGCCGGTCGGTTTGGCCCAGCGCGCTTTTCCGTTCCTTGAGATGCTGCGCGACTCGGAAAAGCTGCAGGCCAATATCCTCTGGGGTATTTAAGGCAAAACGCGGGGCGGTTGGTCTGCCTCGCGGCGGGTGGAGTGAAGGCGATAAAGCTGCCGTAGGGACTATCGCGGCAGGTTTGAAGCCAAAAAAAACGGTAACGCTGCAATCTTGCGGCGCTACCGTTTTTTTCACATCTGCGGCTACCCGGTGCGTCTCGAACCCGAGATTTAAATCCAGGACGAAAACTACAGCGACGGCGCCAAGGCGCGCCGGGCGTCGCTCGGGCTCAGGCCGCTGCGGCGCGTGTAGTCTTCAAGCTGGTCCTGGCCGATCTTGCCCACCGAAAAATAAGTGCTGTCCGGGTGGGCCAGGTAAAAGCCCGACACGCTTGCCGCCGGCAACATGGCGAGCGACTCGGTGACGGTCATGCCGATTTCTTCGCAGCGCAGGACTTCGAACATGTCTCGTTTGACCAGATGGTCCGGGCACGCCGGATAACCGGGCGCGGGCCGGATGCCCTGGTATTTCTCGCCGATCAGGGCCTCGGTCGGCAGGTTTTCATCCGCCGCATAACCCCATAATTCACGTCTTACCCGCTCATGCATGCGTTCGGCAAAGGCCTCGGCAAAACGGTCTGCCAGGGCCTTGAACATGATCGAGCTATAGTCGTCCTGATCTTTCTGGAACTGCAGTTCCTTGTTTTCGACCCCGATCCCGGCCGTCACGGCAAACAGACCGATATAGTCGGCAACGCCGCTTTCCTTGGGCGCCACAAAATCGGCCAGCGAACGATTGGGACGCGGCACGCCGTCGATTACCGGGCGTTCGTTTTGCTGGCGCAGATTGCGCCAGGTCATGGCAACCTCGGTGCGGCTGTCGTCGGTATAGATTTCGATATCGTCATGGTTGACGGTATTGGCCGGGAGGAAGGAAATGACCCCGTTGGCCGTCAGCCAGCGCCCCGACATCAGGCGTGAGAGCATGGTTTTTGCATCGGAAAACACCCGCCGGGCCGACTCGCCGACGATTTCGTCATTCAGGATGGCCGGATAAGGACCGGCCAAATCCCAGGTCTGGAAGAAGGGGCCCCAGTCGATATAGTTCGACAGTTCCTTGAGGTCGTAATTCTTGAAGATGCGGCGGCCGATAAACTTCGGCTTGACCGGCTGGTAGGACGACCAGTCGATCGGCGTGCGGTTGGCGCGCGCGACTTCGAGCGACACCATCGGCAGCGCTTTTTTATTGGCATGCTGCTCGCGTACCCGCTCGTAATCGGTTTTCAGGTCGGCCAGGTATTTCGCCGCGCCATCGTCCGACAGCAAGCTCGACGCCACCGATACCGAGCGCGACGCATCCGGCACATAGACCACCGGGCCGTCATAATGCGGCGCGATCTTGACCGCGGTATGGACCCGCGAGGTGGTGGCGCCCCCAATCAGCAGCGGGATTTTGCGAATGCGGAAATAATCGTCGCGCTGCATTTCGGCCGCGACATAAGCCATTTCCTCGAGGCTGGGCGTAATCAAACCCGACAAACCGATGATGTCGGCGCCTTCGACCTTGGCCCGCGCGAGGATTTCGCTGCACGGTACCATCACCCCCATATTGACGACTTCGAAGTTATTGCACTGAAGCACCACGGTGACGATGTTTTTGCCGATGTCATGCACATCGCCCTTGACGGTGGCGATGACGATCTTGCCTTTGGCTTTCACGTCGTCGCCGGCGGCCGCCATGCGCGATTTTTCTTCTTCGATGTAAGGCAGCAGGTGCGCCACCGCCTGCTTCATCACGCGCGCCGATTTCACCACTTGCGGCAAGAACATCTTGCCCGCGCCGAACAGGTCGCCGACCACGTTCATGCCGTCCATCAGCGGGCCTTCGATCACCTGAATCGGACGGCCACCGGCGGCGGCAATTTTTTGCCAGACTTCTTCGGTATCGTCGACGATAAAGTTGGTGATGCCATGCACCAGCGCATGCGCCAGCCGCTTTTCCACGGTCACCGGATTATCCGGTGTGCCGCGCCATTCCAGATTGTCTTCCCGTTTTGCGCCGCCGCCCTTGAAGCGGTCGGCGATTTCCAGCAAGCGCTCGGTGCCGGTCAATTCACCTTCCACCGGGCGATTCAGCACCACGTCCTCGACCCGCTCGCGCAGTTCGGGATTCAGATCCTGATACACGCCCAGTTGGCCGGCATTGACGATGCCCATATCCATCCCGGCTTCAATCGCATGATAGAGGAACACGGTGTGGATCGCCTCGCGTACTTCATCGTTGCCACGAAACGAAAACGACACATTGGAGACGCCGCCGCTGATTTTGGCGTAAGGCAGGTTCTGTTTGATCCAGCGTGTCGCATTGATAAAATCGACTGCGTAGTTGTCGTGCTCTTCGATGCCGGTGGCAATGGCAAAAATATTCGGATCGAAAATAATATCTTCGGGCGGAAAGCCGACTTCGTTGACCAATATATCGTAGCTGCGCCGGCAAATTTCAGTCTTGCGCTCATAGGTGTCGGCCTGGCCTTTTTCATCGAAGGCCATCACCACGGCAGCCGCGCCATAACGGCGAATCAGACGCGCATGCTGCTTGAACGGTTCAACCCCTTCCTTCATCGAAATCGAATTGACGATGGCTTTGCCCTGGACGCATTTCAGGCCGGCTTCGATCACTTCGAATTTCGACGAATCGATCATGATGGGTACCCGTGCAATATCGGGTTCGGAAGCGATCAGATTCAGAAAGCGCACCATCGCCGCTTTCGAATCCAGCATCGCTTCATCCATATTGATATCGATGACCTGAGCGCCGTTTTCCACCTGCTGGCGCGCCACGGCCAGCGCTTCGTCGAACTGATTATTCAGGATCATCCGGGCAAACGCCTTCGAGCCTGTCACATTGGTACGTTCGCCGACATTGATAAACAGCGTGCGGTCATCGACATTGAACGGTTCGAGACCGGCCAGGCGCATCGGATGATCGGGCGCCGCGGCAATGCCGTCGTCGAGGTCTTCGGGCTGATCGAGTATTGCGCTGGGGCTCATGCGGCATTCCGGTAATGTTGGGGCCAGCGGCGCGGCTTCACGGTTTTCAGGGACTGCGCGATCGCGGCGATATGTTCCGGCGTGGTGCCGCAGCAGCCGCCTGCGATATTCACCAGCCCGGCATCGGCGAACTCTTTCAGCAGCGCCGAGGTGACGTCCGGGGTTTCGTCGAAACCGGTGTCGCTCATGGGGTTGGGCAAGCCGGCATTGGGATAACACGACACATAACAGTCGCACAGCTTGGCCAGTTCGGCGATATAAGGACGCATCAGGGCAGCACCCAAGGCGCAATTCAGGCCGAAGGTCAGCGGTTTGGCATGACGCAGCGAATTCCAGAAGGCTTCCACGGTTTGCCCCGACAAAATACGCCCCGAGGCATCGGTGACGGTGCCGGAAATCATGATGGGCAGGCGTTCGCCGCTATCTTCGAATAACTCGTCCAGCGCAAACAAAGCCGCTTTGGCGTTGAGCGTATCGAAAATAGTTTCCACCAGAAACAGGTCGACGCCGCCGTCGAGCAAGGCTTTGGCCTGCTCGTAATAGGTGTCGCGCAGTTCGTCGAAAGAGGTATTGCGCGCGCCCGGATCGTTGACGTCGGGCGAGATGCTGGCGGTTTTCGGGGTCGGGCCGATGGCGCCGGCTACAAAACGCGGCTGTTCCGGCGTCGAATATTTGTCGCAGGCGGCGCGAGCAAGGCGTGCCGACTCAAGGTTCATTTCGGCGGCGAGATCTTCCATCCGATAGTCGCCCTGGGCTACCCGCGTTGCGCCAAAGGTGTTGGTTTCGATAATGTCGGAGCCGGCCGCGAGGTATTTTTCATGAATCTCGCTGATGATCTGCGGCTGGGTCAGCGACAATAATTCGTTATTGCCTTTGACATCGCGCTCGAAATCGGCGAAGCGGGTGCCGCGATATTCGGTTTCGCCGAGTTTATAACGCTGGATCATGGTACCCATGGCGCCATCCAGGATCAGGATGCGTTGCTTGAGCAACTCAGGCAGTTGCGCGCCGCGTGTGTATGGGCGTGGTGCGGCACCGGCCGGGCTGGCCGGGTTGGCCTTTGGTGGCGCGATTGCCGGCGTGGCATCCGGCTGGTGGGCGGGCAGAGTCATGGTGGCGGATAGTGTGGCGGATAAGGGCTAAATGAGGCGGAATGCAACCTGTCATTGTAGACCAGTCGGGCCGGCCCGGGCGATACATGTGCCAGGTCCTGACGGGGCCTGGGCGGTAAATACGGGAGGGTCGGGGCAGGGCGGGTGCATCGCGCACCCAAAACCGTGAGCTCGCTCGGCCCAGGCGGGTTGCCTGGGCGAGGGCTGTTTAGTGCAAAATGACCGGCTGGTTCATCAAGCTATCGAACTGGCCAAGAAATTCGTCGACCTCTTCGACCGACGGTTGCTCATCTATCAGACGCTGTACGTGCTCCCGGAATTGGGCGGCAAGCGCACCATCGATAAAAATTTCGCGTTGATTGGTTTTGTCGACGATTTCGTAGCCGCCATCCATCAGGGCTACATTGCCATCCAGCGCCGGAAATTCAACGACGCAATAGTTGGGGCTGTTATAGATCATTTGCATGGCAACACTCCTTTTAGCGACTGCATCAAGGAAATTCTGCGAACCTGAGGCCGGCTTGCCGTATTAAGGCGTGTCATGTGCCTGAACCGCACACCGGAGCCGGATTTGCGCACCGCTTTTACCTTGATACGGTCTTTCTATACCGCAACTTCAATAGGGTTAAGCGTTTATCCAAATTAGATGGCGCAATTTGGATGGATTTCAAGAGGGCGCCCCGGAATATCCGATACCGCCGAATATCTATGTCCTCTTGACCACTACCCTTGCGTAAGACCGACGTTTGCCACAACAATTCCAGCATAGCCGTAAATCCTCTTGACTGCTTGCCCGTACTATTACCGTTGTGGTGAAAAAGCACAGGCAGGCGTCAAGACCGTTACATATCCGGGCCAAAATGTGATGCGACCCTAAAAATGGCAAATCGGTCGGCAGCCTTTAGTGGATGGCGTGGGCGGCGTTCAGGCAGCACCACTCAATTTCAGTTTATGCGGCTAACCTGAAATAGGCCTTAACCGCAGCGATAAAAGTATCGATATCGGCTGCCGACACGTCGAGATGCGTGACAAAACGCGAGGCATAGAGCATTTGCGTCAAAATGCCGCGCTCTTTCAGCCACGCCTCCAGAGGCGCGCAATGCTGCTGCGGGAACTGGGCAAACACCATATTGGTGGCTTGCGACAAAACCGAGGCCTGGTCGATCTCGGATAAGCCACGCGCCAACCGGGCGGCATTCTGGTGGTCTTCTGCCAGTCGCTCGACCTGATGGTCCAAGGCGTACAGGCAACCGGCCGCGAGCAGGCCCGATTGGCGCATGCCGCCGCCCAGGACTTTGCGCCAGCGTTGGGCCAGCTCGATCAATTCGGCGCTACCGACCAGCACCGAGCCTACCGGTGCGCCGAGTCCTTTGGAAAAGCATAGCGAAACAGAGTCGAACGGCGCGCAGATTTCGGCCAAGGTTGCGTTGGACGCGACCGCTGCGTTAAATGCCCGCGCGCCGTCCAAATGGGTGGCGAGACCGCGGCTGCGCGCCAATTGCACGGCTTCGGCGACATAGCCGGCCGGTAAAACCTTGCCGCCGATGGTGTTTTCCAGCGCCAACAAACGGCTGCGGGCGAAATGATTGTCGATCGGCTTGATCGCGGCCGCGATTTTGTCCAGCGGCAGCGAGCCGTCCGCGGCATTTTCCAGCGGCTGCGGCTGAATACTGCCGAGCACGGCCGCGCCACCGCCCTCATATTTGTAGGTGTGGGCGAGCTGGCCGACGATATATTCGTCGCCGCGGCCGCAATGCGCCATCAGTGCGGCGAGATTGCTTTGCGTGCCGCTCGGGAAAAACAGCCCGGCCGCTTTGCCCGCGCGCTCGGCGACCGCATTTTGCAAACGCAGCACGGAGGGGTCGTCGCCCCAGACATCGTCGCCAACCGGGGCACTCATCATGGCTTCCAGCATGGCGGGGGTGGGGCGGGTCACGGTGTCGCTGCGAAGGTCGATCATGGTGCGGGTTTCCTTGGGATGGTCGGATTTCTGATTTGCGCTGCGTTGAATCAATGACAGGCGTCTGGGCAGGCTAAAAAACTATCACGGTTGACTCGAATTCGGTGCTGCCGGAGAAAATATTGGGACTGACCCTTGCCCCGGCGCTGACCCCGGTTCCGCGGCACTCGCCGCGGGCCGGGTCGCGGCAGGGCTGCCGCCTGCGCTTTCGCTCAAGGCTTCCAGCCGGCGCGGGGCATCATGCAGCAGTAATTCGATCTGGGTGCCGTTGGGTTCGGTTTGCATAATCCGCACCGGGAAATAACCGAGTGCCGGGGCCAGCCACACATCGATTTTACGATTATCGTCCTGGTGACGGGGCAGGCGCATGAAATGCAAGGCCGAGACATAGGTTTCGCCCATGCGTATGGAGTCCGTGCCGACCATCTCGATCGGCCAATTTTCGCCGCTGTCTTTATCCACCACGTAAAACGAGCGCGTGACGCCGGGGGTGTAGCGCGCCGGATTGCCGCGCACCAGACTGGTCAACTGAAATACCATGCTGAAACGATCTTGTGCGCCATCGGGCAAGGCCAGGGTGGTCGGCGTGCGGGTGAACCCAATGCGTTTCGCACTCCGATCAAAATCGGTCTCGTCTTGAGCGCGTGCCCCGCGTTGTTCGATATAACGCTCGGGCGCCAAGCCGAAAGCATCGACCCGGCCGCGGCTGTGATAAGTATATTTGCCGACAAAAGGCAGCGGTACCGAAACCATCACGTCGTAGATTTGACCGTCGGTGACCCAACTGACGGTGCCGGGGGTATTTTGTACGCCGTTGAAAAAGGTGTCGTAGCGTAAATCGGCCGTCGGCGGTAAAGAGAATTGTTCGCCGTCTTTTTGCGTGCGCGCCGTATTCGCCGTATTGACGCCGCTGGCGGCTGCCGCTACGGCGGATGCCGCCGCCGCGTCGCTGGCGGAACCCGGCGCGACAGCCTCGGCGGGGTCGGCCAGCGCCTGCATCACGGGCGCTTCAACCGCGCCGGTGCGCGGGGTGCGATGTACTGCAGCCGGCTTGGGCCGCACCGGCTTACTGGCCGGCAGGGCGGGGTTCGGTGCGGTTTGCCGAATTACCTGTGCTTGCAACAACAGCACCTCGAGCGGCGGCTTGACCTCGGCCGTTTGCCGCAGCAAGCGTTTTTGCTGATTAACCCAATGCCCCGCGAGCAGATGCAGCAGCAATACCGCCACCACCAGCGCGGCCACCGAGGCCCAGCGCAACACACGTGTCACCGGCGACTGGGCCGAAGCCGTTACCGAGGCTGGTGCAGCGTTGAGGGTGAGCGCGGACGAAGAGCGGGTCAAATTCGAAAATGGGCTGGATGCGTCCGGCTGATGCGTCTCTTACCGCGGAGCATACGGCCGGCCTAAGTTAAAGGGACACACAGGTACAAGTGAGATACCAGCACGCTGCACGGCATATCGTGGCGCACGCATCGGTCTGGCCTGCGCCGGGAAGCCTGATTATCCCCCGCTGCGGCTTTTTTTGCTGGCCGCATGGCAGATAAAGCGTTGCCGAATTTTACTGCGCCTCGCTGAGGTAACCCAGTTCGTACGAGAGGCGGCCGGCACACGCGCGCAACGCAAGATCGATGGCGCCACCCCAGTCGATCTCGAATAAACCTTCCTGCCCCAGGGCGATAATCCCCAAAGCCAGGTCGCCATTGGCATCGAATACCGGCATCGCAAAAGCATGGATGCTTGGCAGCAGCATGCCGGTCACGCGCGCGGCCTGATGTTGCCGGACTTCATCGAGCAAGAGCTCAAGTTCCGCAGCCGTCTGCGGCACACCGGCTTGACGCTGGCGGCGTGCATCGCTCAAGGCCAGGTTCAGCATCGCCTGAGTTTTGCTGCGCGGCAAATAAGCGCTGAACAACAGGCCGGTAGCCGAGCCGGTCAAGGGCATCACGTCGCCGAGCTTGAGTGCCGCCTTGGCGGGATGACTGGATTCCATCCAATGCACGATGGTCGGTCCTTGATTGCCCCAGACCGCGATACCCACCGTCTGGTCGATTTGGTCGCGCAACAGGGTCAAGGCGATACGCGCCAGATTCACCCCATCGACGCGGGCCAGCCGCGCCAAACCCATTTGCAAGGCGAAACCGCCGAGTTCGTAACGGCCCGAGACCGGGTCCTGCGCGACCACACCCAAACGCAAAAAGCTGACCAAATAACGGTGGGCCTTGGCTGGACTCATCCCGGCGGCCAGTGCCAGATCGCGTAACATCATCGCGCGCCGCTCCTGCGTCAGGACTTCCAGCAGGCGGAAGCCGACTTCAATCGACTGAATCCCCGAACGCGGTTTTTCTTCGGGGCCCGCGGCCTCCGCTGCATCAGGGTCGATCTCGTTCGCCGCGCTGACGGCGGCACCGGCCGTGGCGGAGGGTGGATTGCGGCGAATCGTGGATGCGGGCATAAAATTCAGTAAGGGACGCCGGCTGGAAACGCGAGCGAAATGTGGATAGACACGTGTATAAAGAGAGTTGGAAAAATTGCCGAATTTACCTTTATTTTAAAGCTATGAAACTTGCCACCCTGAAAGACGGTTCCCGTGACGGTCAATTGATCGTCGTGTCGCGTGACTTAAAAACGGCGGCGATTGCCGATGGTATCGCTGCCACACTGCAAAGAGTACTCGATGACTGGGTTTTTTATGCGCCTCAGTTGCAGTCCTTGTCGGATGCCTTGAATCAGGGGCGGGCGCGCAATGCGTTCCCGTTCGATCCGGCCAACTGCATGGCACCGTTGCCGCGTGCATTCCAATGGGCCGACGGCTCGGCTTATGTCAATCATGTGGAACTGGTGCGCCGCGCCCGTGGCGCCGAAATGCCGCCGGAATTCTGGACCGACCCATTGATGTACCAAGGCGGCAGCGACGATTTTATCGGGCCTTGCGACGATATCGTGTGCCCCTCGGAAGATTTTGGCATCGACTTTGAGGCCGAAATTGCTGTTGTCACCGCCGATGTGCCGATGGGCGCAAGCGCGGCCGAAGCATTGCACGGCGTGCGTTTGCTGATGCTGGTCAACGATGTGTCCTTGCGCAACCTGATTCCCGCAGAGCTGGCCAAAGGTTTCGGTTTTTTCCAGAGCAAGCCGGCCTCGGCATTTTCGCCGGTGGCCGTGACACCCGACGAGTTGGGCGACGATTGGCGCGAAGGACGCGTACACCGGCCGATGACGGTGCACTGGAATGGTAAAAAAGTCGGACATCCCGATTGCGGCACCGATATGGTGTTTCATTTCGGGCAATTGATCGCCCACGTCGCACGCACACGCAATCTGCGCAGCGGCAGCATCGTCGGTTCGGGCACCATCTCCAACGTCGATCGTAGCCGCGGTTACTGCTGTATCGCCGAAAAACGCATGCTTGAGACCATCGAACATGGCGCCCCCAAAACCGAGTTTATGCGTTACGGCGACCGGGTCCGCATTGAAATCCTCGATGCCGCCGGCAAGTCGGTGTTTGGCGCAATCGAACAAGCTGTGGCGCCGCACGAAACGGATTGAGCCGAGGTCTCCGCCCGCGGCAGGTCGCCGGATTTCCGCCCGGCCGGCGACCGCATCATGACCCCGGGGGCGCGGCCCGGCACATGCTGGTTTAGCCCGATGCGGCGGGCGCGGCGTGCCGTTAGAATAAGTGCGGCAGGGATTCAGCCTGATGCACGCCGGCGATATGAGCTTGCGCCGTGTTGCGCCGGGTTGCGCCGTGTTGCGACTAAAACTATAAAGCCTCGGAGATGCCTGATGCGCCAACTTCTTTCGTGCCCGCTGTGGTCCGCCGCGTTGCTGGCGCTGGGGCTGGCCGGTCCATGCGGCAGTGCTGCGGGTCAGGTCAAGATCGGGCTGGTGTTGTCGCTGACCGGACCTGCGGCATCGCTGGGCATTCCCGAACGCGACACCGCGGCGCTGCTGCCGCATGAAATCGCCGGGCAAAAGATTGAATACATCATTTTCGACGATGCCTCCGATACCACGCAGGCGGTGCAGGACACCAAGAAGCTGATTTCCGAGCAGCATGTCGACGCCATCATCGGGTCGTCGATCACGCCGAATTCGCTGGCGATGATCGACGTGGTGGCCGAAGGCCAGACCCCGACCATCTCGCTGGCTTCATCGGCGCGCATTATCGACCCAGTGGATGACAAGCGCGCCTGGGTTTTCAAGACTCCGCAAACCGATGCCATGATGGCCTCCGCGATTGCCCAGCATGCCAGCGACCATGGCGTGCGGACCCTGGCTTATATCGGCCAGGCCGATGCCTTGGGCGAAGCATTTTATGTCGAAGTCGCCAAGTTTGCGCAAATCCATCATATCCAGATGGTGGCCAACGAGCGTTTTAATCGTACCGATACCAGCGTTACCGGCCAGATCCTGAAAATTCTCGCGACCCATCCCGACGCGGTGGTGGTGGGTGCGGCCGGCACGCCCGCCGCATTGCCGCCGGCCACTCTGATCGAGCGCGGTTTCAAAGGCGCGATTTATCACAACCATGGAGTCGGCAACCAGGATTTCCTGCGCGTTTGCGGCAAAGCGTGTAACGGCACCTTCCTGCCGACCAGCCCGGTACTCGTGGCCGCGCAATTGCCTGACGATCACCCGGCGAAAAAACCCGCGCTGGCTTTTATCAAGTTATATGAGGCACAACATGGTGCCGGCTCGGTTTCGGCTTTCGCATCGTATACCTGGGATGCCGGCGTACTGCTGAATCACGCCATCCCGCAGGCGCTGAAAAAAGCCCAGCCGGGTACGCCGGAATTCCGCCACGCCCTGCGCGACGCTTTGGAACAGACGACCAACTTGAGCGACAGCAACGGCTTGGTCAACATGAGCGCGCACGACCATCTGGGCTTGGACCAGCGCGCCCGGGTGATGGTCGAGATCGAAAACGGCAAATGGATTTACCAACCATGAGCGAGCCGGAAGACTTGCCCGGAATGGAACACTACGCCCGTTACCAGACCCTGGTATTGCGCCGCCACCCCGGCGGCGTGCTGGAAATCGTGATGAACGGCGTGGCCACCAATCGCAGCGGATTGGCGACGGCCGATCAAATGATGCACCGCGAACTTGCCGAAATCTGGCGCGATATCGACACCGATCCGTACACCCGGGTCGCGCTGATTCGAGGCGAAGGCAAAGGTTTTTCCGGCGGCGGCGACCTCGACCTGGTGGCGGCGATGGCGGACAGTTTTGAGGTGCGCTCGCGCGTCTGGCGCGAAGCGCGCGACCTGGTCTATAACGTGATCAACTGCAGCAAGCCTATCGTTTCGGCAATGCACGGACCTGCGGTGGGCGCGGGATTGGTGGCCGGTTTGTTGGCCGATATCTCGATTGCCACCAAAAGCGCGCGCATCATCGACGGCCATACCCGGCTCGGCGTGGCCGCCGGCGACCACGCGGCGATCATCTGGCCGCTCTTGTGCGGCATGGCCAAGGCCAAGTATTACCTGCTGTTATGCGAGCCGATCAGCGGTGAAGAAGCGGAACGTATCGGCTTGGTGTCGCTGGCCGTCAATGACGACGAATTGTTGGAGCGTGCGTTCGAGGTGGCCCGGCGTCTGGCGAACGGCTCGCAAAGCGCCATTCGCTGGACCAAATATGCCTTGAATAACTGGTTACGGCTGGCCGGACCAACCTTCGATGCGTCGTTGGCTTTGGAATTCATGGGTTTTGACGGACCGGATTTGCGCGAAGGTGTGCAATCGTTGCGCGAGCGCCGCGCTCCCGATTTCAAAGGCGATGCTCCATTTTGAGCCAAGCCGTAACACGGTTTTATCGGTCCGTTCCACCTCAGCTTGCGCGCCGTGTTCAAACGGCATTGCGCAGGTCCTGAACAGCGTATTATCGAAATACCGGACGGTGCGCGCGTTTGATCCGGACACATGACCCGGATGCGCATCCAGCAATTGCTTTCAGGAGACATTATGAGTGATACCGCGGATTCATCCTCTTCCCCGTTTGCCTCGTTTTCGACGGCTCCGGGTTTCGACATGTTTGAAAAAATGTGGCGCATGATGCAGGTGCCGGGCCTGGGCAGCACGCCTTCTCCCTCATCCATGATCTCCGGCATGATGGCGCCGATGACCAACATCGACGAGCTCGACAAACGTATTACCGATATGCGTGCGGTCGAACAATGGCTCAAGCTGAATCTGAGTATGTTGCAGTCGGCGATCCAGGCGCTTGAGGTACAGCGTGCAACGTTGGCTACCTTGAAAGCCTTCGGCGCATTTGCGCAATCGTCGATGGAACAGGCGGCAGCCAAGACCCCTGAGACATCGAAAACGATCAGCCAGCCGGTCACCCCGGCCCCCGCTGCCTCGCCGGCATCCGCCAAAGAGGCTGCGGGGGCGGGCGAGGCGGGAGAAGCTGCGCCCGTCGATGCGACGCCGTGGTGGAATCTGTTGCAGGCTCAGTTTAATCAGATCGCCGGACTCGCCTTGGCAGCGCAGTCGGCACCGCTGGGGGCGGCTGATGCAAGCGCCAAACCCACGGCGAAATCCGCCGCAAAACCGGCTGCGAAAACCAGCAGCGCCGCCAAGCCCGCGGCAAAAACGACAGTCAAACCGGCAACCAAAACAACCCCACCCAAAAGCGGAGCCGCGCCGAAAAAATCTTGAGAACCGTACCGCCCCCGGCCGCGGAGGGTGGGGATAAATGCACAGCGTATGCATGAATCGGGCGGTGCGAAAGGACCGTGCCGGTTTAGGGGAAAACCTATGCGATTGGCGATTGTGTTGATGGGCGGCGGTGCCCGTGCGGCATATCAGGCGGGCGTGCTCAAAGGGTTGGCCGAAATTGTCAAAACGGTGCGGCCGGACGAGCCCGGCATCCCCTTTTCGATTGTCTGCGGCACCTCGGCCGGAGCGATCAATGCCACGGCGCTGGGCGTGTATGCCGACGATTTTAGCTATGCGGTGGAGCGTATCGAGCAGGTCTGGAGCCAGTTTCATGTGCCCCAGGTCTACCGTTCCGACTGGCCCGGGGTGATTGCCTCGGGTGCGCGCTGGCTGGCTGCGCTGACCATGGGCTGGATGGTGCGCCGCTCGCCGCGGGCGTTGCTCGACAACTCGCCCCTGGCTGAATTGTTACGCGAACAAATCGATTTCGAAAGACTCGGGCCCATGCTCAAGTCGCGCCATTTGCATGCGGTGGCGGTGACGGCATTGAGTTATTCGTCCGGGCAGCATCTGACTTTCTACCAAGCTGATCAGCCGATGGAAGCCTGGCGGCGCGCGCAACGTTCGTCGCGGCTGGTGACGTTGACGGTCGAGCACCTGCTGGCATCGAGCGCGATTCCCTTGATGTTTCAAGCCGTGCCGCTCGATTTCGACGGGCGCCAGGAATATTTCGGCGATGGCGCGATTCGACAGATCGCACCGCTGAGTCCGGCGATTCATTTCGGCGCGCAAAAGATACTGGTGGTGGGCGCCGCGGCGTCCAATCCCGAAGTGCCGATTGAAACCGGTCAGGTACCGGCTTACCCGTCATTGGCGCAAATCGGCCAGCAAGTCATGGCCAGCGTGTTTCTCGACGCGCTCGGCGCCGATATCGAACGGATTCGCCATGTGAATCAGATCGTCCAGCAATTGCCGCGTGCGGTGGACGCCGGCAGCGGCTGGCGCGCGGTCGACGTGATGGCGATTGCGCCCAGCCAACGTATCGAACTGATCGCGGCACGTCATCTGCACCGGCTGCCGCTGTCGATCCGCGGTTTGTTCGGCGCGGTGGGCGCGGACCGCGCGCGTGGTGCGGCCTTTGCCAGCTACCTGTTGTTTGAGGCGGACTATACGCGCGAGCTGATTGCCTTGGGTTATCGCGATGCGATGGAGCAACGCGAGGCGCTGGCTTCATTTATCGGTCCGGGCTGAATTGCCTGGGCCGTCCCGCATCCACCGGAGCTGGGTGCCGGTGCCCCGGTGCAAACCTCAAAAGAACATCATCGATTCGATCTGCCCGTAGCAGGTCGATCTGCCGCCGATTTTCTGCAACGCGGCACCCGGCATGAAATACGCAAGCGTGAAGGTGAGCAACTGATAGCGGCTCTGGCGCCAATGCAGAATGATCTCGGGCAAGCTGCCGATATATTTGCCGCGTACCCCCACCGTGCGGTAATACGGATTGAAAGCGCCATAGCCCAAGGCCGACCCGTTGTAGATGGCATCGTTCTGGTTCTGCCGGTAGTTAAACGACCACAGCAGATCGAGGCGGGTATTGTGGGCGAAATTCATGCTTGCGCGAGGGCCGAAATCCAGGTTATTGGATTGCGAAAGCGTCAGCCCGTCGCCGTAATAGGGCACCAGATAGTACAGCGGCTGATAGGTATTGATTTCGCCCTGCCCGGGCTTGCCCGAGGTGCCTCCCGATCCCGCATCGAAACGCAGGCCGATTCTGGGCTGGCTTTGCATGTCGCGCCAGACGTAGTCGGTCTGGGTGGTAAACATCCATGCCTTGACCTTGTCGCCGAGGGTTTTGCCGCTTTGAAACACGCCGGTATAGTCGAAATCGATCGGTCCCAGGCCGCCGTAATATCTGATGCCGAAGCTGTTGCGCGTATCTGGCCCTTGCGCGAAATGCGGCATGGTCCCGGCGCCGCGCTCCAGCATGGCGGCACTTTGATAGGCGTTGGTGTCGGCGGTGTAACGGATGAAAAAAGGATCGATCGAACTGCTTAAAGGCCAGCCCGCCAGGCGGCTTGAGGGCAAGCCGAAGCTGCCGTAGAGTCCCGATAGATGCAGCCCGGTGCCGAGTTTGCCCGCCAAGGGGTTTTCCGCATAGAGCGTCGGCACCATGTCGAATATGTCGATATGGCCGTAATCCCAGTCGGCATAAGCACGCGCGCCATTCCAGGTGGTCGGGATATTGGCCAGATCGCGGTTGGACATCACCATGCCGTTGCCTAGCCAGAGTTCCTGGCGGCCCAGGCGCAAGCCGTACGTCAAGTCGCCGGTCTGATTCATGATCTCGCCAAAGGCATTGTAGATACCGAAAGCGGCGCTGGTTTTTCCCGGCGAGTCGGCCGGTCCCTCATATTGACCGCTGATGCCTTCGAGGTAGAAGCGCAGATGGCGGCCCAAATGCAGGTCCGCGCCCAGCGTGGTGCGTGCTTCAAATTGGTTGGTTGAGGACGCCGGTGTGTTGACCACATTGATGTCGTTGTGATCAAAAAATAGACGTTCTCCGCCGATCAAGGTCAGCCAGCTATCGCGCTGCGCATCCAGCGGGATGAATTTATAAGGCAGGCTGCCGTTGGCTACCGCCGGGTCGCGCATAGCGCTGTAATCTTCATCGAAGCGCAGTAGATATTGATTGTTGCGTCCCGGTCCACGGCCCTTGTTCGTCAGGGGTTGCGGCACTGCCGGGATCACCGGCAGCGGGGCCGTTTTTTTTGCGCCGGGCGCGACCTTGGGTTTGACCTGCAGCGCTTGCGCGGCGGCGCTTGGGCCGAGATCGGACGCCTCGATGCCATGCCCTTTGCCCGGCGTCGGTGCCCCATGCCGGTCGACCGGGCTGGGCGCAATGGTTTGCGCATGCGCCGTCAGCGTGCCGAAACACGTGGCGACGGCGAAGCAGGATGCCCGGAGATAACGATGTACGGCGGGACGCCGCATTGCATGGCGACGGCGCGTGACGACTGGGGTATCGCGGCACCGGCTTTCAAGTGCGCGGCGACATGGCGCTTGTGGGGTGCGGCAACGGCACGCCGCGTGGTGTACATAATGTGTTGAGGACAAGAGTGGCTCCAGCGAATTCGATTGATATCGATCTTGTTCGCCCCCGAACTCACCGCGCGGCCAAGAGGTCGCCCTGGTGTTCTTGCTATGGTGTTGCCCGGCTCGATACTGACGGCGCTTCGTTGCATGGCGAATGCGGCAGCACGATTACGATAGGCGAAGTTACGGCGTATGGCGTTGGGATTACTCTTATATTTGAAGGCGGCGGCCCATTATTTTTGGCATTTCCCGCAATGTAATAACTTTTATCGCCCTACGAAATTTTCCGCGATGAGAGCGTTAAAAATCACCCGTTACACCTTGGATTGGCAGCGTCCACCTGCTTTCACACGGCTTGTGCGCAGATGCAGGGGCGGCGGCGCAGAGGCCGCGCCCGGATTGACTTGAGCCGTCTCAGGCGTGCTCCAGCGTGAATTGCATTACGTTGGTATTGGCATTGGCGAAAGCCGCCTCGCAATAACACAGGTAAAAATCCCAGGTGCGGATAAAACGCTCGTCAAAGCCTTGCTCCCGGACTTCCGGCAAATGCGCCCGAAATGCCAAACGCCATTCGTGCAGCGTGCGGGCGTAGTCCGGCCCGAAAGCGAATTGCTCGACCACCCGCAGGCCGGCTTTTTTGGCTTGGGCGCAAAATACCGCGGGCGAGGGCAGCATGCCGCCGGGAAAAATATATTGCTGGATAAAGTCGGTGCTGCTGCGGTAACGCTCGAACAAAGCGTCGGCAATCGTAATGCTTTGTACGCAAGCCCGGCCGCCCGCTTTCAACGAACGCTTCAGGCAAGCGAAATAACTGGGCCAGAAGGTTTCGCCGACTGCTTCGAACATTTCGATGGATGCGATCGCATCGAACTGTCCGCTGACGTCGCGGTAATCCTGCAAGCGCAGATCCGCCTGTGCGGATAAGCCGGCCTGATCCATTCTTTGCCTGGCGTACGAAAGTTGTTCGGTCGACAGGGTCAAGCCCGTCACGGCGACGCCGGCTTCGTCCGCCGCCAGCTCGGCAAAACCGCCCCAGCCGCAACCGATTTCGAGCACGCGCTGACCCGGCGTCAGCTTCAATTCGCCTAGCAAGCGGCGATACTTGGCGCGTTGAGCTTCTTCCATTGAAATCTTGGCGCACGGCTCCCGGTAGAGCGCACTCGAATACGACATGGTCTGGTCCAGCCAGAGTTTATAAAACGCGTTGCCGATATCGTAATGAGCGTGGATATTGCGTTTGCTACCGCCGCGCGTATTGCTGTTGCGCAGATGTTTGACCCGGTGCAGCAAACGCCCCCACCATGAGCCGTAAATCACTTCTTCGATCAAAGTACGATTGCGCACCATCACATTCATCAACGCGCTCAAATCGTCGGTGTGCCAGTCGTTGGCGATATAGGTTTCGGCAAAGCCGATATCGCCGCTCTTCAATGCCGCGCTGCAAACATTCCAGTTCGACAGCGTGATTTGGGCGCAAGGTTCGCCCTGCCCAAACCGTTGCGAATGGCCATCCGGAAAACGGACTTCCAGGGTGCCGATACTGAGTTGGTTCAGCAGCCGCATGACAAAACGCGCCGCGGCCGGAATTGCCGCCGGGCGATGCTCGCCAAACGAAGGCAGGGTGGACGAAGGTCCCGACGAGGAGTGCTGAAAAGTCATGCGTATCACCTGGCTGACGGTTGGTCACGCGGGTGCGCGACAGTTATTTGGGGGCGATTTTGGGCGCTTCGGGCTTGCCCAGGAACGGTACACGTTTAAGCAGCAATTTGAGCGCCTGCCAATGAATCCTGAGCACCACACCCAAGGTCATCATGGGAAAGCGGATAAAAGCCGACAAACTGCGTTTGCTGTCCAGTGGATAGGCGTTGGCGGAAATACTGGTAAGCAGAAGCGGACCTTGGGCGTCGTAATAGTCAATACGTGCGAGGGTGCGTAATGGATGCAACGCAGGATGCAACGCAGGATGCAACGCAGGATGCAACGCGGCAGGCACAGCGCGCGGCGCCACCGTCATAAAGCGGAATACATAGTGGCCCGCGACCTCGCAAAAGGGCGAGACGTGAAATGCTTTGGGCGCGTGCAAGGGCTCGCCCTGTTTGAGGGTGGCGCCGGTTTCGAGCAAATAGCAGTGGCGCTCGCCGAAGGTATTGTTTACTTCGCAGACGACCGTGCGCAAACTGCCGTCCGGCCGCTGGCAAAACCAGAAGCTGACCGGGTTAAATACGTAACCGAGCACGCGGGGAAAGGTTTGCAGCCAGATTTCCCCGGTCGCATCATGAATCCCGGCTTGTTCCAGCACGCGGGTGATCCAGGCCAGCGGGGCCAGGCCGCCGTCGCCATGGTCGCGGTCGTGGAAACTCAGCAGGTTAAAACGATTATGCGAAAACCAGCGATTGCCCCACAAGCTCTCGTCGGCGGCCAGTGCGCGCAAGGGCAGCCGTAGCGCATACACCCGATAGGAAAAGGCATGCACCACCGGCCGCAGGCGGCGATGGTAGACCCGCCCCAACAGCAAACTGGGGCGGGCGGCGGTAGCGGGGGCGGATGCTGTCATGATCTTCAGCGCCGTAAGCTCAAGCAGCCTGGGATTCGGTCGCAAGGTTGAGCGACTGCGGCAGCGGGCTACCGGTCTGTTGCGCCAGATCTTTGAGTTGTTGCGCCACCGCCAGCCCTGACTTGAGGCCATCCTCGTGGAAACCATAACCGGTCCACGCGCCGCAAAACCAGGTATGACGGTCGCCCTGCAGACCCGGTAAACGGCTTTGCGCAAGCACGGCCGCGGCATCGAATACCGGGTGGCTGTAATGGATTTCCTGCAGCACGCTGGCCGGATGCGGCTCGCGAATCGGGTTCAGGCTGAGCAATACCGCTTGTTTGAACGGCAAGGGCTGCAAACGATTGATCAGATAATGCACACAGAGTTCGGCATCTCCGCCCGGCAGGCCCTGGCGACTCTCGTAATTCCATGCTGACTGCGCGCGCCGGCTGGGCAGCAATGAGGCATCGGTGTGCAGCACGGCGCGGTTAAGCGCGTATTGGATCGCCTCAAGCACGCGGCTTTCCTCGCTTGAGGCATCGTGCAGCAGGCGCCGCGATTGATCGCTGTGCGTTGCCAACACCACATGGTCAAACCATTCGGTACCGGTCGCGGTCTGGACGGCGACGGCCGGTCTGCCGTTTTGGCTGCCGCGCATGACCGCGAGCACTGGGCTTGCGACGCGGGCGTCGGCCAGTTTAAGCAGCATCCGGCGCACATATTCGCGCGCGCCGCCTTTGACCGTGTACCACTGCGGCCTTTCGCCGACTTGCAGCAAACCGTGATTGTGGCAAAACTGGATCAAAGTGCCGATCGGGAACGCCATCATTTGCTGCGTCGGACAAGACCAGATCGCTCCCACCATCGGTAACAGGTACGCGTCCTTGAACTGTTGCGAAAAACCGTGGCGCGAAAGAAATGCGGCGACCGGCTCATCGCGTAGAGCATTCACTTCGGCGCTGACTTCGGCCCCGGCTTCGTTCTTCTTGAGCGCAAGCGCGGTGGCGAGTTTGTTGAAGCGCAGGACATCGCGCAGCATGCGCAGAAACCCGGGCCGCAGCAGATTGCTGCGTTGGGCGAACACCGTGTTCAAGTTGCTGCCGGCCCATTCCAGCTTGCGGTCGGTCAGCATCACCGAAAACGACATATCCGATGGCGCTGTCTCGACTTCGAGTTCGTCGAATAACTTTAATAAATTCGGATAGGTTCGATGATTAAACACCAGGAATCCGGTATCCACGCCGTATGTCATACCCTCCAGCGTCACATCGACGGTATTGGTATGGCCGCCAAAATAGCTATTGGCTTCAAATAGGGTCACGTCGAATGGCTGACCGGGGCGCGATAATTCGTAGGCGCATGACAAGCCGGCAATTCCGGCTCCCACCACTGCAACTTTCATCCTGGCACTCTCCGTTCTATGCTGTTGTTACGGGCGCTTGTGCTTGCCGCTCGGTTCCTCCGGCATGGAGGATTTGCCACTGGGGTCTATCTAATTGAATACGTTGCGGCGGCGGGATTGGATGCAAACCAGGGCTTGCTTGTGCTTGCTTGTGCTTATTGGGAAACAAGGCTGAACTGGACGCCAAATAGTGTTGGCGGCTGAGTCACAGGATGGTTTTATCTGTGGAATGTCGAATTTGTTCGATGCAGCGACCCATGCCGGCCTGCGGCCGATCCGGCTCAGCCTTGCTGCACGGCCTTCACCCGGGGTTGGCGTGGTCCCGGGGGCCGGTGGGCGAGGCCGCATGTTATGATTGAAAGGTTTGCGTATATAACAAAACGCACTAGAACACGCGGAACAGACACGACAGAGCGCGATAATGCACGGCTGGTCATGACTTGAGCCGACCCCGATCGAGACGTTGGAGTAACAGATCCACGTCGAAGATGGGCTTCGCGCAATCAGCAAAGGAGCGGCGCCTGTTTGGGGCGCTTGCCTGCGGCTGCGGTATCCAGTCGCTTTGTCACAACGTATGTTTAAGATGAGCGAGGCCATCCGGCCTGACCCGGCTCCAAGTTATTGGATAAGGCCGGTCCAATTGAGCCGCGATGCGAGCTACGCGTCAGATCGAAAGTCGCTCAAAACGAATTACTGCAGAAACAGGGGTCATGAAAATGAACACCATGCTTTATCCGGAATTATATAAATCGCTCGAATCGATCCGCTGGGATATGGAAAAGGATATCCCCTGGGACAGTTTCGACGCTTCGTTGCTGACCGATGAACAGGCCAGAACGATCAAAATGAATGCGATCACCGAATGGTCGGCATTGCCCGCAACCGAAATGTTTTTGCGCGACAACCATCACGATAGCGATTTCTCGGCTTTCATGAGCATCTGGTTTTTCGAAGAGCAAAAACATTCTCTGGTGCTGATGGAGTACCTGCGGCGTTTCCGTCCGGAACTGGTGCCCAGCGAAGCCGAACTGCAGGCGGTGCGTTTTCCGTTTGACCCGGCACCTCCGCTGGAAACGCTGACCTTGCATTTCTGCGGTGAAATCCGCTTGAACCATTGGTATCGCCGTGCCGCCGAATGGCACACCGAGCCCGTGATCAAACACATCTACGAAACGATTTCGCGCGACGAGGCCCGTCATGGCGGCGCTTACCTGCGTTATATGAAAAAGGCCCTGGTCCAGTTCGGCGACGTGGCGCGTGCGGCATTTGCGAAAATCGGCGTGCTGATGGCGTCTGCCCGCCGCACCGAAAAGCCGTTGCACCCGACCAATCTTCACGTCAATCGCGACCTGTTCCCGCTTGACACCATTCAGTCGCGTCTGCCCGATCCGGAATGGCTTGAGCATTGGCTGGACGAACAAATCCGTTTTGACGATACCTGGGAAAAGAAGGTTGTTGAGCGGATTCTGCACAATATGTCGCTGCTGTTCGAGCGTACTTTCAATACGGCGCAGGAACTCAATCGCTACCGTAAAGAAGTGGTGTTGCGCCTGCAGGCCAGCGCCGCTGAAGCGCAAGCTCAAGCCGAACCGCAGCAGATCTGACGCTGTTGACCTCCCCGTTTTGACATACCCTATGGCGCCGGCTTTCGAACAGAAAATTGTTACCCTGGATGCGCTGCAGGCCTTGCGTGCGACGCTGCCGGGCCCGGTGGTGTTCACCAACGGGGTATTCGATATCCTGCATCGCGGGCATGTCACCTACTTGGCCGAAGCCCGGGCCTTGGGCGCGTGTTTGATTGTCGGGGTCAACAGCGATAGTTCGGTGCGGATGCTGGGTAAGGGCGATGACCGCCCGATCAACCAGGAAATCGACCGCATGGCCTTGCTGGCCGCGCTCGGATGCGTCGATTGGGTGATCGCGTTTACCGAGTCCACCCCGGTTAGCCTGATCGAAGCGCTGCGGCCCGATGTGCTGGTCAAGGGCGGCGACTATCAGATGGATACCTTGCCGGAATCGGCGCTGGTGCGTAGTTGGGGCGGCCGGGTCTTGGCCATCCCGTTTCAACATCAACGCTCTACCACCGCTTTGCTGCGCAAAGTCCGCTCGGCACAGGGCACCTGACACCGGGCGCCATTCAGCCGCGCCCCACTTTCAAGCATCGGTGCTTCAAGCATCGGTGCTTGTGTCGGCGACTGTGCCGGCGGGTATGCCGAATTTGGCACCGACGAATGATTAACCTCCGCTCGACCTTACCCGTTGCGACCCCGATCAACCGCGCTTGAGTTTGGGATGGTGACGTTTGTGCACCGCCGCCGATGCAGGTTTCGCATTTGACGCGGCGGAAGCTGAAGCCGCCGACCCGGCCGTAGCCGCGGAGGCAACGGCGGGGGTGGACGCTGCGGCAGCCGACGCTGCGGCAGCCGACGCTGCGGCAGCCGACGCTGCGGCGCTCGCGGCCGCTATACCCGATGCGGCAATCGCGCTCGACCCGGCCACCGCCGCAGACGCACCTGCGGCAGACGCCGCGTCGTCGCCATTGGTCAAGGCCGATTGTTTGACCTTGACTGTCGGGTCGGCCGGGCCGACTACCGGATGATCCACGTATTCACCGGGTGCCATGGGCCTGACCTGCATCGATGCCGGATTAAGCTCGCGCGCCAAAGGCGCAGGATTGCGCAGCCCGGCGGACGGCTGGGGGCCGAACATCTGATGGTTCGCGCCAAACAACATCAGGTTGGCGAGCAGCAAGAGCAGGATCAGAAGGATGCGCATAGGGTCGGGTTCGTCAGGGACTCAGCCGGTCGCGGGTGCCGGACGTGGCGCGTTCCGCAGCTACCGTGCCAGAATCTTGCCCCTTATGCAAATCAGCGGGCAAATTATCCGCCGCAATCAGCCCAAGTCCGGCCAACACCAGATGATCATGGCGCGTGTGCGGGATGCGCAACACCGGCGCGATTGCATCCGCCGCTCCGCCGCTCAGAATCAGCCTGACGGGCGCCTGCAGGAAATCCACCCAGGTTTGCCAGGCGCGTTCAATTACCCCCGCTTGGGCCAGCAAACATCCGCGGCTGATCGACGCCTCGGTGTCGAGCGCAAAACCCTGAAAGTCTGAATTCTCTGTTTCATCCAGCTGGGCCGGATTATGCGCCGCAGACGTCGCGTCGTGCTTGAGCAGGTCGCGCGCGTGCTGCGCCGTCAAGGTCGGCAGTTGCGCGGTATGTTGTCCCAGTGCCTGCATCATCAGCGTCCAGCCGGGCACGATCAAACCGCCGCTGAAGACACCGTCGGCACGCAGCGATTCCAGGGTGGTCGCGGTGCCGCAGGTGGCGATCAGCAAATGTTCGCCGGGGTAGGCTGCGTGTGCCGCGATCATGCAGGCCCAGCGGTCGCTGCCCAGTTGCGAGGGCGTCAGATACCGATTGCTGATGCCGAGTTGCTGCTGCCGGGTGGTGATGGTACGGCGCGGTACCGCGGGCCAGCACGCCGCCAGCAGGGTTTCGATGCGCTGCGCCGCGGCGGCGCCGGCGACATTGGAAATCCAGATGCCATGCGGTGTGGCGCCGGCCGACGCAAGTTGAGCCCAGGGCAGTTCGCGCAAGGCCGCCAGTGTGCCGGCGTCACCCAGGCCGGCATCGGCGTCGTGTTGCAGCATGCCGCCGATGCCCAGCTTGCCGTGACAGTCCGCCAGCGCCCATTTGATGCGGCTGTTGCCCGAGTCGATCAACAAGAAAGAGGGAGCGAGAGGCGGCATGACCGTCGCGGCGCTCAATGCTGAACCCCTGCAGCCGTTTGCGGCGCTGCATCGACAGGGCTCCCCGCGGGATCCGCGCCGGCGCGCAAGCGCAGCGAAACATCGCCGACAGCGCAGGAATGCAGCGTGCCGTCGGCGGCGGTAATTTGCAGCAGCCCCTGCTGGTCGATCGAGTCCGCCGTGCCGCGGGCGATCTCCTGGCCGTTCTCCAGCAGCACTACGGCTTGACCGGCGTAGGCATGATCGGCCAGCCAAGCGGCGCGAAACGCAGCGAATCCCTGCTGCTCGAAGCGCGTCAGCATCTCGGCGAGCGCGCTCAGCAGCGCCGCCAGAATGGTCGTGATATCGGGTTGGGCCAGCACCTGGTCGAGCGATGCGATGGCATTGAGCGGCGCGCCGGGCGTAGCCCGTGCCGCGAGCTCCTCGGCCAGCGCTTGAGCGCCGTACAGGTTCAAGCCGATACCGATCACGACGGCGCTGCCGCCGGCGTCACTCCATACGGTTTCAATCAACACGCCACCCAGCTTGGCGCCATCCAGCAGGATATCGTTAGGCCATTTCAGGGCGAGCGGCGCTGCGGCCAGCCCCGGCACGGTGCGCAGGCCGGCCAGGATGGCCGTGCCGACGGCCAGGCTCAATCCGGCCAGCTCGGCCAGCGGTCGCCGGATCGGGTACGCCAGCGAAAACATCAAGGCATCGCCGGCTGCAGCCAGCCACGGCCGCCCCCGCCGGCCTCGGCCGGCACTCTGTTGATAAGCCACTCGCACCAGCGCTTCGTTGAGCACGCGCGATGCGCGCAGACGTTGGTTCAGGTCGGTATTGGTCGAGCCGGTGGTGTCGACAATCTCGAGCGGCCAGCTTTGGCAGGCCAGCGGCAGGCCAGCGGCCAGACGGGCTCGATCGATACTGCGTTGCGGGGCATGGGTGGGGGCAGTCATAGGCGTATTGTAACGAGTCGCGCTGGAGTCCTGTTCCGTAAATTGTTTGATAAATGGACAATTTCATATCGAACGAATTTGCGCAACAGGGCACTCCCTGCGGGGATTGAAAAAACAGCCCGATCTTAATCTACCCTGGAGCGTCCCCTTCGTTACAATGAGGCCTTAGCCTACCCTTCTCTGGAAAGCTGCCATTCCCCCCAAATATACGCGCTACGATAAGCCGCCGAGCCTGACCATCGTGGGCCGTCCCGTGAGCGGCTCGGGCTCGGGTTCGGGCGAGCTCGGTCCGGTGGTGCAATTGTCCGGCCAATGGACAGCGCTGTCGCTGGCGCTCGATCACGCTCGCGGCGGTATCACCGTCAAATTGCGGCAAATCGGTTTGGAGGTTACGCGCTGGGACCTGTCCGGCATCGAGCGCATGGATCATGTCGGGGCCCAGGCGTTATGGCAAGTGTGGGGCCGCAAATTGCCTCCGGCCATGAGCTTGAGCGCCACGCAGCAGGAAATTTTCAAACGTATCGCGCAGTTGGAGGCGGAGTGCCAATCGGCCGAATACGCGCCCGAGCGCATCCGGCGCAACGACCCGGTAACCCGGCTCGGGCTCGCCATTTTCAGCTTTGCCCGGCAACTGGTCGAAGGCGTTACGCTGCTGGGCGGGTTTGTGCTCAATCTGCTGCGCCTGGTAAAAAATCCCAAGCTTATCCCTTGGCGCGAAATTTCCTCGAACATCTATTCGGCCGGTACCAGCGCGATGCCGATTATCGCGCTGGTGGCATTCCTCATCGGCATCGTCCTGAGCTACCTTTCGGCGCAACAGCTCAAAGCCTACGGCGCCAGTACTTTTGTGGTCAACATCCTGGGCTTGTCGGTGATCCGCGAACTGGGGCCGGTGCTGGCGGCAATTTTGGTGGCCGGGCGTTCAGGCTCGGCGATCACGGCCCAGATCGGCGTCATGCGGGTTACCGAAGAGCTCGATGCGATGCGCGTGATGGGGATTTCGCACGGTATGCGTTTGATCCTGCCGCGCGTGCTGGCACTGGCCATCGTCATGCCCTTGTTGATTGCCTGGACCGACATCGTGGCACTGACGGGCGGCATGCTGGCCGCCCATTTCGGCCTGGATATCGATTTCGCTTATTTCCTGCAAGCCTTGCCCGCCGCGGTTCCGGTCGCCAATATCTGGATCGGCCTGGGTAAAGGCGCGGTGTTCGGCATGCTGATTGCACTGGCGGCGTGCCACTTCGGTTTTCGCATCAAACCCAACTCGCAAAGCCTGGGCGAAGGCACGACCACCTCCGTGGTGGTCTCGATTACGGTGGTGATCATTGCCGATGCCTTGTTTGCGATCGCCTTTCAGGGCGTGGGGTATTCATGATGACCGAGATGAGCGAGGTAACGCCGCAGACGCGCAATCCACCCGAGGCGCACGAGCCTGACTTGGTGATCGAGGTGCAGGATCTGTGCAAGTCGTATGGCAAAACCGTGATCCATAAAAACCTGCAGTTCGACGTGCGCCGCGGCGAGATCGTGGCCATCGTGGGCGGGTCGGGTTCGGGCAAAACCACGCTGGTGCGCCAGATCATTGCGCTGGAGCGGCCGACCTCGGGCACCATCAAGGTATTCGGCGAGAATATCAATTCCGTCGATGCGCAAACGGCGCGCTTGATGCGCTGCAGGACCGGCATGCTGTTCCAGCAAGGCGCCTTGTTTTCGGCGATGAGCGTGTTCGATAACGTGGCCCAGCCGATCCGCGAATTGGGCCGGGTGCCCGAACCGTTGTTGCGCGATATCGTGATGCTCAAGCTTGAAATGGTGGGACTGCCGTTCAAGCATGCGTACAAGATGCCGGCCGCGCTGTCCGGGGGCATGATCAAACGCGTCGGCATCGCGCGCGCCATCGCCCTTGAACCCGAACTGTTATTTCTCGACGAGCCGACCGCCGGGCTGGACCCGCAATCGTCGGAGGAATTTGTCCAATTGATCGCCACCTTGCATCGGATGTTGGGCTTGACCGTGGTGATGGTGACGCACGATCTCGATACCACGGTATCGCTGTCGACCCGGGTTGCGGTGCTGGCGGAGCAGCGGGTTCTGGCGTGCGCGCCGGTCGAGCAGGTTGCGGGTATCGATCATCCGTTTATTCACGACTATTTTCTCGGCGCACGCGGGCGGCGGGCATTGCAGGCCTTACCCGCCGAGCGACGCAGGCAGCTTTGCGAGGCGGCCCTGGCCCCGGCGGAAGCCGGGCCCAGGTTAACTTCAAGACCCACACCAGGAAACGAAGATGGAAAATAAATCGCACGCGTTCTGGGCGGGGTTGTTTACGATCGGCTTGGGTTGCGCGATCGTCGCGATGCTGTTCTGGTTCAACCGGGATCAGGCTGAGCGCCTGCCTTACGATGTGATCTCGACCACCAACGTCACCGGCCTCACGGTCGATGCGGCGGTGCGTTATCGCGGCCTCGATGTCGGCCGCGTCGATAGCATCGAGTTCGACCAGGCGCATCCGGGGCAAATCATCATTCGCATTCTGGTGAATCGCGGTACGCCGATGACCCATTCGACCTACGGCAGCTTGAGTTTTCAAGGCGTGACCGGGATCGCTTTTGTGCAGCTTGACGACACCGGTGCCGACCCGCAGCCGCTGGCAACGGGGCTGAAGAACGTGGCGCAACTACCCTTGCACGCGGGTCTGCTGGAACAATTGCAAAAACGCGGCGATGCCTTGCTCAAGGAAATGGAGATGGTGGCGGAGCATTTCGACAAACTGACCGACGAACGCAGCCGGGTGCAATTGCTGGCCACCGCAAAAAGCATCCAGCAGGCGGCCGACGCCGCGACTCCGGCGTTGCAGCAGTTGCCGCAAAGCTTGGCTAAATTCGACCGCGCGGCCGATGCCACCGAGCGCCTGATGGATTTGTACCAACGGCCCAACGGACCGGTCATCGGTAATTTGAATCGTGCCGGCGATGCGGCGGCGCACCTCGATGTGGCGGTGCAAATGCTCACCGCGCGGGTGGCGGACGATACGCTGCCGCGCATTAACGCCCTCTCGGACGATGTGCGCGCCACCAGCCGTAGTTTCGATCACGCCGCGCAAGTGCTGAGCACCAATCCGCGCGGCGCGCTATTTGGCATGCCGGCGGCTGAGCCGGGCCCCGGTGAAAGCGGATTTTCCTGGCCGGCCGCGACGCCGTCTGACCGACCCTGAAGGAGTTGTCGATGCAGCGAATTTTTGTATTGAGTGCGGCGCAAAAAGAGCGCGCAACCGCGAAGCCCGCGGCCACGCGCGGATCGGATCCCGGCCGCGGCCGCAAGTTGGCCGTTGGTTTGGCGCAATGCGCCGCTGCCGCGGTGTTGGCGGCCTGGCTGGGCGGCTGCGCTGTGACCCAACCCGTGACTCCGGCGCGCTTTGATTTTGGCGACCCCGGCGCGCGGGCCGTGAGCGAAAACCAGGGTGCGGCGGCTCACGCGCCGGTGGTGGTGCCCGACGTTACGGCGCCATCCGATCTCGACTCGGATCAGATTCGTTATCGCCTCGGTTATTTGAATGGCCAGTTGGCGCGCGGTTATGCCGCCAGCCGCTGGACCATGACCCCGGCCCAGTTGGTGACGCAACGCTTGCGCGCCCGCCTGGCCCGGCAAGGCGCCGTCTTGTCGAATTCCGGCACCACCTCGGCACCCGTGTTGCGGGTCGAGTTGAACCAGTTCGAGCAGGTCTTCGATCAACCCAATGTCGGCCGAGGGGTGGTCAGCTTGCGCGCCACCCTGACCCGCAATGGCGCGCTGGTGGCGCAACGCGAGTTTTTCTCGGATGCGGCGGCACGCACGCCGGATGCGGCCGGCGGCGCGCAGGCATTGGCGCAGGCCAGCGATGCGGCGATCACCGCGTTGATCGCCTGGTTTCAAGCGCAAGCGCAACCTTGAACCGGCGGCCGGATCGAAAAAGTCCGCCCGCTACTCGTTATAATGAACTTGCTGGCATGCGCGAGGTCTGCATCATGTCGTTTATCGGCTTGATTGCGGCTTGGTTGCATCCGTAGTTGCCGATGCCCGGCCCGGCGGCTACGCAAACTGTCAGCGTTTCCCCCGAACACTGGAACACCATGAGCCCCTATTACAAACATCACGTTTTTTTCTGCCTGAACCAGCGCGAACCCGGCGAGCGCCAAAGCTGTGCCAACTGCGGTTCGCAAAAACTGCAGGAATACGCTAAAAAACGCGTCAAGCAGCTTGGGCTTGCTGGTCAGGGCAAGGTCCGCATCAATAAAGCCGGTTGCCTGGAGCGCTGCGAAGAAGGGCCGGTGATCGTGATTTACCCGGAAGGCATTTGGTACACCTATATCGACGAAGCGGATATCGACGAGATCGTCGAGTCCCATTTGCAAAACGGCACCATTGTCGAGCGCTTGCGTCTACCTCAGCAATAATCGCGGCCTGCCTTTGCTGCCGGCACTTTGTTGCGCGCCCGAGCCGCGATGAATCAGGCAAATCGATGACACAAATGAGTTACGCCATTAATTTACGCAACCAAGTTACGCAACTAAGTTACGCCATTAAGCACCTGAGCATGCAACCTCGCACCTACCTCGCATGAACCAGCATACCGAGATTTATTTGATCGACGGCCCCGTCGGCAAGATCGAAATTGCACTCGATGTGCCAGATGCCGCGCGCGCGGAAGACCAAGCCGAGGTGAAGCCGCCGGCCGCCGCGCTCAAGGGCATGGTGCTGGTGGCTCATCCGCATCCGCTGTTCGGCGGCAGCATGGATAACAAAGTGGCGCAGACGCTGGCCCGGACTTTTGTGCAACTCGGTTACGCCGCGATCCGCTCGAATTTCCGCGGCGTCGGCAAGACCGAGGGGCAGCACGATAACGGTGTCGGCGAACGCGAGGACCTGCTGGCGGTGATTGCCCATCTGCGCAGCCAAGCGGCATTCGCCGATTTGCCGCTGGTGCTGGCCGGATTTTCCTTCGGTACCTTTGTTTTGTCGCATGTGGCGCTGCGGCTGGTGGAACAGGGTACGGCGCCGTTGCGGATGGTGCTGGTCGGCACTGCCGCAAGCCGCTGGGAGGTGGCGCCGGTCCCAGCCGACACCATCGTGATCCATGGCGAGCAAGACGATACCGTGCCGCTGAGCGCGGTGATGGACTGGGCCCGCCCGCAAGAATTGCCGATCATTGTGATTCCCGGCGCCGAACATTTTTTCCATCGCAAGCTGCATCTGCTCAAGCGGATCATCGTCGAGGCATGGCGCGTATAATTGCGCCTGAATTTGCACCGTATGCAGTTTTTTATATTGAGCCGGTCTGATCGGACCCCGCCCCAAGCGCCCCGGATACCCCTGGTGGCGTCGCGCCTTGCCCGGTGACGCTATCCCTTCCCCTTCGTCTCACGTGTTACAGAAGATATGACTTTTCCAAATGATTTGCCCCGTTTTTCCCGCCTGGTTGCCGTGACTGCCGTGATGGCCTGTTCGAGCCTGGCCCTGGTGCCGCGGCTGGCGGCGGCTCAGGTTCCGCCCCCGGCGGTGAATGCGCGTTCCTGGGTCTTGATCGATGCCACCAGCAATCAGGTGCTGGCTTCGGGCAACGCGGCCGAGCGTGTCGAACCGGCTTCGCTGACCAAGTTGATGACCGCTTACCTGGTGTTCGAAGCGCTGGCCGACAAGAAGATCTCGATGGATCAGGTGGTGATGCCCAGCGAAGCGGTGCGGCGCGTCGGCACCGACGAATCGCGCATGTTTATCGAGGCGAACAAGCCGGTGAGCGTGCACGACCTGGTGTACGGCATGATCATCCAGTCGGGTAACGATGCGGCCATTGCGCTGGCTGAACTGGTGGGCGGCAGCGAATCGAATTTCGTCACCATGATGAACGCCGCGGCCCAGAAAATGGGGATGGCGCAAACCCATTTCGCCGATGTGAACGGCATGCCGGACCCTCAGCATTACACTTCGGCGGGCGACCTCGGAGTTTTGTCGGCTCGGCTGATTCGCGATTTCCCCCAGTATTATTCGATTTTCTCGATCAAGGAATTCACCTACAACAAAATCAAGCAGCCTAACCGCAATCGTTTGTTGTGGATCGACCCCACCGTCGACGGCCTCAAGACCGGCCATACCGAAGCTGCGGGTTATTGCCTGATCGCTTCCGCCAAACGTCCCGCCGCCGAAGGCGCAACCCGCCGGCTGGTGTCGGTGATGATGGGTGAAGTCAAAGAACATGACCGGGTGCAAGACAGCCTGAAAATGCTTGAATACGGCTATTCGGCCTATGAGTCGGTGCGCCTGTTCCACGGCGGTCAGGCGGTCGCGACGCCGCGCGTGTATAAAGGCACGGCGGTCCAGGTCAAGGTGGGGGTGCAGGCCGACCAATTTGTCACCGTGCCGCGCGGTTCCGCCAGTAACTTCAAGACCGCCATTACGCTGAATGAACCGCTGGTCGCACCGCTTGCGGTGGGGCAGCAGGTGGGTTTGGCCAAGGTGATCTCGGCTGACGGTAAAGAGTTGGCCTCGGTGCCGGTGGTGGCGCTGGTGGCTGTGCCGGAAGCGGGCATGTTCGGACGCCTGTGGGACTCCTTGTTGTTGTCGTTCCAGAAAAAATAAGGGTTGAATTGTGGAAGCCGTAAGAACCGAACCCGTGGTGTATTTGAATGGAAACTGGGGCCCGATTTCCGCAGCCCGGGTGCCAGTATTGGACCGAGGCTTTATTTTCGGCGACGGCATTTATGAAGTCGTGCCGGCGTATCTGACCTCCGAGGGCTGCCTGCCGTTCCGGCTTGAGCATCATTTGGCCAGGCTCTCGCGCAGCCTGGAGAAAGTGCATATTGCCGACCCGTTCCCAGCGACCAAATGGCGTTCGCTGATCGAGCGGGTGCTGGACGAAAATCCGGCGGACGAACGCGATAGCGGCAGCGGTAATTGTATGGTCTATATTCAAGTGACGCGGGGTGTGGCGCCGCGCAACCATGCGTTTCCGGCCGATACCGCACCTACTGTATTCATTATGTGCAATCCGCTGCTGCTGCCGGATGCCGGCCAGCGCGAACGGGGTGTCGCCGCCGTCACCTCAGCCGACCGGCGCTGGTTGCAATGCGATATCAAAAGCACCTCCTTGCTGGGCAACGTGCTGATGGCGCAGCATGCGGCTGAAAACGATGCGGTCGAGACCATCCTGATACGCGACGGTTATCTCACCGAAGCGTCTTCATCGAATGTCTGGATCGCAAAAGACGGCCGCTTGCTGGCGCCGCCGCGCAGCAGCCTGATACTCGAAGGGATACGCTACGCCCTGATCGAAGAATTGTGCGCCTTGGCCGGCATTGTGTTTGAAGCGCGTGCCATCAGCGAGGCGGAATTGCGCGCTGCCGATGAAGTTTTGCTCAGCTCGGCGAGCAAGGAAGTGCTGCCGGTGACGCTGCTGGACGGCACGCCCGTAGGTCAAGGCCGGCCGGGCCCGGTTTACGCGGCGCTATACGCCGGTTACCAACAAATGAAAATTCGCCAACTGAATGGCGGTCAACAATGAGCGGATGCTCGGCCCCGAAATGGGCGCTACAGCCGGCATTAGCCATAAATCCGGCGCGAAGAGGTGGATGATGAGTGCGGATATCGATGCTTTATTCAACTTCCCGTGCGATTTCCCGATCAAGGTGATGGGCAAATCGAATCCGGAGTTTGCGGCGACCATCACCCAGGTGGTGCAGCAATTCGATGCGGAATTCGACGCCTCGCGCATTGAAATACGCCCGTCCAGCGGCGGCAACTATACCGGGCTGACCTGCACCGTGCGCGCTACCAGCCGCGCCCATCTGGACGATATCTACCGTGCCCTGACCGCGCACCCGATGGTCAAGATCGTGATGTAAAGCCGAGACGTTTCGGTACACTTGCCAGATGGACCTTATTTCCGCTGCACCGACTTATTCCAATCCGATACGGCTGCGCCGGCGCGGCGTCGAAGATTACGCGACCAGCTTCGATGCGATGCGCGCGTTTACCGACGCCCGCGCCGCGGACACCCCCGACGAACTCTGGCTGGTCGAACATCCCCCGGTCTACACCTTGGGGCTGGCCGGCGACCCGGCGCATTTGCTCAATCCCGAGAATACGATTCCCCTGGTCAAGACGGACCGGGGTGGGCAGATCACCTATCACGGTCCGGGCCAAGTGGTGGCTTATCTGCTGTTGGACTTGCGCCGACGCCGGCTGATGGTGCGCGAATTGGTGCATAAGATCGAGCAGGCGGTGCTGGAAACGCTCGCGGCGTATAATTTGTCTGCGGAACGCGTGGCGGGCGCGCCAGGAATCTATTTGGCGCAGGGGCCGAATGCCGGACCCAACGCCGGCGCCAAAATCGCGGCATTGGGCCTGAAGATTCGCAAAGGCTGCAGTTATCATGGTGTGAGCCTGAATGTGCGGATGGATTTGCGGCCTTTTTTGCAAATTAACCCTTGCGGTTATGTGGGCTTGCAGACCATCGACCTGGCTGGTGCGGGTGTCGATGTAAGCTGGGAAGATGCCGCTTCAGCCTTGGCCCATCAGCTCGGCCGGCAATTTGAGGCGGAATTGTACGATTAAAGTGCCGCACCGCCGGTAAGGCCGGGGTGCTGCGCTACATGGGCCAAGACGGCACATTATTGGTAAAAACCGTGTGTCGCCCGGCATGCCCGGGCTGCACCGACTGGACTGGATATGAGCGAAGCACACACAGGCGTTGCCGCAGAAACCACAAAATTGGCCGCAGACTTGGGCTCAGCATTGAGCTCGGAAGCCGCAATCGTTGCCACGGAAACCGCCGTCGCGGCGCCGGCCGCTTACGATCCGAGCCTCAAACAAAAAGCTCAAGCCAAGACCGCGCGGATCCCGATCAAGATTATTCCTATCGAAAAGCTGAAAAAGCCCGATTGGATCCGGGTCAAGGCGGCCACCGGCAGCTCGCGCTTTTCGGAAATCAAGCAGATCCTGCGCGAACACCAGTTGCATACCGTCTGTGAAGAAGCCAGTTGCCCGAATATCGGCGAATGCTTCGGCAAGGGCACGGCCACCTTTATGATCATGGGCGACAAATGCACCCGCCGCTGCCCATTCTGCGATGTCGGCCATGGCCGTCCGGACCCGCTTGATGTCAACGAACCGGAAAACCTGGCAAAAACCATCGCCGCGCTGAAACTGAAATACGTGGTGATCACCAGCGTCGATCGCGACGATTTGCGTGACGGCGGTGCCGCCCACTTCGTTGAATGCATCCGCCGCGTGCGCGAATTGTCGCCGCTGACCCGCATCGAAATCCTCACCCCGGATTTCCGCGGCCGCCTGGACCGCGCGCTGGAAATCCTCAACGCCGCTCCGCCCGACGTGATGAACCACAACCTCGAAACGGTGCCGCGCCTGTATCGCGAAGCCCGCCCCGGCTCGGACTACCAACACTCGTTGACCTTATTAAAGAACTTCAAGGCCGCGCATCCGAACGTCGCCACCAAGTCCGGCCTGATGGTAGGTCTGGGCGAAACCGAAGAAGAGATTTTGCAAGTGATGCGCGACCTGCGCGCTCATGACGTGAACATGCTGACCCTGGGCCAGTATTTGCAGCCGTCGGAACATCACCTGCCGGTGCGCAGCTATGTGCATCCGGACACCTTCAAGATGTATGAAGCCGAAGCCAACGCCATGGGCTTCACCCATGCCGCGGTGGGGGCGATGGTGCGTTCCAGCTATCATGCGGATGTGCAGGCGCATGAGGCGGGAGTGATGGACATTGTTATTTGAAAATATCGCGTAGATTTACAAAATTATTTGAAAATTTGGTGGTGCTATTTGATAATTTCGGCCCAAAAATAGAGCCATAAATTGGATTTCATAAGGTAAATCAATCGGTTGTAAGAGTCCCCGTCAGGGGCGGAGAATTTGACGCCTGTGCGGCCTACGCCGTAGCGGATGGATTCTTCGCCGCGGCGGACGGATGTAAAGGCGTGTCGCTCGATGCGCCTATCCAATCCAATCCGAGTGACGCCAGCCTATGGCCCATGTGACGCTGAATAGAGATTTCAGACTTCTCTCTTTTCCGTCTGGCACTTGGCGTGTTGCATGGCTTGGTGACGTCACCTTTCACTATCAGACGCGGCCCTATAGCCAGCCGACAATCTCGGTAACCCTTGAGTCCCTTGACCACGCTTCCGGCAAGCCGAGCCTTGTCGATACCGTCGTTCCGGTAGGCCCGCTATCGGGAATCCCGGTCGACTCGATATGGACGGACGGGAAGAAAATCTCGCCCTACGACGCTGGGGCAATCAGTATCGAAGAAATCAAAATCGATGTGGCATCGGCTGTCGCGACCGGCGGCAGGTCTCGATGACTGAACTAACATGCACAAGGAGTGCTGATCAGCGCAAGCGCTCAACAGCGCAGCGCGGTTTTAGCGCCGCACCCGCCGGCCGACTTGATGCGCACACGGCCGGACGCTCGGCAGCCGATACAACGTCCAAGACGACATACCGATTTAAATCAATTAATCTAATTAATTCTCAAAACTAAATTTCCAACCACATAAAAAATTCGATAGAAAACTGATTTTTTGAGTTATTCTATAAAAAATATTATTTCGGTTTAATCGATTTATGCTTTTGGCAAGGGCTCTTTAGCAAGGAATAAACCATGGCATCGAATGCACCGTTGCGCTCACGTTCCAACTCAATGGATGAGGTCCACGCAACCGTCGGTGGTGGTATCCGTAGCCAAGCACGACTTGAAATCAACGGTTCAGCACACTACACCGATCTGGTAAATACGGATAAGAGGCGGCAGTTACGATCTGGTACCGCAAAGGCATTATTTGGCGAAGCGCGCGAGAAACACTCCAGCAACGATGCCGAAGTCCATGTGTTGGCTGAGGCGCTCGATGCATTTAAGCAGCCGCTGCGCAATGCGAGAGGTAATCCAGATAATCTTCGCAGTGTGAAAGTCGAATACCATGGCAATCACGGTCCTTGCGAAGATTGCCAGGGGCGATTTGAAAAGGCCAATACAAAATTCGCGGAGATGCTGCCACACGGAACCGTTTTGCAGTCCTCCGTTTATTATTCTCAGGCTCCGCATCTCTCCACTCGCGGCGACAATCAAACCTATGGTTACGAGGGCGACAAGGCACCCAGCCGGACGTACGGGCGCATGAAAACTCCCTTGTATGAACATAACCTGCAACCTCAGAGAGGCACATGGAAACCCCGGGAGCGCTCCGATTCGGCAAAAAAGATGCCGTCCGATCCATCGCTGGTGAAAACATATAATCCATTCGCCGCACTGGAACATGAGGATAGTGGAAGCTCCCCCCAAACGGCCGAGAAAAAGCCGCGTGCCAGTGCCACGTTCCCATCCATTGAACGTTCTACAGCAAAAAAAACGAACAAGTCGAAAGGTAATTTCCCAGAATTGGGAGACGGTGGGAAAAGCGGGGGGGCTAGCAGTAGTAGTGGTGGCCGTAGCAATAGTGGTCGCGATGGCGGTGGCCTTAACAGCAATAGCCGTAGTAGCGCCGATCGCAGTGATAGTCATCGTGCCACAGCGCCCCCGCAATCCAACGCCAGCTGGATAAGATGGGGCGCTGGTATTGGAGCGGCCGGCGGCATGGCCGTTGGTGCGCACATTGGGCGGACTCTGGACAGTCTAGGCAGCGGATGGGGCGCGCAATTGGGCGTCGGCGGATATCTCGGTGCCAGTTTGGGTGGAGCATTGGGCGCCGCGGCCGGAGCGACGGTAGGCGCCCTTGCACATAAATTCGCGT
>Ga0302232_10000234_pt1 | contig 44665 bp, 30 predicted proteins | sample II_Palsa_N2_3_FD_193575 | JGI IMG/M metagenome (GOLD analysis project Ga0302232, IMG submission 193575) | Peat permafrost microbial communities from Stordalen Mire near Abisko, Sweden - II_Palsa_N2_3 | ecosystem: Environmental > Terrestrial > Soil > Palsa > Peat permafrost | place: Sweden...
CACGAGGCCGGATACGAGGATCACCGCATGAACGACGACAGCAGCTACTTTCGGAACAACCCCGTCTCCGGGACCAGTTACGACCCGATGAAGCAGGCGCGGTACACCGAAATCGCGACCTTCATGCGCGCACCGCTGGCGAGTTCGCTCGACCAGGTGGACATCGGCCTGATCGGCGTGCCCACCGACCTCGGCGTCACCAACCGGCCGGGCGCCCGGCACGGCCCGCGGGAGATTCGCAATTCCTCGAGCCTGATGCGCGCCTTCAATGTCGGTCTCGGGATGAATCCGTATGAGCTGTGCCGTATCGCCGACCTCGGCGATGTACCGCTATCGCATCGCTTTGACCTGGAGCGGCAGAACGAGGACATCGAGGCCTTTTATCGGGAGGTGCACGCGGCAGGGATACTGCCGATCAGTGCCGGCGGCGATCATTCGATCACCTACCCGATCTTCAGGGCGATTGCAGCCGACGATCCGATCGGCATGGTGCACATCGATGCGCACACCGATACCTGGGGCGAATTCTTCGGCTCCAAATTCACGCACGGCGCCCCCTTCCGGCTGGCAGTCGAAGCCGGTGTGCTCGATCCCAAACGCACTATCCAGATTGGCATCCGCGGCGGGCAGAACACCATGGAAGGCATCAATTTTGCGCTCGAGCACGGGATGCGGGTCATGTTCATAGAGGAATTCTCGCAGCTCGGTGTCGAGCGCGTCATCGAGGAGGCGCGCAAGGTAGTCGGCGATGGCTCCACCTACATTTCCTTCGACGTCGATGGACTCGACCCGGTGTACGCGCCGGGCACCGGCACGCCCGAGATCGGCGGCATCACCACGCTCGAGGCGCAGCGCCTGCTGCGAGGACTGCGCGGCCTGAATCTGATCGGCGGCGATGTGGTGGAAGTGGCGCCGCCCTACGATCAGACCGGCAACACGGCGCTGGTCGGCGCCACGATGATGTTTGAGATCCTCTGCGTGATCGCCGACCGGCACTTCGGAGTCGACCGCGGAGGTCCTGAGCCGTCCCCGCGCCAGGCGGCGCCCTGAAGCCTCAGTGCGTGGCGCTCTTCGGTGCCGCCTTGGGCGCCGCACCGCCTTCCTTGGCGACCAGCCAGTTCACCAGCTCGATCACCTGCTCGGGACCGCCGGCCGACTGCGGCGTCACGCGGTATTTGCCGTTAACAATGAGGGTGGGGGTGCTCTCGACACGGTAATCGCGGACCAGCTGGTCGGCCTGACGGATGCGCGAATCGACGCCAAAGGAGTTGGCCGCAGACACGAAGGCCTCGGGCTTGATGCCGGTGGTCTTCGCATACCAGGCCGCTGCGTCCTGGATATCCGGTGAGGGCACCTTCAGTCGATTGGTGCGCGGATCGACGATCGCCAGCTCGCCGGTCTTCCAGATGGCATCGAACATGGCATTGTGCGTGCGCTTGTCGATGCCGAGAATCTGCGCCGCCAGGTAGGCCCGCTGGAACATGGGCCAATCCTCGGCCTGGTTGAATGACGCGGGCACAAAATCGAGCTCGGCGTTGGCCGGCAAGCTGGCCCTGAGCTTGTCGATGGTCGGATAAAAGCTGTTGCAGGCCGGGCAGGCATACGAGAAGACTTCCGTGACCTCGATCTTGCCGGCGGCAACCTGCGTCGGCTGCGCCGGAACGATCAGGTAGTAGTGAATGCCCTGCTCCCAATCCGTCGCCTGCGCGGCCGGCATCAACGCGAGCATGATCCCGATCGTGGTCAGGGCCGCAAGGAATTTCCGCATCATTGACTCCCAGGTAAATCCCAAAAGACGGTCAGTCCCCGACCGGTTGCGCCGGCGTATCCAGCAGCAGCTCGTAGAATTGCAGATCGAGCCAGCGCCCGAATTTGAACCCCGCGTGACGAATGGTACCGCAAAGTTCAAAACCCATCCGCCGATGCAGCGCGATGCTGGCCGAGTTCTCTGCATCGATGCCGCCGACCAGGGCATGAAAACTCTGACGCCGCGCCGCCGCGATTAGTTCAACCAGCAACAGCCGGCCCAGACCCTGGCCGCGGTAGTCGCGATCGACATACAGCGAGTGCTCGATCGTGTACTTGTAGGCGGGCCAGTTGCGGAAGGGCCCATAAGTCGCGAAGCCCAGCAGCCGGTCCTGGTCGGAGACGACACCGATTACCGGATACTGTCCGCGCTCCTTGTTGTCCATCCAGGCCTGCATCATGGCGGCGGTGCGCGGGTGGTAGTCGTACAGCGCCGTGGTCGTAGCGATGGCATCGTTCAGGATCGCCAGAATTTCCGATGCGCGCTCACACCCGCAGGAGAGGATCTTCATGCGCTGTCCATCGCTAATGAGGTGGCTCGAGACCCTTGGTGTAGAGAATCCGCCCGTCCAGCGCGACCAGGATCGCATCCACATCCGGCAGGCTGTTGTAGATGCGGATTGCCTCATCGGGCCCGAGCACGAACGCGGTCTTCGAGAGACCATCGGTCCGGGTGGCGGTGGGCGCGATCACGGTCGCGCTGCGCACCTTGCTGGCCGAGTGTCCGGTGTGCGGATCGATGATGTGGTGATAGCGCACTCCGCCTTCATCGAAATAGCGCTCGTAATCGCCCGAGGTCGAGAAGGCGCTGTCGGTGAGCGGCACCCGCGTGATGATCTGGTCGGGATGATCGGGGTGGCGGATGCCGATGATCCACGGCTTGCCGAAGCGATCGCCGATGACCCGGCTGTCCCCGCCGGCATTGACCAGCGCGTGTTTGTAACCGCGCGCCAGCAGAATCTCGATGCCTTGATCGACCGAAAACCCCTTGGCGATGCCGCCGAGGTCGATGCGTACGCCGGGCTGGGAGAATCGCACCGAACTGGTGGCCGAATCGAGCAGCACATGCCGGTAGTTGACCGCCGGCAGTGCGGCTTGGATTTCCTCCTCGGTCGGCCGCTTGCGCTCGCGGAAGTCATACATGTAGCCGACGCTTGCGTATGTGATGTCGAACGCGCCTTCGGTGATGCGCGAATACTCGAGCGCGGTGGTCAGCAGCTGGAACAGCTCCTGGCTGATCTTGACCGGCTGCTTTGCCGCCAGGTCATTGACCCGCGAGATCTCGCTGGTCGGCTTATAGACGCTCATGGTCTCATCGATGTGGCGCATTTCATCCATGACCGCATCGATGGCCTGCTCGCCGCGCTGCTTGCTCTGGGCGTCATCCTCGGACCAGAGTTCGACAAAAATGCGCGTGCCCATGATGCCGTCGACCGCTCGCGAGAGCCACGCCGCATGAGCGGGCGCTGCGATCGCGAGGGCGCACAGGCACACTACCGCCGGGCGCGCAGCCCCCATCATGCCGTGCCCGGGTATGCGGCCTGGAGCAGGCCTTTAGCAGCCAGCCAGTCGCGATTGAAGAGCCGCGACAGGTACTTCGAGCCGGTGTCGCACAGCACCGTGACCACGGTGTGGCCGGGTCCGAGCTGACGCGCCACCCGCACTGCCGCGGCAACATTGATGCCGCTGGTGCTGCTGACGAACAGACCCTCTTCCCGCAGCAGCCGGTAAACATAGCCCACGGTTTCGGTGTCTTCGATATGCACGGCATCATCGATCGGCGCATCCTGCATGTTGGCGGTGACGCGACCGATCCCGATGCCCTCGGTGATCGAGCCGCTGCCGGTGGCCTTTACGATGCCGTTGCGGATGTACTCGTAGAGCGAGCTGCCTGGCGGATCCGCGACCACGGTTCGCACCTTCGAGGAGCGCGACTTGAGATACTCCGACACGCCGGCCACCGTGCCGCCGGTGCCGCTGGCGGCGACGAAGGCATTGATCCTGCCGCCGGTCTGTTCCCAGATTTCAGGCCCGGTGGTCTGCGCGTGCGCGCGGCGATTGGCCGTGTTGTCGAACTGGTTGGACCAGATCGCATCCGGCAATTCATCGGCCAGCCGGCCAGCCACCTTCTGATAGTGATTCGGGTCGCTGTAGGGCACGGTCTTGACCCGTCGCACCTCGGCGCCCAAAGCCTCGATCAGCGCGTATTTTTCCGGGGATTGATTGTCGGGCATCACGATCACGCAGCGATACCCGCGCGCGTTGCACACATGCGCCAGGCCGATGCCGGTGTTGCCCGCCGTCCCCTCGACCACGGTGCCACCGGGTTTGAGCACGCCGCGGTGCTCGGCATCCAGCACGATGGCGCGCGCCGCGCGATCCTTGACCGAACCACCGGGGTTCATGAACTCGGCCTTGCCGTAGATCTCGCAACCGGTTTCCTCGCTCAATCGCCCCAGCCGAATCAGTGGGGTGTGTCCCACCGCATCCACAAAACCCCTGGTCACCTTCATGCGCGTCGCGCCCCCGTGATATCCATCGGCGGTTTTTCGCCCGCGGCGCGGGCGGCAATCTCGCCCAGTATCAGCAGCGCCGGGGCTTCGATTCCGGCCTGCTGCGCGCGCACCGAAATATCATCCAGTGTCCCGGCCAGCACGCGCTGATTTGGCAGCGTCGCACGTTCGATGATCGCGGCGGGCCGCGAGCCGGGTGCACCGTGACTTCGCAGGTGACCAACGATGCGCGGCAGCTGCGAAATGCCCATGTAGAAAACCACAGTCTGCCCCGAGGCCGCGAGCGAGCGCCAGTCCAGGCTGTCGGCGCCGTCACCCATCGCTGTGACCAGCGTGACCGACTGCGCGACGCCGCGCTGCGTCAGCGGCAGCCCGGCAGCGGCGGCCGCGCCCAGTGCCGCGGTGATTCCCGGTACTACGATCACCGGGATGCCGGCCGCGGCCAGCGCATCGATCTCCTCGCCGCCACGGCCGAAAATGAACGGATCGCCACCCTTGAGCCGTGCCACCCGCAGCCCACGGCTCGCGTATTCCACCAGCAGCAAGTGAATGCGCTGCTGCGTCATTCGATGCTGACCGGATTCCTTGCCGACGTACACGCGCTTCGCGTCACGGCGCACGCGTTCGAGTACCGCCTCACTGACGAGACGGTCGTAGAGCACCACATCCGATTGCTGCAGCAGCTGCAACGCGCGCAGTGTCAGCAGATCCGGATCGCCCGGACCGGCGCCGATCAGGTAGACCTCTCCGCGCAGGGCGGCCTCGGGAGCCGCCAGTTCTTCGTCGAGCTGCGCTTCCGCGCCCGCAAGATCGCCCGCATACACATGCGAGGCGATGCTGCCGGCGAACAGGCGATCCCAGAAGCGGCGCCGCTGATCGATGTCCGGCAGCGTGCGGCGCACGCGCTCGCGCGCGCGCCCGGCCAGGCGCGCCAGCTCGCCCAGTCGCGCCGGCAACAGAGCCTCGAGCTGGGTGCGAACGCGGCGCACCAGCGTCGGCGATTGCCCGGAGCTGCCGATGGCCACGATGATGGGTGATCGATCCACGATCGAGGGCATCAGGCAGGAGGAGGCCGCGCCATCATCGACCGCGTTGACGAACACCCCGCGCGCCGCGCCCGCCGCGGCCACCGCGTGATTCACCGCGGCGACATCGGTGGCCGCGATCACCAGCATGGCGCCATCCAGATGCGCGGGCTCGAAGGCGGCATCGAGGACCTCGATGCGGCCGGCATCGCGATAAAGCGCGATTTCCGTGTCCAGCCCGGGGGCAACCACACGCACGCGCGCCCCGGTCTTGAGCAGCATTTCCACCTTGCGCGCGGCCACCGCGCCGCCGCCGACTACCACCGCCAGGCGGTTGCGCAGATCCAGGAATACCGGCAGATGGTCCATAACGCGATGGTAGTATGACTTTGGCGCATAAGCTGCGTTCCTTTGCGCGCCAACGGTGATGCGCAGCACGGCCGGTGTGACACTACATGACTTCCCAGCTCCGCTTTAGCGGCATCATTTCCGGATCATGAGTTCCCTGAATCTGCGTCGCCTGCGGCAAAATGAGCACGTGCGGACGCTCACGCGCGAGGTCCATGTCCGGCTCGACCAGCTCATCCAGCCGCTGTTCGTTGCCGAGTCCATCACGGCCCGCGAGCCGGTCCCCGGTCTGACTGGCGTGCACCAGGAGACCCCTGACTCGCTGCTGCGCCAGGTGGAACAGGACCTGGCCGCCGGCGTGCACAAGTTCCTGCTGTTCGGCGTACCGCGCGCGCGCAGCGAGCGCGACATCGACTGGTCGTTCGCCTCGGGGCAGGTCAGCGCCCTCAAACAGCGCTTTGGCAAGGACATCTGGCTGGCGACCGATGTCTGCCTGTGTTCTTCGACTCCGCATGGACACTGCGGCGTGCTGAACGCGGAAGGCGATCACCTGGACAATCGCGCCAGCGTCGCCGAGCTGGTGCAGGCAGCCATAAGCTATGCCCAGGCCGGCGCCGACTGCGTGGCTCCCAGCGACATGATGGACGGCCGCATCGGGGCCATTCGCGCCGGGCTCGATGCCAACGGCCTCGAGCGCACTATCCTGATGAGCTACGCGGTCAAATTTCACTCATCGCTGTACGGCCCCTTTCGCGTGGCGGCGGATTCGGCGCCCAAGGGCGGCGCCAGCGTGACGCTTAAGGACCGCGCCAGCTACCAGCTCGATCCGGCGCGCCCCAGCGACGCATGGCTGTGCGCACAGCGCGACGCCGAGGAAGGCGCGGATATCCTGATGGTCAAGCCGGGCCTGCCGTACCTGGACCTGTTGCGTGAGTTGTCAGCGGAAATACGCAAGCCCTGGGCGGTCTACCACGTCAGCGGGGAATTCGCGGCACTCGAAGCGCTGGTGAGCCAGGGGCTGGCAGCGCGTGCGCCGCTGCACCGTGAAATCATGACCGCGTTCGTGCGCGCCGGGGCGTCGATGATCATCACCTACGGCGCGCGCTTTGCGCGCGAGTGGCTGGCGGCGTGACCTCATCAGGCGAAGGCCGTTCCGCCGAACTGTTTGCGCGCGCCAAGCGCGTCTCTCCGGGCGGTGTGCACTCGCCGGTGCGCGCGTTTCGCGGTGTCGGCGGCACGCCCCGTTTCATGGTCGGCGGCCAGGGCGCGCAGCTGCGCGATGTCGACGGCCGCCAGTACATCGACTTCTGCATGGCCTTCGGGCCACTCATCCTCGGACACGCCGACCCGCAGGTGCGAACGGCCGCCGAGGCCGCGCTGGCGCGCGGCTGGAGTCTGGGCACCGCCGAACCCTACAGCCTGGAACTGGCGGAACTGATCACGGCGAAAATTCCCTGGGTCGAGAGCATCCGCTTCGTCAACTCGGGCACCGAAGCGGTCATGTCGGCGTTGCGCGTGGCGCGCGGCGCAACCGGGCGCTCCAAAATCCTCAAATTCGAAGGCTGCTACCACGGACATACCGACTCGATGCTGCTGCGCGCCGGTTCCGGGCTCGCCGAAGCGCCGGTGCCCGACAGCGCGGGCCTCGCGCCGGACGTGGTCCAGGAGACGTTGATCGCGCCGCTCGATGACATCGCCGCGCTTGAAACCTTGTTTGCGGATCGCGGTGGCGAAATCGCGGCGGCCATCATCGAGCCGCTGCCGGCGAATTACGGCCTGCTGCCCCAGCGCCCCGAATTCCTCCAGGCGCTGGCCCGCCTGGCGCGCGCGCACGGCGCGTTGCTCATATTCGACGAGGTGATCTCCGGCTTCCGCCTGGGGTTCCAGGGCTATGCGGGCTTGAGCGGGATCCGCCCCGACCTGGTCACTTACGGCAAAGTCATCGGTGGCGGCTTTCCGGTCGGTGCCTACGGCGGCCGCCGCGAGCTCATGGAACTGGTGGCGCCCGCGGGTCCGGTCTATCAGGCCGGCACCCTGAGCGCCAATCCACTCGCCATGTGCGCAGGGCTCGCAGCGCTGCAGCAGCTGCTGGATGGGCGCGTCTACGAGCAGCTCGAGTCGCTGGGCGCGCGGCTGGAGCGCGCCCTGCGCGGCACGCCGCGGCTCGCGGTGCAGCGCGTGGGTTCGATCTTCTGGCTGTGCATGTCGCAGCAGGGCGTGCCGGCCACGCCGATGCGCACGCTGCACAGTTTCCCGGCGGATGCCGGCAAGAGTTTCGCTGCGCCGTTCCACACCCTGCTGGAGCAGGGCATCTACCTGGCGCCGAGCGCTTTTGAAGTCGGCTTTCTGTCCGCGGCCCACACCGAGGCGCACGTCGATACCCTGGCAGCCGCGCTGAAGCAGGTCATCGCCGGCGCGGAGACTGTCTAGCCCGGCATCTAGCCCGACATATTGTCGAGCACCACGATCGGGGTGGCGCAGATGCGGGGCGCGGTGATCGCAAACATGATCGCGGCCACGACCTCCCGGTTCGTCATGCGCGCGCCGGGTCCCGGTTCACGCGTGGCATTCCATTCCGCGCCGAGCGGATCGGTGTCGTCGAAATCCGGCGGAAAAATCGCCGCCACGCGGATCCTCTGGCTCTTCAGCTCCGCGGCCAGTCGATTGCTGAAGCCGGCCTGGGCATGTTTGGCCGCATGAAACGCGGCCGAGGCGACGCCGAAATCGCGGTCCGGCATTCCCGCTGTCGAGACCACGGTGACGATGTCCGCCGCGGCCGACTGTCGCAGCGCCGGCAGCAGCCCCTTGGTCAGCAGAATCGTGCCGGTCACCGTGGCGGCAATGGTGGCGGCAATATCGGCCTCCGCCAGGTCCGGCAGCTCGCCGGCGAGCCAAGGGGCGCCGTTATTGATCAGCACATCGATCACGGGCGACAAGGCGAGCGTCGCGCGACAGGCCTCGCTGATGCTCGAGGGCAGTTGCAGGTCACAGGGAATGGCCGCGACGTTGCGGAACGTTCGCGCCTCGATATCTGCGGCCACCGCAGCAATGGCCGGCAGGTCGCGTCCGAGCAGGACCACCTCGGCACCTTCATCGCCGGCCGCAATCGCGAACGCACGGCCCAGGCCCCGACCTGCGCCGGTGATCACCACGCGTCGCCCGGACAGCATCGCTAGCTTGAACCCGGCTCGGATCGCCGGATCACGCCGGGCTGAACCGCCGTGTCGCTGAGACTGTGGACACCGCTGGCAGGCGATGGCGCCTCGACCACCGCGGTCAGCAGCAGCAGGCTGTGCGGGGCCACTTCCAGCTGCGCCCGATCGATGTCGCGGTCGATCAATGCAACTCCGGCGGTGTCGAGACGCAGGCACCAGCCGAACTGCGGCTGCGGCAGCTGAAAGCCGCGTGCCTCGGGACTCAGGTTGATGAGGATCAGACTGACCTCGGCCTTGATCTCATCGACTCGAAGCGCGCGGCGCACGCACAGCAGCCGGCCCTCGGTGTAGCCCCAATCCTCCGGTCGCATGACATCGCCGTTCTCGTCGAACCATTCGATGTCGCGCACCTGCGGCAGCGGCTCGAGCTGGCCGTGCTGGAAGTAACCGCTGCGCAACGTGCAGTGTTCGCGGCGCAATTGCAGCAACCGGGAAACGAAGCGCTGCTGTTCGACACCCGCGGCCGATTGTGCCTGCGACCAATCAAGCCAGCTCAGTTCGGAATCCTGGCAGTACGGATTGTTGTTGCCCTGCTGGGTATGACCGAATTCATCGCCGCCGAGCAGCATCGGCGTACCGTGAGAGAACAATAGCGTCGCCAGCATGGCGCGCTTGACGCTCTCGCGGCGCGCGATGACCGCCGCATCATCCGTCGGCCCCTCGACGCCCCAGTTATTGCTGGCATTGTCGTCGCTGCCATCGCGATTGTCCTCGCCATTGGCCTCGTTGTGTTTCTGGTTGTAGCTGACCCAATCCCGGAGCGTAAAGCCGTCGTGCGCGGTAACGAAGTTCAGCGACGCCCAGGGCCGGCGGCGGTCATGATCGAACAGATCCGCGGATCCCTGCAGGCGCGCCGCCAGCGGTCCGCGCACCTGGGAATCGCCGCGCCAGGCGCGGCGCACATCATCGCGGAATCTGGAATTCCACTCGGCCATGCCACCCGGGTGATTGCCAAGCTGGAATCCATCCGGACCGATGTCCCAGGGTTCCGCGATCAGCTTCACGGCGGCCAGCGCCGGATCCTGCATCATCGCATCGAAGCATCCCGCGCCGCGCTCGAAGCCGTTGTGATCGCGCCCCAACGTCACGCTCAGGTCGAAGCGAAAGCCATCGATGTGATACTCGCGCACCCAGTGGCGCAGCGAATCCAGCGTCAGCTGGATAACACGCGGGTTGGAGAAATCCAGCGTGTTGCCGCAGCCGGTGTAGTTGGTGCAGCGTCTCAAATCATCCTGCTGCAAGCGGTAGTACGCCGCGTTATCGAAACCGCGCAGACTCAAGGTGGGACCCAGCTCGCTTCCCTCGCCGGTATGGTTGTAGACCACATCGAGCAGCACCTCGATGCCGGCGGCATGCAGCGCCTTGATGGCGCCCTTGAGCTCATCCGGTCCGCCCTCACCCAGGTAGCGCGGCTCGGGGGCAAGAAAGCCCAGCGTGTTGTAACCCCAGTAGTTGCAGAGGCCGCGTTCGAGCAGCACGCGGTCCTGCACGATCGAATGGATCGGCAGCAGCTCCACGGCCGAGACGCCCAGGCGCTTTAAGTGATTGATGATCTCGGCGTGCCCAAGCGCCGCGGCCGTGCCGCGCATGCGTTCGGGGATGGCCGGCTGGCGCATGGTCAGGCCGCGCAGGTGGGTCTCGTAGATGACGGTGTCGGCCCACGGCGTCGCGGGCGGTTCATCATCACCCCACTCGAACCGATCGACCGTGACCACGGCTTTGGGCATCGCGAAAGCGCTGTCACGGCGATCGAACGACAGGTCACTGCGCGGTGAGGTGATGCGGTAGCCATAGAGCGCATCGCTCCAGCGCAGCTGCCCGGCCAGCGCGCGCGCATGCGGATCGAGCAGCAGCTTGTTGGCGTTGTAGCGGTGCCCCTGTTCGGGCTCATAGGGCCCATGCGCCCGATAGCCGTAGAGCTGTCCGGGCTGGACTCCGGGAACGTAGGCGTGCCAGATCCCATCGGTGCATTCGGGCATGGACAGGCGCCGCAGCTCGTTGCGGCCATGCGCATCGAACAGGCACAGATCTAGCTGCTCGGCGTGCCCCGCGAACACCGCGAAATTGCAGCCCTGCGCATCCCAGCTCGCGCCCAGCGGGTACGGTACTCCCGGCAGTGCGCGCCCGGGCAGCTCCGGATGCTCACCCGCCATGCCGCAGCAGTACGGTGGCTAGCGGGGGCACGGTGATTTCGAGCGAAAACGGCTGGCCATGACTGGGCATTGAACTGGCTTCGACCCAGCCGCCATTGCCGAGGTTGCTGCCGCCGTAAATTTCCGCATCGGTGTTGAGGATCTCGCGCCAGCCGCCCGACCGCGGCGAACCGATCCGGTAGCGCAGCCTCGGCACCGGCGTGAAGTTGCACACCACGATGATCGGCTCGGTACCCTCATAGCCGTTGCGGTAATAGGCGAATACGCTGTTGTCGCGATCGTCACCGATGATCCATCGAAATCCGGCGCTGTCACAGTCTAACGCGTGCAGCGCGACTTCTGTGGCATAGACTCGATTCAGATCGCCGATCAGACGCTGCACGCCGCGGTGCAGGGGATGCTCCAGCGCCGGCCAGTCGACCTGGCGGTCGTGATCCCATTCCCAGTCCTGGCCGATCTCTCCGCCCATGAACAGCAGCTTCTTGCCCGGCTGAGTCCACATGAAACCGAAATAGGCCCGCAGATTGGCGAAGCGCTGCCAGGTATCTCCGGGCATGCGTCCGATCAGCGAGCCCTTGCCGTGCACGACTTCATCGTGCGAGAGCGGCAGCACAAAGTGTTCGGAGAACGCGTACAGCAGCCCAAAGGTCATGTCATTGTGACCGTACGCCCGATGAATCGGGTCCTTCTGCATGTAACGCAGCGTGTCGTGCATCCACCCCATATTCCACTTGTAGGTGAAGCCCAGCCCCCATTCGCGCGTGGGGCGCGTCACCCCGGGCCACGCCGTGGATTCCTCCGCCAGCGTCATGGTTCCCGGAAAGCGGTCGGCCACGGCATCATTGAGGTGGCGCAGGAAATCGATGGCCTCGAGATTCTCTCGGCCGCCGAAGCGATTGGGAATCCATTGTCCCTCGCGCCGCGCGTAGTCGCGATAGAGCAGCGATGCCACCGCGTCGACGCGCAGACCATCAATGTGGAAGCGTTCCAGCCAGAAAAGTGCCGCCGATATCAGGAAGGAGTGCACCTCGCGCCGGCCGAGGTTGTAGACCGCGGTATTCCATTCCTGGTGAAAGCCCTCGCGCGGATCCGCGTGCTCGTAGAGTGCGGTACCGTCGAAATAGGCCAGTCCATGCGGATCGGTCGGGAAGTGACCGGGCACCCAGTCGAGGATCACGCCGAGGCCGGCGTTGTGACAGCGATCGACGAAGCGCGCGAAGGCGCGCGGGTCGCCAAAATCCGCGTGCGGCGCGTATTGGCCCAGGACCTGGTAGCCCCAGGAGCCCCCGAATGGGTGCGCCATGATGGGCAGCAGCTCGAGGTGCGTGAAGCCGAGGTCCTTGACGTAGGGGATGAGCTGCTCGGAGAGCTCATCCCAATTCAGCGGCTGCCAATCCCGTTCCCGCCGCCGCCAGGAGCCGGCATGGACCTCGTAAATCGACACCGGCGCATGCAGGTGTTCCCCGGCGGTGGCGCGCGCCTTGAGCCAGGCCTCGTCACTCCAGGTGAACGGGGTCGGATCGGTGACCACGGAGGCCGTGCGCGGCGGCGCTTCGGCCTGCAATGCCACGGGATCGGCCTTCAGCGGCAGCATGCCGTGCGGCCCGAGGATCTCATACTTATAAATCGTTCCCACGGGCAGCCGCGGGATGAACAGCTCCCAGACGCCCGCTTCGACGCGCTTGCGCATCGGATGGCGCCGACCGTCCCAGCCGTTGAAGTCTCCGACCACGGAAACGCGCTGGGCATTCGGGGCCCAGACCGCGAAGCGCACGCCGGGCACGTTCTCGATGCTCATTGCCTGCGCGCCCAGGCAGCGGCCGAGCTCGAGGTGATTGCCCTCGGCCAACAGGTACACATCGAGCTCGCCGAGCAGCAGGCCGAAGGAGTAGGGATCCTCGGTGATCTGCGTGACTCCACCGGGCCAGCGGATGCGGAAGCGATAGCCGCGCTGCGGCTCGATGCGCGCCGCGAACAGTCCCGCGGGGCCCGTGCGCTGCATCACCGCCAGCAGTTCATCGCCCGCACCGATCAGATCAATGCCTTCCGCCGGCGGCGCAAAAGTGCGCACCACGGTGCCGCGCGCATCGGCATGCGGGCCGAGCACGGCGAAGGCGTCGTTCAGCCGGCCCGACTCCAGTGCCGCCGCGGTGGCGGCATCGAGGGTCAAGCCAGGATCGTCCAGTCGTTGAGCGTTCATAGGGATAGTTGCCTTGTTGACTCCACTCGATGCCTCACAAATGAGATAGCAGCTGCGCGAGTCCGAACAGGGGCACGTTCAGCCAGGCAGGTCGATTGGCGGCTTCATAGCAGATCTCGTACGCGGCCTTCTCGATCAGGAACAGATTCAGCAGATCGCGCGCGCTGTGCGTCTGGGTCCACCGATGGGCGATCGGCGCCGAGGCCTCCTGATATGCGGCCAGGAACGCCTTGTTGGCATTCAGCCGGAAGCGCTCGACGACACCGCGCTTGCGCGCCAGCGCGGTGTCATCCTGGCCCGCGCCGCCGGTGGCGATGATGGTCGCGGCGGCGTAATCGAACGAGCGCAGCATGCCGGCGACGTCGCGCAGCGGGCTGCTGTGCGCACGCCGCTCGGTCAAAGACCGCGCCGGCTCGCCCTCGAAATCGATGAAGATCACATCGCCCTGCGCGACCAGCGCCTGCCCCAGGTGCAGATCGCCATGGATGCGCGTTGCCAGCGATCCGACGCCAGCCTGCGCCAGTTGCTCAGGGAGTTCCAGCGCCCGCGCCCGATGCCCACGCACCACCTCGAGACTGTGGCGCTCCTCCTCGGAGTACGTGGTTCGCTCATCCAGCGTCGCGAAGGCCCGCTCCAGCTGCGCGCGCGCCGCGGCCGCCCACTCGGCGCACAACGCAGCATCGGCGGTGCGCGGCGCAAATGCCGGATCATCGCTGGGCTGCGCGAGCACCGCGTGCATCTCTCCCAGGCGCCGCCCAAGATTGCTGCCCGCGCGCTGCAATCGTCCGATGGCATCGCTCTGCTCGGCCAGCGGCGCGCCGGCCGGCATGACCAGCACTTCCTGCACGGTGCGTTCGAGCAGATTCTGCGTCCAGCTCCAGGCATCGCCCTCGTTGTAGATGAAGCTCTGCGCGATGCCGAGCGTAAAGGACACCGTGTCGGCGCCCACGCGCGTGATCTCGCCCAGCAGCGGCGCGATGTTGGCGAAGCCCCGTTCGGTGAGATAGCGACCCATCTCGGCCTCGGGGTGCGGGCCGGCATGGATGCGACGGAAGAGCTTCAGCAGCACCTGGCCGCCGATGATCAGTGCGCTGTTGGACTGCTCCGCCGAGGATCTGCGCACCTCGGGCTCCGCGCCCAGGTTGATACCGGCAAAGCGTGCGGTAGCAGTGAACTGCAGCTCGCCGCTGGGCGCCGCCACGCGGGCGTTGCCCGCGATCAGCTCCATGAGTTTGCGGGCAAAACTGTCCAGGGCAAAAGCGTCGGTCAGGAATCCCACGCGGCGGCCGCGCCGTACGCGCGCGAGCGCGAGTTGCTGCGGCAGCGCCTCGGCGATCGCATCCTCGGCAATGAATCCGAATGGCAGCAGGTAGCGGTCCGTACCTCGCGGCATCTTGGCTTCGATTTCGGTCAGCAGCACCGGCGGCTCGATGCCGGGCACCGCGGATATCTCGACAATGCGGGTCTGCTCGAGCACCTGGTCCTTGCCGGCGAACCAGCGACGCTTGGGCAGATAGGCCGGCAATACTTCTTTTTCGAGAATGCCGCGAATGGGCTCGGCCAACAGCTCCTCGAGCGAGTTGCGCAACACCAGCGTCACGAACTCGGGCAAGGATTGCGGTGCCGGCACAAACCAGCTGGGCATGCGCGCCAGGGGCGCCAGCACGAACCAGTAGAAGCCATAGGGCGGCAGCGTCAGCAGGTAGGGCAGCTGGCCGATGGGGGGGAATGCGGCGCCACCGAGCATCTCCACCGGCACGCAGGACTCGAACTGGGCCAGGTTCAATTCGACCGCCTGGGCGAATCGCGAAACATTGGCGACGCACAGAATGGTCTCGTGGCGGTCCTCCTCGGTGAACTCGCGCACGTAGGCCATCACGCGCCGGTTCGACGGGTACAGCAGCCGGAAGGTGCCGCGGCCGAAGGCGCGCTGCAGCCTGCGGATCGAAAGCATGCGACGCATCCAGTTGAGCAGCGAATGCGGATCGCGCGACTGCGCCTCGACATTGATGGCCTCGTAGCCATAGAGCGGGTCCATGATGGGCGGCAGCACCAGGCCGGCGGGATCGGCCCGCGAGAAGCCGCCATTGCGGTCATTCGACCACTGCATCGGCGTACGCACACCATCGCGGTCGCCGAGGTGAATGTTATCGCCCATGCCGATTTCATCGCCGTAATACAGCACCGGGGCGCCGGGCATCGACAGCAGCAGCGAGTGCAGCAACTCGATGCGGCGTCGGTCGCGCTGCACCAGCGGCGCCAGGCGACGGCGGATGCCCAGGTTCAGGCGGGCGCGATGATCCGCCGCGTACTGCTCCCACAGGTAGTCGCGCTCGCGGTCGGTCACCATCTCGAGCGTGAGCTCGTCGTGATTGCGCAGGAAGATGGCCCACTGCGTGTTGGGCGGAATTTCCGGGGTCTGGCGCAGGATATCGGTGATCGGAAAGCGGTCCTCCTGCGCCAGGGCCATGTACATGCGCGGCATCAGCGGGAAGTGAAATGCCATGTGGCATTCATCGCCGTTGCCGAAGTATTGCTGCACGTCCTCGGGCCACATATTGGCCTCGGCCAGCAGCATGCGGCCCGGAAATGCCGCGTCCATCTCGGCCCGGATGCGCTTCAGGATGGCGTGAGTCTCGGGCAGGTTCTCGTTGCTGGTGCCCTCGCGCTCTACCAGGTACGGCACGGCATCGAGCCGCAGGCCATCGATCCCCAGCGCCAGCCAGAAGCGCAGTACCGACAGCACCGCCTTGAGCACCAGCGGATTGTCGAAATTCAGGTCCGGCTGGTGCGAGTAGAAGCGATGCCAGAAATAGGCATTGGCGATCGGATCCCAGGTCCAGTTGGACTTCTCGGTGTCCAGAAAAATGATGCGGGTGCCCGCGTAGCGCTGATCGGTGTCGGACCAGACATAGAAATTGCGCGCCGAGGAGCCGGGTTTGGCCCGGCGCGCGCGCTGGAACCATGGATGCTGATCCGAGGTGTGGTTGATCACCAGCTCGGTGATCACACGCAGGCCGCGCGCATGTGCTTCGGCAATGAACGCGCGCACATCGGCCATCGTCCCGTAATCCGGATGCACACCCCGATAGTCCGAGATGTCGTAGCCATCGTCGCGCCGCGGACTCGGATAGAACGGCAGTATCCAGACCGTATTGACGCCAAGATCGGCGATGTAGTCGAGCTTGGCCAGCAGGCCCGGAAAGTCGCCGACGCCGTCATTGTTGGCATCGAAGAAGGACTTCAGGTGCAGCTGGTAGATCACCGCATCCTTGAACCAGAGCGGATCGTTCACCAGCGCCTCGGCGGCGCGCGGTTTGGATGGGCGCGGTTTGGGTTGGTCCATGCCGGGGTCAGCCTCCGCTCTGCCAGGGCCGGATGCGGAAGATGGCGAACGGCAACTCATGCGGTACGAACCGCCAGTTCTGCAGCTTGCCGTACCAGCGGAACTGGCCGCCGCGCATGAGTTCCTCGACCGCGAGCGCGCCGCTGTCCGGAAGGCCGAATTCCCACAGCGGCACCTCGAACTGCGTCTCCTGCACGTTGTGCGGATCGAGGCTGACGAGGATCAGCAGAAAGTTGTCCAGTCCGGGGGTGAACTTGCCATAGGAAATCACCTGCTCATTGAAGGCATTGTAGAACCGCAGCGACAGGTGCGAGTGCAGCGCGGGATTCTCCTGCCGGATGCGGTTGAGCTGCGAAATCTCGGCAATGATGTTGCCCGGCGCCTGCCAATCGCGCTGGCGCAGCTGATACTTCTCCGAGTCCAGATACTCTTCGCGGCCCGGCAGCGGTGCGGCCTCGCACAGCTCGAAACCGCTGTATAAACCCCACAGCCCCGAGAGCGTCGCGGCCAGTGCCGCCCGGATCAGAAATCCGGGCCGGCCCGAGGTCTGCAGGAAGAAGGGATTGATGTCGGGTGTATTGACGAACAGGTGCGGCCGGAAAAAATCCTTCGGCGCCTGCGCAGTCAGCTCGGTGAAATAGTCGGTGAGCTCGCGCTTGCTGTTGCGCCAGATGAAGTAGGTATAGCTCTGCGCGAAGCCCACCTTCGCCAGGCGGTACATCATGGCCGGACGCGTGAACGCCTCGGACAGGAACAGCACGTCGGGATGACGGCCACGGATATCAGCAATGAGCCAGCGCCAGAACGGCAGCGGCTTGGTATGCGGGTTGTCGACGCGAAAAATGCGCACCCCGGCATCGATCCAGTAGAGCACCACATCGCGCAGCGCCAGCCACAGCCCCGGTTTGGACCGGTCCGCATAGAAATCGACGTTGACGATATCCTGGTACTTCTTGGGCGGATTTTCCGCGTACCGGATCGAACCGTCCGCGCGCCACGAGAACCACTCGGGATGTGTCGTCAGCCAGGGATGACCGCGCGAACACTGGATGGCGAAATCCAGTGCCACTTCCATGCCCAGCGCGGCTGCGGCCGCCACCAGCCGCCGGAACGCGGCCATATCGCCCAGTTGCGGGTGCAGCGCGGTATGGCCGCCCTCCTCCGAGCCGATGGCATAGGGGCTACCCGGATCATCCGGCCCGGGCTCGAGGGAGTTGTTGCGCCCCTTGCGAAAGGCGTGGCCGATCGGGTGGATCGGCGGCAGGTAGAGCACATCGAATCCCATCGCTCGCAGCGCCGGCAGCCGCGCGACCACATCATCGAAGGTACCGTGCTGCCCTGGATGGGGCGATTGGGAACGCGGGAAGAGCTCATACCAGCTGGCAAATCCGGCTGCCAGGCGCTCGACATCGATAATCAGGTCGGCCGGCAGGTGCGTCACAAATGCACGGGGCGCAAACCGGGCCATGAATTGTGCGGCTTCGTCCGAGAGCAGCAGCTCGATGGCATCAGCCTCTCCGGCCAGCTCCAGCCGCTGCACGAAAGTCACCGCATCGCGGGCGCGGGTGCCGGCGCGTGCGGCCGTTGCCACCAGGCGAGTGCGGCCTTCCTCGATATCCACTGTCGGCACGGCACCCGCCGCCAGCTTCTTGCGCAGGTCGGCACGGTAACTGCCCCATTCATCGAGCCAGGCTTCGACGTTGAAGCGATGACGGCCGGTACGGCTGGGGATGAACACAGCGCGCCAGCGGTCATTGCCCATCGTTGCAAAGGGCGCGGATTGCTCTTCGAGCGTGCCCGGGCCGCGCCAGATCAGGCGCGCAGCCAGCTGATCGTGGCCGTCTGAAAAGATGTCCGCCTCGACGACGATGGGTGTTCCGATGACACCGCGCGCCGGGAGTGCGCCGCCATCCACGCTGGGGGTCACCTGCTCGATGCGCAGCCGCGCCGCCTCGATCGCCGAGGTGAGCGCTGCCCGCTCGACGGCTGGTGCGGAGAGACCGGTTGCGCTCGACATGGCCAGAACCTCCCGGTCACTGAATGGGCGTGGGGAATTGACGTTAAGGCCACGGCGGGCCCAGCACGTGTAGGCGCCCACGCCAGAGTACTGAAGTATTATCCCGACACGCCAGCGGCGGCGGAAGATCGGGCGCGAGGGATCGGCCGCGAGGTCTTGCTAGGCAGCCGCGCCCGGGGCGGCACGACGGCGCAGTTGCACCAGTGCCTCATCGCCGTCCTGGTAGGCGACCGTGAAGCTGTCCAGCGCGCGGAGCGAAGCGGTCAGGTCTTCCGCCGGATCGAGATCGAAGGCATCGAAGCCGCAGCGCGCCAGGAACACCAGCTGGTCGCGTTTGAGTGCGCCCCGGGCGCGCAGCTCGTGCGCATAGCCAAAACGCTGGCGCAGCAGCCGCGCCTGCGAATAGCCGCGGCCCTCGCCGATCTTGGCGAATTCAATCACGATCCACTGGACTGCCTGCAGGTGTGGCGCCAGGGCCTCCACTTCGTCGGTGGGCGCCAGCAGCAACGCCGCTGGGCCAGCGGCCGCGCCGCCCGCTGCGCCGGCGCCGGCAATCCATTCGGCAGCCGTCTGCACCGATACGGTGCCGGGATCCTGCGGTTCGCCGGCATAGCGCAGCGAATCCTGCAGGATCTCACGCCGTCGAATGATCCGTCTCATAGACGCGCTCCTGGAAGGGTTCGACGCCGATGCGGCGCACCGTGTCGATGAATCGCTCGTGTTCGTCCTGGCGTTCCTCCAGATACACATCGAGCAGCTTGGCGATCGTCTCGGCCACGGCTTCCTTCGGAACCGAGGGCCCGATGACCTCGCCCAGCGCCGCGGGAGCGGCCGATGAACCGCCAATGGTGATCTGGTACCACTCCTTGCCGTGTTTATCGACGCCGAGTATTCCGATGTGGCCGATGTGGTGATGTCCGCAGGCGTTCATGCAGCCCGACATCTTGATTTCGATGGGACCCAGATCGTAGAGATAGTCCAGATCGTCAAATCGCGCATGAATCTGTTTCGCGATCGGAATCGAGCCGGCGTTGGCGAGACTGCAGAAATCCAGCCCCGGGCAGCAGATCATGTCCGTGAGCGTGCCGATGTTCGGCGTTGCCAGCCCGAGCGACTCGAGCGTTTGCCACACCTCGCGCAGTGCCCGCTGCGGCACATCGGCCAGCACCAGATTCTGATCGTGGGTGGAGCGAATCAGTCCAAAGCTGTGGCGATCGGCGAGGTCCGCGAGCGCGTCCATCTGCGCGGCCGTGATATCCCCGGGCGCCTCGCCGTGCTTCTTGAGCGATACAAACACGATGCGATAGCCCGCCACCCGGTGCGCCCGCGTGTTGTAGCGATACCAGGCCTCGTACGGGGCCCGCGCGCCACTGAGCAGCCCGGCATTGCCGGCAGCGTCGGCCACATCGTCCAGCGTCTCGTAAGGCGGCGGCGCGAAAAATGCGCGCATGCGCTCCACTTCCGAGTCCGCTAAGCGCGGGGCGAATTCGCGAGCGGCCTCGAACTCCGCTTCGACCTGGCGGCGGAATTCCTGCACGCCCAGCGCGCGCATCAGGATCTTGATGCGCGCCTTATGAATGTTGTCGCGACGCCCGTGGCGGTTGTACACGCGAAGAATCGCCTCGAGATAGGCCAGCAGGTCGGATTGCGGCAGATAGTCGCGAATCACCTGGCCGATGATGGGTGTGCGGCCGAGGCCGCCGCCGGCCAGGATCTCGAACCCGATGGCGCCATCGGGCCCGCGCTTGAGGCGCACGCCAACATCGTGCACTTCGGCGGCCGCGCGGTCGGCCGGGGATGCCGTCACCGCGATCTTGAACTTGCGCGGCAGGTAGCTGAATTCGGGGTGGAGCGTGGCCCACTGCCGGATGATCTCGCAGTAGGGACGGGGATCGGCGAGCTCATCGGGGGCGACTCCCGCCAGGTGGTCCGCGGTGATGTTGCGAATGCAGTTGCCGCTGGTCTGCATGGCATGCATTTCGACCGTTGCCAGCTCCGCGAGGATGTCGGGCACCTGCTCGAGTTTGGGCCAGTTGAACTGCAGGTTCTGCCGCGTCGTGAAGTGACCGTAATCGCGGTCATATTGGCGGGCGATGTGCGCCAGCATGCGCAGCTGCCGGCTCGAGAGCAGCCCGTAGGGCACCGCGATGCGCAGCATGGGCGCATGGAGCTGAAGATAAAGGCCGTTTCGCAGCCGCAGGGGTTTGAATTCGTCCTCGGTGAGCGCACCGGATAGAAAGCGCTGGGTCTGGTCCCGGAACTGGGCCACCCGCTCTTCGACCAGGGTCTGGTCAATTTGATCGTATCGGTACATCGCGCGTGGATCATGGCCGATCGGCTCTTTCACGCGGGTTATGTAGAAGTCGCTTTATGGCATAAGCCTCGGCTACCCGGTGGTCTGCAGCCCCGCGGCAATACCGCTGACACTGGCCTGCAGGGCCTCGAACAGCTCGCGGCTCTGCCGGCCGCTGGCGCGCCAGCGCTCCAGCAGGTCGACCTGCATGAAATTCATGGGATCCACGTAAGGGTTACGCAGCGCGATACTCCGTTGCAGCGTCTGGTCCGAATCGAGCAATGCCGCCGATTCCTTGATTTCCAGTACCAGCTCGCGGGTGCGCTCGTATTCCTGCCGGATCTGCCCCCCAAAGGGGCGCAGCGCAACCTCGGCCAGGCGCTCGTAGTGGGCAGCCACGGCCATATCGGCGCGCGCCAGCATCGCCTCGATGTCATCGATGAGGGTGCGGAAGAAGGGCCAGCCCTGGTAGCAGCGCCGAAGCTGCTCGAGGCCGCGCTCTTCCCGGGCGAATGCCAGGCCCGAACCGGCCCCGTACCAGCCCGGGATCATGTGCCGTGACTGTGCCCAGGCGAACACCCAGGCCGCCGGCCGCACCGCCTCGATGCCGCGCTGCTCCACCCGATGCTGCTGGCTCAGGCCGATCTGCATGCGCTCGACCACATCGATCGGGGTCACGGCGCGGAAGAAGTCGACGAACTGCGGATTCTCATAGACCAGGCTGCGCCATGCCTGGGCACTGTGGCCGGCCACGAGGCCGACGCAGTCGGCCATGGCGGCGCCCTCCCGGACTGCGACGCCCCGCTTGACCGCCAGGGTGGCCAGCGCCAGCGTGCTCAAGGCCCGTTCGAGCGAGCGCATGGCATTGGGTCGCAGCCCGTAGTTCTGGCTGATGCCCTCGCCCTGCTCGGTAAAGCGCAACACCCCGCTGACCGACTCGGCCGGGGCGGCGCGCAGCATGGTATCGATGCGCCCGCCGCCGCGCGGAACGCTGCCGCCGCGGCTATAGAATAGTACGTGCTCCTTGTGATCCTGCCGCAGGGCCTCGGTCAGGTGCCGCTGCGCGCGGTAAGCCGCATATCGCGAGGCCACCAGGCCGCTTTCCTGGCTGCTGCCCGAGTAGCCGACCAGCACCGTCTGCAGCCGGCCGCGCGCCTCGAGGTGGCGCTTATACACCCCGTCGAGCAGCAGCTCGCGCATGATGCTGCCGCAGCGCTCCAGCGAATCGACGCTGTCGAATTCCGGCGCCACATCGAGCGCGACCTCGCCGCTGCTCTTGTTATAGGCCTCGGCCCAGCGCGCCAGCACCAGCGGCGCGAGCACATCGTCGGCGGCTGCCGCGCCGGCGACGATATAGAGACCGATGGCATCGGCACCGTAGCGATGACGGCTTTGCAGGATGGCATCGAACACCGCCAGCGTGCGCTTGCCCAGCGCATCAAAGGTGCCGGCGGGCCCGGTGTCGCGCTCGAGTATCTCCACCAGGCGTGCGTGCCGCTCGAGCGCGCTGCGCCCGGTCCATTGCGGATCGTCCAGCCCCTGTGCGAGCACGGCGTGATGCACCGAGGAGCGCGCGCGCAGGTCGAGCGTCGCCAGGTGAAAGCCGAAGGTGTCGATGCGCGCCAGCAGCCGCCGAACCGTAAAATAGCCGGCGTGAGCACCGCGGTTGGCCAGCAGGCTCTGCGCGATCAACTCGATGTCGGCGCGAAACTGCGCCGGCTGCTGATAGCCGCTGGCGCGGCCGTCATGCGTCGCATGCAGCCGCTCGGCGATCTGTCCCAGCAGCACGCGATAGGGCATGCGGTCGTGGCGTGCCGGCGCGATGCCCGGCGCTCCGGGCACCAGCGTGCGGTACTCCTCGATGCGCCGCGTGACGGCCGCCGACACCCCGACCCGGCGTTCGCTCTGCGATAGCACCTGCGCCAGCTGCTGGCAGTCGGCGTGGTAATTCGAAAGTATGGTGTGCTGCGAACGCGCCAGGGTCTCGCGGATGCTCTTGGCATGGACGTCGCTCGAGGATTCCATGTCGCCGCCCACCCAGGTGCCGAAGCGCACGATCACCGGCAACTCGATGGTTTCGGGCGAGGCGCCGTAGAGTTTGCCCAGGGCCGCGGCAATCTCCTGGTAGAAAGCGGGCACGATGCGATAAAGAATCTCGGCCAGGTAGAAAATCGCGTGTTCGCGCTCGTCCGCCACAGTCAGGCGTTCGCGCGGGTGCTCTTCGGACTGCCAGTCGGTGCTGACCTCGGTGCGGATGCGTTCGAGCAGCGTGCGCCGCTCGTGCGGCGCCAGCGTGGCGTTGCTGCGCTCGAGCAGCAGGCTGGCGGTACGCTGCTGGCGGCGCAGAGTGGTGCGGCGCGTGGACTCCATCGGATGTGCCAGCAGCACCGGTTCGATCGACAGTTGCGCCAGCAACGCCAGTACCTGCTCGAGGCTCAGGTCCGCGGCCTTCAATTGCGACAGCGCATCCTCGACCCCGCCCGGCTGCGGGCGGTCGCCATCCTGCTGGAAGTATTCCCGCCGGCGTCGGATGCGATGCACTTTCTCCGCGACGTTGACCAGCTGGAAATAGGAGGAGAACGCGCGCACGAGCTCGCGCGCGACTCGCGGCGGGCGGCCCCGGACCCTGACGCTCAGCGCCTCGCCCGCGCCGCTGACCCCTTCGCGCCAGCGGATCGCGGTCACTCGATCCTGGTCCACCAGCGTCAGCAGTTCCTCACCGCCCTGCTCCCGCAGCACCTCGCCCATGAGCTGGCCGAGCGTGTGGATATCCTCCCGCAGCGGAGCATGTCGCGCCGGGAAGGTGATGTTTTCGCGGTTCATGGGGGGCCGCATTCTACCCGTTAGCCGGCCAGCAGCACCGCCTCGGCGAATTCCAGGGCCGAGGGCAGCCCGTAGATCACCACTTCGTCGCCCTCGCGCAGTTCGGTCTCCCCCGCCGGCTCGCGGCCGGTGATGCCGTGGCGGCGGATGGCCGTGAAGACCACCTCGGCGCCGCGTCCCCGTACCTCCTTGAGCTGCCGTCCCACGGCCCACGCCTGCGGCGGCAGCACCACCGAGCGCAGCAATTCCGCCGGCTCCACGTGCAGCTCGGCCCGCGCGGCCGCCGGCTGTGTCCGCAGCGTCGCGTAGCGCTGGGTGCGCAGGGTATCGACGACCTGTGTCACCTGCAGCGCCGGCAGCTGCAGCAGCATCAGGGCCTGCGAGACCAGCGTCAGGCTGGCTTCGAAGGTCTCCGGCACGACTTCCGTGGCGCCCGCCTCCGACAGATCGGCAAGCCGCGAATCATCCTGGGTGCGTACCAGCACGGGTACATCCTGGCGCAGGCGACGGATGGCCCGCACCACCCCGATGGCCACCGCCGGGGCGGCAAAGGTGACGATCACCACGGTGGCATGGTCCACACCAAGGCTGCGCAGCAGATCCTCATCGGCGCTGTCGCCCCAGATCACCGGTTCGCCCGCCTGCCGCGCCGCGCGCACGTTGGCCGGATCCAGATCGGTGGCCAGATATTCGAAACCCTGCGACAGCAGCACGCGCGCGAGATTGCGGCCGACGCGTCCGAAGCCGCAGAGGATGACGTGCTCGCGACGCGCCAGGTCCACGTCCGGCAGATCCCCGAGCCCGGTACCGCTCTGCACCGGCGGCGACTCGCGCAGCAGGAAGCGCGCGATGGCGCGGTTGTAGCGGATGGTGAGCGGACTCACCATCATGCCGAGCACCACTGCGCCGAGCAGCGCCTGCACCGCGCGCGCCGGCAGCAGGTCGTGACCCTGCGCCAGCAGCGTCAGCAGCGCGACGCCGAACTCCCCGCCGCCGGCGAGTACCAGGCCGGCGCGCAGCGCCTTGAAGTTGCTCGGCACGAAGGCGCGGATCGTGATCGCCGACAGCAATGCCTTGCAGATCACGATCAGCGCGAGCAGGCCGAAAATGAGGAAGAACTGCCGGTACAGCAGGTTCAGGTCCAGCAGCATGCCCACCGAGATGAAAAACAGTCCGAGCAGCAGCTCGCGAAACGGCCTGATCACCGCTTCGATCTGATGGCGGTACTCGGTTTCGGCGAACATCATGCCGGCCAGGAACGCACCCAGGGCCATGGAAAGCCCGAGCCGCTCGGTGATCCACGCCGAACTGAGCACCACCAGCAGCGCCGCGAGCGTGAACACCTCGCGCAGCCGGCTGTGGGCGATCACGTACAGCAGCGGCCGCAGCACCCAACGCCCGATGGCGAGTACCGCAACCAGCGCGAACATGCCCAGCAGCACCAGCCGCCAGACCGCCCCCGGGCTCAACCCCGAGCCGCCAGCCGCCAGCACGCTGGCCAGCGACAGCAGCGGCACGAAGGCCAGGTCCTGGAACAGCAGCACCGCAAAGGAGAGCCGTCCGTGCGTGCGGTTGAGCTCTTCCTGGTCGCCGAGCTGTCGCAGCACGATGGCCGTCGAGCACATCGACAGGGCGCCACCGAGCACCACGGCGCTGGCCCAGTCCACGCCGGACCAGTGCGCCGCCACCGCACCGGCACCGCCCACGACCAGCGTCTGCGCGCTGCCGAGCCCGAAGACTTCGCGGCGCATGGCGACCATGCGTGGAAAGGAAAATTCCAGGCCTAAGGTGAACAGCAGAAACACCACGCCGATCTCGGCGATGGCGCGCGTCTCGGCCGCATCCGGCAGCAGCGCGAACGCGTGCGGACCCAGCAGGGTGCCGACGATCAGATAACCGAGCAGCGGAGGCAGGCCGATACGGCGGCCGGCTGTCACCAGCAGCACGGAAGCCGTCAGCAGGATCAGAACCTGGCCGAGTGAGTCGACGCCCACGCGCCGACGTTACGGCTCACCCGCCCTACTTGTCCATGGTCACCGTGGCATCGTAACGATCGAAGCCGTGCATGGCGCGCCGATAAGCGTTCATGACGATGCGTTCGGCCGCCTGGTCGGCGCGCGGCGAGAGCAGCATGCGCATGATCACATCGTCGCCCGGGCGTGTCTGATCCTCGCCCAGCAACTGCTCGATGAAGCGTGCGAGGCGGCAGACGATTTCATTGACGAAGCGCAGCCGCGCGGCATCGTGCACCTGATCGGCCAGGGCGCCATAGGTAGTGCGGGCTTCGACGGTCAGCTCATGCAGGAAGACCGCCAGCAAACGCGCCTGATCCACCGGCTGCAAATCGCTGAAGTACTCGATTTCTGACTGCAGGTTCACGGCTACGCCGTTGGTACGAACTCGATCGGTTTGGTGGTCGTGATCGTAGCAACGTCCTTGGCGGCAAAGTGAAACAACTTGACCCGGGCGACTATCTTACGCTCCAGTTCCGGATCCTTCAGCTCACTCGAAACCACGTGGCACTCGGTGACCTCACCGGCCGGGGAGATAGTGAACTCCAGCACGAGTTTACCCTGCAGGTCGGGCGTGTCGCGCAGCGCACGGCCATAGAGCGCATAGATAGCGCCCTTGTTGGAGTCGAATACCAGCGCAATCTCCTCCTCGCTCCGGGAGGGCTTGCCGCTGCCGCCCTTGGCGACACTGCCGTTGCCGGAAGCGGCGGCGATGCGCGAATTCACAGCGGTCGTATCGTGTCCGGTCAATGAGCCGGCGCCGCTGCCGAAGCCGCGGCTGGAATTCGCCGTGGTGATGCCGGCCGATCCGGAACCGACCTTGGAGGCAATCAGCGAGCGCTCGGCATGGCTATCCTGTCCCACCGCGCCCTGCAGGTTCTTGGTTTGACCGAGCGGGGTCAGATCCACATTCTGGCGCAGATCGGCCAGCTCATCTTTGAGCTTCAGCAGCCCGGACTGCTGCGCCTTTTTGCGCGCTTCGGCGGCACGGTCCACCGGCTTGGGAACTTCGGTGGGCTTGACCTCGGGTTTGGGCTTTGGCTGCTCCACCGGCGGTGGCGGCGGCGGTTTGGGCTTCTCCTCCACCATCAGGCGCGCGAGTCGTTCGGGCACCTCCTCGTTGGTCGCGCTCTCCGTGGACAGATGAATCAATGGCAGCACCACGCCAAGAATCAGCAGCAGCAGCAGGCCACCGCCCACCAGGCGGCGGAGTCGGCGCTGTTCCTCGGGATCGACCTCCCACGCCAGCGCGTATTCGCGGTAGTAAGGGCTCAGTTGCATCAGGAATGTCCCACGGCGCCGGCAGGCACGGGCTTGTCCTTCTGCAGCACCGCCAGCGAGATGCGCCCGTAATCCGCATCGGTGCAGGTGCGCATGACTTTCTTGAGCACATCGTACGGCAGCGACTTGTCACCCATGACGGTGATCTCGCGATCCGCCAGGTCCGCTTCGGTGGTCTCCTGGCCCACGAGCATGGGCTTCTTGAGCGCCGCCCGCAGCGGCTCGATGATGTCGCCCTGGGTTGCCTGGATGTCGGCGATGGTGTCCACCAGCTCGCCCTGCACGAACATCTGGTCCTTGGTGAGCATGACCACCACGGTGGTGCGCGGCTGGTGCTCGGAAATGGACTGCGGAATCTCGATGCCCTTGCTGTTCTGCACGACCTCGACATTGGTGGAGTAGACCAGCAGGAACGACACCATGACCGAGAGGATGTCTATCATTGGGATCAGGTTCAGCTGGCCTTCTACCCGGTTCCGCATCTGGTGCTGCAGCATAAATCGGGCTCGTCGTGACATGCTCATGGCGTGCGCCTCTGGGAGACCGGCGTGGTGTTGGACACGGGTGCCGCAGCGGAGCCGCCGTTGGCAGCCGCGCCTTCCGCCGGCGCATCGCCGAGCGAGACGTCCGGAAACAATTCGTATTGCACGATGTCCAGGCCCGCATTGACCTCCAGCACGCGCATGCGGTCCATGACCTGCACCACCACATCGTAGGGAATATCCGGCTCGAGCAGCACGGTCGAGTCGGTCTTGTCGGGGAACTTGCTCTTCACCTGCTGCAGATAGTGCGATAGCGCCTCGTAGTCGTAGCCGCTGGCGATATTCGGAAAGCTCGCCAGGGGACCCGAGTTGCGGTCATCGACCACCAGCGCATCCTTGCGAACGATCACCTCCAGCTGCAATCCGGGCGGCGGCGGCGTGAACTCGGCATTTGCCGGCGGCAACTTCAATTCCAGGATCACGGTGCGGGAGAACACCGCGGTCATCAGAAGAAAAGTCACCAGCACGGTAAAGATGTCGATCATCGGCACGAGCAGCAGCTCGGCCGGCTTGCGATGGTGGCGCAGCAGCTTGCGAACCTGGTACGAACGGCGGCGCATGCGCAGTGTCCTGGTGGTTGCGGTGCTGGAGGAAAACTAGCCGGCGTTCTTCAGGCCACCGCCGGCTGCGCCTGCCGCTCGGTGACGGCATTGAGGAACTTCACCGACGCCATCTCGAGGCTGTCGATCGTGTCGGTGGTCTTGGTCTGCAGCCAGGCATGAATCAGCAGCAGCGGCACGGCGGCCATGAGGCCGAAGGCCGTACAGTTCATGGCCACCGAGATACTCGCCGACAGCAGGTTGGCTTTTTCCGCCGGATTGACCGTGGCCACCGCCGCGAAGGCGTTGATCAGACCGATGACCGTGCCGAGCAGTCCGAGCAGCGTCGCCAGGTTGGCGAAAGTGGCAATGTAGTGCGTGCGCTTTTCCAGCCGCGGCACCACGTCCATGAGGCTCTCCTCCATGGCCTTCTCGATATCGTCGCGATTGCGAGCCGAGGAAATGCGCGCGAGCCCGTAGCTCAGAATCTGACCGATCGCCGAAGGCGACTTGGCGGTCAGCTGCACTGCCTGGCGGAAATCGCCGCGCTGCAGATACGGCACCAGCTCATTCCAGAGCCCGCGGTTCCGCAACTGCACCAGCGTCAGATAGATGAAGCGCTCGATCGCGATCGCGAGTCCCGCGACCAGCACTACGGCGATGGGGTACATCATCTCGCCGCCGCCCTGGAAGAACCGAACTATATGACTGAACATCGTGCTGACTCCCATTCCTGAACCCTATGATCCACCGAGATCACCAAACTAAAGTGACGCCATCGCGCAAAACCGCGATCTATTTCTCAACCTTCGACTCCGCCCCCCCACCCTGGGGCCCGGCAGCGCCGGGTTGCGACTTGGCGTCAGTCGCCCCCGCCTCCAGCGCCGAGTAATAGCGGTTCTGGCGGCGAAATACGTCACGGTCGACGGGCGTGAGTGCCTCATCGAGCAGGCTGTTGGGGGGCTTGCCTGCAAATTCACCCAGGTCGGCCTTGCGCCACGGGACCACGTACATGACCTTCGGCAATTCGCGATTGCCGCTGATCTGCGTGGTGTCCAGTTGAATGCGATCCGAAGATTTCGAAGTCGCCGCACCAGGCTGGGGCGCTGCGGGCGCGGCCACGCCGGCCTTTGAAGTTTTCGAGGCCGGGGCAGATGCCGGAGCCGGAGCCGGCGGCACCACGGCGGCAGGTGCAGGTGCAGGCGCAGGCGCCGGAGCGGAAGTTTGAACTCCGGGCTCGAGGTCGGGGGTCTGCGCGAGGGCCGCCCCGATCGACAGGCTCGCCAGCACCGTCATAAATCCTGCGATGCGCCATGCGCTCATGTCGCTCCTCCGTTGTTACCGGACGCTACCGGCGGATTTGCCGGGGGCTCGCTGGCCGGGGTCTCGGGCGCCACTGCCTTGACTCCCGTCCTGGCCCGCAGTTCCGCGATCCAGCTGGCCACCGGTTTGTCCTCGCCGGACAACTCCTTGTAGCGCTCGAATTCAGGCAGTGCCGCCTTCGGATCATCGAGATAGAGATCCAGCAGCACGCCAAGATTGCAGTGCGCGTAGGGGTAGGCGTCGTTGGCGGCGATAGCCTGGGCGTAGGCCTCCCGGGCGTCCTTGAATTTTCCTTCGTGCCGCAACGTCACGCCGAGTTCGCTCCACGCTATCGCGTTGGAAGATTCGATCGTGGTCGCGCGGCGCAGCGCCGCTTCGGAATCGGCCAGCCTGCCCTGTGCCCGCGCCAGCAGCCCCAGATCGATCGCCGGCGCGGCATAGCCCGGATACTGCAATTCGAATTGCTTGAGCTGCAGCTCGGCCTCGGTCTGTTTGCCGCCGGCCGCGAGCATGATGGCGCGCTGGTAATCGGCCTGCGCCGCCTCACCCGCCTTTCCGGCCGGCAGCGTCGCAACCCAGGTTTCGCTGTGTTCGATCTTGGCGTAGCGCGCCGGCTTGAGCTTGGCCAACGCATCGAAACTCTTCTGTACCGATTCGTCGTACACGCCATCGCTGGTGCGATTGGTGTTGATCTCGTAGATCGATATGGCCTGTTCCTCGAACGGATACGCCTGCTCCTCCAGCAGCGTGTCGTACTGCTCGAGTTCATCGGCGGAGAGTTTCTTCGGGCGCTCGGATGTGATCAGGTCGTGCGCCAGGGTTCGATAGAGCTCCGCGGTCTCGAAAGTTGCCGCCGTCGTGGTTTCGGCGACCTGGTAGGCCGCCACCTCCTTGTAGGCCTGGATGGCGGATTCCATGGCCTTCTTCTTGGCCCCGAGTGTCTGCTTGAGCGGCGCTACCAGCTTGATGCTGCGGAAGGCATCGCGTGTGGGCTCCGCCAGCGCCAGCTGCGCGCGCGCGGCCAGGTATTTGGTGCGGTCGGTGCGGCCGCTGCCCGCGCCGGCATCGGCTTTGACGATCTCGTGCTGCCAGTAGCGCTGCCGTTCGAGATTGCCCGACTTGACGGCTGCATCGAGCAGTCGCTGGCGCACCTCGATGGCATCGGCCACCGGCGTCGGATAGTCGCGCACCAGCCGCTCGAGCATGGCGGTGCTGCGTGCGCTGTCGCCCGATTGGGCATACAGGTCGGCCGCCTTGATGGTGGCCTCACGCACCACCGCGCGATCCTCCTTCTGATTCTCGGCGATGCGCTCGTACTGGGCAGCGGCCTCGCCCGCGTGACCGCCCTGTTCGTAGGCAACGGCCAGCTTGCGATCGATGTCTGCCGCGTACTCGCTCTTGGGGTAGTCGCGGCGATAGGCCTCCAGCACCGCAATCGCCTGATCCCACTGCTGCGCGACGATCAGCGAGGCGGCTGCATCGTACTGTGCCGTGACGGTGATCTTGGAGCCGGGCGCCAGCTTGCCGACACGCAGGAAATCCTGTGCCGCGCCCGCCTGATCGCCCGAGCTACGCTTGGCGTCGGCCTGCTTATAGACCGTCGCGGCGAGGCGTTCGGTGATATCGGCGCGTTCCGGATCGTTGGGCGCCGCCGAGCTCAGCGCGTGGGTAAAAGCGCTCTCCGCGGCCGCATAGTCGGCCTGATTGAAGCTGACCTGTCCGACGATGGTCCAGGCGATGCGCGCCTGGGCCTGCGTGACCGGCGGTGTACGCGCCAGCAGCGCCTGTGCGGCCAGTGCTGCGCGCGGCTGATCGCCGGCCGCATAGAGGTCCTGCGCCGCGTGCGTGAGCACCACGGCACTCTCCGGGTGCTCGGGAAAGGTCTGCGCAAATTTCAAACCGGCATCGGTGGCGCGCTGGTGCACGGCCGGACGTGCCTCGGGCGCCAGCGTGTCCTCGTACTTCTGATAGGACACGAGTGCCGCATAGGCGGCCTCCGCCGAGCGCGCGTTGCGCGGATAGTTGTAAGCGGTGCGCTCGTACTCGCTGGCCGCATCCATGTACTGCCGGCTCTCGAACAAGGCGTCGGCAAGCAGGTAGTTGGTGCCCGCCGATTCCGGATCGTCCGGAAAGGAACTGAGGTAGACGCGATACCAGTGCGCGGCGGCCGCGTAGTCCTCGGCCTTCTTCGTCTTCTGCGCACTGGCGTGATAGTACTGCGCCACATCCTTGAGGTTGACCTTGAGCTGTTCGACCACCTGCGGGTAATCCCCGTGCTGCCGTCCCTTCCAGAACGGTGCGTCGAAACCATAACGCTGCGCGTACTCGAGCTTGCCCTGCAGCATCAGATCCGCGAAGCCGCCCTTCCGATAGGCCTCGATGGCAGCCATCGACAGCGTCGGTGCATGTTCATCGACCGGATCGCGGCTCACGAAGGCGCGATAGGTGGTGGCGGCATCCTGGAAGCGCTGCTTGTCCACGTAAAGATCACCGAGACGCGAATAAAGCATCCAGGCGTAGGGCGTGTGGCCGCGTCGAGCGACGAAATCATCCAGCGATTTGGCGCCATCGAGATACGAGAACGTGATGCTCATGACGCGCAGCGTATCCTCGGCCAGCTCGCGATCGGCGCGGCCGAGACTCTCCCAGGCGCGCGTGCGCGAAGCATCGTGCGGATCGGTCAGCGTCAGGTCCAGCAGATCGGCGAAGGACTTGAGACTCTCCTCGTTGAGGCCCTGCTTGAACTGCGACCAGCCGTGCTTGTAGAGGCTCTGGGCGTAGAAGGTCGAACCGTTGCGGCCGCGTGCCAGCACTGCCTCGTAGGCGGCCTGCGCTTCCGGATATCGATGAGCCGAGAAGAGAATCTCGCCGCGACGGAACTGCACTTCGGCGGTGTCGCGACCCTGCGGATAACGCGCGGCGATCGTGTCCAGGGTGGCCAGGGCCTGCGGCGTCTGGCCCGTGGTCTCGTAGGCGCGGGCCAGCTGGTAGAGCACCTGGTCGTTGCGCGGATAGTTCGGAAAGGCCTTCAGCAGCGTCGAGTACAGTCGGATCGCCTCGGCGCCCTGCATGTCGATCTGCGTCACCTCACTGGCCATGCGTTCGAGCTCGCCCGACTCGAGGTTCAGGTCGCCCAGCCGGCGCAGCGCTTCAGCGCGCAGCTTCGGATCGGCGTTCTGCATATTGAGGAATGCGCGGTAGTTCTCCATCGCCTTGCTGGCACCGCCGCTCTTGGCCGGCGCGGGGCTGACATCGACGGACTTGCTGCTCAGATCGCCGATCGTCGGCGGGGCCGGCGGTTGATTCTTGGCAGCGGGCGCCATGGCCGGCAGCGCGGCCAGCAGCGCCGCGCATGCCTGAACCAGCCTCGCACCCCGGATTGGCATCACTTGCTCTCCGGATTGGGTGCGGGGGCGGGTGCGGCCGGCGGTACGGGCGCAGCCGGCGCTGCCGCATCGCTTCCCCCCTGGTCGGCGCCGCGGTCGTAGATGTCGGCCAGGGCGAAACGCGCCTGCAGCGCATACGCATCCAATCGCTCCTTCTGCGCCTGCAGCTCGGATTCGGCCACGTCGTCGAGGTAGTGGCTCTGCTGCTGCGAAGTCTGCGACAGACGCTCGCGCATGGCGTGCACGCGCGCGGCCAGCGCGGCAATGCGCGCTGCGAATTCATCGGTGTCGCTCGGAACCGTGGAACGCGCCTGCTGCACGCGCACCCACCGATTCTGCAGCTCCTCGAGTGCGGCGTCGATCTCGCGCAGCGAGTGCTGTTCCTGGTAGGCGCGGGCCTTGAAATTCGCATCGAGTCGCCAATAGAGCACGCCCTTGATCAGCCGCAGCTTGTCGCGCGTCTCGTCGCGCTCGAGCCCCGGCGGCAGAGTCGAGATTTGCTCTTCGAGCCGCGCAACGGTTGCCCATTGCGCGCGCTCAGTGGGCGTGCCCAGTGCGGCCACTTCATTGCCCGTCTCGACCGCATCCAGCTGCGATGCGACGGCCGCGCGCGCATCGCGCAACTGCGTTACCCGGTCACTCGCGAGCAGCGCGTCGGTACGCGGCAGACGCTCGGCGTAGGCCCGTTGCCGTGTATCCAGCATGGCACCGAAGGCATCCATGCTGTCATCCCAGTGCCGCAGCGTGCGCGTGAGATACGCCATGTCGCGATAGTTCTTGAGACCGGCCTGGAAATCGTTGTCGGCCAGCACCGTGTACAGATACCGCGACTGCGGCGAATCGGGCAGCGCCTTGAGCTGCCAGAACCAGCCGTAGCGAGCATCCTTGTCCTCGCCGAGCAGGTCATCGAGCATGTGGCCTTCGTGGATGTGCGCGATGGCCGTGTCCAGGTTGACCGATTCGTTGCCGAACGACTGCAGCGCGCTCTCGTAATAGTCGGCCGATTGCGCGCCGGCGTTGAGTTTGCTGAATGCGAAGGGCACGGCCAGATAGGACTCCTGCACCGCCGCATCGAGCAGATTGCGTCCGCGAAGCTCCAGCCAGGGCGTCAGCGCGCCGCGGTAGTCTCCTTGCGCGGCACGCGCCCAGCCATCGCCCAGCAGTGCACGGCTCGAATACGGTCCCGTCAGGCGCACGCGCTCGAGCGGCACCCGCGCCTTGTCGCTTTGATCAGCCTGCAGGTAGGCGAACCCCAGTGCCAGATTGGCCTTGTCACGCAGGTTCAACATCTCGGCGCTGTGGACATTGAGCGTGCCGACCTGCGTGAGGATCGGGTCGGCCTCCGCCAGCCGCCCGGCACGCACCAGCGAAACACCGAGATTGAAACCCGCATAGGCGGTCCAGTCTGCCGGGCCGTGCCAGCCACGCAGCAGCGCGATGGCATCGTCGAAGCGCTGCTGGCGCATGAGCGCGTTGACCAGCAGGTGCACGCGCTCGGCCTCCAGTTCCGGTTCCAGGGTTCCCTGGATGTTGGCGATGGCCTGTTCGGCGCGGTCGTAGTAGCCGCGCTCGTACCAGATCTTGGCGAGGTAAAACCAGGCGCGATTCCGCACCCCCACCGGCACATCGGCGGTCAGCAGGCGCTGGAAACGCTCACCGGCCTCGTTGTGCATGCCGAGTTCAAGGTAGAGCCCGCCGGCCAGCAGATCCGCGTCATGCACGTGATGCGGCATTCGCTGCCACTGGTTGAAGGCCTCGAGTTCCGTGAGGGCCTCGAATTCCTGCCCGGAATAATATTGGAACAGCACCTCGCCGTAGTGCAGATCCTGCACGCGGATGCTCGGGAGCTTATTGGGATCGGGTTTGCGCGCCGCCTTCGCCGGCGACAGACACAGCGCCGCCGTCAGCAGGCCGAGGGCTAGCCCACAGCTTGTACGGCCCATACGCGCCCTATTCCCAGTCCTTGATTTCGAATTCCGGCTGCTGCGCGCGCTGGTGATCGGTAATCTTGAGTTCCAGATACTTGGCACCCACGCCCTTTTCGAAACGAATATTGGCCGCGCGCCGGTAATCCCGATCGTGCGGGCCCTTGCCGTTGAAGAGCGCCACCAGTTCGTGCTGGCCGGCCTTCAGGTTGCCGACGTACAGGCGCTGCACGCCGCCCTTGAGCAGCGCCGAAACCTCGCGCGGCGTGTAGAGATAGTTGCTGACGTCGTGATTGTCGATCTTCAATGTGACCGAATCGAGTGCGAAGAAATCGCCGACATCCACCGACACGAACACCGCCACCTGCGTGTTGGCCGGGAACAGCAGTTCTTCCTCGAGCACGAACAGGTCCTTGTTGAGATCGACCACGTCCTTCTTGAGCCCCTGGATCTGCTCATCCAGGGCTCGCGTACCTGCCGCGGCATCGTTGGATGGGCTCGAAGCCATGCCGGTCGCGGCGTTCGCGGGCGGGGGCGCTGTCGCCGGCGCCGGCGCGGGATCCGCGTCCGCAGGCGGTGCCGCGCTGACGGAGACGGCCTGGGCTGCCAGCAGCAGTGGCCACAGCGCGCGCAGCAGGGAACGAAGCGTCGAGTTCATGTTCATGGGCTACCTATCCGATCGTTCAGGCCGGTCGTCGAGCAGCGCGCGGATCTGCGCCACATAGGAGGGATCGCCGGGGCGGTCGTCGCTGTGCAGAAATCGCACCTGGCCTGAGCGATCGATTAATACGGTGGTCGGCAAGCGCTCGATGCCGAAGGCACGGCCGACACTCTTGGCCTTGTCGAGCAGCAACGGAAACGATGCCGCGTGGGCCTGCGCATAGTCGATGGCGCGCTGCGGGTCGTCCTCCACGCTCACCCCCAGCACGATCAGACCCGCGGACCGATAGGTACCGTAGTAGCGGTCCATGGCCGTCAGTTGGGCGGCGCAGACGCTGCACCGGCTGCTCCAGAATGAGATCATCACCGGCTGGCCGCGGAATTCGGACAGTCGCACATTGCTGCCGGCAACGGCCGGTAGCACGAAGTCAGGGGCCGGCCGGCCGATCAGTCCATTCGGGGCGGACGTTGCGGCCAGCGCGGCGGTCGCCCCAATGAGGATGACCATCATCGCCGCTGCGATCGATCGATAGGATGGATGCTCTGCCCGCACTCGCTCTCTCTCCGGCTGCAACGATCTACGGTGACGATTTAACATTATCCGTCAATCGTCTGCACAGGGTTTGAGATCCCGTCCACAGACTGGCAACGTGATGCTCGCCCTGAGAGCTCAATGCCGGGCACGCCGGCATCCGCGACCGTGTCGCGCCGACGCGCGTTCGACCGACGCTCGCGGGACCGATCAGCGAATCGGCGCCAGAGCGATCAGTGCGTCGTAGGCGCTTGCGCTGCCAAGTCCGGTGCCGAGACCGCTGGCCCACTGCAGCGTCTGGAATGCGCCTGCCTTGTTATGCAGCGCCAGGTAATTGAGCACCACGGTTTCGGCCAGCAGGTTGACGGCATTCGCACCCGGGCTCGAGGTCGTGTTGACGTTGCCGTCGCTGGTGTAATTGCCGATCTGATTGCTGATGGCCGTGGGGCGGCCGTTCGGGTTGTAAACCAGGAAGAAGGTGGCGGCGGTGGTCTGATTGTCCGCCGTCCAGACGCCCTTGCCGCGTCCTCCGACCGAGTTGTCGATCATGCCGCTGGAGACCACCGACCCGTCGGTGAACACATAGATCATGAGCGGCTGTCCCATGCGCGCCGCGTACTCGAGGCAGGCGCCGATGCACTGACCTGCTTCCAGGTCGCGCATTTCACCGGTCGCCCGATCGCCCGTGTGATAGTCGTAGCCGCCGAGCTCGATCGTGCCGGCCGAAGCATACCCATTGACGACCATCTTCATCACGGCGGCCGTCGCCTGGAAATTGGAATCGGCCTGATACTCCGCAGTCGAGAAAATTCCGCCTGAGCCGACGATCTGGGTGTCCAGGTCGGGATCCAGCGTGGTGCTGGCGTTGCCGTAGCGATCCACCTGGTCAGCGGCGCCAACGTATCCGCACTGCACAAGATCTTTGACGACCGCATCCTGCGCACCCATGAGTGTATTGACGGCACCGAGCTTGTTGGCGCTGATGCGCTCGATGGACTCGAGCACCAGGGTGGCATCACCCTGACTCAAGAGACCCACGAGCTGGCCGGTGCTCACCAGGCCGGTCACGTCCGAAGCCTGCGAGACCTTGGTCGGTGGCACCGAAGGATCGATCATGTACGAGGGCGCCATGGAGTTGCCGCCCGAAGTGGAGCTTTCCGTGCCGATCAGGGCCAGCAGATCGCCCTTATTGCCCGCAGGCGGTGTGAGGGCGGCGTAACCCGACGAGTAAATGCCGTACATCGGATTGTGCGGATTATCGCCGGTGTCGTTCTCGCTCATCGCCGGCATGATCGCGCCATTGACATTGGCGGCGGTGCCGACCGCAATGCGCTGCTTGATGCCGCGCAGATAGGCGCTGTCGCTGTGAAATGAGATCCCCAGGGTCTGGTCGATGAAATTACCGGCGCCGGCCGAAGCATTCGGAATCATGTTGCCGGGTAGTCCGAGCCGGTTGTAGCCGGCCGTTGACAGGAAATCATGCTGGCCGCCCGCACCGCCGACCAGCACGTTCGAGCCGGCGATGTTGCCGCCTCCGGCCAGGTCGAAGCAGATAAAGGGAATCATGCCCGAGCCCACGGTGATGTCGCAGGGGGAGATCTTGAGAGCCTGGATATCGGGCGCCAGCGTTGCGTAGGCCTTGCGCGGATCGGCAAACATGCTGAACAGGGAGAAACCTGCCACGGTGGCCGAGGCGCGCATAAAGCCCTGCGACATGAACTCACGCCGCGTGACCGGCCGCCGATGGTTGGCATGCCGGAGCGGGTCGTTTAACCCTAGGGGAGCCTTGCGTCGAAATTTCATCGCTGTCGCCTCACTCTGAATTTCTACTTGATCAGCGTCGTGCCGCTGCCGAGTACGGCCGCGCAGACTGCCTTGGTAATGGTTTGCGTACGCGTCGGGGTCTGCACGCAGGTCGGATCGCTGGCGTTGCAGTTCACGAGCTGCGTCATCAGGCTGTAGAGCTCGGTACGAATCTGCGAGTCCGTGGGCTGGGTTGCCAACCCCACGCCGACGGCCGGGCTGTCGATCAATGGCGTGATCACCAGATCCATGCCGGCATCGGTGCCGAAGGCCTGTGCCGGGGTCTGATTGAGGTTCAGGCCCGGGAAGAAGGACTGTTCCAGTGCCGGCGTACTCACCAGCGCGCTGCAGTACTGGATCGCGAGCTGCGAGATGCCGATTTCCTGCGAGGGCAGGAAGCCCAGGAAGTTCGGCGTCGTCGGCAGCTGCTGTTCGACCGTCTGGTAGGTCGTGTTGACGGCGGCGAGGCCCGGCGACACGCCGGTGATGGCCGCATACGAGGCATTGAGCTCGTCGTAGACATGCAGACCGATATCGGGCGATGCCGCCAGGTCGGTCGGCGTCGTGGCCACCGGCGGCGTGCTGGTCCGCACATGCGTGTGTGTACCGATCACATCGAAGTCGACAAAGAACAGGTCCGAGTTGGGGCCCAGCTGCATCGGGATGATGGTGCCCACACTCGAGAGCAGCTGCCCGCTGGCCGGTGAGTAGTTCTCATCGGTCACCGAGATATTGAGCGTGCTGTACGCCTGCCCGACGGGCACTTCCTGGCCGTTCATGCCCAGATACAGCCCCTGGATCGGGATCGTGCCCGGCGTGGCCTTCGGATTGAGGCTGATAAAGGTCGGCTTGTCGAACAGGTAGCTGTAGTTGTCGTACTGGCTGGCCGTGAACATGATGTAGCTCTGCGACACGCCGGTCAGCGCGCTGACGTCGAACAGCAGGTAGAACAGCTGGCCGACGCCGGCCGCGTAGTTCTGCTGTATCTGGGAAATCGTCAGCGCCTTGTTGTGGACCGCCGCGAAGCGGATCTCACCCTGCCAGGGACGATCATTCGAGGTTTCGTTGCCGAGCAGGAAGGCAAAGGTGTTGTCCCAGTTGCCGAGCGTACCGCCCGTGATCGTATCGACGTCGCCGGTGAAGACACCGTTGACGAATAACTGGCGGCCATGCGTCGGGTCGTACGTGAGCACCAGGTGCTGCAGCGCCGCCTGCGCGTTCATGTTGGCCGCGGCCGTGGTCAGCGGCGGCGCACCGTTCGAGTCGGTGACCGTGCTGCGTCCATAGGCCTGATACTGCATCGCATCCTGCGCCAGCGTGAAGTTACGCGCCGAGGTGCCGCCCGAATAGCCGCCCATGAAGGCGTTGGTCTGGGTCACATTGGCCGGCGCGGCCCAGAGTTCGAGCGAGTACTGGCCGTTGTTGGCGATCGAGTTGTAGATCTTGCTGCTGGTCGCGGTCGTGCCCTGCGCCTTCGCACCGCCGGTGCCGAAGATCAATCCCCAGGCACTGTCCCAGGAAGTATTGCCGGAGACCGTGAGGTTGATGGCAGGATCCACGCCGCTGGTGTCGAAGGCCGTGGTGCCGGTGCCTTCCTTGAACATCCAGCGCGCGATGACATCGGCATCGAAGCGATTGTTGCCCGAGGCGACAGTACCCGCATACAGGGTCAGTGCGCGCGAAACCACCAGTGAAGGATCGACCGGCGTGACGGCGACGCCATTCGCAAACGCCTGGATGGCGGACAGCATGCGCGCCGCGCTGCCGGCACAGTCCACCGGGCCGCCGGGTGTGGTTGCCCAGCAATTGTGCGATTCGGTCGCCAGGCGCACGTAGAAGCGCGATAACGCCGGGCTATTCAGGTTCATCTTCGGCTGCGCCGCTATGTAAGCGTTGGCGACGTTACTGTCGGCGAAGTACGGCGACTGGGGCACCGTCGCATTCGGCGAATGGCAGCGCGAGCAGAACATGCTCAGCAGCGGATAGACGGTACTGGAGAACAGCGTGGGATCGACCGGGAACTGCTTGGTCGGACCCACCGCCTGATCGGCCGGTGCCGTCAGCTGTATCTGGGTCGAACCCGCGGCGCCACCCGCGCCGCCGCCGGCCCAGTTCTGAATCCAGGTGGTGAGAATGTCGGCGCAGGCCGAAGGGCTGGAGAGCCAGCAATTGTGGCCGCCGCCGACCTTCACAACCATGGTGGACTGGTCGGGCTGGGTCAGATTGACGACCGTGAGCGCGGCGCTGTAGGCCTGATTGACGTCATCCGAGCGCGCAAACATCGGCGACTGGCCGCCGGCTTTGTGACAGCCGCCACAGCGCGAGGCCATGTTGATGTTCTGCCAGAGGTTGACCTTGAACGCCTCGACATCGGCCGAGGCGGGGGCCGGACCGGCGTAGACCGAGGCCGACGTGATGGCGGTGTTCTCGTTCGGCGTCGTGGGCGCGCCGCCGGAACAGGCGGCCAGCGCGAGCAACGCGAACGGCAGCGACAGCTTCAGCAGGCGGAACAGGGTTCGGTTCACGGTAGTCTCCGGAATTGGGGAAAGGGTTTGCACCTAGTTCCCCATGCAGTAAACCGCGGTCTCGGCGAAGACCTGCTTCATGTTGTAGCCGCCGGACTGAAAGTCCTGCGTGATCTGCGCCGCGGCGCTGCGATCCGCCGCATTGCTCGGCGGACGCAGACAGATGGCCTGGAACACTTTCTGCACCTGGCAGGTGGCGAACGCCTGGCTGCCGGCGAGCTCCTGCCCGAGCGACTTGGCACCGTTGCCGCTGCCGGGGAGCGCGCTGCTCCAGCCGAGCAGCTGGTTCGGGCCGGTACGCCAGCGGTTTTGCCAGGAATCATCGGGCGTCACGAAGCCGTACGGAAAATTGCCGGTGTTGATGTGGTACTTCGCCTGCGTCTGCCCGGGCGTGTAGACCAGCTGCAACGCGGTCGGGTCATAGTTGTAGTAGGCAAAGGCCTGCACCATCGGGTCCATGGCGGCATGGCAGCCGATGCAGTTGTTGAGAAACACGCGGCTGTCGCCGCCCGGGGAGCGACTCACGTCCTGGCGGATGCGATCCGGCGGCCGCGTGATGTCCATTACCTGCGGCATGTCGTTGCACAGGTAGTTGATCATCGTGAAGCGAAACATCGCGCGGTTGGTTCCGGCGATGAAGAATGCGGCCGCGGCCGCTTCGGTGGTGATCACCCCGGCGGTGGCGGCGGACGGAATGCCCGTGAGCGAGGACTGCGTCGTCTGCACCAGCGCCGACTTCAGGTCGACGCCGTTATTATCGAGATACAGATAGTGATTGTTGTTCGAGGGCGAGTAAGCCGGAGCGCCGCTGACATTGCCGATATAGAGAATGTCCGCCGATAGCACGGTGTTGAATGGCACGTTGTCGCGAACCATGCCGATGACCGTGGCCGTGTAGTCGTTCAGCGGCACGAACGCCGACTGTGCGCGGTTGGTCGCCGGGGCAATGAAGTTGCGCAGCGTCACGTTGTAGAAGCCGCTGTTGGTCATCGCGACCTGCGCGGCAGCCTGGGCGTTGTTCTGGGCGATGAGAGCCGACATCTGCGCCAGCACGCTGGCGCTCGGCGGCACGCCGGCGAGCCGGTTGTGCATGCGCACGGCCTGCTCATTGGGACCTGCCACGAGCGGTATCATTGGCTGCATGCCAAGCAGCGCCGCAAGCAACACGCCGGTCGTGCGTCGCGCCGCGCCTTCGCTCCCTGTGCCTGTTCTCATCTCATCGCTCCCAGTGCAAAATTGCTTTGCACGTTGCGAATGACTATACGCAGCGGCGCATTCGCTCGTAATGTCTCAAAGCACAGACATCGGCACTGATTACGTACGAAGGGTATCCTTTCAATTGCATCGCGTGTTCAAAGTGAGACCGGCATCACATCGAAACAACACACCAAAGAATGAATCTGTCGATGAAGCTTCATTGGAGTTCGCAAGGAATGAGATGTGAACTGCGCACGCTGGGACTAGCGCTCGCGGCGGTGCTGTTTGCTGCTTGCAGCAGCCGCGGCAATCTCTCCATTGGCAGCGGCCAGTCATCGGCCGGCCAGGACGTCGATTTCGGCATCGCCTACATCAAGCGCAGCATTCCGGCCGGCGACACCAGCGACGACACCGCCGCACTCGCCAAGCTTCGCGCCAAGGACGATGTCACGCTGCCGCGAAACTTCTGGAGCCAGGCGGACGTCTACCTGCGCAGCGCCGCAAATCCGCAGGGCGTCGAGACCAACATCACCGCCAGCGTCACCTCGCAGGTGACCGGAATGGAATTCTTTGATGTGAAGGATCTGGACGTATCGCCGGACGGCACGATGCTGATCTTCGCGATGCGCGGTCCGGTCGATCCCAATCAGGACGACTTCAAGTCCCCGACCTGGCACATATGGCAGTACACGGTCGCCAGCGCCACGCTGACGCAGCTGACCGGAACCAGTATCGACACGCAGCCGACCGCCAACGATGTGGACCCGCACTACCTGAGCGACGGCCGCGTCGTGTTCTCATCGACACGTCAGACCCAGTCGCGTGAGGTACTGATCAATGAGGGCGGCATCGGCGAGAACGTGCAGCCATTCGAAGCGCAGACCGAGTCGATGAACACCTCCGACTTCGTGCTGCACGTCATGAACGCCGACGGCACCGGCATCCACCAGATCTCCTTCAACCCGAGTCACGACATTGACTCCTACCTGCTGCCGAGTGGCCGCGTGCTGTTCAGCCGTTGGGACAATACCCCGGGACGCACCGGCGGCAGCGCCATTCATCTATATAGCGTCAATCCCGACGGCACCGACGTGGAACTGCTCTACGGTGCCCAGAGCCACACCACCAGCAGCACCAATCCGTCCGATGCCTCCGCCTGCCCTGCGGGGCTTGAGTGCGCTGTGCAATTCCTGAAGACGCGGCCGCTGCAGAGCGGGCGCATGCTGGCGTTGACGCGGCCGATCGCCGATGCCGACTTCGGCGGCAACCTCGAAATCATCGACACCAACAACTACGTCGAGAACAACCAGGCCATCCCGGACACGGGCTATCCGACCTCGACCACCGCTGAGCAGACTGCGACGCAGAACGACGTGCGCACGCAGACAGCCAACGGCGTGCCCGTCCCCTCCCCCGGCGGCCGATTCAACTCCGCGTATCCGCTCTGGGACGGCACCAACCGCGTGCTCGTCAGCTGGAACCAATGCCGGTTGATGAATGCGACCGGCACGCTGCTGCCCTGCACTGCCGCCAACGTGGCGCTGGCCGGCCAGGCAAACACGACCCTGACACTGGCGCCCCCGCTTTACAGCGCCTGGTTGCTCAACTTCAACGACAGCACGCTCAAGCCGGTGTTCGCCCCGGTGGAGGGTGTCATGGTCACCGACATCGTTTCGCTGCAGCCGCGCGCAGTGGCCTGTACCGCCAACGCCACCTGCCCGGTCGATAGCACGGTACCGAGCACCTTCGACCCTTCCTTTGGCATCCTCGATATCCGCAGCGTCTACGACCGTGACGGTGTGGCGGCGGGGTTGGGCGCCAACGCGGATCTGTCGGCGGTGGCGATCGCCAATGCCTCCAGCCGACCGGCGCGCTTCCTGCGTATCGAAAAGGCGGTGGTATTCGGCGATCCCGATCTGATGGATGGCTTCCCTAAGTTCAACCAGGGCCTCTCGCTCAACGGTTCGGTGGGCTATATGAGGCAGCTCATCGGCTACGTTCCCATCGAGCCCGATGGCTCGGTTCGCGTCATGGTGCCGGCCAACGTCGCCTTTCAGATCACGGTGCTCGATGCCAACGCCCGCGCCCTGTCCGACTTCCCGCGCCACCGCTCCTGGCTGACGGTGCAGCCGGGGGAAGTGCTCAGCTGCAACGGCTGCCACACCCCACAGGCCGCCAATGTGATCGCAGGCACTGACGGGGTATCGGTGGAAGTGAGCGGCCGTTCGCACGGGCGCGCGGGTCTGTTCACTGCCTTGAACGAAGGCCAGGCGGCGACCTTCAACGCCGCGGGCAACGGCAGCGTAGCCACGATGAGTCTGTGCGCCGGCAGCACCATGGCGCAGGAGCTCGTCGGCGCCACCAGCTGCAATTCCAATTCCACGGCAGCTTACAGCGCGGCCAGCCTCAGCGGCGATGTGGTATTCAATGATGCGTGGGGTGATGGCAACACCAACCCCACTGGCCCGAATGCGCCGATCGCGCTCACCTACAGCGCATTGACCAGCAATCTGCCGATCGTGCCATCCTGCCAGGCGGTGTGGTCCGGCTATTGCCTGAGCATCATCGACTATCCGACGATCATCAACCCGCTCTGGAGCCTCACGCGCGGCAGCGTTGCGGTCGATCCGCGCGGCGCGAACACCTGCACCAACTGTCACACCTCCACTCGCACGACCACCGTCGGCACCACTACCGTGCCGGTGGCGCCGGACGGCAACCTGCAACTTGATGCCGATCCCGCGCAAAGCGCCACCGCACAGGACCGCGCTTACACGCAACTGGTCGGCTCACACGACGTTCTTTCACTCAACACCACCAATCAATTGGTAGACTCCGGAGTGGCAGTACCCGGATCGATGGTGCCCGGCAACGCCAATGCGTCGTGCTTTTTCCTGACGCTGGAGGGCGTGCAGATGGGTTGCAGCGTCACGGGGACGGTGAACCATGCGGGGTTTTTGACTCCAGCGGAGCTGCGGCTCTTGTCAGAGTGGGTGGATATTGGAGCGCAGTATTACAACAACCCCTTCGACGCGCCGGTCCAGTAAGGTCGCTCCTCTCTTCGCTGCCGCCCTACTCGCGCTGCTGGCGACGGTGCCCGCGAGTGCACGCGACTACCTGCAGCTGTTCGTGGCACAGCCCTACCTTGAGCTGCATACCGGCCCCGGCCGCGGCTATCCTGTGGCCCAGGTAGTGGCACGC
>Ga0302232_10000235_pt1 | contig 44657 bp, 45 predicted proteins | sample II_Palsa_N2_3_FD_193575 | JGI IMG/M metagenome (GOLD analysis project Ga0302232, IMG submission 193575) | Peat permafrost microbial communities from Stordalen Mire near Abisko, Sweden - II_Palsa_N2_3 | ecosystem: Environmental > Terrestrial > Soil > Palsa > Peat permafrost | place: Sweden...
CGGCCAGTCTCGAGGATCAGCGCCTGGAGGGAAAGCCCCGGCCGGGGCAAACCCAATCTGCTACGGCACTAGGCTGCGCCGCACTAAAGGCCCCAGGGCGAAGGGCTGCCTCGGGCCCCCATCATGTATGAGCGCGCATCGCGGTCGGCCGCCTTGCGTCACTACGTCGACTGGGTCTGCGGCCGCCCGGCCACTTCGGGCGCGCCGCGCGGTAGCCGACGACTGTCACCTGTAAGACAGCCGGGCTTGGGGTGCCGAAGCCGGCCCTACCATGCCATCGGTCCGCAGGGCTTCCGTTCGTGGCAGCAATGCTGCCGAAACCTGGGTCATGACGCTGGGCGGCGCGGAGCCGGCGCCGCCGTAGGCCTGCGGAACAGGAAAACCGGGCGGTCAGCGTACCGCTCCCGCCCTGCCGTCCGTGACCAGGCGTTCTCCTGTCCGTGGCCTTCTGGAAACCCGGGCGCACGGACGTGCAGCGGACGGCGGTGGCCCGGGACCGCGTCTCGCAGCGCGTATCCGCTGGTCAGCGGCCTGGGGCTCGGTGGGAGGAGAGCGGTCTGTAAAACCGTCGGCTAAGCCTTCGTTGGTTCGAACCCAACACCTGCCACACCCTGGGGAAACGGCCCGCTAGCTGTGAATTCTCGTGCTAGCGGGCCGTTTTCTTCTTGTCCCGAGGTGTGTCATCTTGTGGCGCTGTAGACCGTCGTGTTGCGGTGTCCACGGACGCATAGCGGACGGAAATCGGGGGCTGGGAGCGGTGCGTGGACCGTCGGCGTTTCACGGACGGCCACGGACGGGGGTGGTGGCGACGGACGGGCCACGGACGAGGGGCGGGGGAGGCCGTTGTGCCGGCTTGACGTTCGCGGCGGAGCTGAGCGTGGATGTCCCTGCGTCCGCCCGCTTCCCGGCTGATTTCCCGGGGCGGGACGGCCGGGGAAGGACGGGTGCGGCGATGGTCAGGGTGGCGGTCCAGGAGAGCGTGACGCTGGCCGGGCGGGTGGAGCGGGCGCGGATCGCCCGCGCGTTCGTCGGCGGGGTGCTCGGACCGGAGCACCCGTGCGGAGATGACGCTGCTCTCCTGGTGACCGAGATCTTCGGGAATAGTGTCCGGCACAGCGATTCGGGTGCTCCGGGGGAGACGGTCACGGTCGCGGTCAGGGCTCGGGACGGTATCGTCCGGGTCGAGGTCACCGATCGTGGCGGGCCGGGGATGCCGGAGCTGTGTCCTGCCGGCCGTGACGCGGAAGGTGGTCGCGGGCTTCAGCTCGTTGACGGTCTCGCGGCGCGGTGGGGGTGGCTGCGGCGCGGCGGTCGGATGGTGACCTGGTTCGAACTGCGGCACGGCTGACTGGCGTGGTGGGACCCGGCTTGTACCTCTCGTGTACTTTTCATATTCCTCGCATGTTCCTGCTATTGACGGGGATGGCCGCTAAGTGTGCGTGCCCGCCCCTCAGCATCGGGCATGACTGTGGCCGCCGGGCAACGAGCACAGGTGAAAGTGCCTGGGGATGCACGTGAAGTCACGCGTGATCCCGGACCTCCTGGCCGCCGCGGACAGCGCGCTCTACGCCGCGAAAACAGCCGGCCGCAACACCGTCCGCCTCCACCCCGGCATGGTCACCTCCTTAACCCCAAGCCCCCGGGGTTCTCCTCCGGCACGTACCAGCCCGCCGAACCCCCGTGCCGGGTTCAGCCACGCGGGGCCCCGGGGCGCGCCGTGCCCGTGAGACGGAAGAGGCAGGCATCACGGCCAGGCACTGTCTTTCTTTATAGCCGGACTTGACGCTGCGCGTCAGATGGCGCCCGTCCAGAAATCTGCTGACAGTCGGCGCGCCGGTTCGTATCCTTCGTCTCATGTCATCTTCGTGGCACCCGCTGTCGTCGCGGTTGAGCGGTTCGGCGGGGCTTGTTGGAATTGACTGGCATGATGCTATTCCGCCAGCGCTGGAAGAGTCGTTGCGCCTTTGGCTGAGCCGGCATCTAGGGCGGCATCTTCTAAAGATAGATTTGAGCTATTACGATGCTGTGAGACCGCATGCGGTTCTTTCGTGCTTGAATCTCGTGGTTCCTGATTCGGATGACAAACATGAAGGCGAAGACATTATTGCGCGTATACGGAGGAAGGACGAAGAGGAAGCTCGATGCCTGACAAGCAGCAGTCCTGTTGCCTTGCTTGCTGATGTCGTGGACGCAGTGCTTCACCTGCTGCAGTCCTTTGCTGATCCGCTGACTCTTGAGCCACGCCTGGATCCTGGGCGAGCAGAACTGGCGCGCTTGCTTGAAGACTCGCCAGTGCTGCGGATGCGGCCAGGTGGTGACGGACTGGAGCGCTGGTCGGGTGTACTGGCGGAGGAAGCGTTCGCGGAAGCGGTGAGGAGCGCGGTAATGACAGAGCGGGCGGGATCGGCTGACGGGCATCTTCGGAAGGCATGGGAGTGTGTGCATGCGCCGGCCCCTGACCCAGTGCGGGCTTACTGGGAGGCGGTGAAGGCAGTGGAAGCGGCAGCACATGCTGTTCTAGAGCCGAATAACTCGAACGCGACGCTTGGCTCCATGCTCGGGGTCCTGCGCGGGCACCCTGAGAGTTTTTCGCTGGCCATTTCTGGGCGAGATGGCCGAGCGGGGGATGCGGGGCGACTTATTGCATGCGTAGAGTTGCTATGGAAGGGGCAGTCAGCCCGGCATGGGTCGAGCATGCCGACAAGGCCAGAGACACTGGAGGAAGCCACGGCAGCGGTGCACCTGGCGGTCATGCTGGTGCAATGGTTCACCTCTGGCGCCGTGCGCAGGCTCGCTACGAACGGACCGCTGCCGCTGACCGGGCCCCGGTCAGCGGGGAACGGGTGATCCCCAGGAGATAGCGCTGTTTTGTCGCGGTGGTGGTTACTCTTGACGTGACGATGCGCGTGAAATGGGGTGTCATGTCATGGACGGGATCACCATAGGTGCCAGGCTCCGCACGCTGCGCCGCTGGCGGACCATGACCCAGGCCGAGCTGGCGGGGCTGGCTGGCCTGTCGCCTTCTTTCGTGTCGATGGTGGAAAGCGGCCAGCGGCCGCTTGACCGCCGGTCGCATATCGCCGCGCTGGCGAGCGCCCTGAAGGTCTCCGAGACCGACCTGGTAGGTGGCCCTCACCTCAGCCCGGACCGGCTGCAATCCGATCCTCACATGGCGATTCCCCCGCTGCGGGTAGCTCTTCAGACCAATAACCTGACCCGGTCGGCGGTGGACCGGGCCCGGCCCGTCGCGGAGCTTCACCGTGAGGTGTTCGGCGCTATTGAGCCGCTGCGGCGTGTCTGCGATTACGTGCGGGTCGGCCAGTTGCTGCCTGCTGTGATCGATGAGCTGTACTGGCATGTCACTGCCCCGGAGGATGAGGCGGCCTGTCAGCTTGCCCTGGAGGCATTGGTCGAGGCTTGTGTTATCGCGGCGGCGGTGGCTAAAGAGCTGCATTACATGGACCTGGCCTGCCTGGCGGCGCAGCGGGCCGAGGAGGCGGCTGCTCTGCTCGGCGATCCGGTGCAAAAGGGCAAGGCTGACTTCATGTGGCTGCTTAGCTTCCCGAGGGCCGGATCGTGGGATCGGACGCTTGCCGCTGCCGAGCAGGCTGCGAACGACCTTGAGCCGTACGCGCGTGATCCGCTCGGCCGTCAGGTGCTCGGAATGCTGACGCTGACCGCTGCGATGTCTGCGGCGTCTGTCCAGCGCGGGGACCTGGCTGCTCACTGGCTCGGTGAAGCCGGGAAGATCAGCGGCCAGGTGCCTGACGAGCCGACGCGCACGTGGCAGGCCTTTTCGCCGACCAACGTGGCCATGTGGCGGGTGAGCGTGGGTGTCGAACGCGGGGAAAGCGGCGGTGCTGTGCTGGAGATGGCCAGGGATGTAAACCTTGGCCTGCTGGAACCGAAGGCTTCACGACGGGCGGGTTTCCTGGCTGATGTCGGCCGGGGCCTGGCCCGTGAGCCGCAGACCAGGGTTGAGGCGGTGCGCTGGCTCCGCCAGGCAGAAGATGTCGCGCCGCAGCGTATCAGGAACTCTGCAGCCGTTCAGGAGACCGTGGCTTACCTGCTGAACCGGGCGGTCGCGGCGGCCGGAGGCCGGGAGCTGCGAGGCATGGCTGCCCGCATGGGCGGGCTGCGCTGACGCCGGGATTCGTCTAGCTTCACGACGGTGAAGCCGGGGTCGCCGTTCCGGCTTAGCCTCCATGACCCATGGAGGCACGCGAGGAGCAGCTCACTCACCTGGAGCGCCTGACCAAGGCGCTGGATCCGCGCGCATTGACAGCCGAGCTCGTCAGGGCGCATTCACGGCCATACGTGCTGGTGTCTAATGCCGGCACGCCGACGCTGAACGAACGTGTCTACTGCGGCCAGGCCGCAGACCGTTCCTGGGAGTTCCAGTGGCCAGGGCGTCAGCCCATTGGCCCTGTTGATGACCTGCAGACAGTGGCGGGCAAGATCACTGAGGTCCTCCGGCCGGTGGCGGGGCAGCCGTGAGCCCTCATCATGTTCTCCAGGCATTTTCCCCACGGGGGGCTGAAATCTGCGGCGTTCGGCATGCAGGTTTGCCGCTGCCCCCCCGACGCGGGAGGCATGCCGCGCCCTGCCAGGCCAGAAGACTTCGCAGGAGACAACCAGGAAGGGGCGCCAGGTGAACGCGACCGGGCAGGCGCCAGCAGCGTGCGGGCCGGAGATCGACAGGGAACCGTGGTTCCCCGGGACGCCGGGCTTGCGGTTGGTGATCGGTGTAAACGGCGATCAGCGCGACTGGGTGCAGGTGGCGAATGTCCTGCTGGAGCTTATCGTCAGCGGCGCGGTCAGGGTCGGGAGCCGGGTCCCGCCGGTCACCAGCCTGGGCGTGGAGACCACGGTGCCTCTCAGCGCGGCCGTTCGGGCGTTCCGTGAGCTGGCCGGCGAGGCCGTCCTGCACTGGGTGCCGCGGCTCGGTTACCACGTCCGGACCAGCATCACCGTGCCGGTGAGCAGCCGGCCGCGCCGGGACGGCGGGCTGACGGCGCTGCTGCCCGCCGGGCCACGGCAGCAGGCCGGGCACCACCACATGCTGCCGTCCAGCCCTGGTACGGGGGACCGGTGAGCGGCGGGCTGGGCGGCACCGGGCTGGTCGCCGATGACCTGTACCTGATGGCCCATCACGAGACCAGCGGGCGGCCGTTTCTGCAGCCGCGTCCGCTGGGCATCGGGCTGGCCGGTGCCCTGCTGGCCGAGCTGATGCTGGGCGGCTGCGTCTTCGCCGCCGAGGACGGCGCGGTGACGGCCGGGCGTACCTGGCCAGGCGATGACCTGGCCCGGCAGGTCCGGGATCAGGTCGCTGCCGAGTCGGGGGCGTACCCGGTGGCCGATTGGCTGCTGTTCCTGGGCCAGAGCGCCGCCGGCAGCGTGGCCGGCCGGCTGGAACAAGCCGGGTACCTGACCCGGGCTGGCGGGCGGGTGCCGTGGCGCGCCTCGCGGTGGGTGCCGGTGGACCCGGACTGGGCGTTCGCGCCGTTGCTGCGAGCCCGCCCGGCGACCGACGCCGCCCGGACGCTGACCGCTCACGCCGCGGTCCTGGCCGGGCTGGCTGCCGGGTGCGGGCTGCGGTTCCGCCTGGACCAGTACCTCCCGGCCGGCGGGCGCAGCATCGAGCAGTCCGTCAGCGCGCTGACGCCGGACCTGCAGCAGCTCACCGCAGCGGTCCAGGCAGGCGTCGACGGGGCCGTCCTGGCCCACCGCACCTGAACCACCCCCATCACAATCGACCGAATCAGGAGACTTGCTGATGTCCCGAACTCATACGGCAGGAGCCCGGCCGGGCAGCGTGACGCGGGCGCTGGCCCGGGACCGGCTCGGCGTGCCTGCGGTGCTGTTCTTCGTCCTGGCCGGGGTCGCGCCGCTGACCGTGGCGGCCGGTGTCATCCCCACCGCCTATGCCGCGACCGGGCTGACCGGCATCCCCGCCGCGTTCCTCGTCATCGCGGTGATCCTGGCCATCTGGGCCAGCGGGTACGTCGCGATGACCCGGCACATCCGCAACGCCGGGGCGTTCTACGCGTTCATCTCGGCGGGCCTGGGCCGGGCCATGGGGGTGGCCGCCGCGCTGGTCGCGCTGCTGGCGTACTCCTTCCTCCAGGTGGGCCTGTACGGGGCGTTCGGCCCGAACGCCGCCGCCGAGGCGTCCGCGCACCTCGGGCTGCACGCGGCATGGTGGGCGTGGGCGCTGGGCGCCTGGGCGGTGGTGACCGTGCTGGGCCTGGCCCGGGTCGATGTCACCGGCCGGGTCCTGGGCGTGCTGCTGTGCGCTGAGGTCGTCGTCATCGTGGCCGAGACCGTGGCCGGGCTGGCCCGCCCGGCAGGCGGGCACCTCAGTTTCGCGACCTTGTCGCCGTCGTCGCTGACCTCGGCCGGGGTCGGCACGGCCGGGGTGCTGGCCGTGGTCGCGGTGCTCGGTTTCGTGGGCTTCGAGCAGGCCCCGGTGCTCGCTGAGGAAGCGAGGAACGCGCGGTGCACTATTCCGGTGGCCACATATGTGGCGCTGGGCCTGATCGCGGTGGTGTATGCCGGGGTGAGCTGGGCGATGGCGGCCCGTACCGGTGACGGGCATGTGGTGGCCGCCGCCGGGGCGCAGGGGCCGGGGCTGCTGTTCGGGCTGGGCGGCAGCGGGGCGCTGTCGCAGGCGGCGCAGTGGCTGTTCCTGACCTCGCTGTTCGCCGCCGCGCTGGCGTTCCACAACGCGGTCTGGCGTTATATCTTCGCACTGGGCCGGGAGAATGTGCTGCCCGCCGCGCTGGGCCGCACCGGCGGCAACAACATCCCCAAGGCCGCCTCGCTGGTGCAAAGCGGGAGCGGGCTGGCGGTCATCGCCGGGTACGCCCTGGCGCACGCGGACCCGATGACCGGTTTGTTCTTCGACCTGGGCACGACCGGCGGGTTCGGCATCCTGGTTCTGCTCGCGGTGACCTCGGTCGCGGTGATCGCGTTCTTCGCCCGCGACTCCCGCGGGGAGAATGCCTGGCGGCGGCTGATCGCCCCGGCGCTGGCGGCTGTCTTGCTGGGCGTGATCGTGGTGCTCGCGGTGCTGCATTACGCCACGCTGCTCGGCGTGCCGCCGGGCAGCCCGGCTGCGTGGGCGCTGCCGGCCAGCTATGCTGCCGTCGCGGCGGCCGGGCTGGGCTGGGGGCTGGTGCTCCGGTCTCGCCGCCCGCAGGTGTACGCCACCATCGGGCTCGGTGCCCACGCCGCCACCGGCCAGCGCGCCTCTTTCGGGGAGGGGATGCTGTCATGACCCCTCGCCCGACGGATGCAGGGCCGGCCGTGGTCATCGCGGACGGCACCAGCGCCGGGATCTTGAGCCAGGTCATCGCCGGTGCCTTCACTGACCTGGCCGTCTCCCGGTGGCTGATCCCCGACGAGGTCGCCCGGCACGGCATTTTCCCTGACTACTTCCGGCTCTACGTCGAGCGCGCCCTGGCCGGCGGGATCGTCTGCACCACCCCCGGCCAGGACGCCGTGGCCCTGTGGCTGCCCGCCGGGGAAGAACCCGCGCCTCCGTCCGAGGGCTACGACGAGCGGCTCGCCGCCCTCACCGGCCCCTGGATCGACCGGTTCCGGGCCTTCGACCAGGCGCTGGAGGTCCGCCACCCGACCGGGTTCGCTCACCATCACCTGGCCATCTTGGCCGTCCGCCCGGACCGGCAGGGCCGGGGCCTGGGCAGCGCGCTGCTGCGCGCCCACCACGCGGCCCTGGACCGCGACGGCATCCCCGCCTACCTGGAAGCCTCCGACCTGCGCACCCGCCATCTCTACCGCGCGCACGGCTACGGCGACTGCGGCGGCCCCCTGGCCTTTCCCGGCGCTGTGATGTACCCGATGATCCGCCAGCCCCGGGCCGGGCAGGCCCTCCCCGGCGGGCTCGCCGGGAGCGCCGGGCCGGGGCCGGGAGGGGCCCGGTGAGGTACCGCGACCTGGCTCGCATCGACCTGGACGCCGCCCGGGAGAAGGTGCGGCAGTGGATGCTCGCGCATCCCGGCGGGACACCCGCCCAGATGGCCGCGGACCTGCAGGGCGGCTACCCGGAGTTCCCCGAGGACATGGTGGTCGTGCTCCGCGGCCTCATGGCCGCCCTCCAGGACCACCCCGCGGACCCGGCCGCCGGCGAAAACTCCGGGGAGAACCAGTGACCTCGCAGCCGGCGCAACGTAGCCGTCACAGCGGATGCCTGATGGCCCGTCACCCCCGCAGGCGCTTGTATAGCGGCCTCGCGGTCCTGGCCGCCGTCGTGATCCTCGCCGCGTGCGGCAGCGCGCCCGCGCCGCTGCCCGCCCCGCAGGCCCCGCCGGCCCGGCCCCGGTGCGGCGGCCCGGTCCTGGCCCTGGGCGCCTCCCAGCTCCAGCGCGCCTACCAGGGGACCGCGATGCTCGCGGCGGGCACCGGCGGCGGCACCACCATCGCCGACATCGTGCCCTGGGCCAGCCCCTGGATCACCCGCGACCTGGCCGTGTACTCCCGCCGGTACCACCTCCCCCCGCCCCGGCTGACGATCATCAACTGGGACCACGCCCCGCTGGCCACCCCCGGCGACCCCGAGGCGGCCGGCTGGGCGGGTGAAGGGCTGGCGGACCTGGAGATGATGCACGCCCTGGCGCCCGCCGCTACCTTGATCTACCTGGAGACCCCGGACACCGGCACCCCGGGCGTATGGTTCACCCAGGCGCTGACCTGGCTGACCGCCCACGACCCGCCTGATGTGGTCAGCTACTCCTCCGGGCTGCCCGAAAACCCCGCGATCCCGGGTTCGCGGGCCGGGCTACAGGCCGCCGTGCGGGCCGGGGTCACCGTGGTGGCCGGCACCGGGGACACCGGCGCCACCCAGCCCGAACCGGGCGGCAAGTTCCTGTACCCGTATCCGGTCGCGTTGTGGCCCGCCTCGGATCCGCTGGTCACCGCGGTCGGCGGCACCCGGCTGCACGTCGACTCCGCCGGGAACCGCACCAGCTCCGATACCGCCTTCAGCGATGTCGGCGGGTGGGCCGGCGGCGCGGGCCGGTCCGGCTTGTTTACCCGCCCGGCCTGGCAGGACCGGGTCCGGGCCGTGGCCGGGGGCCGGCGCGGCATCGCCGACATCGCGATGGATGCCAGCAACTGCTCCCCGGTGGCGGTGTTCGAGCAGCCGCTGATGCCCGGCTCTGGGTGGGAGACCGCGCAGGGCACCAGCATCAGCGCGCCGCTGTTCGCCGCGCTGGCCGCCGACGCCGCCCAGCTGGCCGGGCACCGGCTCGGCGTGCTCGGCCCGGCGCTGTATTCCCTGCACGGCGAGGCGGACGGAATCACCGACATCACCTCCGGTACCGACACCATCCCCGGCATGGCCGGGTTCGCCACGCGGCCGGGATACGACCTTCCCACCGGGCTGGGAACCGTGGGTAATGCCGGCCAGTTCACCGCCGCGCTGGCCCGCGCCAGCGGACCTGCGGCACGCGAGCGGCACCCGGCGGAGGCATCCCTGTGGCCAGCATGACCGCGACGAGAAGACAGATGATGCAGCCACGCCTCGATCAGCCGCAGCCCGGACCGGCGCCCTGGCCGCTGCACGCGGCGCTGGACCTGGGCGCGCTGCCCACCGCGCCGGGCTGCGGCCGGACCTGGACATCGCAGATCCTGCGGGAATGGCAGCTGACTCAGCTGACCGACAGCGCCCAGCTCATCACCTCCGAGCTGCTGGCCAACGCCAGCCTCACCGGCCGCCGGCTAGACCGGCCCGGCCTCCGGCTGACCCTGCTCTCAGACCGGCAGCAGCTGCTGATCCTGGTCCGCGACCACGACCCCGGCGCTCCGGTCCTCCGCCACGCCAGCGAGGACGACGAGAGCGGACGCGGTCTCATGCTGGTCGAGGCCATCAGCGATCAGTGGGGTTGGTGCCCGCTCGCAGACGGCACGGCGGGCAAGGTGGTGTGGGCCCTCCTGCAGGCCCCGCCTCCTGGGTCCAGCGACCTCACCGTCCCCTTCATGCCCTCAGCACCCGCGTGACCGGGACGAGCCCGTCATCTCGCGTCCGGCCACGCGGGACCATACCCGCTATGCGCCCATGCCCTCCAGTGAAAGGACCACCCGCGATGTTCGGCAGCCTCACCGATGAGACGCTGCGCGCCGCGCACGACGCCGCGCGCCTGCTGTACGACAACCACCGCGCGCTCGGGCTGGACCCGGTCGCGATCAAGCTGGACACGCTGCGCGTGGACATCACCGTGGAACTCGAAAACCGGGGCACGCCGGCCGGCGGCGGCACGCCAGCCGGGGCATGATCGCAGTGGAAGACGACGAGCAATCCGCATACCACGCCGCACGCATCACCCTCACGGCCCGCTACGGGCACTTGGCCCTGACGTTCACCCCTGCCTCGGTGTCCGCCAGTGGGCAGCACGAAGCGTCATGGGCCGGCGGGACCGTCAGCGCTGGCACCGAGGATGAGCTGCTGGCCCTGGTCCGCGCCGCCATGGGGACTGCGGCGGCCAGGGGCACCTGTGGGTGACCGGGGATGTCAACCGCGACCCCGCCGGCAGTGACAACGTGCTGATCTCGCAGCGACTGGAGTGCGCCGGCTGCCCCGCGCAAGAACGGGTGATCACCCTCTACCACCCCCAGCCCACGCCAGCCGAGGCAAGGAAATGAGTTCCCTCCCCGGCCGCCAGTCCCGCCGCGCAAGGAATATCGCACGACTCGAATAAGCGCTCTCCTCAGTACTTTTAGGTCCGGGGGCTCGTGATGGGCCGGCGGCCGAGGGCCTTGACGCCAGAGGCGTCTGCGCGGGATAAGTTCGGTGCTGAGCTGCGCCGCTACCGGGTGGGGTGCGGGCTGACGCAGCGGGAGCTGGCGGCGGGTATCTGGCTGAGCCAGGAGCTTGTGGCCAAGGTGGAGAAGGGGCTGCGGTGGGCGTCGTGGTACATGGCGACCGAGTGTGATGCTGTGCTCGGGACGGGCGGTGTCCTTGCCGGGTTGTGGCCTGCGGTGGAACGGCAGCGCCTGGCGTCTGACCGCCGGCGCAGGCCCGTGCAGCCGCCGTGACGTGCCCGGATACTAGCGGCTCGCCCGCCGCCCGGCCGGGCTAGCCGGCCGCCGCTGCGGGAGCGAGGGTGATGCCGGTGCCGTGGTCGAGCCAGTGCCGGAGGCGGCTGGTGAGGTCGCTGATGTCGCTGGTGCCCATTTTCCACTGGACGGCGGTGCCGCCCTGGCCGGTGAACGCGGCGCAGTTGTCCGCGCGGTCGTCGATGAGCACGGCGTCAGTGAAGCTGACGCCGTGCGCGGCGAGCCAGGGGCCGAAGAATGCCCGGGGGTTCTCGCTTTTGAGTGTTCCGGCTTCGCTGGAGCAGATGATGTCGTCGCAGGTGACGGCCCAGTCCGTGAGGGTCTCTCGTGTGTGCCCGGGGCGGTGGTGCCTGCGGCTGCGGGCGCGGGTGAAGGCGCGGGAGAAGCAGTCCATGTTGTCGGTGGCGATCACGACCATGGCCTCGGCCCGGATTGCGCGCAGTACCTCGAACAGGGCGACGTTGACTTTCATCCGCGCGCAGTCCAGGTCCAGGCGCCGGGCCAGGAAGTCGCCGGTGAACCGGCCGCGGAGCTGGATGCCCATCTGGGCGATGACCTGGTCGGAGGACAGCAGGCCCTTCATCCACTCGTTGGCGGTGTTGCGCGCGGGGTCGAAGACCCCGGCCATGCCGGCTTCGAGCTGGTCGTGGAGGGGGTGGGTGGCGCTGTCGCGGATCGAGGTCCAGAACGGGTCCCGGGACAGCACGCCGTGCCAGTCGGAGAAGATCACCCGTCCCGATAGCGGCACCTGGTCCATAAGGCTCTCCCGGTGAGCTCCTGTCCCGTTTCGTGCCGGATGCGCGCTACGGCTAGCCGCGTCAGTTCCGGCAGGTCTAGCGTGGCATCAAGCCATGCGACGCGCGGTGCCTTTCCGCCGGCGAGTCGCCGGAAATACGCGCGGACGGCGGCGTTGAAGCCCGGGTCGGTGTAGATGCTGCCGGGCGGGAACTTGCCCGGGTTCCGGTGCTGGACTGCGTCCTGGGGAAGGTCGAGGTAGAGCACCAGGTCGGGCCATGCCGGGGCGGGGGAGGCCTGCAGCAGGCGCTGTGCGGGGCCGAGGAAGTCGGTGCCGGTCCTGAGCTGGAAGGTGTAGGAGTGGGCGAGCAGGGTGTGCACGCTGCGGTCTTCGACGATGACGTCGCACCCGTGCGGTACCCGCGCGAGCCGTCCGGCCTCCACGGCCAGGAGCTGGTGCAGCGCCTGCTCCCGCTCGGCGACCGAGGCCGCTTCCTGGCGCGGCAGGAACCGGCCGCCACCGGCATGGTCGGCGTAGCAGGGCACCAGAGCCACGGACAGGCCGCGTAGTTCCCGGGCCAGCAGGCGGCCCAGGGTGGTCTTGCCCGCGCAGCACGGCCCTTCAAGGGCCACGACCAGCGGCCGGGGGGTCACGCGCCGGGTCCCCGCTCGGTTTTCCCGGTGCCGGACGCGCCGCGGAGCAGCCGCGCCCATCCCAGGAGGCCGCCTGTCCCGTGCACGCCGAGCGCCAGCGGGAAAGCCGCGACGCGGGCCAGGCGGTCACGGGCCGGCCCTGGCGCGCCGAGCCAGGACTCGGCCAGCACGACCTGGACGGCGCAGATCACGGCGTAGCAGCCCGCCGTGACGCGGACAGGCGGCGTTCCGGCCGTGACCAGGGCGCAGACCAGGGCGGGAACGACGGCGCAGCCGGCCCATTCGGCGGCGGACCCGAGCGCTGAGGCCGCCATGACGCTGGCCGGCCAGCCGGCGCGTGCCGCCGGGTCCTTCAGGTAGCGGGCGGCGCGGGCCGGGCCGAAGAACCAGCGGGCCGCCTGCTGCACCTGGGCGGTTACGGTGGCGGGGACCTCGGCGCAGTCGAGGCTGGGCACCGGGACCATGGGCATGCCCCGGGAGCCGAGGATGAAGCTGTAGTGCATGTCCTCCAGCGGCGAGCGGGCCGGGAACGGCAGCCTCTCGAGCAGCGACAGGCGCACGCACAGCCCGTGCCCGGTCACGTGCGCGTAGACGCCCGAGCACAGCGCCCTTTTCAGGGCACCTGCCTGGCCGGAGCGGTTGAGGAGCCGGGGAAGCTCGAAGCCCAGGACGAACCGGTTGGCGCGCAGCGCCCCGGCGTCGCAGACCGCCGCGCGGACGCGGCCCAGCGGCCCGGCGGCCGGCCGCTGGCGGGACTCGAAGCGGGAGGACTGGTGGAAGACATCCGCCCCGGGATGGTCTGCGATGGCGCGGGCGAAGCGGTCCAGCGAGTCCAGCGGCGGCCGGGAATCAGCGTCATAGCAGGCCAGGAACGCCCGCGAGGACGGCACGCCGTCCGGGAGCATCGCCGCGCAGCTTGTCGCCGCGTAGTTGAGCTGGTCGGCCTTGAGGCCGGCCGGGTCCGGGTAGTGCAGGTGGACGCACTGGCCGCCGCCGGCGAGTTCCCGGGCTGCCGCGACCGTGTCGGCGGCGGCAGGATGCCGGGGTGCCTCGGCGGCCTCGCGGGCGGTGGTGACGATGACGACCGTGGCCTCGTGACCGCCGGCCAGTGCCCGGAAGCGGGCGACGGCTGCCGGCAGGGTGCCGGCCTCACGCAAGGCCGGCACCACGATGAAGAACATCGACCCGGGGGCGGGGGACGGCGGGCGGGGGTCCTTGCCTTGGCGCAGGAACCGTCCGGAGCGGACGGTGCCGGACAGGACCAGCGCCTGCCGTGCCGCTCCGGCTGTCAGCACTGCCGTGGTGACCCGGGAGAGCGCGCTCATGGCCCTGCCGGGAGCGTGCGGCGTGCGCCTGCGCCGCCGCTGGCGGCCAGGCCGAGCGGCCCGGCCAGGTCAGCCTGCGGCGATCCGGTCTGGCTGGTCCCGGAGCCCGGGTCGGCGGGGTACCGGAGCTTGTCCTGGTGCCGGATGAAGTGGCGCGGGCCGGTGACCAGCGGCCCGGGGTACGGGACGGCCTCGCCGCCGCCCCAGCGGGCGGCGTACTGGGCGTGGAACCCGTCGCAGGCCTCGCGCAGCGCGCACCCGGCGCAGGCCGGGGCCTGCTGGTAGCCGTGCCGCTCACGCTGCCGCAGGGACGCCTGGTAGTACCAGTCCTCACCTGGCTGCCCGGGGTGGCCGGCGTCGTACCAGGAGTTGTAGTCCCATTCGTGCGGGTCGTAGGGAAGCTGGAAGCCGGTGTAGACGTGCTGCTCGTAGCCGGGGAGCTGGCAGGGCGGCATGTACCGGACGTTGGCCTCGACCCCGGCGGCGGTGCAGGTGTCGATCGCCCGCATCAGGTACGGGGCGATCTCGGAGTGCCGGGCCTGGAAGCTGATCTCGATGTCGCGTTCCCACTCGAAGTAGGGGTTGAAGGTGAGGAAGTTGACGACCCGCGCGCCCTTGTCCGCGGCCAGGGCGGCGATGGCCGCCAGCTCGGTGAGGTTGTCGCGGATCATCGTGACGTTGAACCGGAACGGGACGCCGAGCGCGCGGAGGTTGTCCAGTGCCCGCGCCTGCCGGGCGGCGTTGTCCCGGCCCCGGCCGTGGATCGCCCTGGCGGTCTCGCCGGCGCCGTGGACGGAGACCAGGAAGTCGTGGACGCCCGCCTGCGCGAACGCGGCGGCCCGCTCGGTCCGGGCCAGGTGCATGCCGTGGGTGATGACGGTCGGCCGCAGCCCGATGCTCGCGGCGTGCGCGGTGATGTCCAGGATCTGCGGGTGCAGGGTCGGCTCGCCGCCCATGAAGTCGACGAACTCGTTGCCGTAGTAGGAGCGGAACTTATCCAGCGCCCGGGTCGCGTCGGCCAGGGGCAGCCAGCCTTTCCGCGCGGCGGGGACGTGCTCGTCGTAGCAGAACTTGCACCGCACGTCGCAGCGCAGGCCGAGCCAGAGCACGCCGCGGCGCGTCAGCTGCCGGTCACGGGACTTTACGGGGATCGGGCGGTCCGGCAGGCTCACGGCCGGGCTCCTTCCTGTCGGGTGGAGAGGGATGCCTCACAGGTAAGGCTGGCGGAAGCGGACCGCGCCGCTGAGGTCGCCGCACAGCACCCCGGCCGCCTCGATGAGCTGGAGCACGGCGGCGGACGCCGGACCCGGGTCGCCGCGCAGCAGCCCCGCCGCGCAGCCCGGCACGCCGGCGGCGGCCTGGAGGGCGCGGCGCAGCGGGTAAGCGTCCAGCACGTACCGCTTGCCGGACAGGTGCTTGTACTTGGCGTACAGCAGCACCTGGTAGACCGCGTACCGGTAGAAGCGGCGGAAGTGGGCGGCGGCGGTGGCCCGGTCGTCGTGCTCGATCACCGCGTCCGGGGCCAGGCCGACCCGGTGGCCGCGCAGCCCGAGCCGGTAGCAGGCGTCCACGTCGTTGCCCGACAGCAGTTCCGGGTCGAAGCCTCCCGCCTCGCGCAGCGCGGTGGCCGCGAACCCGGCGTTGGCCCCGGCGACGTAGGGCAGCGGCAGCGCCGGGAGGTAGCTGAGGCTGCGCTGCCCGTCGACCACGGTGATGGCGTGCCGCTGCGCCCAGGTCACGGGCTGGTGCTTGACGATCCTCCCGCCGGCGGCAGCGACATCCCCGGCGGCCAGGCGGGCGGTGAGATGCTCGATCCACCCGGGCCGGGCCACGCAGTCGGCGTCGGTCAGCAGCAGGAACCGGCCCCGGGCCAGGCTCAGCCCGGCGTTGCGCGCGGCGCCGCTGCTGGCCTGCTCCAGGCAGGTGTACCGGGTGATCCCGTAGGCGCCGTCGGTGCCGGCCAGGACCGCGCTGCCGTTTTCCGCGACGATGACCTCGTAGGACTCCTGGGGGATGGTCTGGGAGGCCAGCGAGGCGAGCAGCCGCCGGACGCGGGGGTCGCCCCGGACGGCGACGACCACCGAGGCGAGCAGGTCAGTCACGGAACTGGCGGCACATGGAGGGGATCAGGCCGAGCGTCCGGTTACGCGGCGCGGAGCACCGCAGGCAGAACGAGATGCGGTCCCGGCGGAACCGCTCGAACTCCCCGCCCGCCCACACCTCGCCCAGCGGCGTGCCGGCCACGTTGCCGACCTCGCCCTGGTGGGAGATCTCGACCTGGCAGCACGGCAGGACCCGGCCGTCCGGCTCGATCAGCGAGTAGTAATCCGGGATGCGGCACGCGGTGCGGGCGGCCTCCTTCCCGGGCCAGTAGATGCCCTGGGCGTAGCTGGAGTCCGGGTTGTCCGGGGCGAAGAAGCTGCCCAGCACCTGGGCCGCGTTAGCCTGCACGGCCGGCGCGGTGTCCTTGTCTTTCAGCACCGTCAGCATCTGCGGGACGACCTGGTCGCGGAACTCACCGATCTCCGCCTCGTTCAGCAGCGACTCCCCGGTGGTGTCGCCGTAGACGTTCATCAGGTAGACCGAGGCGGCCCCGGCGTCCACGCAGTGCGCCAGCAGCTCGGGCAGGCCGCGGAAGTTCTGCCGGGTGATCACGGTCATGTAGTTGAACCGGAAACCCGGGAAGCCGGCCCCGGCCTCGCGGACGGTGGCGATCGCGTTCATGATCGCCGGCAGCGCCCCCCGCACGCCGCGCAGCCGCTCGTACAGGACCGGGTCCAGGGTGTCGACGGAGAAGTTCCATGCCCCCAGGCCGGCGTCGATGATCTCGCGGGCCTTCCCGGCGGTGACCCCGGTGCCGACCGAGTTCATCAGCACGAACACGCCCGGGTGCTTCCTAGCGGCGCGGATCACCTCGACCAGGTGCGGGTACAGCAGCGGGTCCCCGCCGCTGAGCTGCAGTTCCTCCATGCCCAGCGCGGCGGCCTCGTCGATCGTCCGCAGCGCCATGTCCAGCGGCATGTGACCCGGGTTCGGCCGCCGCTCGCCGGGCCCGGCGAGCGGCAGCAGCTTCTTCCGGTCGGCGACCATGTCGCGGTAGTAATCCTGGCGCAGGTCGCAGTAGGGGCAACGGTGAAAGCAGAACACCGTCGGCTTCAGGACGAACTGCTTGAGCTTGCGGGACCTGGCTGGCGCGTTCATCGCGGTCATCTCCCCGGCCTCCCGGGCAATCGCGGCCTGTGTTGCCTCTCATGTTCCCTCCCCGCTGCTACTCTCTGTCAACCATCGTGTGCATTTGTACGAAAACCTGCGGGCCTGCTTCCTGGTGCTCATGACGCCCGGGCGGCACAAGCGGGGCAGCACGCAACCACGCGGCCGGCGATGCCGTGCCCGCCTGCCAGGCAGAACGGCTGTCCTGCCACCAGGTACCTGCGACGAGGAGGCCCGGCCTTCGCGAGGACTTCTTCGCGGGGTAGGGCCGCACCCTGTCCCCGCAGGAAGGACGAGACGCTTTTCTGCTACGCCGTCCATGACGCTGCCCTGCTGGCGCGGGCAGTTGTACGGAAAGCCGCAGCGCAGGCCCTTGCCAGAAGGGGCATGATCGAGCTAGCCGGGGCGGCACCGCTGCGCGGTCCGGTCCGGAGTCCAGGCAGAGCGGACCTTCCAGGAGACCAGGCAATGGCAGCGTCTTACCCCCAGCCCGGCCCGCGGGCTATCGTCACCGGGGGGGCCGGCTTCCTCGGCTCCCGCCTGTGCGAGCGCCTCGTGGCACGCGGGTTCCGCGTCGCCTGCGTCGACAATTTCAGCACCGGGTCGCCCGCGAACCTCTCGCACCTGGCAGCCAGCCCCTTGTTCACGTTAATCAGCCGCGACGTCACCGAGGGCCCGGCCGTCGAGGGCCCGGCAGAGTACGTGTTCCACCTGGCCTCCCCGGCATCCCCGGCCGACTACCTGCGCCTGCCCGTCCAGACCCTGAAGGCCGGGAGCATCGGCACGATCAACGCCCTCGAACTGGCGAAAGACACCGGGGCGAGGTTCGTCCTCGCGTCCAGCTCTGAAGTCTACGGCGAGCCCCTGCAACATCCCCAGCAGGAAACGTACCGGGGAAACGTCAGCACTGTCGGCCCGCGCAGCTGCTACGACGAGGCAAAGCGCTTCGCGGAGGCGGCCGCTGCCGCCTACTCGAGGGCATACGGCGTCAGCGCCGCGATAGCCCGGATCTTCAACACCTACGGCCCGCGGATGCGACCAGGCGACGGCCGCGCCGTCCCCACCTTCATCCGCCAGGCCCTGGCAGGCGAGCCCGTCACGGTCACCGGCAACGGCCAGCAGACCCGCTCGCTGTGCTACGTCGATGACACCATCGACGGCATCCTCGCGCTCGCCGCCAGCTCCCATACCGGACCGGTCAACATCGGCAGCGACCACGAGATGACCGTCCTCCAGATCGCCGGCCTCATCCTCGGCATCACCGGATCCGCGTCCCCGGTCAGCTTCATCCCCCGGCCCGCCGACGACCCCTCACGACGGCAACCCGACGTCGGCCTCGCCCATGACCTGCTCCGATGGCGGGCCACCGTAAGTCCAGAAGACGGGCTGAGACAAACCATCTCCTGGTTCAGGACCCAGGAGAACGCTCGTCACAGCCGGAACTGAACCCGGCTGCGCCAGGCGCAGCGACGCGGCCCCAATCCGACCCAGGCGGTCAACCCCGTGCTGCATAGCGCTCGGCGGCGGACTGCTAAAGCCTCTCCAGCTCACCTGGCCAGCAAGCACAACAGACGGCACAGGCAACCCTGGAAATCCCTTCCAGTCGCGGACGCGCCGGACGCGGCGGAATTTACCTTTCCTGGGCACTCCCAGACTGATAATGCACAGCTCTGAAAACAATCTCGCCGGCTAATTCGTACGGGCCGCCGGGGCGGTGACGGCTCGACGGGAACCGCGAAGACACGGCATCATACGGTGGCGGGGCTCCCAGGCCTGTGCTGGCCAGCTCCGGGCTGACGCTCACCAGGTCTAGGAGCGGACGGCGCGATGCTGGCGCGGACGGCCGCCGCCCGCTGCCGGGCTGGCGCCGGGAACGGTCAGCAATGCGGCTGACCGTTTTAACTAGGTTCGCCAGCCTGCCGCTACTCCACTCCGCCGGCTAATCCGCCGGCTAATGCGTACTCCTGCCGACAGCGGAATCCCCTTTCAGTGACGGACGTGCAGGACACGGCGGAATTAAACCCTCCTGTGCACTCCCAGACTGAATACGCGCATAGCTCGTAAAACAATTACCCATGGCGCGCCGGGAATGCCTGCCGTACGTTAATCCGTCATCTCCTGTCCGTGGCCCGGTATCTATCTACTGGCAGGTTCTCCCCCTCGTGCTCGTGCCGCAGGCCTGCGCCCGGCCGGTGCCGCGAGGATGTCCGGCCAGGTGAGGATGGGCGCGCCAGGAGGCTGGCGGGCGGCGCGGGAAGGCGGCCGGCGGCGGCGGAAAGGTGCGAGGGCGGACGGTAATCATAGCCAGAGCGGTGAGTAACGGAATGCGCGAAATAGGCGCGGGAATACGCGGATTGAAGGCGGAAAGGCGTTGACTGCCCCGGAAAAGGCGAGATAGCGTCGTTGTGTACCCGGAAATTCCGGGGGAAATTCCCCGGTAATTAATAACCTGGGTTTATGGCGAAGCGCGCGCACGCCGTGACAATTCCCGCCCCTCGTTTTTCACGGAGGTATTCCCGATGACCGCCCCCGCTTCCCCCGCCCCGGCCCCGAAGGGCCGACTCGGCAACGGCCAGCTTCGCCGCCAGGTCGCCGAGTGGCTCGCCGCCCGCCCCGGCCCGCACACGCCCGGCGAGATCGCCAAAGACCTCGGCCGGTCGGCCGGCGCGGTCGGCAACGCGCTGACCACCCTCGCTGACCGCGCCGAGGCCAGCCGCATTACGGGCAAGCCCATCCGCTACGAGGCCAACGCCGCGACCGCCGCCGCAGCCGCCGCCATCACCCCCAAGGCACCCGCCCCGCCCAAGACCGCCCCTGCCGCGCCGAAGCCGGCCGCCCCGCCAGCGCCGAAGGCTCCCGCCCCGAAGGCCGCGCCCGGCCCGGTCACCCGCCCAGGCGGGCAGGTCTACCGGCCCCGCGTACTGGCCGGCATGGCCGACGTCGAGGCGCTGCGCACGCTGCGCGCCGAAGGGGTGCCGGCCCTGCTGTCCGGCCCGCCCGGCACGGGCAAGACGAGCCTGGTCGAGGCGGCCTTCCCGGACCTGATCACGGTGGCCGGCGACGGCGACACCACGGTCGGTGACTTCACCGGCGAGTACACCCAGAAGCCCGACGGCACCTACGAGTTCATCTACGGCCCCCTTATCAGGGCCATGCAAGAGGGCCGGGTGCTGTTCATCGACGACGCCACCCTCATCTCCCCGGCGGTCCTGGCGGTGTGCTACCCCGCGATGGACGGCCGCCGCGAGGTGATCGTCAAGGCCCACAAGGGCGAGACTGCCACCGCCGCCGACGGCTTCTACGTCGTAGCGGGCCACAACCCAGGCGTTCACGGCGCGGTCCTGACCGAGGCCCTGTCCTCCCGGTTTACCTTCCAGTTCGACGTGGCGACCGACTACGACCTGGCCCGGTCGCTGGGCATCGACTCCCGGGCCATCACCGCCGCCCGCAACCTGGCCACCCGGCAGGCCAACGGCGAGACCGGCTGGGCACCCCAGCTCCGCGAGCTGCTCGCCTTCGCCAAGGTGACCAGGATCTTCGGCCTGGACACCGCCCTGGCCAACCTCGCCGGGGTCGCTCCCGCCGAGGACCGCGACGTCGTCACCTCCACCCTGGCCAAGACCTTCGGCAAGACGATCGCCCCGCTCGCCCTCGGCCGCCAGATCTAACCCGCCCCCCCTCACCTGCCCGGAAAGGACCGCTGTCATGAGCGCGACCCCGCCCGCCCCCGCCCCCGCAAACCGCCCCCGCCCCGCCGCCGCCTGGCTGGCCTTCTCCGCCCAGATGACCGCGCAGGTCCCTGCCATCGCCGGCCGCGCCGACCTGACCGTCACCGTCGCCCCGGGCGCGGGCCGGGGAGCCCCGGCCTGCTTCCTCCCGGCCAGCGCCGAGATCGAGGTCGACGGCGCGTGCCTGCCCGTCGATCCCGCCACGGCCGACCCGGCCAGCCCCGCCGACCGCGAGCGCTACCCGGCCCTGTGGGGCGCGACCGTCCACGAGTGCGCGCACGCCGCCCACTCCCGCTGGCGCGCCCCGACGGGCACCAGCGCCGCCTGGTCAGCCGCCGCCATGGCGCTGGAGGAGTCCCGGATCGAGGCCCGCCAGGTCGCCCGCCGGCCCGCCGATCGGGCCTGGCTGCGCGCCTGCACCGCGCAGATCGTCATCGGTGACGTCGCCGCCGCCTCGGTCCCGGCCGCCAGCGCGGCCGAGGCCGGGCAGGCCGCCGCCCTGATCCTGGCCCGCCAGGATGCCGGCCTCCTGGAGGCGGCCGAGACCGAGCCCGTCGCCCAGGCGGTCGCCGCCGCGATCGGCACCGGCAAGCTGGGGCAGCTCCGCCAGGTGTGGCGCGAGGCCCACGCCACCGCTGATGACGACGCGAGGGCCATGGTGCGGCTCGGCCGCCGCTGGTGCCGCATCCTGGGCATCGAACCCGACCAGCCCGCCCCGAAGGCCGACCCCGCGCAGGCGGGCGGGCCGCCGTCCCCGGTCGCCGAAGCGGTCGGCGAGGCCGCCACGAGGGTGGCCGCCGCCTCGGCCGCCGAGTTCGCCCCGCCGCCGCCGTTCCCGCCCGGGGCGGCCCAGGCCCGCGAGGCCGAGAACAGCGCCCGCCGCGCCGCCGGGAACGCCGCCTCGCAGGTCTTCGCCCGTGACCCCGCCGACGGGTCCGGCGGCGTCTCGGGCATCACCCGCGAGCCCACCGAGGATGAGCAGGCCGCCGCGCGGCGGCTGGCCCGCGCGCTGCGCGAGGCCAGCGCCGGGGGCCGCGCCGAGACGGTCGTCACCTCGGCGACCCCGCCCGGCCGGCTCCGGATGCGGCACGCGATGGCGGCCGACGCGCAGCGCGCTGCCGGGGCCATGGCGACCGCGAGGCCCTTCACCCGCATCGAGCGCCGCCGGGTTCCCGCCCCGCCGCTGGCCGTGGGGATCGCCTGCGACGTGTCCGGCTCCATGGGCTCCTATGCCGGGCCGGTCGCCTCGACCGCCTGGATACTGGCCCGCGCGACCGCGAGCCTGACCGCTGCCCGCACCGCGACCGTCACCTACGGACGCCACGTCCGCTCGGTCACCTACCCCGGCGCGGTCCCCACCCGGGTGACCGAGTTCACCGCCACCGACCGGTACGAAGATTTCACCCGCGCCATCGCTGCCCTGGACGGCGCGCTCGGCCTCGCCGCCCCCGGCTCCTCGCGCATCTTGGTGATCGTGTCCGACGGCCGGTACAAGGGCACCCAGAACGCCGACGGCCAGAAGCTCGTCACCCGGCTGGCCGCCTCGGGCTGCCAGGTCATCTGGATCGCCCCCGGCGACACCGCCAGCACCATGAAAGGCGCGCGGGTGGTCATCCTCGCCGACCCCGCCGCCACCAGCGCGGCCATCGCCAAGGCGGTCACCGCCCGCGCCCGTACCGCCTGACCGCCAGCCCCTGGGAGGCGGCCCACGGCCCGCCTCCCGGCCAGGTCCGGCCCGCCCCTTCCGTACCGGGAAAGGCCATGCGCGCACCGGATCGCGGCACCGGGATAACCGCAGCGGGAAAAGAAAAGGCGCCCCAGCGCGGAAAAGCAGCAGCACACAATTCCGGAAGCCGGAATGCGGCATTACTGTAGGCCGGGAAACCTGGCGGCTAGGTCGTCGGCGCGAGATGTCGTACCAGGTGAGGACGTGGAGCGTCGTATATTTCCGTGCCCGCCGGGCCGGAGCGGGAAACGGCATCTGGAATTGTTCCGGAGCCGCTTGACTTCACGGCCGGACCAGAGCAATTGTCGTCCAGAAAACACCGGCGCAGGCAAATGAAAACGGGAATTGCGCCGGATAATAAGAAACGGAGTCACGACCATGGCACGCACCAAGAACCCCGCCCCGCACGCGGCCCCCAGCGCCGCCGACACCGCAACGGACCCGGCCACCGCGCCCGTTGCCCCGGCGGCGGGCGACAGCCCCGCAGCGGCCGTCCTGGCCGCCCTGTCGGCCCAACCCGCCGGGGCGGCCGTCGCGGTCATCGCTGGGCACGCCGGGATCAGCACAACCGCCGCCCGGCAGGCCCTGCTCGCGCACGAGAAGAACGGCGCCGCCACCCGGGTGAAGGGCACCCGGCCTGGCCTCCCCGACACCTGGACCTCCGCCGTCCCGGCAGCCCCGCGTGGCGAGGCCCCGGCCGCCCAGACCCCCGGCGCGGGCAGCGCCGCCGGCGCCGGGCAGCCCTCAGCCGGGCCTGCCGGCGGCACGGCCGGCGTCGGCCAGCCCGCCCCGGCCGCCGTTGACGGCACCGCCGAGGGCCAGCAGCCGGACGCCGGCACCGAGCGGGGGCCGGACCCGGCGGTCACCGCCGAGGCGGCCGGGAACGTCCTGGCCATCGGCCAGGCCGCCGGCGAGGCCGGGAAGGCCCTCGCGGCCGGGGACCTGCCTGCCGCGCTGGCCGCCCTGGACGCCGCGCGGGAGCAGGCCGCCCAGGGAAGGCGGGCGATCAAGGCCGCCGTCAGCGGCCGGCGCGCCCCGGTGACCCGGCCCGGCGGGCTCCGCGACCTGGTCGAGGAGCACCTGCGCAAGTTCCCCGGCACGGCCTTCACCCCGCACCAGGTCGGCAAGGTGCTCACCCGGTCGTCCGGGGCGGTCGCCAACGCCCTGGACAAGCTGGTCAGCCTCGGGACCGCTGAGCTGGCCTGCGACAAGCCGCGCAGCTACCGGCTCGCCCCCGCGCCCGCCCCGGACGCCGACAGCGGCCCCGGCCCCAGCGCGGAGGTCACGGTCAGCGCCGCATAGCGCACCGACCCGCGCTAGCGCGCGGCCGGGACGGCGACGCCGCCGCCCCGGCCGCGCGCTTTGTGCTCCCGCAGGCGGCCTAGTGCCGGTCAGCGCGGATGGCCACGCTCATCAGCAGCAGCAGGAGGCGCACGTCGCCGGCGGTTTCCACCGGCATGCGGACCCAGTCACCGCCCGGTTCGGCCCGGACCCGGCCGCCGTCGGCGAGGGCACTGCCGAGCCGCTCGATGGCCGGCCCGGTCAGGAGCAGCCCGGCCGTATCGGGGTGGTGCAGGCGGGCGATGACCGGACCGCCGTGCCGGGCGCGGACGGCGGCCCCGCGCCCGGCCTGGCTGACCTCCAGGGCCGGCCAGGCCCGCAGCAGCTCCAAGGCCACGGCGGTGAACGGCACGGGCCGGGAGCCGGGAAGTGCGCCGGCGTCCCGGGACGCCGGCAGGCGGCGGTAGCCGGGAGCCGGCTGCCTGCTGGACGTCACCGGGCCTCCCGGAGTTCGGGGCGCGTTCACTGCCGAGTCTAAAGACGGCGCCCGGCCGCGTCCAACCGCCGCCGGCGCGCAGCGAAAGAGAGCCGGCGCGTCCGGGGCAGCGGCGATGCGGCCGGCTGGCAGCCCTCGCCGGCACTCCGGGCACGCACGGCGGCAGCAGGCTGGCCGGGCCTGCCGGGGTACGCGGGAGGTCAACGGCGGCGGTTCCGGCTGCGGCGTCTCTGAAGACGCAGGCGCTGCCCGGCGGCCGCAAACTCGTCAGCCTCGGCACCGCGCAAATGTCATCGGCAAGCCCCGCACCTACCAGCTAGCCCTCGCCGCCCCGGACGCGCCCTGGACGCCTCCGCGACCCCGGCACCGGCGCGGAGACTGCGGCCAGCGCCGCGTAACGCGCCCCCGCGCGGACGGCGCGGCCGGGACGGCACAAAGCCTGCCCGGCCGCGCCGTCCGCGCGTGTACCTGCCGTGCACCCGGGATGTTACCCGCGCCCGGCCGAGCTGCGGTGCCGCCGGGCGTGACCCGTCCCGCCGCGCCGTCCGCTCGGTGCTCCCGGCCAGCTATATCAGCGTACTGACCTGCACCGTTCCCCCGCCCGGTACACAGCAGGTACACGCGAGGTACACGAAAGGACCGCAGGAGGTCCACCGGACCTCCTGCAACTGTAGGGATTCAGTGATGATGTCATTTCCGTGCAGCCTTGTTGTCATCTGGAAAGCTCGGGAGATCACGTCGCGGTGCGGGGAAGTTGTCATTTTCCCTATGCATGTCCAGCTGTTGCCGGGCATCGGGGCCTCGGGCAGGCTGGTGTGGTGAACGAGCGGGCGACGGAGCAGTTGCGCGTCATCAAGGCTGTGGTGAACGTGCTGGGGGCAGCCGGCATCTCAGCATGGCTGTTCGGAGGCTGGGGCCTCGATGCGAGGATCGGCCGGGTCACTCGCGAGCACGGCGATGTCGAGTTCTGGGTCGAGCGCCTCGACGCCGGGCGGTCGAAGGCAGTGCTCACGGGGGCTGGCGCTGCGGCCCTCGCGACTCAGCCGCCGGAAGAGGCGTGCGAGTTCACCTGGGACGGAGTTGACTTCAGCACTGCCTATTTCGACCGGCAGCCAGACGGGTCGTTCAGCCAGCCCCTGGGGCGGTGGTCGGACTGGCTGTTCCCGCCGGGTTCCTTCGGCGACGAGCCGGGGATACTCGACGGCGCACTGGTCCTGGTGATGAGCGTCGCGGGCATGCTCGCGATGAAGGAGCAGTACCCGTGCCTGCGCAACGGCGGGCCGTGGCGCCAGAAAGACATCGACGACATCAAGGTACTCCGGAGGCTGGCCGCCGAGGCCGGCGCGTAGCCCTGACGACGTGGCCGCTGGTGACGGCGGGGTGCTCGCCGGGCCGCTGCAGACATGCCTCGGGTGGCGCTCACGGTGTGCCTGATTCTGGCTGGATGCCGAGGTAGTCGCGGGCCTGCTGGCAGAGTTGCCGGCCGAGCGGGGTCAGTATCTCGGTGCCTGCGGGGTGCCTGCGGTTGACGAGTTGCCCGCCGCAGGCGCGTTCGAGCAGGACGACCTGCTGGTAGAGGGCGGAGTGCCAAAGGCCGAGTGCCTGGGCGGCCGAGGGGATGCTGGAGTGGCCGGCGATGACCAGCAGCCGGTCCAGGCGGTCCCGGGCGCGGGTCCCGATGAGGGCGCGGCGGAGCGGGTGGGGCAGGTCGCGCGGGTGGATGCCGGGGGCTGAGGCGGCTGGCATGTAGCTGCTGGTGCCGCGGACGCGGACCGGGATGCCGTGGTCGCGGGCGAACTGGTTCAGGGTCTGGATGGTGCAGCCGACCTGGTCTGCGATGTCGTCCAGGGTGCGGTGCCAGGTGAGGTATTCCCTGCGGAGCCAGGCGGGGTCGAGGTAGGTCACGCCGGGCTGCTGGCCGGGGGGCCGGGCGGTCGGCTCGGGTGCGGGGATGAGGGTGCGGCGGACCGGGCGGCGGGGTCGGGGAAGCGGGTGCCGGCGCAGCACCTGGCGCAGGTGGCCGGGGGAGATGCCGAGGTCCGCCGCGATCTGCGCGGGCGTGGCGTCCTTGTTCAGCAGGGCGTGGTGGATGGGGGCCGGGTCGGTGCGGGCGGGGTCAGGGCCGGGCCAGGCGGTGGCGGTGACCCAGTCGTCGGGCGGCTGCCAGTGCAGGGGCTCGTCGTCGGCTCCCCATCTGTCGAGGAGGCGGCGGGCGTGGCCGTCCAGCGCGGTGGCCAGGCTGGCGGGCATGCCGATGGCGAAGCTGTTGTAACGGGCCAGTGATCCGGCGCTGAGCAGGTAGGGGGGCGGGGCGGTGACCAGGCTGCAGCCGGTGAGCAGTTCGTAGAGGTAGCGGCGGGCGCTGGCGACGGGCGGCAGCCGCATCCCGGCCTGGCGGGTCATCTTGGCCCAGGCGGCATCGCCGATGAGGGTTGCGGCTGCGGCGCGGTCGCGGCGGCGCCGGTAGTCGACGGGGATGCCGTGGTCGTCGATCGCGAAGGCGAGCTCGCTGAGGATGCGCAGGGCTTCGGTGGTGAGCTTGCTCATGTGGTATCCGGTGACGTGCTGGCGGATCTGGCTGCTGACCATGGCGGTGACCTGGTTGAGGGGCATGGCGCTGTGCGGGAGCAGCAGCGCGATCAGCGCGGCGGGCAGGAACTTGTCGTGGCTGGAGGAGGTGCCGTCGCCGGCGAGGCGGACTGCCCACTCCGGCCAGAGCTGGTCGGGCAGCCGGGCGGCGCGGGCGACGGCGAGGTCAGGGGCACCGGGCGGGCGCGGGGCGGGCAGGCGGGGGACGGGCAGCGTGGTCGCGTGCCGGAGCCGGTCAGCCGGGCGCAGCCAGGGGTCGCGGGCGCGGGCGATCCGACTGCCCAGTGCCGGGCTGGCCGCCCGCCATGATGACGGGACGGCCGGGGGAACAGTGTCTGGTGGGATGCCGGTGACCAGGCTGGCCAGCGGGTCGGACAAGCCAGGACCAGGGTCGGCGGTCAGGAGCGCGAAGGCCGCGGTGAGCACGTCGTCGTCCAGCATGCCGGGGGTGAACTCACGTCCGGGTCGGCGTTGCGGGCTGCCGTCGCTGACGAGGTGGTAGGCGGTGAGAGTGATGTCGGTGAGCTGGCCGAGGGCGTGGCGGCGGCTGTCGGCGGTCCCGGCGGGGTCGCGGAGGCCGACGAGGAAGCCGTTGATCGTCTGCTGCGCTTGCCGGGCTGCGGTAGTGCCGTCGTGGAGGGGCGGGCTGGCGGTGCCGAGGGGAGCGCCGCAGCCGTCCGGCCCGCCGCAGCGGCCGGCCTGGGATGGCAGGGGGCGGCTGGCGGGCGGGCGGTCGCAGTGCGGGCAGCGGCTGGCCAGGAGCCGGCCGTGGCGCAGGCAGAAGAACGTCACCGGCAGCGACCAGGCGGCAGGCATCCGGTCAGGGGCTTCGGCCAGGCAGGCGGGGCAGAACCGGGTCGCCGGCTGCGGCGCCCAGGCCAGGATCAGCGGCTTCGGCGGAGACGGCCCGGCGGCGAGCATGGCGGTGACCGTCGGCGGTGCCAGGCCGGTGGCCACGCAGATGGCGTCTGCTTGCGCGGCGGGCGGGCCGGCGGGTGCGGCCTCGTGCTCATGGCAGCCGGGCATGCCGAGGGCTTCGGCGAGGTGACCCGGGCTCAGGGCCAGGCGGGCGGCGTAGGCGTGCAGCCACAGGTCGAACGGCTCGCCGTCCAGCGGGATGAGCGTGAACGGGAGCCGGGTCGTCATGCCGCGCCCTCGCGGCCGGCGAGTGCCCCGGCGGGCGGCTGGCGGCGGGGCGGTCCCGCCTGGAGGGCGGCCTGGACCTGGCTGCGGGCGTCCTCGGCGGCCTGGTCGATGCGCACCTCGTCCAGCAGGCCGGCGGTCAGCGACTCGGCCCCGGTCCGGATTGCCCGGTAGCAGCCGCGGCTGATCAGCGACATCAGCGAGGCGAAGTGGCCGCTGGAGCGGGTGAACAGGTACTCGGCCAGGTCCCGGGCGATCATGCCGCGCCAGGCCCCGGCGAGCACCAGGCCGCGCTCGATGCCCAGCAGCAGCTGCCGCCAGGTCCGCTGCCCGGCCGTGGTGCGGATCTCGAACGGCTCGACCGACAGCACGTTCCAGCGCCGCGCGGTCTGGGAGAACGCCGCGTCGGCGCCGGCCAGGCCCTCGTCGAGCAGCCCGCGGGCGCGGAGCCCGACGCCGACGAACAGGAACGTGACCGGGAAGACGTTGGCCAGCCACTTGAAGTGGTTCGCGACCTCCCGCCCGTCGCGGCGGGATATGTCCAGGAAGTGCACGTCGTCCACGATGACCAGCCGGGTCTTGCAGTTCACCACGCACTCGGCGGCGCGGTGGGCGAGAAGGTCGGCGTTGCCGCGCTCGGGCAGCCCGTAGAACCGGCAGAGCATCGCGTTCAGGCTCCGCATCGTGGTGTGCGAGGTCAGCCCCAGGTAGGCGACCGGGATCCGCTGCCATGTCCCGCCGGGGGCGCTCACCTGGGGGCCGTGCGTCTCGACCTGCTCGCGGTGGAACCAGCGGCCGAACGCCAGCGCGGCGGTGGTCTTGCCCAGGCCGGGCAGCGAGTCGAGCACCGCGGCGGGCCGTACTTTGTCGCCGTCTTGCCGGTTGCTGCCGCAGATCTCCTCCAGCGCCTCGAAGACGGCGCCGACCTGCGGGGTGCGGATCGGCCCGAGGTTGGCGTGCCAGACCGCGCGGGCCTGGTCGTAGCGGCGCCGCTCCGCCGCCGGGAGGGCGGCTATCTCCCCGGCGGCCAGCAGCGGCGGCCGGGCGCGGGGCGGGGCCTCGGCCATCGCGAACCAGCCGGACCTGACCGAGGGGTTCCAGTCGCGTTCCTCGACGGTGAACTGCCGGGCGCTGGTCACGGCAGCACCTCGAGCGCGTCGGCGTAATAGTCGCCGTTGTCCAGCTCATCGGGGCTGTCGTCATCGCCGCCGGCCACCGGGCCGTCCGGGCCTGGTGCCTCCTGCGCCCCGGTCACTGCGGCGACTGACGGCAGGGCCGCGATCTCCGCGGCCGCGTCCTGGCCGCCGGCCAGGCGGGCGGCCCGCTGCTGGGAAGCGCGGACGGCCATCCGCCGCTCGGCCGGGTGGCGGACCAGCCCTGCGTCCCACCGGTCCAGCAGCCCGGCCAGCGCCCGCCGCCCCTCGACGTGGCGGCCCTCGGCCAGCGCCAGGCGGCGCGCGTAGGCCAGGGTGTCGGCCGAGAACGGCACGGCGACCTCCTGCGCGTGCTCCCAGGCCAGCTCGTGCCAGGCGTTATCGGCCGGGTCCTGGAACCAGGCCCGCGAGACGTCGTCGGTGTCGTAGCGGACCGGCCATTTCCCGGCGTGCTCCCCGGTGTAGGGGCTGGTCTTGTTCCGGTAGCGGGTCAGCGCCGGGCCGTTGTAGCGGAGCCCGCCGACCTCCACGCCGTAATGCTGGATGGTGCGCCAGGCGACCGGGAGGAAGTCGAACACCATCCCCGGGTGCGCCGGGATCTTCAGCAGCCCGGCGCGTGCGGTCCCGTGGACGAGCATCTCCGCCGGGGACAGGTCCAGGCCGGGCACGTCCGGGTCGGCCAGCCCGGCGTTTACCCTGCGGTGGTAGATGCCGCTGATCCACTCGCGGACCACCTGCTCCAGCTCATTGGTGAAGAAGTAGGCGCAGCCCTCGGGATCGGCGCCGCGGCTGTAGACGTCCGCGCCCTTGTAGCCGGGCAGCGCCGCCAGCAGCCCTTCGGATAGGGTCCTGAAAAATCTTTCGACCGCGGCCTTGTCGGTTGGGGTGAGCGGCCTGGCCGGCTGGACCGAGATGCCCAGCCGCTGGCAGACGCTCAGCAGATGGTCGGACAGGTAGATCTTCCCGTGGTCCACGACGACGGTTTCAGCGGCGACCCCGGCCAGCCCGGCGGTCCCGTCCCCGGCGACCACCAGGTCCGGCAGGCCCGCGTAGGGCAGCAGGCCGCCGCTGGTGTGCTGCCGTGACCCCGGGCGCAGCGCCTCGAACAGCACCAGCGCCGCGTCGACCGACTTGGTGGACACCGGGGACAGCCGCAGCCCGGTGATCGCCCGCGAGTACAGGTCCATCGCGATCGTCAGCTCGCAGCGCACCCACCGCAGCGTGACGGGCTCCATGGCGAACACGTCCAGCGGCGTGGTGTCCAGCAGCAGGTACTCGCCCGGCCTCGTTGGCCGCAGCCGCCCGTAGACGCCCTGCGGGCGGGCGGCGATCGACCGCTTGCCCTTGGTGCTCCCGGTGAACGCGTTCGTGCCGCGGGTCAGCTCCGCGAGCACCGCGTGAGCGCGGCGCCGCCCCGGCTCGGGCACCGTTCCCGCGCCGTGCCCGGCGGCTAGCCGTGCCGAGACGCGGTGCAGCACCAGCTCCTTCGTGGGCCGGGATGCCCCGGTGTGCTCGGCCAGCACCAGCCGGCACATCTCCAGCCACCGCTCGTCGATCCCGCCCAGCGGGTCTGCGCCCCGCTGGGCGCGGCCGTCGGCGAGCCCGGCCGGGCCGGAGTCCTGCAGCGCTGCCGCCCACCGCTGGACTGTCCGCCTGCTCACGCCCAGCTCGGCGGCCTTCGCCTGGTAGCGGTCCAGCAGCGGCAGCGACGGGTCGTACTCCGGCCGCGGCTCGCCCGGCCCGGCCGCCGCGGGCGTCCCCGACGCGTACCCGGTCAGCGCCTCCCGCAGGTGCCGCACCCGCGCGGCCAGCTCGCCGCGCTCCGCCGCCGGCAGGCTGTCCAGCAGCGGCCCGCACGCGGCCGGCTCACCGCCGCCTCCTGTCCCGGGCAGGCGGGTCGACGGGTCAGCCAGCAATGCCGCCGTGTCCGCCAGCAGCGACCTGCCCCGGGTGCCTGCCAGCAGCAGCCGGCCCGCCTCGATGCCGGAGACGGTCCACGCCTCGCCGTCGTAGGCGATCACGGTCCCGGTCGTGACCGCCGTGACCCCTGGCCGGGCGGTCACGCTGCACGCTCCAGCACCGTGCCGGCCGACAGCGGCACCGACAGGTCCGCGCGGAACACGCCCCGCCAGACCAGGTGCAGCACCGCCGCGCGCACCTCGCCGGCACGGCCGGGCCAGGCACCCTCCAGGTCGCCGATGCCCGCCGTGGCGTCTCCCCGGTCAATGACCGCGGCCACCAGGCCCGCGTCCACCCGGCCGGGATACCGGTACCCGGCCAGGAACCGCACGTTCGCCAGCAGCACCGGGTCAGCCCCCGACCAGACCTCGTGCCGCCACCCGCGGACGGCGAACACCTCCCCGGCCCAGGCCAGCGCGTCCGCGACCTTGGGAACCGCCAGCTGATCGGCGGGCTTGACGTTGACCACGCACACCCCGCCGTCACGATCGGCCAGCAGGAAGTCCGGCACATGCCGCCGCACCCGCTCGCCAGACGGGGCCGTCACCAGGAACGGCTGCGCCGCGATCGCCGTCACCCGCGGGTCGAAGTCCGCCAGCAGCAGCCGCGCCAGCTCCAGGCGGCTCTCATACACCACGTGCCCGCCGGTCGTCGCCGACCAGTACCACCCCGAGTAGTGCGCCTGCCCCTGCCGCCAGCGGAACACCCGCCACGGCCGCCCCGCTGCCAGCTGCTCCGCCCGCACCAGCGCCAGGTCAGCGGTCGACTCCTTCCCGGCGGCATCCCGGAAACTCGCCCGCGCAACAGCCCCCAACTGTGCCGCCCCGCCCGGATCAGCCCAGCTGCCCCCTGTATCGCCGGCGGCAGGATCAAAACCGCCGGCATCCCCCGATGTCACGCACCGCAGTCTGCCAGAAACAGCGAGACAGCGACGTTCAGTTGAGAAAACGATCAATCACGCTATGTCACCGCCACCAAGACGGCCTGCCAAGATCACCGGGACTCGCCAGATCTGCAGGGAGTCGGTGAAGATGTCGGTTCAGGCCGAGCTGCTCGTATCGGGGCTGACATGATCATGCGGCTGGCAACCGGTGTCTTCTGGTGCCTGGCCAGCGTCTGTGGCGTTCATGGGTTCTAGGGTGGCGCAGGTGGACCCTGCCGATGTTGGTGGTCACGTCGAGCCGGACCAGGGGTAGCCCGGGTACCGGCGGTTCCAGCCGAGCGTCGACTCCGCCTCGGTGGCGGATCACCTGTACGTCCACGCCCTGGGGCACGATGATGGTGATGCTGCCGCACCCGGTATAAATGTGCAGGTCGATGACGTGATCGTCGAACTCGGCCCGAGTGAGGTCCAGGCTGATGCTGCCGATGTCCGCGCTGACGTGCGTCTCCCGGGCGAGCTGCCACTTGCCTGCCAGCCGCAGCCGTCCGATGCCGGAGTGGATCTCTAGCGGCCTGGCCAGCTGCCGTTCCTGGCTGGTCAGGGTGACAGGCGCGGGCAACGACCGGATCACCCCGGCCAGCTCGGCCTCGGACCTGGCCGCCAGGACCTCGCCGGCACTGGCATCCAGCCGGTCGGCGTCGATCGCGCCGGCGGCGTACAGCTCCTTGACGAACTCGGTAGCCCGCTGCCGGGCGTCCTCACGCACTGACCGGGGTTCCTTCCTGTCCGGGCGACAGGGCGAGCCCGTCGCCCCGGCGGGCACCGGGGCGGAAGCCCTCGTTGCCGACAATGGCCTGCAGGGCGGAGAGGTGCCCGTCATATGCTGCCCGACCAGCCGGGGTCATGGACATGCTGGTCCGCACCCGCGACGCGCAGGTGGACTTGTGCACGTCGACGTAGCCGGCCTCGTGCAGGACCCGGATGTGCTTGGACAAGACCGAGTCGGCTACTCCCAGGGCCTCCCGCACGATGCCGAAGTCTGCGGAGCTAACGGCGGACAGTATCGCGCAGATCTGCAGCCGGTTCGGCGCGTGCACAATCTCGTCGAATCGGGCTGGAGCACTCACCGCCTCGTCCGCAGGCGCGCCCGGAGCAGCTTGTCGGTCCAGCGCCCGGACACGACTGTGAGGGGCACGGCAAGCGCACCTGCTGCCAGGAACGCGCCGTGTATCCCGCGGTCAAGGCCGGCCCAGCAGGCGACCGCGATCAGCCCGCTCAGGGTCACGACGTGGCCCGCGAAAACGGCTCGCGTGCGGCAGTCGAAGTACTGCATGGTGAGGCCGACACGGCGCTGGTTCCACCAGCTCAGCGCGCAGCAGCCGGCCGTGTAGGCGGCCACCGACCAGCCGAACAGCGCCCAGTTGCGGATCTCCGCCTCGGCGATCGCCCCGCCGGCGAGCAACCCGAACGCCAGGTGGAACCAGCCAGGCGCGATGACCCGGTCAGCCAACCAAGAGCGGCTGGCGCTGACGGCGGACATGGCGCTTGCGGCCTCGCCGGATGCCACCTCGGCGGCCGGGTGGCCGGGACCGTCATGACTTTCCATGATGGAAAGGGTAGTTCTCGCTTTCCACTACGGCAAGTCACACCGAGCCGGCAGTGACAGCAGGGTCGGGAAACGAAAGAACCGAACCGGTCATTCCGGCTGTGGGTCTGCAGTGAGCCTCAGCCCCGGCAGGGCCCCACGTCGATCGGGCGGACGCGCGGCGCAGCGGTCGCCGTCTCGATCGCACCTGCAGTGAGAACGACCGTGACCAGACACCGCAGATGACAAGTAGCTGCACAGATGACATCCGGGATGACAACAAGGCGGCGCAGATGACAGGTTCACCGGATCCCTACAGCAACAACCGCGTTGTCCTGCCCCGCCAGCACCAATTTCCGGGTAGCGAGTCAAAAAAGGCCCTCAAAACCGGATTTATGTAATAGGCGGAAAAAGCGGCGGCACGTGGGGCCAGCCAGACGATGACAGAACTTTCAATCAGCATAACGGCGCTGCCCGCAGGCAGGCGCGCCCGTACCGGGCTGCCCGCCGGTCGCGGGTGCTGGCACGACGGTGGCGCGCACCTTCGCGGTGCGCGCCACCGTGTCCCCTCCGCGGTACCCGCCCGGCGGGCGGCCCTTCCCGCGGGGGCCGGCTTGACGGGGCGGGCCGAGTGGAGGGTGGATGCCTGCGGTCCCGGGCGGCAGGCCAGCGCGCCCCGCCGGCCGGCAGCAGGGCCGGCCGATTCCACCCCCGGCAAGGGCGGGGGCGTGCCGTCGGTCGCCGTCCGGGACCCCGCGCCCGGTCCGGCCGGCCTTCCCCTCCGGCAGGACCGGGCCGCCCGCCCCCGCCGCCGTGCGGACTGCCCGTGCGGTCCTTCTTCTTTCCTCGTTTCCCCGCAGCCCCGCGCCGCCGTCCGCTGCCGGCGGCCCGGCGGGGGCCGGACTTGACGCGGCGGGCGGAGCGGAGCGTCCGTCGACCCGGACCCACGGACGGGCCGCCGCCGGGAACGCCCACCGCTCCCGGCCGGCCCCCCGCCACCCCGGCCGGAGGACCCGGAACCCCGGGCGACCCGCTGCTGATGATCGAGGAGGTGACCGCCGAGCTGCGGGTGTCCCGGGCCGCGTTCTACCGCTGGCGCCGGCAGGGAGCCGGCCCGCCGGCCGTGCGGCTGCCCGGCGACGGCGTGCGGGTCCGGCGCAGCGCGCTGACGGCGTGGCTGCGCCGCCTGGAAGAGGACACGCAAGACGGACAGGAGTAAGAGACAGAATGGACAGTTACGACGTCAGGTTCTGGGACATCAAGAAGCTCGGCAACGGCACCGGAGCACGGCACCGGGTCCGGTGGGCCGTCGACGGGCGCGAGCACTGCAAGTCATTCCAGGCCCGCCCCCTCGCAGACGGGTTCCTCGACGGCCTCAAGGACGCGGTCCGCTACCGGCGGCCCTTCAACCCCCGCACCGGCCTGCCCGAAGCCGGCACGACCGGGGACGAGCTGGTGACCTGGTACACCCACGCCCGCGCCTACGCCGAGGCCAAGTGGCCGAACCTCGCGCCGGTCTCCCGCCGGTCGGTCGCCGAGGCCCTGGTCACCGTCACCATAGCCCTCACCGCCAACGAGCCCGGCGCACCGGACGCGAAGGTACTGCGGCAGGCGCTGTTCGGGTGGGCGTTCAACCCCGCCACCCGCCAGCTCGACCCCCCGCCCGAGACCGCCACCGCCCTCGGCTGGGCGGCTCGCGCCTCGCTGCCCGTCGCGGACCTGGAAGACACCGCGACGGTGCGGCTCGCGCTGGGCGCCTGCGCCAGGAACCTGACGGGGAAGGCGGCGGCCGGGTCGACGCAGCGGCGCAAGCGGTCGGTGTTCTACAACGCGCTCGGCTACGCCGTGGAGCAGGGCCACCTGGCCTCCAACCCGGTCGACCGCATCCAGTGGACCACCCCCGCCGTCGCGGCGAGCGTTGACCGGCGGGTCGTGGTCAGCCCCGCCCAGGCCAGGAGCCTTCTCGCCGACGTCCGGGCACTGAGCGACCGCGGGCAGCACCTGGAAGCCTTCTTCGGCTGCCTGTACTACGCCGCGCTGCGCCCCTCGGAGGCGGTCATGCTCCGCGAGGCCGACCTGCACCTGCCGAAGAAGGGGTGGGGAAGGATCGTCCTGGCCGCCTCGGCGTCCCGGGCGGGCACGGCCTGGACCGATGACGGCACCGCCCGCCAGGAACGCGGCCTGAAGCACCGCGCCGACAACGAGACCCGCACCATCCCGATCCCGCCCGAACTGGTGCAACTGCTGCGCGCCCACATCAAGAAGTACGGCACCACCTCCGACGGGCGGATCTTCCAGACCGCCCGGGGCGGCATCTTGCAGGACTCCGGCTACAACGAGGTCTGGACCGAGGCCAGGCAGAAGGCCCTGACCCCGGCGCAGTACCGGTCGCCGCTCGGCCGCCGCCCATATGACCTGCGGCATTAGGTGGACGGCTGGGTTATGTGCCCTGTCGTGTCGTTCCCGCTGCTGGGGGCGGGGAGCTCGTGCTGCGGTCCGCATAATGTTGCCCTGTCTGCCTGATGCGCAGAGAATCACCCGGTTCGTTCATTCGGCTAGCTGAACGCAGGGGTGGTAATCATGGGAGAGGCAGATGCCGGGGCCGCCGCGGGCCGTGTCCTGGCGGCGCTGCGCGGGGCACGCAGGTCCGAGGACACGATCGGGAAATACCTGGTCGTGCTGGACCGGTTCGCAGGCTTCCTGGCCGGATGCGGCCTGGACAGCGCGAGCGACCAGGTGTGCGTGGATTTCATCGCCAGCCAGACCGGGATCAGGCTGGGGTCACTACACGAGCGGGTCCAGGATAAGCGCGTCCAGGCGGTCCGCCGGGCGGCGGTGCTGATGGCCGGCGCGCTGGCGGGCCGGGAGCTGGTCATCGACCAGTCGGTGATCCCGGCCAGGGACGGCTGTCCTGCCCGGTTCCGCCCGCTGCGAGACGACTACGTCGCCTCGTGCCGCGCGCGCGGCAACGCCGAGGCGACCGTGGCCACTAAGGACAAGGCGGCCAGCCGGTTCCTGGCCTACCTGGACGAGACGGGCGCCGGCCTGGCCGGCCTCGGCGTGCGGGACGTGTCGGGCTTCCTGCTGCGCCAGCGCGGGCTGCGGGGCAAGACCGTCGCGGGCCTGAGGTCGGCCCTGGCGGACTTCCTGGCCTTCCTGGCCGCCGCGGGCCGCGGGCCGCAGGGCCTGGCCGGCCGGCTGCCGCCGGACCGGCACCTGCGCCACGAGTCCGAGCCGCACCTGTGGACCGCTGAGGAGATCCGGCGGCTGCTGGCCGTGATCGACCGCCAGTCCGCTGTCGGCAAGCGCGACTACGCGATGATCCTGCTGACGGCGCGGCTCGGCCTGCGGATCTCCGACCTGCGCCAGCTCGAGCTCGGCGACCTGGACTGGCGGGCGAAGGCACTCACGGTCGTGCAGCGCGAGACGGGCCGGCCGCTGAGCCTGCCGCTGCTGGACGACGTCGGCTGGGCGGTCATCGACTACGTCCGGCACGGCCGCCCCGAGACCGCGTGCGCGAAGGTGTTCGTCAAGCACCGCCACCCCTTCGGCCCGTTCGGCTGCTCCTCGTCGGTCGGCACCCGGCTGTCGCACTACGCGGCCCGGGCGCAGGTCGAGCTCCCGGCGGGCCAGGCCTGCGGGATGCATTCCCTGCGCGGCGCGCTGGCCGTGGCCATGATCGGCAACGGCGCGCCGATGCCGGTGGTATCAGCCGTGCTCGGACACGCCTCGACCGACACGACCCAGGCCTACTACCTGCGCTTTGACACCGGGCGGCTGCGATGCTGCGCGCTGGACGTCGAAGACGTCCTCGGCCAGGCGGGGGCGGGCGAGGGCGGTGCCTGAGGCGACGCTGCAGGGCCTGGCCGACGGGCTGGCCGCCTCGCGCCACGCCGGCGGGTACCGGTTCAAGGTCCCGGAGCGGGTGCTGCGCCAGTTCGCCGGCTACTGCCAGCGGGAGGGCTACCCGGACGGGTCTATCACCAAGGAGGCGGTCGACGGGTTCCTTTACGGCCGCCACCTGCGGGCCTCCACCGTCCGGCGCAACGAGCTGGCGCTGCGCCAGCTGGCCGAGTACGCGCAGGCGGCCGGCTGGCAGGCACACGTCCCGGCCGCGGCAACCCAGGTCCGCGTCCGCCACCAGCCCCCGTACGTGTTCACCGACGAGGAGGTGCGCCGCCTGTTCACCGCGATCGACTCCCAGCCGATGTCCAGCTACACCAACAAGGCGCTCGTCGACCCGGTCCTGTTCCGGGTGCTCTACGGCGCCGGGCTGAGGATCTCCGAAGCGCTTCACCTGACCCTGGCCGACGTGGACGCCCGCAGCGGGGCGCTGCGCATCCGCGACTCCAAGAACGGCGAGAGCCGGACCGTGCCTGTCACCAGCCGGCTCACCGCCACCCTGGAGGGCTACATCGCGGCCGCGCACCCCTGCCCCGAAACCAGCGACCACGTGTTCTACAGCGTCGCGCCCGGCCGTCCGATCAGCCAGCCCACCGCATACCTGCGGTTCCGCGGCTACCTCGCCGACGCCGGCATCCCCCACTTCGCCGGCGGCCCCCACCCGCACTCGCTGCGCCACGGCTTCGCCGTCGCCAACCTGCGCCGCTGGGCCGCGCAAGGCGCGGACCTGGCCGTGACGCTGCCCTACCTGGCGTGCTACATGGGCCACGCCGACCTGCGCGGCACCCAGTACTACCTGCGGCTGACCGCCGACGCCTACCCCGAGGTGATGGCCCAGGCCCAGCTCCGGTTCGGCTACGTCATCCCCCCGCCGCCCGGGGACCAGCAGTGAGCCCGCGGCCCGCGCCGCCCCCGGACCTTGCCGGACGCTGGCTGTCGAAGTTCTTCACCAGCTACCTGGCCGGGGAGCGCGCCGCCTCGCCCAAGACCGTCTCCTCCTACCGGGACGCGATGAAGCTGCTGCTCACCTGGTTCAGGGACGCTGAGAGGATACCGCCGGAAAAGCTGCGCCTGGCCGACATCGACCGGGCCCGCGTCCTGCGGTTCCTGGACTGGCTGGAGGCCGAGCGGGGCTGCTCGGCATCCAGCCGCAACCAGCGACTGGCGGTGATCAAGTCGTTCTGCCGCTACACCGCCGTCGAGCAGCCCGGCCACCTCGACCAGGTCACCCAGGTCCTGGCGATCCGGCAGAAGAACACCCCGGCCCCGCAACTGGACCACCTGACCGGCGACGAGGTCAAGGCCCTGCTCGCCGAGCCCGGCACCGCCAGCCCGCGCGCAGTCCGCGACACCGTCTTGCTCGCCCTGGCCTACGACACCGGCGCCCGCGTCCAGGAGCTGTGCGACCTCGACGTCACCGACATCCGCCGCGGCAGCCCGATGACGGCGGTCATCCACGGGAAGGGCTCCAAGGTCCGGTACGTGCCCGTGATGGGCCCGACCGCCCAGCTCATGGGCGGCTACCTCGACCACCGCGGACGGCATCCCGGCGTCGGCGCCGACGCCGACCCGCTGTTCACCGGGCCGAACCACTCCAGGCTGACCCGCTCCGGGGTGGCCAAGCTGCTCGCCCGCCGCGTCCGGGCCGTCCGGGCGCGCGACCCCGGCTGGGCCCCCGGCCTTTCAGTCACGCCCCACACGCTCCGGCGGACACGGGCCATGCACCTCGTCCAGGCAGGCGTCAACCTGATCTACATCCGCGACCTGCTCGGACACGCCGACGTGTCCACCACCGAGATCTACGCCCGCGCAGACGCAGAGGCCAAGCGCAAGGCGATCGAGAACGCCTACGAGCCGCTCACACCAGACGCATTCCCGGACTGGACCCACGACTCATCCCTGATCACCTGGCTCGACTCGCTCGGGCACTGACGCCAGGCACGTGATTATGCCGACCGCAGCACGAGCTCCCCCGCCCCCAGCAGCGGGAACGACACGACAGGGCACATAACCCAGCCGTCCACCTAATGCCGCTTATGCGGAATTCCGCATAAGCGGCATGCATGCGTCTCCACCTGGCTCAACGGCGGTGTCCCCGCCCGCCCAAGTCGCCGAGTGGGCAGGGCATAGCGCGGCGGCCAGACTAACTACGGCACTCACATGCATCCCGAGGTCCGCTCGTGGCTCGAGAAATCAGAGAACAAGCGGATCGTCCTGGTGCACGCCGCCTCGATGCCCGGCCCGCCGCACCGGGTTGGCATCCCAAGGCCGCAGCCCGGTGCGAGCGTGGCCGGGCGCAGCGGAGCCGCTTGATCTAAGACCGGCTCAATTCGGCAGCGGACAGCTGGCACCCGCTGGCACTCGGCGATGATCAGGCCACCGACCGAGGGACCGCTGGGGAAGGTCGACTGACTTGGGCGCGTATTGGGCGCAACCAGTCGCCGTCAGCCGTGAACAGCCGTAGCCAGCCGGAGAGCAAAGACGATGCCCCACCGCGTTTCCGCAGGTGAGGCACCGTCGTTGCTGCTCGGCCCTGGTGGGCGCAATTGGGTTCGGACCAGTGACCCCTCGCTTGTAAGTCAAGGCCGAACCGTGGGCGGAGCAGGGCGGGCAGGGCCCGGGACCCGCCGTTCTTCGCGTCGTTCGAGGCTGATCCTGACCTGGCGGAGCGGGCGGAGGAGATCCTCAGCGCCGAACTCGGCCGCTGATGCTGCTGTGCAAAACCGGAGTCCCGCTGGCCGCAGGCGATATCAAAGACCAAGCCCATCGGGCTTCCGCATCGCCGAACGAGAGTGCCAAGATATCCGGCGCTGGCCGGGGAGCACCGCGGACGCCCGCCGCTCTCGGACACTCGGGAATAGCGCACGGGCCGCTTGCAGGTTTGATTGACCTGTACGCGTACCTGGACGTCGCTGTACTCCGGCGCCTGTGGGTGCTGCTGTGGCTCCCTGCCCAGCTCTTGAAGTCATGGGAGCAGAAGTTCCCCCGCCCTGGCCGAAATCAGCCATGTCACCGCACCCGCCTGAACGGGCTAGCGGCGGAACCGCGGCACGAGCGGATCGCGAAGATCACCTCGCAGCCGAGGCATGCGACGGGCTGGAACTCACTGGAGGGTATGCCGTCTCCGCTTACGGGATCGGGAACCGGCCGAGCGGCGAAGCTGACCTATTCACCAGCTGGCAGCGGGTTCAGCGTCAGCAAAGCTAGAGACAATATTGGCATCATCTATTCATGCATCGTGCATGAATGCTGGGTAGACTAAGGACATGAGCGAGCCTACGGATGCAGGTATCGTCCAAGTCCGCGACGTCGATCCGGCGACACTTGCGGTCCTGCGCGACCGGGCCAGGTCGCTCGGCCAGTCTCTGTCGGGTTACCTGCGCGACCTGATGGACGCCGATGCCGCTGCGGAGACCAACGCCGAGGTGATCGCCCGGATCGCCCGCGACCGGGAACCGGTTGACCTGACCATGGACGACATTCTCGCGGCGCGCGACGAGGGGCGGCGTTGAGCCTCACCTACGTCGTCGACTGTTCCCTTGTGGTCGACGCGCTGTCCGCGCGGGAGGGGGATGACGTGTTGCGGCAGCGACTATCCGCACCTCGCACGCTGCACGCCCCGCATCATCTCGACGTGGAGGTTGCTTCCACTGTCCGGGGGCTCGCGGCCGGACAGAAGATCACCGATCACCGCGGCGAACAGATGCTGGCCGATTACTCCCGGCTGCGGATCACCCGCCATCCGGTCTGGCCGTATCTTCCCCGGATGTGGGAGCTGCGCCACAACCTGGGAGCGTACGACGCCGCCTACATCGCGCTAGCCGAGGCACTCGGCTGTGAGCTGCTGACCGGCGACGCCAAGCTGAAGAACGCCGCTGGGCACCATGCGGCGGTGATCGTCTCCCGTTAGCACTCCCGGGCGCCTGGACCGTATTCCCCGCTCGCGGACCGCTTCCACGGCGATCTGCGCCAGCCGTTGACGGAGATTTAGGTAGCAATTTGGCTCTCCGAAATCTGATTAGCTTCGCTAACGAAATATTCGGGTTTAGGTGGAGTTCCGCTGAAGTCGACGTAACACAGTCGGGATCGCCCGACAGGCCATGTTCACGCCGACGAGTTCCCGTGGGGAGAGACATGGCCGCCTGATCTGGCGGGGCGAGCGGAAGGAGATTCTCAGTGCCGAAGTCGGCCACTGAAACGCTCTCGGTGCGGTATCAGGCGCACCTGGCGCCGCGGGCAAACTCGAGGGAGCAGGCGTACCTGGTGTGCGAGCCTGCCGCGCCAAGCAGACAGACCGCTGCTGGCGGATCCCGTGCTTGGCGAGATCAGCTGCCTGCTTCGAGCGCGGCGGGACCGCAGGCGGCTGTGATCCCGATTGACCGCCAGCCCGAACAGGTTAAGAATATCCTTAAGACGCACGCGCGCGCCGTCGAGGGAGTCGTGTGGAGTGGGAAGTCCTGCTGACCGCCGAGGTCGAGGCCTTTCTTGACGAACTGTATGAGTCCAACCCGGCGACCCACCAGCTGGTGAATCAAGCCATCCTGATCCTGGAACGTAACGGACCGGCCGAGGGCCGCCCCCTCGTGGACACGATCACCGCCTCGCGGATCGCCAACTTGAAGGAACTGCGGCGCCCTCGGCCGGGCGCAGCGAGATCCGGATCCTGCTGGTCTTCGACCCGTGGCGGTCAGTGGTGCTGCTCGTGGCCGGCGACAAGTCCGGGCAATGGGATAAGTGGTACCGCACCGCGATTCCCCGGGCCGAGAAGCTCTACGACGACTACCTCGCCGAACGAAGAAAGGAGATGGGCCCATGAGCAGCATGTCGCGCTGGCGGGACACCGGCCACCTGGAACGCGCCGTCGAAACCGCCGGCGGCCAGGAGGCCTTCGATGCTGCCGTCACCGCGATGCTCGATGACGCCCGCGGCTGGCGGCTAGCTGAGATGCGCAAGCGGCGCGGTATGACCCAGGAGCAGGTGGCTATCCGGATGGGCCTTTCAGTTGCCCGTATATCCCAGATTGAAAGCGGAGACGTATCCACCCAGGACGTCCTGAACCGCTACGTCTCTGCCCTCGGCGGCACCCTCAAGCTCATCGCAGACTTCGGCGACGAGCAACTCAAGATCGCCTGAACCGGCGATTACGAGCGTCACCTCCGAAATTAACCACTCAACAGACGATATCTCTGGACGGTCTCCCGTAACCTTGCGGGCCGAGCGTTGGTGCGCAGGCGCATCAATCGTCAACCTTCGCGTGGAAGAGCACGCCATCTAGTAGTTGCACGCGATCGGCGACTGATGCAGGCGGCGGTCCGGTGGAGTCACGTCGCCGATGCGGGTGGTTCGGTCAGTGCGGCGATGCAGGCGGTGAGCAGGCGCCGCATCTGATCTTGTTCGCTGGCATCCAGGTTGGCCAGCATGTCTTGCTCGACGCGGCGGACCGCGGCGCTGGCCATCGTGAGCTGGCGGCGCCCGCGGGCGGTCAGCTCGGTCGGCAGGGCCCTGCCGATGGGTGCCTGTGCCGGGCGGATGACGAGTCCCTGGCGTTCGAGGGCCTGCAGGAGCACGTTCATCGACTGCCGGGTGACGAAGGCGCCGCGGGCAAGCTCGGAGTTGGACAGGCCCGGTCGCTGGGCGAGCAGTTCCAGGCAGGCGTAGTGGGTGATCGTCATGCCCAGCGGCCTCAGCACGGCCTCCAGGGCGGAGTGCAGGGTGCTCGCGGCCGCCTTCAGCAGGTACCCCAGCGATGTGTCCAGCTCGATTCCGGGCTCGCCTTGACTCATGTCAGTAGTCTGACATACATTGTGGTGTGTCAGAAGGCTGACATCAAATGAGGAGGCAAGGATCGTGGCCGTCACCGGACCCGACTTCATTTCACTGCAGGTGCGCGACCTGGAGCGTTCCGCCGCTTTCTACCAGCAGTACCTGGGGCTGAAGCGCTCCGGCGCGGGACCGCCGCACGCCGTCGTGTTCGGCACCAAGCCGATCGCGTTCGCCGTCCGCGACGTCGTCGCGGGCGCCGGCCTGGACGCGATCGCGCAGCCGGGCCAGGGAATGGCGCTGTGGCTGCACGCCCCCGACGCGCAGGACATCCACGACGCCCTCGCCGCCGCCGGCACGACGATCATCTCAGCGCCCGCCGACGGGCCGTTCGGCCGCACTTTCACGTTCGCGGACCCCGACGGCTACCAGGTGACCCTCCACGACCGCGGCTGAGCCGGGCCCTGGTCTTCGGCGCGGCAGCGCCCTGAGCGGGCTTCTCACAGCGGCACCCCGGCCGCCCGGGTGCGGCCGGGGCCGCCTCCCGGGCAGCCGCACAGTTGCGTGTTTTTCATCTGACGCGCAGCCGGGCAAGGCTGAGAAAACGAGCGGGAGGGCCCGTCAGTCGTCATGACCGCCTCGGCGACCCGCCGGGCGTGCGCCCAGCCGAGTGAGCTGGTGACCACGGCGGACAGGTCAACGGGGCGGCCCGCGGCGAATGAGGCGGCGATCGTCAGGAACGACGGGAACGACGCCGTCGCGCACGCGGCCGGCGGCAAGCCGTTCACGCTGACCGTGATTCGCCCCTCCTGACCTGCGTTCCGCCACTGGCACATGAGGACCTCAAGCTGGGTGAAGGTGTTCACTGCTTCCTCGCCTGCCAGGTTGATCATGCGGGCGCCGCTGGAGCGTGCTGCTTCGATCTCAGCCCGGCGGTCCTGGATGTGGCGGTCCCGTGTGATGATTAGCCATCCCTGGCGGGCGGTTTCCGGGATCCACACGTCGTCGTCGGTGTCAGGATCGGTGATGATGCAGGTAGGCGGGCGGTGCGGGCTTCCCGGAAGGGAAGGACGCAGGTGGTAATAGTGCCGCGTTCGCCCTGCCGGAAGGCGCGAGCGGTGGCGCTGGTCGCCGGGACTCCTAGCTTCGCTTCAAGGCCCCGCCAGCCGCGGGGCTGGCTGCCTGGGCGGCCGCGGACCGGCGGAGGGTGCTGAGGGCATCGGCCAGATGTGTGAGGTCGGTACCGGGCAGCGGAGCCCGCAGCAGGCGGTCGAGCTCGCGGTCGAAGACGGGGGCGGCGGTGCCCAGGAGTTCGATGCCCTCGGGGGTCAGTTCCACGATCGATGAGCGCCGGTCCGAGGGGTTGGCCCGGCGGGCGCATAGCCCGGCGGATTCGAGGCGGTCGACGGCCTGGCTGGCGCCGCCCACGGTGATCGCGACCGCCCGGGCG
>Ga0302232_10000242_pt1 | contig 44035 bp, 47 predicted proteins | sample II_Palsa_N2_3_FD_193575 | JGI IMG/M metagenome (GOLD analysis project Ga0302232, IMG submission 193575) | Peat permafrost microbial communities from Stordalen Mire near Abisko, Sweden - II_Palsa_N2_3 | ecosystem: Environmental > Terrestrial > Soil > Palsa > Peat permafrost | place: Sweden...
CGGGAGCAAGGCTTTACCATCTGACATCGGAACGGTGGCTCTGGTTTATGTTTGGTCGCACAAACATCTTTACCTGAAGTCACCGTTCTTTTTTATCGGGGCTCCCCGGACTTCCGTGAAGAACCAAAAAAATGGGATCCGCCATGAATGCACACATCGCGCGCGTACACGCGCACGCGAGAAGCCGACTTAGTGGATCAGTGGCGTAACATCGACGCACACCTCATCCAAGGCACGCAGATGGCACCACTGACCGAGATGCACCAGGGCATCGAAATCCGTTACGGATACAGCATCACGGATGATCTTTTCCACGCGCACTTCGACTTACCCGCGGAGAGGGAGGGGCGGCCAGCATTGCAGCGTGCGGTTCTCACGCGCTTGCCAGAAGCACGCCTGAGGCCGGGCAAAGGACACTTCGAAGGCCCGATCGAAGATGAGGTGCTGATTGCGGCACGCTCTGCGATCGATCGATACCTGGGGCCAAGTTGATCACTCTTTCGCAGCGAACAGGAAGCGGGGCGACTTTGGATCCTGCTGCTACCCCGGTGCTACCCCGGGCTTTTCGCCAGACCTGGAAACGAAATGCCCCGCAAGGCTGAAACCTAAGCGGGGCATTCGTTTGTTCATGGTGGCCGGGGACGGAATCGAACCGCCGACACGGGGATTTTCAATCCCCTGCTCTACCAACTGAGCTACCCGGCCAAATCTGGACAACCGCGAGGGTTGCTGGTGTCACGTGGAGCCGCGCATTAGACCTAATACGGGGGTTTTCGTCAAGACTCGGTGTCGGGGGCGACGTAGCCGGCGGGCTTTTCGGCGTCGCCGCCGAACAGGAATTTCTCCATTTCGCCGCTGAGGTACTGGCGGGATTTCGGGTCGAGTGGGTTGAGGCGGTTCTCGTTGATCAGCATGGTCTGGTGGGCCAGCCATTGCTGCCATGCGGGCTTGGAAATTTCGCTGTAGATGCGCTGGCCGAGCGGGCCGGGCCAGGGGGCGAAGTCCAGACCTTCGGCTTCGATGCCGAGTTTGCTGCAATGGATGGTGCGGCTCATATTCGTTCCTTGTCGGCGCTGCCTGGTGGCAGCGGCCTGATGAAGAGGCTGGTTTGCGACGTACGCTCAGTCGCCGGCGCTGACTTGCAGCAGCAGACTGCGCACTGGCGCGGGCAGGCCGAGTGCAGTCAGTTCGCTGGCGCTGCACCAGCGTTGGTGCGGATTATCGGCGATGCCGCGCTGCGCTGTCGCGCCGTCGAACAGCAGCGGTTCGATTTCCAGCCGATAGTGGCTGAATACGTGGGTGAACGGTGTGAGGGCTTGCGCGTCGTCGATCTGCGCGTGCTGCTGCGCGATCCGCCACGCCGTATCGGGGTCAGCCGCTTCGGGCAGGCTCCACAGGCCGGACCACACGCCCTGCGGGCCGCGGCGTTCCAGCAGCACGCGACCCTGGGCATCGCGCAGGATCAGCATCACGGTGGCGCGGGTGGGGATGCGCTTGCTTGGTTTGCGGCTGGGCAATTGCGTGGTGAGCTCGTCGCGATGGGCGATGCAGTCGCTGACCAGCGGGCAGACCTCGCAGCGCGGACGTGAGCGCACGCAGACGGTGGCGCCCAGATCCATGATCGCCTGGGTGTAATCGGCGACTCGGGTCTTTGGCGTGTGGGCTTCGGCGTGCTGCCACAGCTGCTTTTCCACGGCACTTTGGCCGGGGTGGCCGTGGATGCCGTGGTAGCGCGTGAGCACGCGCTTGACGTTGCCGTCGAGAATCGCAAAACGCAGGCCATGCGCCTGCGCCAGGATCGCGCCGGCGGTGGAGCGGCCGATGCCGGGCAAAGCGCTAAGCGCGTCATAGTCGCGCGGCAGTCCGCCGCCGTGCTGTGCCACGCAGAGTTGTGCGGCACGATGCAGGAAGCGGGCGCGGCGGTAGTAGCCGAGCCCGGACCACAGCGCCAGCACCGTGTCTTCATCGGCGGCGGCGAGATCGCGCAGCGTGGGCAGCGCGCCGACGAAGCGCTCGAAGTAACCGACGACGGTGGCAACCTGGGTCTGCTGCAGCATCACTTCGGACAGCCACACGCGGTAGGCGTCGCGCTCGCCTTGTTCAGTGGCGCGCTGCCATGGAAGATCCTTGCGGCCGTGCTGGTCGAACCAGCGCAGCAGGCGCGTAGCAAAGGTTGCTGTCATGGGTTTTTGCTGGCCGCGGGTTTAGTGGTTGGCGCGGCGGCGGCGCTGGTGGCAGCGGGCACGTTGTCGCCGGCCTGCAGCGTGAATCCTTCGATGCTGATGTCGCCGGTCTCGATCTTCTCTGCTTGCAGATGGCCGCTGCCTGGCGGCAGAGTGAGTTGCGAACCCTGCCCATTGCCGAGCTGGCTCCACCAATGCACCAGCTCCAGCGGTGGCAGGTGCAGGTCGGCGTGGTTGTTCGGGCCGTCCAGCTTCAGCGCGAGCAGCAGCGGGTTGTTTTGATCGGCTGGCGTCAATGCCAGCGAGACGCTGTAGAGACCAGCCTTGGCCTGGTTGAGCGTGCCGCTGAGCTTGGCCGCCGCGTCTGCCTGGACATGCCAGTGCGCATTGCCGCTCAATTGAAGTTCCAGCGAGCTGCCTTGCGACAGGTGCAGCGCGATGTTGTCCAGTTGCAAGGCATTGCCCTGGATGCGCGGGGTGCCTGATAGCACCAACAGCAGCGGCATACCGGTGGCGGTGGTAGCGGACATGCGCAGTGGAAACGTCTGGCCCGAAACCAGGCTTCCGGTTTCGAGTGCGACGTTGTCCAGCAGCAACTGATTGCCACGCACCACGCTGCCGCGCTCGATGCTGACGCCGGTGTCGATGCGCGGAATGTTTGGCGGAGCGCCTTCCGGCAGCGCGGGCAGGGCGGTCAGCCAGGCCTCCAGTGCGTCCAGGTCGACCCTGGGCGCATCGATCTGCAATTGCGTAATCGCGGTGGGGCCACCGAACAGCGTGCGCCATGGCAACGCCAGCCGGCCGCGCGCAGCGAGCAGGATCGGCATGTTCGCGTCCTGTGCGCTGAGCGTGATGCCGTACAGATCCAGTGCCGGCCGCGGAAACAGGGTCGGGGTGGCTGGGCTGGCCAGATTCAGTTCAAGCCCGGCGGCCCGCGCCTGGGCTTGCAGCATCGCCGTGAAACGATCCGGCTGCAGCAACACGTCGAGCGCAATCACGATGACAAACACCGCCGTCAGCACGAGGCCGCTCAGCACCAGCAGGATCAGTCGCAGCCGACGCGGCATCGCTTAGCCTCGCAGTGGCCGGGTTTCAATCATGGCTGGGCTCGTCGCGGCTGAGGCTGGCCGGCAGCAGGCCATCGACAAACGCCTCGGCTTCGAACACGCGCAGATCGGTGGCGGTTTCGCCCAGGCCCACATAGCGGATCGGCAAACCGAATTCGCGTGCCAGCGCAAACACCACGCCACCCTTGGCAGTGCCATCGAGCTTGGTGACGACCAGTCCGGTGACGCCGACGATCTGGCGGAACTGGCGTACCTGGCTCACCGCGTTCTGGCCGGTGGTGCCGTCGATCACCATCAGCACCTCGTGCGGCGCATCGGCGTCGAGTTTCTTCAGCACGCGGGCAATCTTGCCCAGCTCGTCCATCAGGCCGCCCTGGGTGTGCAGGCGACCGGCAGTGTCGGCGATCAGCACGTCGATGTTGCGCGAGCGCGCCGCTTGCAGCGCATCGAAGATGACGCTGGCCGAATCGGCGTCCTGGCCTTGCGAGATCACCGGCACCTGGTTGCGATCGCCCCAGGTCTTCAGCTGTTCCACCGCGGCAGCACGGAACGTGTCGCCAGCAGCCAGCATCACCGCGTGACGCTCGTCGCGCCACCGACGGGCCAGTTTGCCGATGGTGGTGGTCTTGCCGGCGCCATTGATGCCGACGGTGAGCACCACGAACGGGTGGTGGCCGCGGATATCCAGCGGCTTCTCGACCGGCTTGAGCAGCGCGATCAGCGACTGGCGCAGTGCGGCCAGCAAGGCAGGGGCGTCGGCGAATTCGCGCTTGTGCATGCGCTTGCGCAGGTCTTCGACCAGTTCGGTACTGGCTTCGATGCCGACGTCGGCAGTGATCAGGGTGGTTTCCAGCTCGTCGAGCAGGTCGTCGTCGAGCTTGGGGTGACGCACGAACAGCGTGGCCAGGCCGCGCGCAAACGCATTGCCGGACAGCCGCTCGCGCCAGCTGCGCTTGGCCGGTGCGGGGGCTTCCGATGTCGTCGTGGCCTCGGTGGTCGGCGCTTCGACGTGGAGCGTGGCGGCCAACGGCTTGCTGTCGGCTGATGCATCCAGGGGCGAGGGCAGCGCCTCGCTCGATACCGGGGGGGCACTGTCCGTCATTGCAGCGTCGACGGGCGCCTTGACGGTGGCGGGTTGCTCCGAAGTCGTTTCGGTGGGCTTCTTCTTCCAGAACTTGAGCATTGCGGCAGCGATTCAAAGACAATGGGCGGCATGCTAACACTCCAACCTGTACCGACCCGTGAGGGCCGGGCGCCCTGGCGGTGCTCATGAACGGCGGGCGCGCCGCGGCACCCGGGCGCATCCGCATCATTGGCGGCAGCTTGCGCAACTCGCGGCTCGATGTTCCGGATCTGCCGGGTCTGCGACCCACTGGCGAACGGATACGCGAGACGCTGTTCAACTGGCTGGCGCCGACCATCACCGGTGCCCGCTGCCTGGATCTGTGCGCCGGCACCGGTGCGCTGGGCATCGAGGCATTGTCGCGCGGCGCTGCCAGCGTGCAGTTCGTCGAGCGCGATGCGCGCGCGGTGCAGGCGTTGCGCGCCAATCTGGAGCGGCTCAAGGCGACGGCTGGCCGGGTTGCGGTGGCCGATGCGGGGATGTTTCTGCAAGGCACGCCGCAGCCGCAGGATCTGGTGTTTCTCGATCCGCCGTTTGCACTGGAGCTGTGGACTACGCTGGCGCAACAGCTGGAACAGGCCGGCTGGTTGGCCGCGCAGGCTTGGATTTATGTGGAGTCGCCGCGTGCCAATGCGCCGGCGCTGCCACTGAACTGGCGACTGCACCGCGAGGGGCATGCCGGCGAGGTGCGTTTTGCGCTGTATCAGCGCTAGTGCGATGAGTCATTCGTGCTGTTTCTGCGTGCCGGGAATGGCCCACCGCGGCTGAGCTTCCGTTAAGCTAGGCCTACTTTTCACTGCCGTTTCGTACCGTGAGCAAACCTTTGGGCAATCCACGTCTGGCTGTCTATCCAGGAACCTTTGACCCGATCACCAATGGTCATGCGGATCTGGTGGCTCGCGCTGCGCCGCTGTTTGACCGGGTGGTGGTGGCGGTGGCCGATAGCTCCAGCAAGGCGCCGGGCTTCAGCATCACCGAGCGGATCACCCTGGCGAGGATGGCGCTGGCCGATCTGCCGAATGTGGAAGTGCGCGGTTTCGACTCCCTGCTGGCCACCTTCGTCGAAGAAATCGGCGCCGGGGTGATCATCCGCGGTTTGCGCGCGGTGTCCGATTTCGAATACGAATTCCAGCTGGCGAGCATGAATCGCCATCTGATTCCGCAGGCGGAGACGCTGTTTCTCACGCCGGCTGAGCAATACAGTTTCATTTCCTCGTCGCTGGTGCGCGAGATCGGCCGCCTCGGCGGTGATATCTCTGGTTTCGTGCATCCGGCGGTACAACAGGCCATGCGGCAGCGCTGGCAGAAGAGCCGGATCGGCTCCAACAAGCAACCCGAAATAGAAGGTGATCACTATGCGTAAGTCCGCTCTCATTGCTGCCGTCGCGCTGACCGCTGCCTTGACCCTCAGCGCCTGCGGTAAGCAGGGGGATGATCAGCAGGCCGCCCCACAGGTGCAGCAAGTGACCAAGCCGACCAGCCCCACTGACAGCAAGGGCTGGAACGCTTACCTCGGACAGCTCGTGCAGAACAACATGCAGGGCATGACCGCCAGCCAGCCATACGCCTACATGGTGACGGCCGGTGTCACTGACGACGACAAGGCGCAGAACGACCGGCAGCTGCAGAGCGTGCAGGACACCGTCGCCCGCGGCGTGTTGCCCGGCAACCTGCTGGCTTTCGCCGGCCCGGATTCGGGCAAGACCGGCGACCTGCTGATTGCCGCATTCAAGGATGCCAAGCCGGGTTCGTTCAAGGACGTGATCGTGGTGTTCATCGGCGACAAGGCTGACGAGCAGCGCGTCACCGACGCTTTGAAGCCGACGGGTGCGACCTTCCGCTTCGTCACCATGTGATGACATCGGTCGCGCCGGTCATGCCGACGCGACTGATACGGGCCGCGGTTGCCTCACTAGTGAGCTAACCGCGGTCCCGGGGTCCTTCGCTGCGCGCCAATAGCGATCTGGTGAGCTATCCCCAGGCTCCTCAACCCCAGCATGTACTATCGACTGCCATGTCCCTGAAAATCCTCGACACCTGCGTCAATTGCGACGTCTGCGAACCGGCTTGCCCGAACAAGGCGATCTCGTTGGGCGAGGAGTATTACGTGATCGATCCGGCGTTGTGCACCGAGTGCGTCGGTCACTATGACGAACCGCAGTGCGTGGTGGTGTGTCCGGTCGAGTGCATCATCACCGACCCCGGGCATATCGAGTCGACCGAGCAGCTCACCCTCAAGTACCAGTCACTGATGGCCAAGGAATCCGCTGAATGAGTTTTCTCCTGCATTGGCGCCTGCCGTCATCGAGCCTGCGATCCCTGAGTCTGTTGTCACTGAGCCTGCTGCTGGTCGGCGGCGTGGCACTGGCTGCCGACAATCCTCCCAAGGCCGCTCCAGCCGCCGCAGCGCGCACCGCGCAGCTGCAGCAAGGTCCTGGCCGCGCGGGAATCGCCAGCGCCAATTTCCTCGCCACCAATGCCGGTCTCGAAGTATTGGCCAAGGGCGGCAATGCGTTTGATGCAGCGATCGCGGTGGCCTCCACACTGTCGGTGGTGGAGCCGGAGAGTTCCGGTATCGGTGGCGGCTTCATGGCGGTGCTGCACGAGGCGAAGGGTGACCACGATGTGTTCATCGACGCCCGCGAAGTAGCTGCCGCCTCGGTTAATCCGAAGGATTATCTCAACGCCGACGGCAGCCCCAATCGCGATGCCGCGCTGAAGGGCCCGCTTTCCGCTGGCATTCCGGGCGAACCGGCTGGACTGGTGCTGATCGCCAAACGCTATGGCAGGCTGCCTTTGAAGCAGTCGCTGGCGCCAGCGATCCGCATCGCCAGCGAAGGCTTTCAGCCGGACCCGCGCTTGCGCGGCGCCATTGGTGCCGAACAAAAAGACCTGCAACGCTGGCCGGCCTCGGCGGCGAAATATCTGCCTAACGGCACAGCGCCGACCGAGGGCGCGGTGTGGCGCGATCCGGATCAGGCGCACACGCTGGAGCTGCTTGCCGCGCAGGGCAACGATGGTTTTTATCGCGGCGAGACCGCCAGCAGGCTGATCGCTGCGGTAAACGCAGCGGGCGGCAACTGGACGCAGGCTGACCTGGCCAACTACCAGGCGAAAGAGCGCACGCCGATTATCGTGAACTATCGCGGCTACCGCATCGTCACCGCGCCGCCGGCGTCTTCGGGCGGCGTGGCGATTGCTGAGATCCTCAACATCCTGTCCGGCTTCGAGCTGGACAAGCTCGATCAGGCGCATCGCGTGCACCTGATCGTCGAGGCGATGCGTCGTGCGTTCCGTGACCACAACGATTATCTGGGCGATCCGGACTTCGTGAAGATGCCGCTGGATATGCTGCTGTCGCCGTACTACGCCGATGGCTTGCGCCAGAGCATTCTGCCGGATCGGGCAACGCCGTCCTCGATGTTGCCGCCGGCCGAAGCCAGTGAGCCGGGCATGCACACCACCCATTTCTCGATCATCGATGCCGACGGCAACATGGCCGCGGTCACCGCGACGGTGAACTACACCATGGGCTCGACGTTCGTCGCGGCCGGCACCGGCGTGTTGTTGAACGACGAGATGGATGACTTTGCCCTGGTGCCGAACCAGCCGAACGTTTATGGCCTGCTCGGCAGCGTGGCGAACGCGCCGGCACCCGGCAAGCGCATGCTGTCGTCGATGTCGCCGAGCATCGTGATCGGCGCCGACCGCACCGCGGTAATCGGTTCGCCCGGCGGCTCGACCATCATCACCCAGGTGCTGGAAGGCATCCTGCATTTCATCGACGGCGAAAGCGCGCAGCAGATCGTCGCGCACAAACGCTTCCACCATCAGTACATGCCTGACGTGGTCGATGTGGAAACCGGTACGTTCGATCCTGCCACCACCGACGAACTGACGAAGATGGGCTACACCTTCAAGCAGCGCGAGTCCTGGGGCTTCATGAACGTGGTCACCTGGGATCGCAAGACCAACAAGCTCGATGCGGCGAGCGATCCACGTCACCCTTCGGGCCTGGGCAAAGTGCAGTAGGCGGCGCGATGGAACTGTTCTCGATCATCGGCAACTCACAGCAGCTCGATGGTGGTGCGATGTTCGGCAATGCGCCGAAAGCATTGTGGTCGCGCTGGATCGCGCCGGACGAACAGAACCGCATTCCGCTGGCCTGTCGTTGCCTGCTGGCGAAGGGTCTGCCAGTGAATGGGACGGCCCTCAACGTATTGTTCGAGGCCGGTATCGGCGCGTTTTTCGAGCCGACGCTGCGCGAGCGCTATGGTGTGGTCGAGTCACAACATGTACTGCTCGATTCGTTGGCTGCCGTCGGCTTGAAGCATGAAGACATCGATGTAGTAGTGCTGTCGCACCTGCATTTCGATCATGCCGGCGGCTTGCTGGCGGCATGGGAAGAGGGGCAGCCAGCGCGCCTGTTGTTTCCGAACGCGCGCTTTGTGGTGGGCGCCGAACATTGGCGCCGCGCACTCGAACCGCATCCGCGTGACCGCGCCTCGTTCATCCCCGAATTGCAGTTGCTGCTCGAGGCCAGCGGTCGGCTGGAATTGGTTGAGGGCGAGTATTCGCAGACGCTCGGGCAGGCGGCGCGGTTCAGTTTTTCGGACGGCCATACGCCAGGTCTGATGCTCGCCGAGGTAGGCGGCGTGGTGTTCTGCGCGGACCTGATCCCCGGTCGCTTCTGGGTGCATCTGCCAATTACGATGGGTTACGACCGCTGGCCGGAGAAGCTCATTGACGAAAAGCGCGCCTTCCTGGAAGACAAACTGGCACGCGGCGTGCGACTGTTCTTCACCCATGACCATGATTGCGCGGTGGCACAGGTGACGCACGATGAGCGCGGTCGCTTCGGCACAACGAATGAACAACGCGAGCTATGCGGCGCGGTGTTGCAACCTCTGGCTGGAGCGGCTTGATGGATCTTGGACGATGGTCGCCCCCGCGCGGCCTGGCACGCAATTGCGTCGGTGCATTGCTGATGCTGGCGGGTGTCGGGTTGATGGCGATGACGGCTCGCGGTGTACTCAACTACCGCGCCGCTGCCAGTCGACATGGCGGTGAGGTGGTCGACCTTGATGCCGATGCGGGCCTGCAGGCGGGTCAGCGCGGCTTCATGGCGCGAGTCGTCGGAACGCCGGTCGTGGTCGAGCCGCCAAACGATCCCGACTTCAATCTGCGGGTGAATACCCCGGTGCTGGTACGCAACGTGGAAATGTTCCAGTGGCGCGAAGTGCGCATTGGCGACGAAGTGCATTACGAGCAGGATTGGGTTGGTCGACCGATCGATGCCAGCCATTTCGAACACCCGGCCGGGCACACCAATCCGAGCACGTTCCCCCTTAGCAGCAAACAGTTCGACGCCGGGCTGGTGCGGGTTGGCGGATTCGACCTGTCGCCGCAGGTGCTGCATGCACTGCCCAGTTCCACCCAGGCGACACCCGACCTGAAAACGCTGCCGGCAAATCTCGCGGCCAGCTTCAGCGAATATCAGAATTACCTGGTGACCAGCGCGAGCCCGGGCAACCCTCGGGTTGGCGACGTACGGGTGAGCTGGGATGAAGTGCCGTTGCAGCAGGTGACCATCATCGCGCGTATCGATGGCGACCGGCTGGTGGCGGCCACGGATACCGCCGACGGCAAGGGGCTGGACGTGGAAGTCGGCAACGCGCCGCTGCTCGACATCTTCCCGGATATCCCCGTGTCACCGGGCTTCGTACTGAGCAAGCAGATCCTGGCCGTGTTGCTGGCCGCGCTGGGCGCGCTACTGCTGCTTCCCACGTACGGCGTCCGCCGCGACATCCCGCTGGCGGTTGCGGTGGGCGCGTTGACCGTGGGTATCGTGGCCAGCGCGTTGTGGCTGGGCAATGATGCGCAAGCGATGGGTTGCTGGCTAGCCGTCACCGCGCTCGGCGTAGCCGTGGCGTTCTGGCGCTGGAAGCGCCTTCAGCAACAAGCCGGCAACGACTGACTCGTGGGCAGATACGCGCGGCTGACAATCCGCCGCGTTTTGCCCCCTCTCCCTTTGGGAGAGGGCTGGGGTGAGGGTCCGGGGGTGCTCGCGCCACCCATTTCCCGCCGCCTCTACTAGGGACAGCACCCTGCGGGGGGTCGCCGCGGCAATGGATCGCGTAGGTTGGGGTGAGCAAAGCGATGCCCAACGTTTTTGCGGGACGCTTGACGCACCTGTTGGGCTTCGCTGCGCTCACCCCAACCTACATTGCTGACGATCCGCCGTGCTTTGCCCCCTCTCCCCTCGGGAGAGGGCTGGGGTGAGGGTTCGGGTGCTCGCGGGACCGCCCATTTCTCGTCGCCCCATCGAAGGCGGGAACCCAGTTCCCTGCGCGGGAGAGGCCCTGGCCGGGCACTTGGTTTGGGTGGCAAAGCGAACCCAACACGTACGTCGAATGTCCCGCAGGGCTGTTGGGCATCGCTTCGCTCACCCCAACCTACATGAGGATTCGCGAATCCATCGCATCATCGAATAGCCGTTCAGACGTCCATCGATGTCGGTTATCGAAGGTTCGCGTGTTCGATGAACCACAGTCCTGCGAACAGTTTCGGATCGATCGAATAACCTTCTGCAGCGCGCGCGAACAGCCAGGCTCCAGCCTCGCGGCGCGGCACTTCGTGCACCACGATGTTCTCCGTTTCATCGCCGCCGCCCGGGCCGACCTTTTCCAGGTCCCACGCGCGGACAAACGTGATCATCTCGGTGCTCATGCCTGATGACGATGGACCGCAATGGATGAAATCCACGCGCTCGCAGCGGTAACCGGTTTCCTCTTCCAGTTCCCGCTGCGCGGCCAGCAGTGCGCTCTCATCGGCTTGATCAGCCGCGTCGCCGACCAACCCTGCCGGCATCTCGATGGTTTTCTGCCGGATCGATACGCGGTACTGCTCGACGAACAGCACTTTGTCCTCGGGTGTCACCGCCAGGATGATCACCGCACCACCGGGATTGTTGCGTTCGGCGTATTCCCAGCGGCCGCGCTTGCGCAGACTCAGCCAGCGGCCTTCGTACAAGGTTTCTACGGGCGCGTCGGCGTCGGCGGGAATGTGGTTTGCGCGGTCGTTCATGAGTGGCCACGGATCAGGATGCAGCACACATGTTGACTTGCCCGGCCGGCAGCCACAACAGCCCCTTACCGCAGCAACGCGCGCAACCGGCTGCGGGTGAATGCGCCGAAGCGCAGCTGTTCGCACAGGTTGCCGAGCTGATCGGGTTCGCGGTGCTGGCGCAGCAGGGCCTCGACCGTGATGGCGCCCGGTGCGTCCAGCGCGATGCGGGTGAGTCGGCGATAAAGCCGCGCTTGTTCGGCGTGTTCGCGCAATTTTCCGGCGCAGCTGGCGGCACCACGTAGACGCAGGAAGGCGACTTCATCGATGCGGTCGAGCAGGATGTCCAGACTGCCGAAATGGGTAAGCAGCGCGGCCGCGGTTTTTGCGCCGACGCCGGGCACGCCGGGGATGTTGTCCACTGCATCGCCGCATAGCGCGAGGTAGTCAGCGACCTGGTGCGGGTGCACACCGAGCTTTTCGTGCACGCCCGATGGTCCCCAGCGCACGCTGCGGGCGTAGTCCCATTGCTCGTCGTGCTCACCCAGCAGCTGGCCGAAGTCCTTGTCGGCGGACACAATCACGCTGCGCCAGCCCAGCGCGCGCAGGTTCCACACCGTGCTGCCGATCAGATCGTCGGCCTCGAAGTTGTGGTCGATCATCACCGGGATGCCGAGCGCCTCGGTGATCGCGCGGCATTGCACGAACTGTCGTTCCAGATCAGGCGGCGGCAGCTCGCGGTTGGCCTTGTAGGCCGGATAGATCGCGTTGCGGAACGAGGTGGTCAGCGAGGCATCGAAGGCGACCGCGATGTGTTCCGGTTGGGCGCGCTCCAACAGCTCGCACAGGAAACGCGTATAGCCGTGCACCGCGTTGACTGGATGGCCATCAGCATCGAAAAACTCGTTTGGCATCGAATGCCAGGCGCGAAACACATACAGGCTGCCATCAACCAGATGCACGGCCGGCACGAGGGCAGCCGACGGCTCGCTCGGTGGCGTGTTCACGACGTCCATGTGCTGAACAGGTCGGCCAGGGCCGGACGATCGCGATCGGGCACCTCAATTTGTGGGGTGCCCAGGTGGACGAAACCGATCACATGTTCATCCTCGCCCAAGCCGAGGATCGCCGCGACCTCGCGGTCGTAAGCGGCCCAGCCGGTCAGCCATTGCGCGCCATAGCCCAGCGCGTAGGCGCCCAACAAAATATTGTAGGCGACGTTGCCGGCGCAGAGCTTCTGCTCGATCTCGGGAACGTTGCTGTCGGGGTGCAGGCTGACCACCACCACGATGACCAGCGGAGCAAAGGTGTAGCGCAGACGTTCCTTCTCGTACTTCGCTTCGGACAGGTCGGGACGGTCGCGGGCGGTGATGGCGGTCAGCTGCTCGCCAAAGCGCAATTTTGCGTCGCCGTGCAGACGGATCAATCGGAATGGCACCAGCTTGCCGTGGTCGGGTACACGGATCGCCGCTTCGAGCAGCGCCTGCAGCGTCGCCTCATCCGGCGCCGGCTCGCCGAGCTGGCGCGAAGGAGCGGAATGGCGTTGCTGAAGCAGGGACAGGGCGGCGGACATGGACGAACTCGGCGATGCAGGGATCCCCATGCTAACCGGCAGCCCGCGAACGCTCCACTATTGATGCGGCCCACAAATACCACGTACAGGCCGTTCGCCCTGAGCGTAGCGCAGCGAAGTCGAAGGGCATCCGGAAACTATATGCGGGCCAGATCAGTCGGGCCGGACCAATAATGCGCGAATGCTCAAGTCACCAGCAGCGGCAGTTTGAACGAGCCTGGCAGCAGCGCCGCCACGGTCGTCTGCTGCAGTTCGCCATGCAGATTGCCCATCAGCACCGGCATCGCGTCGTCGCACAGTTCAGACATCACCTGGCGGCAGGCGCCGCAGGGGCTGATCGGGCCAGGGGTGTCGCCGACCACCGCCATGGCCACGAAATCGCCGGGCTGGCAGCCAGCAGCTATCGCGCTGAACAGGGCAGTGCGCTCGGCGCAGTTGCACAGGCCGTACGACGCGTTTTCCACATTGCAGCCGCTGAATTGTCGGCCGTCGCGGGTCAGCAGTGCGGCCCCGACAAGAAATCGCGAATACGGTGCATAGGCCCGCTGGCGCGCACTACGTGCCAATGCCAGCAAATCATCCAAAGCGTTGGGGGATACAGACATCCGGATCTCCTGGGGGAGATGCCTCACCATGGCGGCATCTGCGGCGATGACCCCGTGCAGCGCGAGCCACATGTGCCGGCGGGCCAGCTTACTCTCTCGATCCGGGCTGAATCAAAACCCGTCAACTCCAAGCTCCGCTAAGATGCCTAAACCATTGAGAGGGATTGCGCCATGCCGATCACCGTAGCCGCCTTGCGTGAAACCGCTGCCGGGGAGCGGCGCGTGGCGATCACGCCAGAAATGGCCAAGAAGTATCACGGCAAGGGTTTGCGGGTGCTGCTTGAGCATGATGCGGGTCGCAGCGCGGGCTTCCCTGATAGTGCCTATGCGGAGGCCGAGTTTGCCGATGCTGCTGGCGTGCTGGCGCAGGCCGACTTGCTGGCTTGCGTGTTGCCGCCTGACGATGCGGTGTTCTCGAAGTTGCGCGAAGGCAGCGTGGTAGTCGGCCAATTGCGCCCGTATGGGGCAGCCGAGCGCATCGCGGCGCTCACCGCACGCAAACTGACCGCGTTTTCGCTGGAGCTGCTGCCGCGCACCACCCGTGCGCAGGCGATGGATGTGCTGAGTTCGCAGGCGGCGGTGGCTGGCTACCGCGCCATGCTGATTGCCGCCGAGGCGGCGCCGAAGTTTTTCCCGATGTTGACCACCGCTGCCGGCACCATCCGGCCATCCAAAGTGCTGGTGATCGGCGCCGGTGTGGCTGGCCTGCAGGCGATCGCCACCGCGCGTCGGCTGGGCGCGCAGATCGAAGGTTACGACGTGCGCCCGGAAACCCGCGAACAGGTGGAATCGCTGGGCGCGAAGTTTCTGGAACTGGGCGTCAGCGCGGCCGGTACCGGCGGTTATGCGCGTGAGCTTTCCGCCGAAGAGCGCGCCTCTCAGCAGCAGGCGCTGGCCGAGCATCTGAAATCGATCGACGTCATTGTCACCACCGCGGCGGTGCCAGGCCGGCCGGCGCCGAAGATTCTCACCGCGGCGATGGTCGAAGGCATGAAGCCTAGTGCGCTGATCGTCGACCTGGCTGCCGAAAGTGGTGGCAACTGCGAACTGACCCGGCCGGGTGAGCGGGTTGAGCATGGTGGGGTGACGATCCTCGGTCCGCTGAATCTGGCGGCCGGCGCGCCGCTGCATGCGTCGGAGATGTATGCGCGCAATGTCTACAATTTTTGCGAACTGCTGATCCGCGACGGCGCGTTGCGGCCGGACTTCGATGATGAGCTGGTCGCCAAGAGTTGCGTGAGTCACGCACGCGAGACGCGCTTGTAGGTAGGTTGGGGTGAGCGCAGCGAAGCCCAACGGTACTTCGGGTATCCCGCTGAGATGTTGGGCTTCGCTGTGCTCACCCCAACCTACGCATTACGCTCACCCCAACCTACTCAGGGGGCGCTACTGCAACGGGTCGCGCTCTGTGCCCGGGGGCGATCGTTACCGTGGTCCGTTGCGGTCGGGGGGCGGTATCGTGGGGCCTTCGGGGCCGGAATGTTTGAGCCATTGCAGGCGTTGCTTGGGTGGCAGTGACTGCCATTCGCGAATCAGTTGCTCGCGCTGCTGCGGTGGCAGCTGCTGAAAACGCTCGAACGCGGCGTGCAGCTTTTCGCGCTGCTGCGGTGGCAACTGGCGAAACTTGTCCTGGTTCTCACGGGCTTGCTGGCGTTGCTCTGGTGTCATCTGCTGCCAGCGGGCGATGTGCTCGCGGACCTCTTCGCGTTTTTCCGGCGGCAGGGTGGTCCAGACTTCGGCGCGCTTCAGCATCTGTGCCTGTTTGCGCGGTGGCAGGGTGTCCCATTTTTCCCGCAGCGGTGCCAATACGTCGCGTTGAGCCGGGTCGAGGCTGTTCCACGGGCGTGGCGCCGCTTCGCCCGCCGTCGGTGGCGGCACAGCCTGCGCATGCAGTGGCGCAGCGATCGCGCCAACCAGCAATGCAGCAAACAGCAGGGGCAGGCTTAACGAACGGAATCGGGGCATGGTTCAGTGCTTCGCTGGCTGTTCATGCTGACTATTGTTGGCAGCCAGCCAGCCATAGAAGTCGAGGTTCTGGTACAGATTCGGGTCGGTCTTGTCGGCGTCGGGAGGCAGCTCGGTATCCATGTCGGTGCCTGATCCTGACATGCTGATGGTCTGGTTCGGCGACGACACCGTGTCGTGCGGCACAGGCTGCCACACCATCAACGTAGCCAGCGCGATGGCGGCAAACGCGCCAGTCGGGATCAACCAGCGGGTGAGGTGATGCTTGGGTGCCTGCGCCGCTGCCAACGCAGTTCGTCGCGCAGCACGCAGCCGGCCGGCGGTGACCGGATCGATGCGCTGACTCGCCTCGAGATAGAGCTCGCGGGCGCGCCGTTCGAGATGTTTGTCGAGCGAGTTCATCGCCAGTCCTCCAGTTGATCGCGCAAATGATGCATGGCACGTGACAGATGGGTTTTCACACTGCCTTTGGAGCAGCCCATCGCATCGGCGGTTTCCGCCACGTCCAGCCCTTCCAGCATGCGCAACATGAAAGCTTCGCGCTGGCGCTGCGGGAGCTGCCTTACCGCGGCAGCCATATCGGCATACGACTGCCGGTCTTGTAGTCGGTCGAGCGGGCCCGGGCCATGATCGGCAGGCTCCCATGTGGGCAGCTCGTCACCGTCATCATCCTTGCCACCACCGAGCCAGCCCACCACGATCGAGCGCACCTTGCGGCGGCGCTGCAGATCGACGATACGTCGGCGCAGGATGCCCCAGAACAGCGGCGGCCATTCCGCTGCAGGCTTGTCGCGATAATGCTTGACCAGCCGCATCATGGCGTCCTGCACCGCATCCATGGCGTCCTCCCGATGGCGCAGCTGCAACTCGGCCATGCGGAACGCCCGTCGTTCCACCTGCGCTAGAAACGCATCCAGGGTGGCAGGTGTTTCGCGTGCGCTATCGAGCAGCAGTTCCGCGTCGAGCGTGCCGGCTACGCTGTTCATGGCCGCATCGTCCGCATCGTCCGCATCGTCGGTTGATGCATTCTCGGGCTCCATCGGTTCGACTCCCGTGTTCAACGCGGCAAGCCTGCACGGGTTGACGGGCACCCCTGGAAGAATCTCGAAAAATCGCCATTCCGGCGCCTTTTCGGGTCGATACGGGTCCGACCCTGACTGCGCTGCTCAAGCATTTGCCGGCCGATCGGGCCGGCCTTTCCCCAGCCCGCACGGGAGCCTCGAAGTTTTTCGAGGTTCCCGTATGATGCGTAGACAACGGTGTCTTGGCGGGGTGGGGTCATGATCGACGGGTTCCTGGCGCTGTATATCTTCATGCTGGCCGCATTTACCGGCTATGAAATCATCGCGCGCGTGCCTGTCATCCTGCACACGCCGTTGATGTCCGGTTCCAACTTTGTCCACGGTATTGTGCTGGTTGGCGCGATGATCGCGCTAGGGCAGGCGCGAACACCGTTTGAAATGACCATCGGCTTCATCGGGGTCCTGCTGGGTGCCGGCAACGCCGCCGGTGGCTACGTGGTGACCGAGCGAATGCTAGAGATGTTCAAGTCCAGCAAGCCAGCCGACGGCAAGGGGGGCAAGTAATGGTCTGGCTGCCGACGTTGATCAAGGGCTGTTATTTCCTCGCCGCGCTGCTGTTTATCCTGGGTCTGAAGCGCATGAGTTCGCCGCGTACCGCCCGGGGCGGCATCGTATGGGCGGGCTACGGCATGTTGCTGGCGGTGCTGGCCACGTTCTTCCTGCCGGACATGCATAACCTTGGCCTGATCGCCGCGGCGGTGCTTATCGGCGTCAGCGCAGCCTGGTGGACCGGCCGGCGGGTGGCGATGACCGCGATGCCACAGATGGTAGCGCTCTACAACGGTATGGGCGGTGGCGCCGCAGCCGCGATTGGCGCGGTCGAGTTGATCGGCTACGTGCGAAATCTGGTCCCGGTGCAGCCGGCGGTCATTGCGGATACCCCTGCGCTGACCCCGATCGAGCTTGCGCTCGGCGTGCTGGGCGCGTTGATCGGTGCGGTGAGTTTCTCCGGTTCACTGATCGCGTTCGCCAAGCTGCAGGGCTGGCTGGACAAGCGCTTCGTGTTTCCTGGCCAGCGCGCAGTCAACCTGTTGTTGCTGGCGGTGGCGGTGGTGGTCGGCATCATGCTGGCCAGCGGTTACGCGAGCCTGTCGTTGATTGCCGTGTTTTTTGCGCTGGCGTTGCTGTTCGGCCTGATGATGACGCTGCCGATTGGTGGCGCCGACATGCCGGTGGTGATCTCGCTGTACAACGCATTTACCGGGCTGGCCGTGGCGTTCGAGGGCTTCGTGCTGGGCAACGAGGCGATGATCATTGCCGGTACCGTGGTCGGCGCGGCAGGTACCTTGCTGACCCAGTTGATGGCCAAGGCGATGAATCGCTCGATCGGCAACGTACTGTTCGGCAGCTTCGGTGCGGCTGGTGGTGAAGCGCAGTCGATCGAAGGGGCGCAGAAACCCATCGACGCCGCCGATGCGGCGGTGATGATGGCGTATGCCGAGCGCGTAGTGATCGTGCCCGGCTACGGCATGGCGGTGGCGCAGGCGCAGCACAAGGTATGGGAATTTGCCCAGTTGCTGATCAAGCGCGGCGTGAAAGTGAAGTTTGCGATTCATCCGGTGGCCGGCCGCATGCCCGGCCACATGAACGTGCTGCTGGCTGAGGCCGGCGTGCCCTACGATCTGATTGCCGACATGGACGAGATCAACCCGGAGTTTCCGGCCACCGACGTGGCGCTGGTGATCGGCGCCAACGACGTGGTCAATCCTTTGGCCAAGACCGACCCTGCCTCGCCGATTTACGGGATGCCGATCCTGGATGTCAGCAACGCGAAACACGTGATCGTGGTGAAACGCGGCAAGGGCACCGGTTTCGCCGGTATCGAAAATGCGTTGTTCTATGCCGACAACGCAAGGATGCTGTACGGCGATGGTCAGGCCGCTGCAGGTCAATTGGTTAACGAATTAAAAACGCTGGATGCCTGAGCGCCCGCCTGAAGTCTGCGGAAGCCTCAACCCGTGCACCCACGGATGACCAGCTGTAGGTTTTGAAGGGCCGTATGCATCGGCCCGGCGTTCTGTCCGGTCTGGGGCCCGGCAAGATGCCGGTGCGGGCGACTCGGCTGCAAAGTGTCGTGCCAGTAGCGTCAACGCCCGCTCTTGCGGCGCGTTGATAAGGGTCAACTAAGTAGCGGGGGTTAGTCTCTTTCAATGCAATCTCATGATGCCGGCGACACACTGATCAGCCACACTGTTCCGCGGGCGTCGACCGACGCGCCGGTGCAGATTGCGCCGCGCAAGTGGGACCTGGACGAGCTACGGCGCCAGTTCATTGCGCGTTGTTTTGGCCGTCTATTCGGTGGGGTAAACCAGGGGCTTTGCGAACCCGGCCAGCTGCCGGTGCGTGGCATCCATCGCGTGCTTATCTGTCGTCCCAATCATCGTCTGGGCAACGCCATCCTGATCAGCCCGCTGCTTGCTGAAGTCGAGGCTCTCTATCCTGGTGCCGAGATCGACCTTGTCACCGGCGGCAGCGCGGCGCAGAACATCTTTGCGAATCGCTTCCAGATTCGCCACGTATTCAGCCTGCCGCAAAAAATTGCCCGGCACCTGTTTTCAACGGTCGGTCTGCTGCGGCAGCTGCGACGCAACTCCTACGATCTGGCCATCGATGCCTGTGACAGTTCGCAATCCGGCAGGTTACTGCTGGCCATGGTCAATGCCCGCTTCAAGTTGGGACTTCCGGATGCCCGGCGCGGCGGCGACTCGGCTTGGCACCACTTGCCGTGCCCGGAATACTTTGGGCACCGCGGGGTGTTTCTGTTGCGCACCGCCTATGCCGGAAAGATCGATCGAGCCTATCCGCCACTGAATATCCGGTTATCGGAGCAGGAGCAGCAGCAGGCACGGCAGGCGCTCGCGGCAGTTCTCGGCCAGTCAGTGCATAAAACCAGGACCCAGCCCGTCGTCGGCATCTTTGCCAACGCGACCGGTGCCAAACGCTATGGCGCGGATTGGTGGCTGCAATTTGTAAACGCGCTGCAAACCCTGCAGCCCGATGTGCAGATCGTCGATCTGGTGGCCGAACACGGCCAAACCCAGCTCGGCGGCAATTTTCCGTCTTACTACACGCGCGACCTGCGCCGCCTGGCGTCGGTGATCTCGAACATGGACGCGTTCATCAGCGCGGACTGTGGTGTGATGCATCTGGCCGTCGCCAGCGGCACGCCGACACTCGGTCTGTTTTCGGTGACCTGTTCGGTGAAATACGGTCCTTGCGGACAAGGTCACACCGCCATCGGTACCAGCAACTTGAGTGCTGCAGAGGTAGCAAGCGTGGCTTCGGACTGGCTCAGCACCCCTGAATCCGATCCGCCGTCATTTCCTTAACGCGTACGGGCAGGTCGTCAGCGGTGAGGGGACTGGCGGTACCGCAGGGCCTACTGCGGGGGCGGTCGGCGACGCGGCGGACGCAGTGCGATCAGGGCGGATAGAACGCTACCGGCGATGAACCACGCAAGATTGACTGGCGTCAGCGCCAGATGCGCCAATTGCCACAACATGCCGGCACCGGATGTACGCAGCGCGTCGATCAGGCCCAGGCCCATGTCGCCGGCGATATTCGCCGCCGCCAGCAGCATGCATAGATAGACCGCCGCAAGGGCCGTGGCCAACCCAGCCAGCAGCGCCGCGGCGACACCGGGCGCACGCACGCCATGGCGTATTGCCCAGGCGAGCAAGATACCGATCGGCAGTGCCAGCCACGGTACAGGTTGGCGCAGGTAAAGCGTCGCGACCATCCATATGGCGCCGGCGGCAAGTCCCAGCATGGCGGCGCTGAGCAAGGCGAACACATTCAGGAAAAGAGAGCGGGCGCTCATGCGCAGCCACAGGGCAGGGCAGACAATTGCATGCGTTTATCCAACAGCAAAGCGAACATCATAGCGTGACGATATCCGGCTGCCACGCCGGCAATCAGGCGACTCGGGAAGGCGGGTTCCCTTGAGTTCCACGATCCCGGCCTGATCTCGGTGAGGCGGCTCCCATCAGTGGGCGGCATAATAGGCAACTGGGTTCGACACTTTGTCGTGTCCGCGGATATCCAATGGGCGAGTGGCATGAGCGGTTTCAGTCTGAGTAGCGAACCTTTCACCTTGTTGCGCGATTGCAGCGCCATCCTGGTGCCGCAAGGTGACGTGGTGGGCCTGCCGGCTGGCCAGATCGGCTATATCACCCAGGCGCTGGGCGGCAGTTTCACTGTGTATGTGGAAGGCAACCTGTTCCGCATCGCCGGCAAGGATGCTGACGCGCTAGGCAAGGAGCCGCCCGCGGCGATCGAAGTGCCCGCCAACGCCACCAACGAGGATGTGGAAAGACTGGCGTGGGATCAGCTGCGCACCGTGTTCGACCCGGAAATCCCGGTCAATGTGGTCGACCTGGGGCTGGTCTACGACCTGAGCCTGGAGCAGACCGAATCGGGCGAACGAAAGGTGTACGTGAAGCTCACGCTGACCGCGCCTGGCTGCGGCATGGGCGACATCCTGGTGGACGACGCGCGCACCAAGCTGGAGATGATCCCGACGGTCACCGAGGCGGATGTGGATCTGGTGTTCGATCCGCCGTGGAGCCATTCGATGATGTCCGATGCGGCGAAGCTCGAAACCGGCATGCTCTGAGATCGTGACGTTGTTAGGAGACCCCGTGCGCGAAAGGCCGGGAAGCGCACGCTGTCAGCATCGACGTGCGCCCGGTCACGCTCAGACAGAGGCATCCTCAAAGCGATTCGCATCACGATTCTTGCGTACCTTGGCCGGGTCCCACACGCGCCCGTTCATGGTGATGTAGACCCCATCGGGTAGCGTCTGCACGGCGGCTACCGCGCAGCCGATATTGAACACCGCGTCAGAGCCCTGGAAACGCGCCGGGTTCAGTGCGCCAGTCAGCACGATCACCTTGCCTTCGATGTGTGCCAGCTCACGTGCGGTTTCGACCATGGTGTCGGTGCCGTGGGTGACCAGCACGTGGCGGTGCGGCTGCGCCTCGATCGTCGAGCGCACCAGGGCGCGGTCTTCGGCCCCCATATGCAGACTGTCTTTGCGCAGGATCGGGATCACGTCGAACTGGAACGCGACGCCGAGCTGGCCCAGGATCTCGCCGATCTGCGGCGCGCCGATCTTGTAATCCGACTTGTCGTCGAAGTAGATCTTGTCGATGGTGCCGCCGGTGGTGACGATGGTCAGATGCTGCATGCTGGTGAGCCGAATGAGGGGACGGGGCATTTTAGCCCGTGTGGGGGCAAGGGGCGCGGAGGGGATCACTTGCACCGCGCTTTGCCCCCTCTCCCAAAGGGAGAGGGGGCAAAGCGCGGTGCATCATCAGTGTCTCCGCTATCCCAGCGGTAAAGCATCGGTGCCCCCGCTACCCCAGCAGTAAAGCAGTGTTGCCGGCATCCGGCGATACCAGCCGATTGAGTCCATGACCAACAAAGCGCTGAAGCGCAGCGGCCGGGTACGGATCGCCACCGTGCAGGTTTGACCAGTTCGCCTGTCGCGCCAGCAGCGCAGCGCCCGCGCAGCGAGCCAGTGTGAACGCCAGGCCACGTGCGCCGGCTTCCAGCGATTCACGACTTGCAGCATGGCTGTCGAGATAAGCCGCCGCCGCATCCATTGCAGTCTGGATCGCACTGGCCGAGGCAGCATCGCCGGCGCCAGCCGACCAATCATTGATCGCCGCGCGCAGCGCCGCGAACGTATCACCGGCGAGTGCACGCAGGCTATCCAGCGAGAGCACATTGGTGGTGCCTTCCCAGATCGCATACACCTGCGCGTCGCGCAGCAGTTGCGGTAGTCCGGTGTCCTCGATGTAGCCGGCACCACCGAAACATTCCAGCGCCTCCGAACACAGCTTCACGGCCAGCTTGCCGGTCCACAGCTTGGCCAGCGGCGTGAGCAGTCGCAGCAGCGCCACTTCGTGAGGCGCTGCTGCGTTGTGCTCGACGCGGCCGAGCAAGTGCGCGACTTCGAACGCGAGCGCAAACGCGCCTTCGAACTCCGCCTGCATGTCGGCCAGTGTCTGTGCATGCAGCGGTTGCTCGATCAATGGACGGCCAAACGCCTGCCGTCGTGTGGCGTAATCGCGTGCCAGGCTGATCGCGCGGGCCATGCTGGCCACGGCGCAAATCGCGTTCCAGGTACGGGTGACGTTGAGCATCGGTGCCACCTGACGCACACCGTGGGCAAGTTCGCCCAGCGGCCACGCGGGCAGCCCCTCGAGATGGATTTCCGCGGTGGGTAGCTCGTGTGTGCCGAGCTTGTCCTTGAGTCGGTCGATGATGAGTTCGGGCTTGCGTCGTTCGCCATCCATCGTTTCGACATAGAACAGCGCCAGCGCAGCGGTGCCTTCGCCAGCGCCTTCGGGGCGTGCCAAGGCAAGCGCAGCTTCGCCGACCACCGCTGAGCTGAACCACTTGCGGCCATGCAGTCGCCATTGACCATCGGCATCGCGCCGCGCGATGGTCTCGGTGAGGCCGACGTCGGAGCCACCCGCATTTTCAGTCATCCACTGGCCGCTGAGCCAGAACGTGGCGGCATCGCGACTGAGAAAATGCGGCAGCGCACGTTCGATCAGGGCCTGGTTGCCGGATGCCTTCAGCGCGGTGGCGGCGCCGTCAGTCATCGCCAGCGGACAGGTATAGAACTCACTGGCAAGGTGATACAGGTAGACGCGGGCGAATTGCTCCAGTCGTGCACTGGGGTTCGCTGCGTGCCCAGCGGCAAGCACGGCATGACGCGTGGTGAGCCGTGGGCCTTCCAGCCATGCCGTGGTGAGTTCGACGCGGTCGACCCGACGACCCCAGGCATCCCATTGCGTGAGTATCGGTTTGCGACGGCTGGTGTGCATAGCTCGTTGCCAGGCCATCTGCGCGTAGTCGCCTAGTGCATCGAGATCGGCATCCAGCGCCGCTCGGCGCTCGGCTGGCAGCGCGCGATCGAGCAGGGCACGCAGCGAACGGTCACGGCGATATGGGTGCGGCAGTTGCGGTGGATCCTGCAGGAAGGCCATGACGAACTCCGTCCAGATTCGATGCGCCGAGTATAGGCATGCGCGCAAGCGGTCCGCTGTGCTGGCATCATGGAAAGTCACTCGATCAGTGCAGGCCGACATCATGAAGTTTTCCGAAGCGATGCAGGCGGTGGCGCACCACGGCGACGGCTGGCAGGCCACGGTGAGCGAGGACTGGCTGCAAGGGCGCAGCGCGTTCGGGGGACTGCAGGCGGCGCTCGCCTTGCGTGCGATGCGTGAGCTGGTGCATCCGGACATGCCCCTGCGCAGCCTGCAGACCACCTTCGTGGCACCGGTGCCAGCGGGCACGGTAAGCATTCGCGCACAACGCCTGCGCGAGGGTCGCAGTGCCACCCAGATCGAGGCCAGCCTGTACGACGGCGAGCAGACGCTGTGCCGGCTGGTTGCTGTATTCGGCAGCGCACGGCCATCGGCCCTGGACTTCCAGCCCGTACAGTTGCCGGTAGCGAGCGAAACGCCGCGCGAACTACGCTACGTCGAAGGCCGGATGCCCGCCTTCACCCAGCACTTTCGCGCGAGCTGGCTGCGCGGCGACCTGCCATTCAGCGGCGGCCATCAGCGCGATAGCGTGCTGCAGCTTTCATTGCGCGACGAAGGGGTGCCTGACGAAATCCACGTGCTCGCGTTCGCCGATTTCATCCCGCCGATCGCACTGTCGATGTTCGCTGCGCCGACACCCGGCAGCTCGCTCACCTGGATGATCGAACTGCTGCGCGACCGCTACGATGACCTGGGCATGGATGACTGGCGCGTCGACGCCGAGCTGATCGCCGCGCGCGACGGCTACACCCAGCAAAGCGTGATGCTTTGGGGGCCACGTGGCGAGCCGGTAGCCCTCAGCCGGCAGAGCATGGTGGTGTTTGGCTGAGGGCGGGAGCTTCGCGCACTCGCTACGCGCCTCTCACCCCTGGCTTCGTTGCTTGCGCTTCACGCCCGCACCCAGCGTGCCTATCAGCAGCACGGTCAATACGATTTCGACCAGCGCCAGCCAGCGTTCGCTGGACGAGCTCCAGCCTTCGGCGATGCCATGGCAGAAGTAGAACAGGCTCAGGATGCCGACCCATAGCAGCGCACGGCGCGCATCGCGGATTGCCAGCAGCGGCAACAGCAGCGGGATGACGGTGATCGCCAGCACCAGCCATGTCGGCATCAGCTGCGGCGGGAACAACCACGCATGCCAGATGAGTTGCAGCACGACGAGTGCAGCCCAGGCGAGCAGGCCCAGTCGTTGTTCGGACGGCTGCGGCAAACGAACACCCGCGTTGTCGCGGCTCATGCGCTGGTTACCAGTTTGCGCGCGGTTTCGGCGAGTCGGCGGCCCAGCGCACGGGCCAGTTCGCGCTCGTGGTCGCTGATCGGATTGTCGCCCTTGGCTCCGGCGACATGGCTCGCACCGTAGGGTGTGCCGCCGCTTTGCGTGGCAGTAAGCGCGGGCTCGGTATACGGCACGCCGAGCAGCAGCATGCCGTGATGCAACAGCGGCAGCGCCATCGAGAGCAGGGTGGATTCCTGCCCGCCATGCATGGTGCTGGTGGACGTGAACACGGCTGCCGGCTTGCCGGCGAGGGTGCCGCTGGCCCATTCGGCGCCGGTGCTGTCGAGGAAATATTTCAGCGGTGCGGCCATGTTGCCGAAGCGGGTCGGGCTGCCCATGGCCAGTGCGACACACTCAAGCAGGTCCTGCCGTCGCACATAGGGCGCACCATCCTCGGGCTCTGGCGGCTGCGCCGTTTCGGTCACCGGTGCGACGGGAGGCACCTGACGCAGGCGTGCGTGCATGCCGGATACTTCCTCGATGCCGCGGGCGATCAGTCGCGCCAGCTGGGCGGTGTGGCCGCTGCGGCTGTAGTACAGAACGAGGATGTCATGGTTCATGCGTTAGGGACGTTCAGTGGCAATGCGCTAGTGTACGGGCGATACCAGCCCTGTTGGCGAGCCGGCCCATGACCCTGCGTTTTGATCGCGACCGCGCGCTCACGTTCTGCCGCTTCCTGTGGCAACGTTTCCTCGATGATAAGTGCTTCGAGACGGCCGGCGCACTGTCCTACACCACCTTGGTGTCGCTGGTGCCGTTGATGGTGGCGGTACTGGCGATGCTTTCGGTGTTGCCGGTGTTTCCGCAGCTGGAAAACGCGCGAGAAACACTGGTTGATTTCGTGTTTCGCCATTTCGTGCCGGCAGCGGGCGAGCGAATACAACAGGCGCTGCTGGACTTTGCCGACAACGCCAGCAAGCTGACCTGGATCAGCCTGCTGGTGATGTTCTTCAGCGCCGTATCGATGATGGTCAGCATCGAAGACCAGTTGAACCGGATCTGGCGTGTGAACGAGTCGCGAGGATGGGCTCCGCGCGTGCTGCTGTATCTGGTGGCGCTGACGCTGGGGCCGATTCTGGTGGTTGGTGGCGTGGCGCTGACTTCCTACATCACCGCGCTGCCCTTGTTGCAGGATACGGCGGGGCAACTGGGGCTGAGCGACCGTGTGCTACGCGGGCTGCCGTTCGTGATCACTTTCGTCACGCTGTGGCTGTTGTACACGCTGGTGCCTAACCAGCATGTGTCGCGTCGCGACGCGACGATCGGTGCATTGCTTGGCGCGGTGCTGTTCGAAATCGTGCGCTGGGGCTTCAGGTTGTTCGTGCATAACGCGCACACTTATCAGCAAATCTACGGTGCGCTGGCGGCGATTCCCATTTTTCTCTTATGGATCTACTTGTCGTGGACCATCGTGATCCTGGGCGCTTCGATCACCGCGTCGATCTCCTCGTTCGACTATCGGCCGCCGGCAAAACTCTTGCCTGACGGCGCCGAATTCCTTGGCTTGCTGTTGGTGCTCCGGCACCTCGTCGATGCCCAGCGTGCCGGCCGCAGCGTGAGCCAGGCCAGCCTGCAGTTGAGCGAGCCCATGCTGCACGGCGACGCGATCGCCGAGTACCTTGAGGAGCTGGCGCAAGCGGAGCTGGTCAAACGCGACGAATCGGGCGGCTGGCTGCTCAGGCGCAGTTCGGACAGCACGGATCTGACGCATATCTACTGCCACACCCGCTATCGTCTGCCACTGGAACCAGTGGAAGAAGCGGCGGCGCTGGGCGTCAAATTACCACCGGCACTGTTGGCCTTGCTGGACGCACTGGCAGACTCGCTGGAGACGAAGCTGGGTACCCGGCTCGACCAGATTTTTCCCCCGGACGCGGATGACGCGGCCGTTATCAAGGACCTTCCCGCATGACCCTGCTGCCATCCACCGTGCTGCGAAACGGCATGTTCAAATCTGTCGCTACTTTGGCCCTGGCGTTGGCCTTCGCCGTGCCTGCGCACGCCGCCATGCCGGTTCAGCCGACGCTGCATGTCACCACGCTGGATGGCAAGACGTTCGATCTATCCGCGCAGCGCGGCAAGTGGGTGATCGTCAATTACTGGGCGACCTGGTGCGTGCCGTGCATCAAGGAGATGCCGGATATTTCCCGTTTCGTCAGCACGCACAAGAATGTCACCGCGATTGGGCTGGCCTACGACGATAGCGAGCTGGCCGATATCAAGGCCTTTGTGGCCAAGCATCCGGTGACGTATCCGATCGCTCAGGTGACGCTGGACAAACCCGCGAAAGATTTCGACGAGCCGCGCGGTCTGCCCACAACCTGGTTGATCAGTCCGGACGGCAAGGTGGCCAAACGCTTCATCGGACCAGTCACTCCTGCCTTGCTGACCGCGGCGATCGGAGGCCATTGATGCCGGCAGCCCGATTCATCGTCAGCGGCAGGGTGCAGGGCGTGTTCTATCGTGCGAGTGCCCGCGCGCGCGCTTTGGAACTGGGTGTCGCCGGTCGTGCCGAAAACCGGCCGGATGGTTCTGTCGAAGTGCTGGCCTACGGGCCGGCACCGGCGCTGGATGAGCTGGAACGCTGGCTGCATAAGGGGCCGCCAGCGGCGCGCGTCGACGCGGTGAATCGCGAGGACCTGCCTGACCAGGACCCGCCCGATCAGGGCAGGCATGGCTTCCACACCGGCTGAACTTCACAGCGTATCGGGCACCCACAGCGCCTTGTCGGTGACGTGCTCCAGTTTCGGTGGGCCCTTGAGCTTGGGCAGCTTCACTTTGGCGATCGGCTCATCCTGCATCGGCAGCTGTTGCAGAAGGTGCCGTATGAGGTTGATCCGGCCACGCTTCTGGTCGTTGAAATCGACCACAAACCATGGCGACTTCTTGCGGTGCGTGCGCTTGATCATGGTGTCGCGCAGCTTGCCGATCTCGGCATATTTTTGCCGCACGGCCAAGTCCACCGGTGACAGCTTCCAGCGCTTGAGCGGATTGTCGGCGCGCTGACTGAAGCGATCTTCCTGTTCAGGCTGATCCACCGCCAGCCAGTACTTGAGCACGATGATGCCGTCATCGGTGAGCAGCTTCTCGAACGCGGGCACCGCATCGAGAAAAGCCTTGTACTGCTCGTTGCTGCAGAAACCCATCGCCGGCTCCACTACCGCGCGGTTGTACCAGCTGCGATCGAACAGCACGAACTCGCCGGCAGACGGCAGGTGCTGTACATAGCGCTGGAAATACCACTGCGTGGACTCGACCTCGTTGGGTTTGGCCAGCGCAACGATGCGATAGCTGCGGGTGTCCAGCACTTCAGTGATGTGCTTGATGGTGCCGCCCTTGCCGGCAGCGTCCCGTCCTTCGAAGATCACCAGCAGACGCTTGCCACTGTTCTTCAGCCAGTGCTGCAGACGTACCAGCTCCAGCTGCAGTTCCTCCAGTGCGCGCTTTTCCTGTTTGCTCATGATGGCTCCTTGGCTTCGCAGTCCAGATCGATCGGTGGCTCGCCGAGGCGATGTTGTGCGCCGATCGCTTGCACGATACGGCAGAAGTCAGCGGCAAAACCGCGCATGTCGAATAAAGGGCTTTGCTCACGTTGTCGCAGCAGACGTTCGCGCAGGGTGACGAGCATCTCGCGGTCGTTGCCAAGTTTGCACGCCATCGCCACGAAGGCGTGTTCATTCTCGGCGACGAGTTCGCTCAGGCCGGCGTGATGGAGCAGGCTGGTAGCGACGCGTCCCGCAAACGTGTGGCCGACGCAGGTGAGCAGCGGGCAGCCGGCCCATAGCGCGTCGGACGCGGTGGTGTGTGCGTTGTAGGGGAGGGTGTCGAGGAACAGGTCGACATGCGCGAAGCGCGCCAGATAATCGTCATGCGGCAGGCGCGGCATGAACACCAGTCGGCCCGCTGAAACGCCGCGCAGCTCGGCTTGCGCACGCAGGCGATCATCCGCGCCAGCGGGACCGGACAGTAGCCACAGCACGCTGTCCGGCACCTGCTGCAGAATCAGCATGAAGCGCGCGAACCCATCCGGATTAATCTTGTAGGCGTTGTTGAAACAGGCGAATACGGTGCCGTCCGCAGGCAGCCCGCAATGCGCACGCGAAGGTGGTGTGGCGAGCGCCCGCGTCGGGTCGTTAGGCTGGAAGCAGCGCGGTAGCCGAAGCACTTGCTCGCTGTAGTCGGCGCGTTGCTGCGCCGGCAGCACCACCGCATCGGCCAGGATGTAGTCCATCCACGGCGCGCCCGATGTACCCGGATAAGCCAGCCAGTTGACCTGCACCGGCGCGGGGCGCAGCGCGAACAGCTCGGCACTGGTCTTGCCACAATATCCAGTGAGATCGAACAGCACTTCGATGCCGGCTGCACGAATGTCATGCGCCGTTTGCGTATGGGTGAGGCTGGCCACGTCATGGACGCGCGCGGCAGCTTCCAGACGCTGACGGATCGGGCCGTGGTCACTGGGCGCAGTCGCGAACAGGTGAATTTCAAGTTCGGCATGTGCTGCGAGTGCTTCGAACATGGCTACCACCAGTAGCCCGGTCGCGTGTTCGCCAAATCCGTCAGCGGCAAAACCAATACGCATCGGTGCAGCACGGCTGGCGATCGCGTGACTCAGCCCAAGCTGCTTTCGTTGGGGCGCCATCCGTTGTTCGATGCTCCGGGCAAAACGAGTCGCGCATCGGAGTTGTTCGGCGGCGCTCGCCGGCTCGGCGAGAAACGCGAACGGCGTGATGCCTTCTCGGCCATCGGCAACAGCCTGATGCAATCGTTCGCTCAACTCATTCAGCCCCTGCCAGTCGTACAGCCGGCGTTTGGCGAATACCAGCTGGCTCAACGCCGAACCATAGCTGGGGCTCGATTCGGAGCCCGGTTGAAGCGCGCGTGCGTAAGCCTGCGCCGCTACGTCGAGGCGACCGCACTCGTCCAGCATCAGACCCGAATGAAAGGCGTGTTGCGGATCGCCGGGCGCGAGTCGTTCGGCCCGCAGGTAGGCGTCCGCGGCTTCCTGCGCGCGTCCCTGGGCTCGCAGGATATGGCCCAGCAACGCATGTGCCGCATCGAACGATGGCGCCATCTGCAGCACTTCACGCGCATACGTCTCGGCCGGCTCGACCTGACCAAGCTGCAGTTCGGCTGCGGCAAGGTTAAGACGCAGGCCAGGGTTCTGTGGTGCGCCATGGGTGGCCATGGCAAAGGATTCCCGCGCCTGCGCAAACCGCGCGGCAGCCATCAGGGCGTTGCCAAGTCCTTGCAACACCGCAGGATGGCCAGGCGCACGGCGCAATGTCGCGCGCAAGCGTTCGATGGCCGCGTCAGCGTTGTTGTCTTGCATGGCAAGGCTGGCCAGATTGCATTGCACTTCGATGCTATCGGGCGCCAGCTGGGCGGCGCGCTCAAGCACGACCTGCGCCTCGGGCCGCCGTTGCAGTTGCAGCAAGGCGATGCCATGCAAACGGGCCAGTTCGCCGTCGAGGGGAAACGCCAGGCGCGCCTGCGCAGCAAATGCTTCCGCCGCGGCGAACTCGCCACGTTGCAGTAGCGGAACGAGCTGGTTAATCGCGGCTTGGGGATCGGGGTGGGCGGTGATGTTCATTTTCGCAAGCTAACGCACCATGATCGAACCGCCAAGCTTGGTCGGAGCGAAATGATGAATTTTTGTGCGGGTGCCAGCCCATGCGAGTTAGGCGAAGGGTAAAAACCAGTCTTCCTCTCGCCGCTTTGCGCCCTCCCCTGCGCGCAGGGGAGGGCTGGGGAGGGGCGCTCTTCGCGAAGAAGATCAAAAGCTTCACCCCCTCCCAACCTCCCCCTGCAAGCAGGGGGAGGAGCAAAGCGGCGCAGCCTTCCTGTGGGCAGAGGAGGCTATGAACAGCGAATCAAACGTCCGCGAGGGATTTCAGCTCGTCGGCCTGGTGCTCGCGGGTCAGGGTGTCGACCAGTTCGCGCAGATCGCCCTGCATGATTTCGGGCAGGCGATACAGGGTGAGGTTGATCCGATGGTCGGTAATGCGACCCTGCGGATAGTTGTAGGTGCGGATGCGCTGGCTGCGGTCGCCGGAGCCGACCTGCAGCCGTCGTGCTTCGGCTTGCGCGGCATTCTGCTTGCCGCGTTCCGCATCGAGCAGGCGCGCCTTGAGCAGGCTCATCGCGCGGGCACGGTTCTTGTGCTGGCTGCGCTCTTCCTGGCACTCCACCACGGTGCCGGTGGGTAGGTGGGTGATGCGGATGGCCGAGTCGGTCTTGTTGACGTGCTGGCCGCCGGCACCGGATGCGCGAAACGTGTCGGTCTTCAGGTCGGCCGGGTTGATCTCGATCTCGTCGATTTCATCCAGCTCGGGCAGGATCGCCACGGTCGCTGCCGAGGTGTGGATGCGCCCCTGCGATTCGGTCTCCGGCACGCGCTGCACGCGGTGGGTGCCGGATTCGAATTTCAGCTGGGAGTAGGCGCCGTTGCCTTCGACGCGGGCGACCACTTCCTTGTAGCCGCCATGTTCGCCAGCATGCTCGCTGAGCACTTCGACATGCCAGCGCCGGCTTTCCGCATAGCGTACGTACATGCGGAACAGGTCGCCGGCAAAGATCGCCGCCTCGTCGCCGCCGGTGCCGGCGCGCACTTCGAGGTAGAGATTGGCTTCGTCGCGTGGATCCTTCGGCAGCAGCAGGAGCTGCAGTTCGCTGTCCAGATCCAGCAGCCGCTGCTCCAGCTGGCGCACGTCGTCCGCGGCCATTTCGCGCAGTTCGGGATCATCGAGCATGGCGCGCGTCTGGATCAGTTCGCGTTCGGCCAGGTCGTGCTGGCGCAGCGAAGCGGCGACCGGTTCGAGCTGCGCGTATTCCTGCGAGAGCGTGCGAAAGCGCGTGTTGTCGCTGAGCACCTCCGGCTGGCTCAGCAGCAGGCCGATTTCTTCGTGGCGCTCGGCGAGTGCTTCGAGCTTGCGGCGTATCGATGGGGTCATGGGTCGGGACAAGTGGCGAGGGACGGGGGCGAGGCGGTGGGCCTTTGCCGTTGCATGGCACAGTCGAACAGCGGCAGCCAGCCGCTTTCGCTACCTGTCCCCGGAGCGAGGCTCGCCTGGCATCGCTTGTTCGTCGTCGAGCCCATACAGCCGGCCGGCCGCGTGCAGCAGATCCAGGTCGCCGCTCAATGCGGCTTCGCGCAGTCGCACGCTCGGATGGTGCAGCAGCTTGTTGGTCAGTGTGTTGGCGAGAAACGCCAGCGCCTCGTCCGCCGACTTGCCGCGGGCGAGCATGGCGCGGGCCTTATCCAGCACTTCGTCGCGGTAAACCTCGGCGTGCTGGCGCATGTCCAGTGCGGGATTCTTCAAGGTAAGCGCGCGACGCCAGGCCATGTAGCGATCGACTTGCAGGTCGATGATGGCGCCGGCCTCGCGAGCGGCGGCCTCGCGTGAGCGCCGGTTGTCGTCGATCACCTGACGCAGATCGTCGATGCCGTACAGGTAGACGTCCGGCAGTTCGCCAACACTGGCTTCGATGTCGCGCGGGACCGCGATATCGACCATGAACATCGGCTTGCGCCGACGCGTCGCCATCGCTTTTTCGACCATGCTGCGGGTCAGCACCGGCTGCCGCGCCGCGGTGGAGGAGATCACGATGTCGACATCGGCCAGGTGCTGCGGCAGGTCGGCTAGCGCAATCGCATAACCGCCGTACCGGCCTGCCAGTTCCTGTGCCGTTTCCAGCGTGCGGTTGGCGACGATCAAGCGCCGTGCCTGCTTGTCGGCCAGGTGGCGCGCAGCCAATTCGATGGTGTCGCCAGCGCCGATCAACAGCACGCAGGCTTGTTTGAGATCGGTGAATACCTGTTCGGCCAGCCGTACCGCGGTGAACGCGACCGATACCGTGTATGCGCCGATTCGCGTGTCCGTGCGGACTCTCTTGGCGACCGAGAAAGTGTGCTGCAGCAAGCGATCAAGCGGCGCGCGCAGCGCCTGCATGTCGCGTGCCTGCTGATAGGCGTCCTTCACCTGACCAAGAATCTGCGGCTCGCCCAGCACCATCGAGTCCAGCCCGGTGGCAACCCGGAACATGTGACGCACGGCGTCCTGTTCATCGTGCCTATACAGGAACTCGTCCAGCTTGCCCGGAGTCAGATGATGATGACGGCTCAGCCATGCCTGCGGAATGTCCTCGGCGCCGGCCGCCACGCCGACGTAAAGTTCGGTGCGGTTGCAGGTGGACAGGATCAGCGCCTCTTCCACCCCGGGCTCGCGGGTCAGTTCGACTAATGCCTGGCTCGCGGCGTCCAGATCGAACGCCACCTGCTCGCGCAGGCTGACCGGCGCGGTGAGGTGATTGAGTCCGATGGCGATCAGCGGCATGGTTTTAGATGTAACTCGGCGGTCGGTAGTCGGTGGCGTAGGCTAAGCTTGGCGCAGCATCGCCGCGCGATGACTGGTATGGCCGAAATGTGTGAATGATGGGCGAACAGATGGAGAGTAGTGTGGGTAGCAGTGCGGCCAAGTTCAAGCAACTGCGGCATTTTACGGCAGGGACGGCGCTGGCGCTGGTTTTGTGCGCATGTACCGATATGCCGTTGCGGTCGAGCCACGGAGCGGCCTCAGCGCAGCCGCTGGCGCAAGTGACGGTGGCTACCCCGGATGCCGCCCATGACCTGCTGGCCCAGTTGCTGGCTGGCGAGATGGCGCTGAGTCACACCGACCTGAACGCGGCATCGACGTTTTATGGCAATGCGATGACGCTGAGCAACGACCCACAGGTTGCCGAGCGTGCCGCCAAACTGGCGCTCGCCGTGCATGACAGCGCCGCCGCCCAGCGCGCCCTTGATCGCTGGCAAAAGCTGGGCGCCACGCCTGCCGACTTGGCCGAGGCGCGGGCCGAACTGGCGCTGGACCAGGGCAATACCGATGAGGCGCGGCGCCAGCTTGAGCTGTTGATCGGCAGCGGTGACAAGGACGCCTGGCGCCAGTTTGGCCGCGTTTTGCTGGGCGCGCGTGATCAGGCGCAGGCAGCCACCCTGCTGCAGGCGCTCGCCACGCCACAACGATTGCCAGCCGATCCGCAGGCATGGCTGGCGATGAGCGAAATGGGCGATAAATTCAACCTGCACGCTTATGCGCTGCAGATCGCCGAGGCGGCCGCGCAGCGTTTCGGTACCGCCGAGACGTACGTCTGGCTGGCGCAGATGAAGTTCAAGGATGGCGATCAGCAAGGCGCCAGCGCGCTGCTGCAGAAGGCGATCGCCAAGGCACCGCAGAACATCCAGCTGAGGCTGGCCTACGCCGGCGTGCTAAGCCAGGCGGGCGACTATGCGGCGGCGTCGCGACTGCTCGAACGCGGTCCGCAGAGCGCCGAAACCTATGCACTGCGCGCTGCGCTGGCCGCCCAAAGCAAGGACACCAAGGCGCTGACGGCGCTGTATCAGCAATTGCAGAAAGCCCCAGATGATGTGCGCGCACACAGCGCTTACCTGCTTGGGCAACTGGCCGAAATGCAGCATCTCGATGCCGAGGCGCTGGGGTGGTACGGGCAGGTCGGCGATGATGACCCGCATGCGTTCGACGCGGATCTGCGCAGCGCCGTGATCATGCAGTCGCAGGGCAAGGGTGCCGAGGCGCATCAGTTGCTGGGGCAGCTGCAAGTGGACTACCTGGATCAACCCGATCAACTGCGCCAGGCCTACCAGGTCGATGCCGAGCTGTACCTGCACGACCAGCAGTATGCGCAAGCGGAGGCGGCGTTCGGTCGCGCCTTGCTGGTTGCGCCGGACGACCCGTCGTTGTTGTACGACCGGGGCCTGGCTTATGCCGAAGCCGGTCAGATCGATCTGGCGGTGCAGGATTTTCAGCATCTGTTGAAAATCAAGCCGGGCGATGTCGATGCCAGCAACGCGCTGGGTTTTACCCTCGCCGACGCGAACCGCGATCTGCCCGAGGCGGAGCGACTGATCCGAGTCGCCCGCGCAGCCAAGCCAAACGATCCCTCGATCGCCGATTCATGGGGTTGGCTGCAATATCGCCTGGGCCACCTGGATCAGGCGGCGGAAGTCCTGCGCGGTGCCTGGCTGGCGGACAAGGACGCCGATGTCGGCGTGCACCTGGGGGAGGTGCTGTGGAAACAGGGTCATCGGCAGGACGCGCAGCGGATCTTCGATGAGGTACGCAAGATCGACCCGCACAGCAACAGCCTGCAAGACACCCTGAGGCGCCTGCATCCATGAAGCGAAGTTTCCGTTTTATCGCAGCCGCGCTGCCGCTGCTGCTCGCCGCCTGCGTGCCCGCCGCCATACACATGAAGGGTGACGCTGGCCTGTTGAATGCGCAGCAGGCCCGTGAGCAGGCGCTGGCCCACGCCGATCATTGGGTGCTGGAGGGGCGGCTGGGTGTTTCCGACGGCAAGCAAAGCGGCACTGGCAGTTTCAGCTGGAACCAGGACGGCGACCATTACGTATTCGTGATGCGCGGACCGACGCTCTCGGGTGCGAATTTCCGTCTCAGCGGCGGTCCGGATGGAGCCTTGCTCGAAGGTTTGAAAGACGGCCCGCTGCAGGGGCCGGATGCCGAAGCGCTGATGCACAAGGCGCTGGGCTGGGATGTGCCGCTGCGCGATCTGCGCGCCTGGGTGCTGGGCCTGCGTGCCGACAGTGGCCCGGCCGAACTCAGTTTTGGTACGGATCGCTTGCCGGCGCAGCTGCAGCAGGATGGATGGACCGTCGACTATCCCGAATGGGATGAGGGACGTCAGCCGCCATTGCCGAAGAAGGTCTTTGCCGCGAATCCGCCGTACAAGGTGCGGTTGTCGATCGAGTCGTGGCAGTTTCAGTGAGGTTGCCGCGGTGAGGCTGGCTCCCGTACCCTTTTCCATCCAGCGTGCGCACGTCGATCAAATCGCCACGCTGTGTGCGATCGAGCGCCAGGCGGTAAAGCTGTTTCGCGGGCATGCGGCGTGGCCGAGTTATGCGGCTATGTCGATCCCGCCGGAATGGTTGCAGCAGGCCATCAGCAGCGGCCTGGTCTGGGTGGCGCTGAATGAGGCGGACGTGCCGGTGGGCTTTGTCTGGCTGGATACGGAGGCCGGTGGCAGCACCATCGCCATCGCGGAAATCGATGTGCTGCCGGAGTACGGGCGGCGTGGGATTGGCGCGGCCTTGCTTGAGCATGCCTGCGAGTGGGCGCGCGCTGCCGGTTACCGACGGGTGGATCTGGGCACCCTGGCCGATGTGCGCTGGAATGCGCCGTTCTACGCAAAACATGGCTTTGCGACGGTCGACAAGAGCGATCCGGCCTTTGCCTATGCTCGCCAGCGCGACCAGGAGAACGGCTTTCCCGACAGCTTGCGGGTGTTCATGAGCCGGCCGCTGTCAGCGCCAGCTCGGGGCGAATGGACGATCTGGCCGGCACCGGCCAAATTGAACCTGTTTTTGCGCATCACCGGCCGCCGTCCGGATGGTTACCACGAGCTGCAGACCGTGTTTCGTCTGCTCGACTGGGGTGATGAGATCCGCCTGCGGCTACGCGATGACGGCGAGGTCCAGCGGCTGGGTGACTTGCCCGGCGTGCCGGCACCCACGGATCTGGTGGTTCGAGCGGCGCTGTTGCTGCAACGACATGCCGACGTGGCTACTGGCGTCGATATCGAAGTGGAGAAGCGCATCCCGATGGGCGGTGGCCTTGGTGGCGGCAGTTCCGATGCGGCAACCGTGCTGGTGGCGCTGAATCAGTTGTGGAAGCTGGATCTGGGCGAAGATGTACTGGCCGAACTGGGTCGCCAGCTAGGCGCCGACGTGCCAGTGTTCGTGCGTGGCCGCTCGGCCTGGGCGGAAGGAATCGGCGAGCAACTTACCCCGTTGACCCAGCCCTCGCGCCATTATGTGGTGGTCGATCCGCACGAATCGGTGCCGACGGCAGCACTTTTTCAAGCGCCTGAATTGACACGAAATGCACCGCGGGCGACAATTTCATCCTTTGCTTCCGGCGAAACGACGGAAAATGCTTTTGCACCGGTGGTGCGTGCCCGACACCCGCGGGTAGCTGCCGCGCTCGACTGGCTCGGCAGCTTCGGTCAGGCACGGCTTTCCGGCAGCGGTGGCTGCGTGTTTCTGGAAGTGAGGTCATTCGATCGGGCGATGATGATCGCCGGGCAATGTCCGGCGGCATTCACGGCGCAAGTAGCCGCGGGTGTCGATGTTTCACCCTTGCAACATGCTCTGGCGCGCCATCGCGGCGCGTGCTGAGCGGCACAGACAACAGGCGGTCGCTGGCAGCATGGCGATGGTCGACGAGTAAGAACACACGTACAGCTGACAACAAAATATTACTGGGGCGTCGCCAAGCTGGTTAAGGCACGGGATTTTGATTCCCGCATACGCAGGTTCGAATCCTGCCGCCCCAGCCATTCATGATGGCTATCGGTTCCGAGGTAAAATACTGTGGATACATCCTCCCCGATGATGCTGTTTACCGGTAACGCGCACCGCGTACTGGCCGAAGATGTAGCCCATCGCCTGGGTGTGCCGCTGGGCAAGGCGCAGGTCGGTACGTTCAGCGACGGCGAAGTACAGATCGAGATCGAGGAAAACGTCCGCCGGCAGGAAGTGTTCGTGTTGCAGCCGACTGGCGCGCCGAGCGCGGTCAACCTGTTCGAGCTGCTGGCATTGACCGATGCACTGAAGCGAGCCTCGGCAGCCAGTGTCACCGCCGTGATTCCGTATTTCGGTTATGCCCGGCAGGATCGTCGTCCGCGTTCAGCGCGAGTGCCGATCACCGCCAAGCTGGCCGCCAGGATGATTGGCGCCGCGGGTGTCGACCGGGTGCTGACGGTGGATCTGCATGCCGATCAGATCCAGGGTTTCTTCGATATTCCGGTCGACAACGTGTATGCGTCGCCGGTGCTGCTGGCCGATATCTGGCGCAATCACAGCATGGACGACCTGATTGTGGTCAGTCCGGACGTTGGTGGCGTGGTGCGCGCTCGCGCGCTGGCCAAGCGGCTGGACGACGCGGATCTGGCGATCATCGACAAGCGCAGGCCGAAAGCGAACGTGGCCACGGTGATGAACATCATCGGTGACGTGAGCGGCAAGTCGTGCGTGCTGGTCGACGACATCGTCGACACCGCCGGCACGCTGTGCGCGGCGGCGGCGGCATTGAAAGAGCGTGGCGCCCGCAAGGTCGTCGCCTACTGCGTGCACCCGGTGCTGTCGGGTGCGGCGGTCAGCAATATCGAAGGCTCCCAGCTCGATCAGCTGGTGGTCACCAACACCTTGCCGCTGCGCCCGGAAGTGGCGGCCTGCGCCAAGATCCGTCAGCTCTCGGTGGCCGAGTTGCTGGCAGAAACCATTCGCCGTATCGCCTTTGGCGAGTCGGTGAGTTCGTTGTACGTGGATTGAATACAAGAGACGAGGGATCAAACCCTCGCCTCTAACCCGGTTCCTCTGGTCGCGGGGGAACCATGCAAGCCGCCGCGAGGCGGCACAACACAACCTAAGGCAGTACTGAAATGACCAAGACTCATGAAATCAAGGCACAGAGCCGCAAGGACGAGGGGAAAGGTGCGAGCCGCCGCCTGCGTCATGCGAGCTTCGTGCCTGCCGTTGTATACGGTGGCGCCGGCCAGGCTCCGCAGAGCATCCAGATCGAGCACAACACCATCCTGCTCGCCGCCAAGCACGAGTGGTTCTTCTCCTCGGTGCTCGACCTGAACGTCGATGGCAATGTGCAGAAGGTGTTGGTGCGTGACTGGCAGAAGCACCCGTACAAGCAGTTGATGATGCACATGGATTTCCTGCGCGTGAACGAGAACGAGGCGATCCGCGTGAGCGTGCCGCTGCACTTCCTGAATCAGGAAAAGTCGGCTGCTGGCAAGACCTCTGGAGTGGTGATCTCGCACAACCTGACGGAAGTGGAAATCTCCTGCCTGCCGAAGCACCTGCCCGAATTCATCGAGCTGGATCTGGGCGAGCTGAACCCCGGCGACATCGTCCATCTGTCCGAGCTGAAGCTGCCGCCAAACGTCGAGATCGTCGCCCTGCATCTGGGTGAGAGCCACGACATTCCGGTGGTCACGGCCAACACCGTGCAGGAAGAAGTCGACGCTGCTCCGGCCGAAGGCGACGCTGCTGCTCCGGCTGCCGCCGCGGCACCGGCCAAGAAAGACGACAAGAAGTAAGCCGCGACGCCCCGCGTTCCCTAAGGACGCGGGGCGTTACCGCTGCTTGATCGCATGGCTGGTTTGCGACTCATTGTCGGACTGGGTAATCCCGGTGCCGAATATCTCCGAACCCGGCACAACGCCGGGTTCTGGTTTGTGGACGCCCTTGCCAGCGGGCAGGGTGAGCGGTTTGGTTTCGACGGCAAATTGCACGGCGAAACCTGCAAGGTGCGCATTGGCGGCGAGCAGCTATGGTTGCTCAAGCCGGCAACCTTCATGAACAAAAGTGGCATCGCCGTGGTTTCGGCGTTGCGCTATTACAAGATCGAGCCGGAGCAGTGCCTGATCGCACACGATGATCTGGATCTGCCGGCCGGCACCGTACGCATGAAGTTCGATGGCGGCCACGGCGGCCAGAATGGCCTGCGCGACATCATGGCGCATCTGGATCACGGCAAGTTTCACCGTCTACGCGTGGGTATTGGTCATCCTGGTAATCGCGATCAAGTCACGCCATGGGTGCTGGGTCGGCCATCGGCGCAGGATGAGGACGCGATCCTGGACGGCATCGCCCGTGCGCTGAACGTGCTGCCGCTCGCCGTCGAGGGCCAGTTCGAGAAGGCCATGCAACAGCTGCATACGGCGGGAATCGCCGGCACATAGTTGAGGCCCCGCCCAAGTTACGCACGTCTCTTCGCCATTCACTGAATGTTTTCAGTCACCATTTTTTACAGCCGGATTTCAAGTCATGGGCATCAAATGCGGCATCGTCGGTCTACCTAACGTCGGCAAATCCACACTGTTCAACGCGCTGACCAAGGCGGGCATCGCCGCGGCCAACTTTCCGTTTTGCACGATCGAGCCGAACGTCGGCATCGTGCCGGTGCCGGATACACGTCTGGCCCAGCTTGCCGATATCGTCAAGCCGCAACGGGTGGTTCCGACCACGATGGAATTCGTCGACATCGCCGGCCTGGTGGCTGGTGCATCGAAGGGCGAAGGCCTGGGCAACAAGTTCCTCGCGCACATCCGCGAGGTCGATGCGATTGCCCACGTGGTGCGCTGCTTCGAGGGTGACGTGATCCACGTTGCCGGCAAGGTCGATCCGATTTCCGACATCGAAACCATCGACACCGAGCTGGCGCTCGCCGACCTTGAGTCGGTGGAAAAGGCGCTGAACAAGGCCGAGCGCGCGGCCAAGGCCAACGACAAGGAAGCGCTGGCGAAAAAGCCGGTGCTGGAGAAGCTGGCTGCCGCACTGAACCAGGGCAAGGCGGCCCGCACGGTCGGGCTGGATGCCGAAGAACAGGCGATCGTGCGCGACATGTTTCTGATCACGCTGAAGCCGTTGATGTACATCGCCAACGTGGCCGAAGACGGTTTCGAGAACAACCCGCTGCTGGATGCCGTGCGCGCTCATGCCGTGGCCGAAGGCGCCGAAGTGGTGCCGATCTGCGCCTCCATCGAAGAAGAAATGGCGCAACTGGAAGACGCTGATCGCGATGAATTCCTCAAGGATCTGGGTCTCGACGAGCCTGGCCTGAACCGGGTGATTCGCGCAGGCTACAAGTTGCTCGGGCTGCAAACCTATTTCACTGCGGGCGTCAAAGAAGTGCGGGCCTGGCAGGTCAGGGCCGGATCCACCGCTCCGCAGGCCGCCGCGGTGATTCACACCGACTTCGAGCGCGGCTTCATTCGCGCCGAGACCGTCGCGTTCGACGATTTCATCAAGTACAAGGGCGAAGCCGGCGCCAAGGAAGCAGGTCGCTTGCGGCTCGAGGGCAAGGATTACCTGGTCAAAGAGGCCGATATCCTGCACTTCCGCTTCAACGTCTGAAGCTGCCCCAAGCCTTAATGTAGGTTGGGGTGAGCGCTAGCGAACCCCAACGTCGTTGCCGGGGAAATGTTGGGGTTATCACCCCAACCTACGCGTGCTTCGTAGCACTCTGGATTTGCTCCTTGCCCCTGCCTGCAGGGGAGGTAGCAGAGCTGGGATTACTCATCCCCATGCGAGCAGATGGAGGGACAGAGCTTTGATTTGCTCCTTACCCGGTTTGCAGGGGGAGGTTGGGTTTTGATCTTCGCAACGAAGAGCGACCCCTCCCCAGCCCCCCCTGCAAGCATGGGAGGGCGCATTTCGGGCTTCGCTAGGTTCCTCTGCCTTGCCTTGCCTTGCCATGTCAGCACATGACTGCTGCAATGAATGCATGTCTGCCGATGTCCGCTACCGCCTTGCCCGACCCGAAGATGCGCGCGCCGTTGGCGAGCTCGCGCGACGCGTGACGCGCCGCTGGATCCTGCCTGGGCAGTCGCCGGCAGCGGCCTTGAAGATACTGACAAGCATGAGCGCGAAGTCGATCCGGACCATGATTTTGGAGGGCCGGCGTTTTCATCTCGCGCTGCTCGACGATCGACTGGTCGGCGTGGCAGCGATGCGCGATGACAGCCATCTGTTTCAGTTCTTCGTAAGTACACGCCACCAGGGCCGCGGCATCGCGCGACGGCTATGGCGGCGCGTGATGCGCGATGCCGTGCGTCGTGCCGGTACCTGTCGTTTCACGCTGAATTCGTCGCTGGTCGCCGTACCGGTTTATCTGCGCCTGGGTTTTGTGATGAACGGGCCGATGGGCGCAACCGCCGAGGGGCTTGCCACGATGCCGATGCGGCTGGATCTGCGCTGATCGGCTGATGCGGGACTGCGGGGCTGCGGGATACCGCCGCATCCGCGCATAATGCGCCCTCATTTCATCCGCCCGACCGATTGGAGTACGCATGCCAGGCTCGCAGAGCGAAGTCACTTTCCGTTTTCTCGCCCAACCCACCGATGTCAATTTCGGCGGCAAGGTGCATGGCGGCATGGTGATGAAATGGATCGATCAGGCTGGCTACGCCTGCGCGGTGGGTTGGAGCGGGGCTTATTGCGTCACCGCGTCGGTCAGTGGCATCCAGTTTGTCGCGCCGATCCTGATTGGTGACCTGGTCAGTGTCCGTGCGCACTTGATCCACACGGGTACGTCCAGCATGCATATGGCGGTGGATGTGCTGGCGCGCGACCTGCGCAAGGACGAGCAGCGGCTGGCCACCAGTTGCGTGATGATTTTTGTGGCGCTGGACAGCCCCGACGGCAAGCCGACGCCGGTGCCGCGTTGGGAGCCGCGCGACGACAACGAGCGTCGGCTGCAGGCGCACGCGCAAAAAATGATGGAGCTGTCCAAGGGCATGGAAAAATTGGTCGACATGCGCGGTGCGCAACTAAGCTGATCAGCGCAGCAACTTTTTCGAAAAAAAACCGCGTTGCATGTCGATTTAACGCCGTTAGGTGTTGACAGCTCAGCGCTCGATCCACACAATACGCGTTCTTTGTTGGAGGGATACCCAAGCGGCCAACGGGGGCAGACTGTAAATCTGCTGGCTTACGCCTTCGGTGGTTCGAATCCACCTCCCTCCACCAGACGGGTTCCGCGCAGGGCGGGAGTAGTTCAATGGTAGAACATCAGTTTTCCAAACTGATTACGCGGGTTCGATTCCCGCCTTCCGCTCCATTGGCTCTCGCAATGTGTTCAGTGCTCATGTAGCTCAGTCGGTAGAGCACTTCCTTGGTAAGGAAGAGGTCACAGGTTCGATTCCTGTTATGAGCACCATCTTTTTTGACCGTTACGGTTACCGGCCCGCAAGGGCATGTTCCTTCAACTCATTGACTCCATCGGGGTTTAGCGCGCATGGCAAAGGGTAAATTCGAACGCACCAAGCCGCACGTCAACGTCGGCACGATTGGTCACGTGGATCACGGCAAGACGACGCTGACGGCAGCGCTGACCAAGGTCGGTGCGGAACGCTTTGGTGGCGAGTTCAAGGCCTACGAGGCAATTGACGCGGCGCCGGAAGAGAAGGCACGTGGCATCACGATCTCGACCGCGCACGTGGAATACGAGTCGCCCAAGCGCCATTACGCGCACGTCGACTGCCCCGGCCATGCTGACTATGTGAAGAACATGATCACCGGTGCGGCGCAGATGGACGGCGCGATCCTGGTGTGCTCGGCCGCTGACGGCCCGATGCCGCAGACGCGTGAGCACATTCTGCTGTCGCGTCAGGTGGGCGTGCCGTACATCGTCGTGTTCCTGAACAAGGCCGACATGGTGGACGACGCCGAGCTGCTCGAGCTGGTCGAGATGGAAGTGCGCGAGCTGTTGTCCAAGTACGACTTCCCGGGCGACGACACCCCGATCATCCAGGGTTCGGCCAAGCTGGCGCTGGAAGGCGACCAGAGCGACATCGGCGTGCCGGCGATCATCAAGCTGGTTGATGCGCTGGACAGCTACATCCCGGAGCCGGTGCGCGTGATTGACCGCCCGTTCCTGATGCCGGTGGAAGACGTGTTCTCGATCTCCGGCCGCGGCACCGTGGTGACCGGTCGTATCGAGCGCGGCATCGTCAAGGTCGGCGACGAAATCGAAGTGATCGGCATCCGTCCGACGCAGAAGACCACCGTGACCGGCGTGGAAATGTTCCGCAAGCTGCTGGATCAGGGTCAGGCAGGCGACAACGCCGGTCTGCTGCTGCGCGGCCTGAAGCGTGACGACGTGGAGCGTGGCCAGGTGTTGGCCAAGCCGGGCACGATCACCCCGCACACCGACTTCGAGGCTGAGGTGTATGTGCTGTCCAAGGACGAGGGTGGCCGTCATACGCCGTTCTTCAAGGGTTACCGTCCGCAGTTCTACTTCCGCACCACCGACGTGACCGGCGCTTGCGAGCTGCCGGAGGGCGTGGAAATGGTGATGCCGGGTGACAACGTGAAGATGGTGGTGAGCCTGATCCACCCGATCGCGATGGACGAAGGCCTGCGTTTCGCCATTCGCGAAGGTGGCCGTACCGTCGGCGCCGGCGTGGTGGCCAAGGTCATCAAGTAAG
>Ga0302232_10000255_pt1 | contig 42428 bp, 40 predicted proteins | sample II_Palsa_N2_3_FD_193575 | JGI IMG/M metagenome (GOLD analysis project Ga0302232, IMG submission 193575) | Peat permafrost microbial communities from Stordalen Mire near Abisko, Sweden - II_Palsa_N2_3 | ecosystem: Environmental > Terrestrial > Soil > Palsa > Peat permafrost | place: Sweden...
TGTGAGGACACCGGCCGCCAGCACGCCGCCTACGGCAGAGGCAGCTCCGGTACGGGCGCCGCAGCGCGCCAAGAGACGACGGAAGGCTGCCAGCCCTAAACCCAAGCGTGCCTCACTCAGCAGCAACCAGCGGGCGATCGTCGCGGCTCTGGAGCATGGTGCGCATACCGTGCGGGAGCTGGTGACCGTCACCGGGATGAGCGATCAAACCGTCCGCAACAACGTGAAGAGTCTCGTGGCCCTGGGGACGGTTGTGAAGACCCAGCGCGATGGCAAGACCGCTTATGCGCTGCCGGCGGCGGTGCAGGAGTTGGCGACGGCCGCGTGACGGCTAAGTCGTAGGCGCGGAGACGCTCTTCCTCGAGTAGTCCGTGTGCGCAACGGCGTTTACCAATAGCTCTCGCACCATCACGCGCGAGTACTCCGGCCTTGGCTCGCGCTGAAGTGAGCCCTCGGGGATCGGCTCGGCCTGACGGGTGTTCCGGCGAATGAAGCGCTCGATAGCGTCCACCGCCTCGAAGATCGTCAGCTCTTCGTCGGGATCAAGCAGATCCTCGATGTCCGCCGCGCGACTGGTCCCGGCGAAGCGCGCGCCCTCGACACGCGCATCGCGGAAGTAGCGTCGCCGGACCGCGTCCTGCCCGAAGAGGATCACGCCCGCGTTCGTCGCGCGCACCACGCCCTGATGGCTCGTCACCATACCCAGCGCCTCCAGCTCCCCGGCATGCAATGGGACTTCATGGCCGTCGAAGACGTCTCTGAGGCGCGTGTTGTCCAGATCGGCGAGCGTGACTCCGCGATGGGCGAGGAGATCGAAGGGCTCGCCCTGAGCTATGGCATCCGCGACGTTCACGCCGGCATCTTCTCAGTAAGCGGGTTGGGTCGGATGTAGGGGCCAACCGAAGTCAATGCGAACCGCTCGGCTCGGCTTCCGAGCGGGCGAATGTCGCTTGATGAGGCTGACGAGCTTTGTCTGACGTAGGTCGTCCGGTAGACGTGCGAACGTATGTTCGTGCCAGGAAAACGACCCCCCCGCGTAGAACAACACACCATGTCTGGGCCGAGCGCTATCGAGTGGACCGAAGCGACCTGGAACCCGGTCACTGGCTGCGACCGCGTGTCGCCAGGGTGCGCACATTGCTATGCGCTTGATCTCGCCGTTCGTCTGAAGCGGATGGGTCAGCCGAAGTACCAGCGTGATGGCGGCAGGTCCAGCGGCCCCGGCTTCGGGGTGACGCTCCACCCGGGGACGTTGCAGGTTCCATTGCGCTGGCGCAGCCCGCGCGTCATCTTCGTGAACTCGATGAGCGACCTCTTTCACGAGGCTGTGCCCGTGGACTTCATCGAGCAGGTGTTCGACGTCATGCGCCGAGCAGACTGGCACGTCTTCCAGATCCTCACTAAGCGTCATGAGCGGCTCTCGGAGCTTGCCGACCAGCTCGACTGGCCACCAAATGTATGGATGGGCGTCAGCGTGGAGAACCGTCGCTTCGTCCAGCGTGCCGATCATCTTCGGATGGTGCCGGCGGCCGTGCGGTTCATTTCGGCTGAGCCATTGCTCGGACCGTTGGACGACATTGATCTCGACGGCATTCACTGGCTGATTGCAGGCGGGGAGTCAGGCCCGAAGCACCGGCCGGTGCGAGCCGAGTGGATACGCCAGCTACGCGACCGCTGCGTCGCGGAGGGTGTGCCGTTCTTCTTCAAGCAATGGGGCGGCGCTCGATCGAAGTCGGGCGGGCGCACGCTCGACGGACAGCTTTGGTCGCAGCTGCCGGAGATAGAAAGGACAACCTTGCTTGTCGGGTGAGCTGGCCGATCATGATCCACGCAAGTGGATCTACACCGAGCATGCGCGTGCCAAGCATGCGATCCAGCGCACATACCTGGGAGCATGGCTAGCGATTCTCGGGACGCATTTCTCGCCACTCGTTCTGTTCGATGGCTTTGCCGGACGAGGCCACTATGAGGGTGGCGAGGACGGCTCGCCGCTGCTGTTTTTCAAGCGTGCCGCAGAGGCGGTGGACAGTGGCAGGCCAGCCCGGGTCTTCATCCGCTGTGTCGAGCTGAACCAGCACAACTTCGCCGACCTCCAGTCGGTAATCGCAGGACTGCAGCATCCCGGCGTCTTGATCGACGCTCGACATGGCACGTTTTCCGAACAGGCGGTGGAGTCGGCCTTACGGCTGCGGACACGGACGCCTGTGCCGCCCGTGTTCTGGACTGCCGACCCTTATGGATTCCGCGGCGTGCCGCTCACCACGATCCGAGAGCTGATGTCGCTGCCACGGTCGGAGGTGTTGATCACATTCATGGTGCGTGACATGCGCCGCTTCCTCGGCGAGCCGAACCACCAAGAGCCGATGACCGAGTTCTTTGGCGGTGACGCCTGGCGGCAATGCCTCGACCATGACAAGGCCGAGGACCGCGAGCGATGCCTGCTCCTGACTTACTCGAAGCTAATCCGCGAAGGTATCGCGCGTTTTGCGACACCGTTTCGAGTGTTCGAGGACGAGCGCCGGCAGACGTTGTACTACCTTGTGCATCTCACCAACAACCCGCTCGGCATGCGTCAAATGAAGCGTGCGATGATCAAGGAGTCGCAGGACATGACTTTCTGGCCGGTCACTGTTCGACCACCCGACCAGCTCGCGCTCGATACCGCTGAGCAGCCACCCTTCCCGAGCTTGCAGCGACATCTGGCAGAGGTCTACCTTGGGCGCACGGTGACATTCGAGGATCTCCTTAACACCGACTATCCCGAAGGTCTCTGGCTGGAGCCTGATTACCGCGCCGCCGTGCTCGACATGGCCAAACGCGAAGAGATCGAGGTCAGGCGTAAGCGGTCAACACCCAGTGGACGAGCGCCGCGCGGCCTACAAGAGCCAGACCAGATTACGTTCTCCGATCAGGCACACTTGGGCTAGAGTCGAAGCCAACCACGACCCCGAGCACTACGAGATCGCGAACACGCTGGGAGACCAGCGGCGGAGTGGTCTGGCAGATAGAGACTCACCGCGCGGATTATCATATCTAGCGATGACGAAGTCTGGGGTGGAGACCCGCTCCGCGTAGAGTACCGGCATGCAAACGCCGAGCGCTCCCGCCCCCGGCCAAGATGGGCCCCTGTTGTGGCTACGCGGACTGCGTGAGCAGGTCGCAGCAGACGGTCGCGGACAGATCGTGTTTATCACAGGTCTTCCCGGCAGCGGCCGAACGTCACTGCTCCGCAGCTTCACTACAGCCTCCAGCGTGGGGCGCACAACAGTGCTGGGAGGACGCTTTGATGGCACGGGCTACATAGCCGACGGCGATGTCGCGCCGGCACCTCGAGTCGCGGCCGTAGTCAAGCGCATCCTTTCGACGGCCGGCTCTGCCGCAACGCTTGCCGAAGTCGCACTGCCGTTCGCCGGGCTCATTCGCCAGGGTCTTGCTAAGAGCAGCGCCGCTCTCCAACTCGCGGAAGAGTCTTTCCAAGGCGACAGCCCTCCCGACCTCTCGCGCATGATGCCCCGCGTGCTCAGCGTGCTGTGCGAGGAGCACGGCATGGTGACCTGCGTCATCGATGACGCCGACAGAGCTCCCGACAGCTGGTGGTTGGACCTTGTCATCCTTTTCGCTAACCACCTCGCGCGTGATCTGCCGCTCTTACTCGTGCTGTCGCTGGAGGGTTCGTCCGCGCCTGGCTCCGCGGCGGCCGATGAGTCGTACGCCTGTGGTGTCGCGCGCGAGCTTACGACAGAAGGTCGCGCTCACTGGAATGGGATGCCGCGAGTGACGGCGGCCGAGTTGCAGCGCTGGACTGGGCCGGCGGCACCGGATGTAGTCAGAGCCTTAGTCGAGGTGACCATGGGTCGAGCTGGCTGGATCTCATTGCTTTGGGAGGATTGGCAACGGCGAGAGACTGTCATAGGGACCGATAGCGACAGCCGGTGGCGGTTTGCAGATGCTCGACCGGCCGCGCCTGGGCTGGTCATGGACATCGTGGGTGCTCGCCTGAAGCGGCTTCTCAGGTCAGAGGACAACGCCGCGGTACATCGCGCCATGCGACTCCTTGCCTGTGCGGCGCTCGAGGGCCGGCAATTCACGGCGGAAGCGCTGGCGGACGCGCTGGGCCGCGAGCGCGATGCAGTCAACGACGAAATCGACAGCGTCCTCATACTCGACGAGACGCACCCCGATGGCTTCCTAGTAAACGATGGGTCTGTCGCAGTGATCGACGAGCAGGGTGAGCGCACGCTGCGGCTGTATCGGTTCGAGGCGCATCTCGATTGGCTTACGCTCCGTCATTACGGCTTGGCCGAACGTGAGGCGCGTGGTCTTAACCTCAGGCTCGCGCGGTCTCTTCAAGCGAACTATGGTCGCGAGGCTCATCGGGTGGCCCACAAGCTCGAGCGCTTATTCAAGGCTGCCGGCAAGAATGACTCGAGTCGAAGCTACGAACGCATGGGACTCATAGGTGTTGGCCGAGATGTGATCCTGTGGCGTGCCGACACAATCCTAGCCTCCCCCGATCCGGTCGCCCGCGCAGCCAGGAAGCGTGCCTCTGTGATCCTTTTGGCTGCGGCAAAACGCCTCATGAAAACGGGCCCATTTCCGCGCGGCTTAATGTTCGCTCAAGCTGCGCAGAATGTCGCCGTGTCAGATACCGATCTAGCAAGCGCTTGCTATATCGCCGGAGCGTGCCTGCGCCACATTGGTGATTATTCAGCGGCGATCGGTTCGTTCGATAGCGCGATCGACATTTACCGTCACCGTGGCGAGCGCGGAAACGTGGCCACCGCCCTCCATGCCCGCGCGCATGTTGCCTGTCAAAGGGGTGAACTCGATAGAGCCTATGCCGAATATAACGGCGTCTTGGAAATGCAAGTCGCACTCCGCGCGCGCTCCGGCATAGCCGGCGCCCGCGCCTCGCTCGCCAACATTGCCAGCATGCGAGGGGAATTGGTCAGTGCGCGCCAATACGCTACGGCTGCCCTGAACATGCAAATCGAGATCGGCGACCGACACGGCGAAGCCTACAGTCGGTCCCTTCTCGCGGGTGTGGCATTCAAAGAATGCAACCTCAGCGATGCCAGCGCCGCCTATCTTGCCGTTCTAGATATTGAGCGTGAGCTCCACGATCAGCACGGTGAAGCGAAGACGCGCTGTGCACTTGCGGCGATCGAAGGCAAGCGGCGCAACTACGCAAAGGCCCGCGCCGAGCTCCACGCAGTCCTAGAGATCCAGAGAGCAGTTGACGATCGATACTGCGAAGCAGGGACTCTGCATGCTCTCGCGGACGTCGATATGCTCGACGAACGCTACCGCGAGGCCCGGTCTGGATACCTTGCCGTGCTAAGCATGCGACAAACGATCCGTGATCGCCACGGCGAGGCGACAACACTCTTCAAGCTCGCCGAGGTTGACGTTGCCTTGAATGATTTTGAGAGTGCTGAGCATGGATACGTGGCGGCCCTCGCGATACAGGGGGAACTCCGCGATGGTAGGGGCGAGAAGCGCACGCTGGACGGTCTCGCTAAGGTCGCTCTCAGGCGAGAGGCGGATGCCAACGACCGCTAAGCAGTGAGGCTGACAAGGGTGGGTCGGTGCTTGACGGTCTCACCCGATTCGCGAGCTAGTAGCTGAGTTCATCGCTCGTTTAGGGATCCCCGCGTGCTGGCCGGCGACGGGGGCCGTTGGACATGCCGCCTGGCGGGGCAGCCTCCCAAAAAGTAATGCCCTAATCCTGAGTAGAGGCTGCGGGGGCGAATCGCCAGATCGATTGTGGCGTAGCGCTTTTTGCGCGAGCCCGACAGCTAACTCCGTAGGCGCCAAGAGAAGACTGAAAGGACGCCGTTTTATGTCGGGATTCCCGCGTGTCTGGGTGTGCTCGAGCCCTGGGAGGTTTCGGTGGTTCGCTCGCTTGAGCGCCGGCGGTATGCGCCGGGCGAGTTCGCGTGCGGATCTGGCGAGAGCGGCGGCGGGCTGGCTAACGTCTTCTCGGCCGGCGGATGAGGCCCCAGGCGTAGAGTGCCGCCAGGGCAATTGCGACTGTGACGGTCCCTTCGCGCCGATGAGTGGCACTCGGCGTATCCGCCATGGCGTCTGAGCCCCGGAGGGCTTGGGTGGTTGTTGCGGTAGGGCCGGAGACGGCGATGGTGGTACTTTCCGCGCGGCGCAGCGGCGGTAGGAGATCGAACAGCACGGCGGCGAGCAGCGAGCCAGCGAGCGTCAGCACGATCGTGACCACGACCAGCCATGTTTGCCATTCGCCGAGGGCGGTTGTGTCGAGCAGGCGGGCGCTGGCTTGAAAGGACGAAGTGCTGGCCCACGAGAGCCGCGTGAGGTCCACGAGTGAAGGACGCGCGGCTTCGAGCGAGCCGATGGTGGTGAGCGATCCTGCGTCGAGCCGGACGTACTCTTTTAAGGGGCGGCTCCAGGAGCCTGGCAAGCCAGCGACTCTCCATTCGCCGAGGTCGGTGGAGGCTATGCCGGGCGGAGCACCCAGCAATGGCCAGCTCTGTGTGCTGCGCGGGCCGTCCCACAAGCCGAAGCGAGCTGGTTGTACGACCGAGTGGCCGACGAGACCTGCGATCCCCGCTGAGAGGCCGAAGATGCCGGAGGTGGCGGCACCGGGGGAGAAGCGTTCGTTGCAATGGATCGGGGCCAGGGTGAAGCGCAGGGCTTGGACGGCACCGAGCGGGACCAACTGCCCAGACCCGATGTCGAGGAGCTCCGCGTTGGCGATGCTCGCGAGCGACGTGCCAGATGGGGCGAGGAGACGAGGCTTGCTCAGACGGGCGTCGCCGCCGATCAGAAGGACGCCGCTGAACGGCAGCGGTCCGCACGCAACGACGGAATAGGAGAGTGCCGGATGGCTGCCTGGCGCTCCCGGTTGGAGGGGCACAACCTGGAGCTGGACCTGGGAGCTGGTAGGCGCGGTGCGTGTAGGCTGGACCACGGCGAGCCATCCTGGGAACGGCGCCGGTGGTGGCTGATAATCGAGCGTGCCGGATACCTGCCAGAAGGCAAGTACGGCGAGGGTGGCGAGCACGAGGATCGCGACGCGAGCGGCGAGCGCCCATGGGTTCAGTGACGAGGTGCTGGTGGGTGGGGAGTGCGTACGAGTCACGAGAGCGGACTATTTGCAGGACGACGAGCTCGGGTTGGACGCGGTAGCGGCGCGGTAGGCGGTCGGGCGAGGTGGTCGCTGTCCTCAGCACTGGGCAGGCGGCCGGGAAGGGCTGATGGGGGTGTGATTGAGCTCAACGCTGCATGACGGTTGGTGTCGCCAAAAGCGCATTGAGGACAGCTTCGTACTCGTCCTTGGATAGTTTTGCGTAGTCGCCCCCGGCTTGAATACGCCCCATCGCCCGTTTGGGCGCAACATCTGGAGTCCGTGGACCGTCACCGATCAGCGGCACCCAGGCGTCGATGCGGCACGGATAGACCCATGGCCAGCGCGAGCCCCACTTGCGATCTGGCTGGTGATCGGCCTTGCCTGTGACTTCCGCCTCGGCGAAGACGCGGCCGTGGATCACAGCATGGAACAGCACGCGGTCATAGCGGCCGAGCTGCGGCGGCCTCTGAATCTGCGCTGGGCCAGTCGTGAGCTCGAAGCGATCGAGTCCCCGGCCGGGGATCCAATCATCCGGTACCGGATGTGGCTGAGGGGTTGTGAAGCCGAGAGGCTTGAGCCAATATTGGGGCATCGGCGAAAGGTATCGGGATCAGACGTACCGTCCGGTCAACGATGCGCCGTCTCTCCCGCTGCGATCTGCTGCACGACGCCTGGCGGTAGCGCCTTAAGATATGCGTCGAGCGCCTCATGCGCGAAGCCGCCGAGGGCAAACAGAGCGCGGCTGAGATGCTTCATTAGGTCGCGTTCCTCCTCCCACGGCAAGAACTCCTCGGCCACAACATCAGCGAAGCCGAAGCGCACGGTCCTGGCCGTGCCGTCGTGGCTGACGCGGCCCAATCTGCCGGCAGCCTCGGTCAGCGCCTCGGTGAGGGTCACCCCCGGCTCGCCCTTGGACGGAGTGACGGCCGGTACGTGCAGCGTCACGTTGCGATGTCCGCGCAGCCAGGGCAGGTAGAACGGCGATTTCTTATCAGTCGCTTCGATCAGGTCCGCGTAGTGTTTCTTTGCTTCCGCGTTGAGGTCGTTCATGAACGTCACGACGTGCGAAGAACGGCGTGCGGTCTTGACAAACGTGATGCCCTCGTAACACAAGGCGGCTTGCTGGCGAGCGAGCATGATCCGGAGGCCGCGTTCCTCGGGCGTTGCCTTTGTGGGATCGGTCATCGGCATGAGGGCCATCGTCCGGTGCCATTCGTTGTCAGCCATCGCCAGCCCCGTGACGAAGCGAGCGACCGCGTTTGTCGCTGGCAGCGCTTGACCGATGCTGAACTCCCATTCCAAGACGATCCAAGGCTAAGACGTATTCCGGAAGCTCGGACCCTTTAGGTATGCTCTCCCGTGTGGAAATGGACGTAGGTCAAAGTCGCTTCATCCTGTTCGAACGAGCGAAGACGTTTGAGGACATGGCGAATCGGGTCAGCGAGATCATGACGGAGCAGGCTGACCAAGGGAACGTGGTCAGCAGCCTTTCCCACGCTGTCGATCACGAGGATCCCAAGGGTCCTTATCAGTTCATTGTCGTTACCGAGCCGATTGTCGGCATCGCGAAATCGGTCTAGCCGCCGGCGAGCCTCGGTAGGTCGGCCGCAGGAAATGGCAAGTGGATCAGAATGCCCTTGTTCGTATTCGCCACGGTTGCCGATGTCGCATCGATCGTCACCGGCCTGACAACGATTGCCTTGGTCGGCGCACGGACTACTGGTGGCGCTCCCTAAACGCCCGTGCGGCTCGGTCGCGTTGTTCCTGCCATTGGCGTTGGGAGTTCTCGGCGTCGACTTGGCGACGCTCGTTCTCGCGCTGGGTGTGCTCGATTGCTCTGGCGCGCTCGGCGCGGAACGCCGCTAGAAGTCCCTTGTGCTGGGCGCGGGCTCGCCACGCACGGGCGGCGATCGTGGGCCATGACGGCGGTCGCAGCCGCTCCGGGCTGTAGGGGGCGTAGGGCTTCGGCACGCTCGTGTAGTGGCGAGCGAGAGCGATGTCCCAGGTGATGTCTCGCCCGTTCGTGCATGTCGTGAGGACGAGCCTTCCGGCGTCTTTGCTCGCGGGCCACAGGCACATGCCGCCGACCTGCAGCAAGGCGTCTGAGCGGGTGCGCGACATCGACCAGCGAGGGCGTTCGTTCGCCCAGAACCCTTCGCAGCGGATCAGCTCCAGTACGTGCGGCTCGACGTGCGTCGCCATCCAGTCGCGGTAGCGGTTCAGTTGCGCTTGCTCGGGTCCGCTCCGTCTTCCGGACCCGATGTCTTCGAGCCTTGCCATCGCCTCAGCGACCTGGTCGGCGCCGGGGATGTCCGGTTGCAGGCGCTCAACGAAGCGACGCAGGGCGTGGGCGGAGACCGTGATGTACGGGATCTGGCCCTCGGTGACCAGCTGGGCGAAGTTGGGCTCGGGGGTGGTGCGTGGGCGGGGGGTCATTTGGTGCATTGTGGTGGATCTGGTTCCGAGGAAAGCTGGTGGCGAGCGTCTGCGGCTGATGGCTCGTTGTAGCCTGCTTGGATGCCAATCCTTTGGGACGACCTGGAGCTCCTTGCGCTCATGTACGCGTTGCACGAGGCTGGAGGTCTGCACTATCGGTCGGGTGATCAGCTCTTGCAGGAAATGGGAGGAAGCGCGGGTGTCGACAGTGACCGAGCAGCGTTCGTACGCACCCTTCACGTCATGGCTCAGGATGAGCTGATTGCCTTCGAGTTGCTCGTACATGGACTTGTGTCAACGCCCAGGCCTGAGAGCTACGAATACCTAGCTCACCTCCGGAACTTCGTCATACGCACCAAGGGACTCGACCGCGCTCGTGGGATCAAGATCGTAGATCCGCCACCTGAGCCCGGCGAGGACGATGGACGCAGCATTCCTGGCCTGATCATCAAAGACATAGCGGTGAGCATCCAGCAGGCCGTCGGGGGTCAGGATGACTTTAGGCGGGAGCTGGAGTTCTTGGCCGAATCGGGTATATCCCCCGAGAACTTTCCAGAGACCGTTAGCGGCGAGGACGGTCAGGCTAGGCAGACAATGGAGCAACTGCACAGAGGTACGAGCGCACAGCGCCGGGAGCTGCGCCAGATTATTGCGGAGTGGCTGGAAGGCGCACTTTATGCTGCGCCGGCAGAAGCGGAGCACAAGAAGATTGTGGATGCGCTGGCACGCCAGGGATGGTTCGTCAAGGACGGCCGTCTCGTAATCGGCGACCCAGTTCGTGGCGCGAAACGGGCTGGCGGGAACATCGCCAAGGACGCCCGGATCGCCGCGCTCCATTCGACGATCCGCGAAGTGTCGCAACGGCCGTTTGAGGCAGGTGAGCCGGCCGCGGCGGTATTTGAGGCATTCAAGGCGGTCAACAAACGGGTCCGAGAGTTGTCATCGAGTGACGAAGATGGTCAGCCCCTGATGGCGCGGGTCTTCCGACCAGAGTCGCCGGTGCTCTATCTCACTGACCTTGGAGACGAGACCGGCCGTAACCTTCAAGCCGGGTATCACCACCTGTTCATGGGTGCAATGCGCGGTATTCGCAACCTGTACGCGCATGGGCACTTTCCCGAATTGGATGAGAACCAGGCGCTCGAGCAGCTCGGCTTCGCAAGCATGTTGATGCGGCGGTTGGATGGGGCGACGCTCGGCGCCGAGCAGCAGTAGATCGACAGTCCTTGGCAGATGCTCCACGTTCCTGATGAACTCGCGCCCGAGGACGGTGAGGCAGCTGTCCTGTCGATGTTAGTCGTCCGCCAGGGAACGTCTTGGGTCCTCGTCGCAGGATCCCTGCTCACGGTGCCGGCTGCTGTTGCGAGCATGAGCTGGAAGCGATGGGCAGAACTTCAGCCCGAGGCCTCTCCCAGGGATCACGGCGGCCGGCTCGATCTCGGCCCAATCTTCTGCGCGGAGCCGTTCGAGGGCGTTCGAATTGTTCGGGCGATGGTTGGGAGTGCCGAGTGGGATGAAATAGTTGGTGGGCTCGCCGCCGGAAGTGTCAGGGCTCCGAGCTGTCACTGCGACGCGGTCATTACGGAGTCAACCTCCACGGTGCTCCTTGGCCGCGATGGAAGCACTTGGGCCCACTGGGCTGTGAACGGCGCCCAGCGGCCGGTGCTCGGGATCGTGGCCACCCTCGAGGCGCCTGAGATGCCTGCGACGGAGGCGATCTGGGAGCTGGCTGTGGCTCCGTACATAGATCGAGGGCCCGACCGCGGCGCGATGTTCACTCAGCGCCACGTCGTCCACTGGTCAGACGCATTGCTGGGCATAAACTGGCCGGCTGGCGGTGATGTGCCGCTGCCGGCGCGGTTTGTGATCGGTCGGATCCAATCACAGGCGTGGATCGTAGATCTGAAGCCGCGCTACGACACCGAGGACGTCGTCGTGTCGATCGCCTGGGATGAGGATCAGATCGATCCGCTGGGCTGCGCGGTGCTTACTCGCGCGGCGGCGGACGGTCTGCCGCTGTTGGTCCGCCACCAGCCAATTTCAGACCTCCCAAGGGGGCCGACGACCGCGAGGGTGAGCACCGAACCGTGGGAGTTGTCGTGGCGGGAGCGGACGCTCGAGGTGGCTGTCCCACGAGGACCACGACGCACCGAATGGGGGGTCATGTTGCTCGGTCCATCAGGTGAGCTGCTCGATGAGCGTCCGGTGGTTCGCCGAGCCGAGCAGATCAACTTGACTCTGCATGTCAAAGGCTCCTCAAGCCTTGCCTCGGTGAGCACCGTTGGCGACCAAAAGCCGCCGCCATCAGATCCTGAACGCGATGAAGCCGTCCGAGCCGCTGTGCGAGCCCAGAGCGAAGCTCGCCGCGCAGCCGCTCATCGCCGGATCTCGACCGTGGGTGAGCTCGAGGAGTATCTGCGTTGGCGATTCTCCTGTCGGGCCGGCGAGGTGCTGCTGCTCGACCCCGGACTTTTCAGTCAAAAAGACCGAGAGGAGGAGGTTGTGCACTTTCTGGCTGGCTTCAATCGCCCGATCCGCGCGCTCGTGCGCGGAGTTCATCAAAAAGCGCGCCAGGCCCTGAGCGTTGCAGGAGACATCACTGCGAAAGCACTCCCAGGGGGTGGGAAAACTCTCCACGACCGGATATGGATCGTTGGTGAGACCGCCGTGCTCGTGGGGGCTTCGCCTGGGGACTTTCTAAGCGATACAGCGGGGGCTCCGCGTCGAGCTACGACGGCCACCGACCTTCCCTTCGCAGACGCAGCTATCTGGCGAGAGCGATTCGAGGAGTGGTGGGGAACGTGACGTTGAGTCGCTCGTCCTTCCCCTCCCAGTTAATTTAGGTTTCGTCTGTGCTGCCGATCTCGACCTCCAGCAAGTATCGGCTCATCCAACACAATGCGGGCAGAATGTCATAGATACGCCTGACATCGTCCCAACTATCCTGCGCCAGAGGATCACCGTCTGGTTCTAGGTGGGCGATGCTATTTCGGAGCGCCACGCGAATGTCATCAAAGGCAATGCGAAACTTCCTTCCTGCATACGGCGCGAGTGATTCAGCGAGCCTATCTCGCTCGCTGGGGTGGCCGACCGTGTTGACGTCCTCCGGGACATGCTCAGACGGTTCATGTATAGGTTGACCGGCGGCGACTGCAGCTTCCTGGCGCCGTCTGCGAAGCGTCCAAACACCTTCGGCGACCTTGTACAGCGATAGTGCCTGCCACAGCGGCTCAGCCGACGATATGCCTTCGCGGTAGGCAGCGAGGAGAACGCGATGCTCAGGTGTGCTGACGCTATCGCGATCAGAAAACGTCTTTGCGGCACCTGCGATTGTTAGATCGAGACGGCTCGTACCCGTCTTCATCTCTTCGATACGAACCCCCGACGTCGTGATCGCTACGTTATGCAAGAACGACCACCGGCTCAGCATAGGCATAACGAGATCGTGGCCAGAGCGCGCAGCATCTTGAAAGTTGGATGCCTCTACATCGAGCGAGATCGCTCGTAGGCGACCGTGATCGTTGAGATGGATACTCGTCACCACATGCTCGGTCTCATTCCCTAGCGTGATCTGGAACTCTTGAGGATCCGGAGCAACTAGCAAGCTGTCCCCGCCAGTATCGGGCCACCCGAAGTCCACGTCTTCCCGAACGACGTTCGTGCCTGGCACGGCAAGAACAACCGCGATCCGATAACGGCCGGGCGTTCCGTCTGGGCCGCTTGTCAACTCGTTCCGGGAGTCGCCGGGCGCGTAGACAGGCACCACCAAGAAGCTCATCGGCGCTGTGACAAGCGGTCGTGCGCTCTGAGATGGTTGACCAAGCGGTCCCCCAGCCTGTGGTGCTCGGGCTGGGGCCCGTCGACGAGGCGTCGATGAACTTGAGGGAGAACCAGTGCTCTTTGTCTTGCGTCTACGACCCGAGCGCTTAGCCATGCTTTGAGAAACCTTACGCTCTGGACTGTTGTTCGGCCGTCTGTGCCACTGCTTGCCTGCGAGAATTGAGCCATGGACGAGTCCCTGGCCGAGTGGAGCGAATGGTGGGTCGCTGGCGATCCCGGCCACCGCGCGACAGGAGAGATCACGTTCGACGAGACGACCGGGGCGACGCTAACGCTGTACGGGCTTCTTCCGGGGATGGCGCGCGTGCAATTCCGCTCGCCGCTGCTGTATGGCGAAACCTTCGAGGGCGAGCTGCTGACGCTGCCGAGCGCCGCGATCATCCAGCGCAGTACGCAGGTCGGCGGAGATATCGCTCGGATGCGCACGCGCCTGCGCAGCGGCCTGCTCCTACGGGGCTGCCACGCCGACCCCGACAAGCTCATGGTCAAGCGCTGCGTGATCCGGATGACTGGGCTGAGGGACGTCTGCTTGCGTCCCTGGCCCCGCCAGGACGGCACATTCATGGGGCAGGCTCGGAGGGTAGAGGTCGCCGGGGGCTCGCTCACCTTCCGACAGGGCACGGAAAGGCAGCTCAGCCAGTATGCCGAGTCGTCCGAACTCGACGTTGACGTGCTCATCGAGGCGGACGAGCCGCTCCTGCTCGCGGACTTCGAAGACCGTTGGGTGAGCCCGCTCGAAGCCCTGATCCTGTTCGCGGCGCGGACCCCTGTCGCTCGAAAGGGGTTCACGCTGCTCCTCTACGACCCCGACGCCGCGGATAGCGTGCATCCCGCTATCCGTCACGGGACCAGCCCCGATCTGTGGAACGAGACGCCAGCCGAGGTGCTCACCGAAACTCCCTCGCTGTCGTCGGAGCCGCCCACACAGTACGGTCGGCTGCTCGTGCCATTCAGCGCGTTGGGCGACACCGCTGAGGAGTTCATCGTTCGTTGGTGGGACCTCTATGCGAAGCTCGGACCCGCCGCCACGTTCCTCATGAGCGCTCTCGGAAGCCAACTCTATCTGGAAAACAGGCTCTTGAACCTCATGAGCTTCATCGAGAGCTATCACCGCCAGCTACACGATCAGCCAAAGGTCCCACCCGAAGTCCATGAGGCCAACGTCGAGGCCATGCTCGAAGTCATCGAGGACACCTCGCAACGGGCGCACTACAAACAGAAGCTCAGGTTCGCTGGCGAGCAGAATGCCCGTCAGCGCGTCAAGGCACTCGTGCGCCGAACGCAGGGTGCGCTGCCGGGAGTCGCACGACTCGACGCGAAGCTCGCCGATCAACTGGTTGACACACGTAACGCGCTCACACATCTCGACCCAACCGGTGATCCCGGTCTTGACGGCGTCGACCTGGTCTATGCGACAGCACGACTGCAACTGGTAATCCAGACGAATCTCCTGCTCGACCTGCAGCTAGGCGAGGACAAGGTGGCCGAACTCGTCCTGACGAGCTACGCGGACCAGATGCCCGTCCGTGACTTCTCGAAGGAGAACAGCGAATGATGGGACGCAGGTGTCGGGTGTGTTCCAGAACACCGGTCGAGGTACAGGCGGGATGCTGGTGGACAGACGGCTAGGTCCGTCCGAGCGGTCGCGTGTAATCGATCTTGATGCCCTCAAAACCGCGGACGTGGCAACAGCTAGGAGTCCAGCTCAGCTACGAGGGTGCTCCGAGCACGATTGCGTCCAATGTCATTAAGGATGTAGCGATGGTCATCGCAAATCCGCGCGCTCGCTACGTGTGGCGTGGGCACGGGGACATCAATCATCGCCTCCACCACTCGCTCCACCGACGGCTCGACTTGGCGAACGAGTCGATCGACGACGCCTGCCTCGCAAGTGAGGAGAGGCGACTCATCGAGCGCGCGCGCATGTCTGGATACGGCCGAGCGAGAGATCGAACTCTCACAGATGTGGAGCTGGCAGCCCTACTCCAGCACGAGGGCGCCGCGACGCGCTTTCTGGATGTCACGCCCGATCCGTTCATCGCGCTGTTCTTCGCCTGCGAGCATGCCGTATCGCGACCGGGGTCGGCTGCTCTTGTCGCCGTCCTTGTACCAAGGACTTGGCCTATCCGTCCCACGCTGGCGCCTGCCACGGCGAGCGATTGCTTGGGCCAGCTCGATGCCCAACGGATCGGCGAAGGCGGCAAAGCCTCACCCGCGTATCTCGTGGAGACGGCCTTTCTGAACGAGCGGATGAAGGCACAGCGCGGCCAGTTCGTGGTCGGGCGCTCACCCGCTGATGCGACGCTCGCATCTTGGTCGAGTCTCGAATTGCAGCTCCTCGAACGCGATCAAGAGAAGTTACGAATTCAAAAGCTGCTCAATCCGGTTGCCGGGAAACCACCGGAGCCGGGAGATAGGCCGCCGTTGATCGTGTTCCGCCTATCTTCCAAGGTGCGCATCTCGTTGCGGAAGCAATTGGCGGAGCGCTTTGGCTACACGACCGAGACGATCTACCCGGATCTCAACGGGTTTGCGCTCGCGTTCAACCAGTACGCGCCGCTGGCCTGAACGGACGCTCCCCCCGGCGGCGCTGGGAACCGGCACGAAGCCGGATCGCCTCGCCGAGCCCGGGGAACGCCTCGATGCGATCTCCGTCGAGGACTGGGCGTTTCAGGTGGTGGGTGCCGGGGGGTCGTGCGGTACGCATCCAGACAGGAATCTTGGGGCCCGCCACGTCGGACTCGATGGATTCGGCTCTAGAATGCGGTTTAGCCAGCAATCCGATTTTGCTACCTAAACTGCTGAAAAGTGCCTATATCTATTGACACGGCACCGAGCGCCGATTTGCCAAAAACCCAATAAACACGGGGCTTTTCGGGTCCAAAATCCGCTCCTCCTAAGCGGTAGATCCAGGTTCGACTCCCGGCGGGGGCATCACCGTAACGAGCATACGTCGCAGTAGCCTCTCCAGCATGGGAGCGCCCCACGAGCTGGTTGCTGACCTTCACCGCGCGCTCCGCACCGAGCACGATATTCGCCTTGCCGTGCTCTACGGTTCGCTGGCGCGCGGCGACGAGGACGCGGGCTCGGACCTCGACCTGCTGATCTCGCTCGCCGACAAGCGTCCCTCGGCAGGGCTCGAGCTCGCCATCCGCCTGGAACCAGTCGCCGGCCGTCAGGTTGACGTCGCCCACCTGGAGCGCGTGGAGGCCGATGCGCCGCTGCTTCTGGACAGGGTCCTCGACGAGGGTCGCGTCTTGGTCGACCGTGATGGGCATTGGCGCCTACTGCGCGAGCGCCACTCCGCGATCCGTGCGCGTGCCGGTCATGAGCATCGCCGCCAGATGGCCAGCGCGGCCCGTGCGATCGAAGAGCTGACCCGCTGTGGCTAAAGCCAGGGCTCGAGTAGGAGTTCTAAATGGCGCTCCCCGATGCTCGGGATCAACGTCTCATTCATCCGCCCCGACGGGACTTCTTTTTCGTCGTCCGTACCTGTGTCTGCGCCTGTTCGCCCCAGAAATCGACGGTCTCGCGCTCGTGGCGGATGCCGAGCTCGAGGGCGAGTCGGGGACCGATCGGGGCCTCGTCGGTCAGCTGCTCGCGTATCGCGTCGTACTCGGCGAGCTTCTGGCGGTGGGTCTCGAGCTGAACCTCGGCGAGTTGGTGTGGGTCGGCGCCGAAGAACAGCTTCAGTAGCGCGGGGTCTCTGAGCATGTACGGCTCGGGGGCGAAGGTCTGTAGCCAGTCCGTGAGCGCCGCCTGCCCGCGGTCGGTGAGGCTGTAAAGCTTGCGTCGTCGGCCGTGGGGCTCCTGCTGCTCGGTTAGGTACCCGGCGCGGGCCAGACGCGCGGGCTCGGCGTAGAGCTGAGAGTGCGGCAGGGTCCAGAACTCCCCGACCGTGAGCGCGGCCATCTGCTTGAGGTCGTACGGAGTCGCCTGGCCTGACATCGAGAGCAGCCCGAGGACTATGTGGGAGGTGGGTGTGAGCTCGATTTCGTCGGTCATCTACGCAATCCTTGACAACGCTCTGTTTCGGATGGTATGTTTCGGAGCATAAGGGAAATGCTGGTGGGCTGGAGGCGAGCTTAGATGACCAACGTGAGATGCACCTGCGTTGCCCCGCTCGTCCTGGGCACTCTCGCGCTTGCGGTCGTCGCCACGCTCGCGCTCGCGTCGTTTGCCCCGCTCGCCTCGGCGGCGCCCGTGGTCACGTTCAAGTCGACGGCCATTCCAATCCCAGGCTTCCCGGGCACCGGCAACATCCTCGGAGCGGGCACTGAGGTGGAAGTCCAGTCCACCATCACCGGAACCGAATACGGCGGCTTTCCCTCTCCGCTCGTGCTCCTCACGATCGATTCGCCCGCAGGCACCAAGGTGGACTCAAACGGCTTTGCCACCTGCGCGCAGGCGGTGCTTGAAGCCGACGGCCCCTCGGGCTGTCCGAAGAAGTCGCGCGCCGGCCCCGTGGGCGAAGGGCTTGGCATCGTCAGTTTCGGCCAAGAACAGGTCAGAGAGAAGGTATCGATCCAGGGGTTTTCGCTCCTGGCAACACCCTGATCTTCTTCGTCGATGGCACCACTCCAACTTCGCTTGAAATTATCGAAAAAGCTCACTGGGTCAGCGGCAGCGCTCCCTTTGGACCGGAGGCGATCGTCGAATTACCACTGGTCGAAACGGTGCCCGGCGCCCTCGACGCATCAATTCTCTCTTTCAAAGTCACGGTCGGCGCGGCGTACAAAAAGGGCAAGAAGACAATCTCTTACATCACCCTGCCGAAAAAATGCCCAAGAGCTGGCTTCCTGATCAAGTCAGAATTCAAGTTCGACAGCGGCGAAAGCACCACGGTCACATACAAACCGCCGTGCCCAAAGCGCTGAGAGACCGGGAGCACGGTGATCTACTCGAGCTCGCTTGGTGGACCTGGCTCGCCGGGGCGGAGATCCAGTTGCCACCACTGGACGTCGCGCCAGGCGCCGGCCTTCCAGCCGATGCGCCGGTAGGTCCCGACGGGGACGAATCCCATCGCGCGGTGCAGGCCGTTGCTTGCCTCGTTCGGCTGGGTGATCCCGGCGCATAGCGTCCACAGGCCGATCGCCCGTAGCTGTGCGAACAGCCGTGTGTACAGCGCGCGACCAACACCAGCTCGGTGGTGGTCTGCATCGATGTACACAGCCACGTCTGCCGCCCATCGATAAGCGGCGCGCGCTCGGTGAGGTGAGGCGTAGGCATAGCCGAGCGTGACGCCCTTATGCTCGGCGACGACCCATGCGTACGCCGCACTGATGCGACCCGCCATCTCCTCCACGGTTGGCGGTCGCGCCTCGAAGGACACGACCGAGTCTGAGACATACGGCCCGTAGATCGCGGCGCACGCGGCCGCATCGCTCTGCCGGTTGGCGTCGCGGATGGTCATCATCCACAGACCGCCAGCTCGCCCACTATTCCGCCGCCAGCTCAGCTGCCCTCGCCGGACGGCTTCTCTGGGCTCAGTTGGTTGGGCGTGATGGCGGGCGGGGCAATTTCATCCAGGCGGTCGAGGATCGCCTTCAGGCCGCCCTGCGTGTGCAGATCGAGACGGTCGAGGATCGTCTCCGCGTCTTTGTAGGTGTTCGCCGAGCGGGCGTCCGCGGCGAGGCTCTGGACGTTCTGCCCGACCATGATGATCGACAGCAGTACGAGCTGGATGAAGGTCTGCGCGATCCACGCGATTAACCCCTCGCCGCCGGGTTTGAGCGCCGGTGAGAGACCGAGCAGCGCGATGATCGTGAACAGGTAGGCGCACCACATCGTGCCTACGAGTCGCGTGACGAGCACCGCGAACTTCGCGTTGAAGCCGTCGACGTCGCCCATCGCCTCTTTGATCACCGATGGACTGGGGTGCAGCGCCTTGCCAAGATGATTCTGGGTCTTAACCGGGCCGTGGTGCTCTGCTGTCATCGGTCCTCCTCGCCTGCGTCGATGGTTGCCTCGTTACATGTGGCTCTTGCTCTATGCGTCGCCTGGGCCGGCGACCGCGTCGCCCTCTCCGCTCGCGCTGTCCGTGTCCTCCTCGACCTTGTCCTCCTCGTCTCCCGCATACATCGACTCCCGCGCCAACTCCTCCCCCCTGGCCGCGAACAGCTTGATCTCGAGCAGGTCGTGCCGATAGTCGTCGGGTGCGATCAGCGTGAAGCGCTCGTCGAGCAGCTCGCACTGATCGACGGCGAGATCCGCGAGCTCGGCGGTGACGATCGCCCCCCCGGAGATCAGCGGCCGCCCCCAGATCAGCGTGATCGCGGCCACCGCCCCGTTGTGTCCGCGCCAGGAGCCGATCACCTCGTCGCAGAGGTCGAGCTTCCAGTCGGGATTGCGTTCTGCGGTCTCCTCGGTGAAGTCCACCTGTGCGGTGAAGTCGCTCGGGTCGCCGCCCTCCGTCGCTCCGACGAAGCTGACGTGCCCGAACAGCTCGTACCCGTTCGCCGTGATCGATGTCCCCGGCACGTACGTGCGCCCGTTCCAAGTGCGGTCGGGATACCAGCGGATCTCACCCGGCTCGCCGAGATCCTCCTCCTCGGCGTCGAGCGCCAGGCAGGCCGTGAGGAACTCCGCGCTCAGCCGCTCGGCCCAACGGCCATAGGGCAGGTCCTCGAGCGGGGGCTCGGCGGCAAAGCGTGGGACGAAACGTTCCTCAGGCGGCATCTGTACGGCAGCCTATCTAGGCATCACGCAGCAACGCGGCAGCGTGCTCCGGCGCGACGATGTTCAGGTTCACGCCGGTGGACAGCTCCAGTCCGGCCAAATGGGTCAGCCGCGGGAGGATGTCGATTCGCCAACAGAAGTGCTCGGCGCCGAGCGGGGCCGTCCTTACGAACAGGTTCAGCGGCGGGCTCGATCCCAGCTGCCGTGCCAGGCGCTGTAGGCCGTCGTGCAGCAGCGCCGCACCGGTCGGCCCATCGTCCTCGAAGCGGGCGCGGGGGCGCCGGGGCACGAGCATCAGCTGGAATGGCAGCCGCGACGCGTACGGCGCGATCAGCACCGCCTCCTCGTCGACGGCGACGATCCGCTCGCGCAACCGCACCTCTTCGGCGAGCACGTCACCGAGCAGGCTCTGGCCCATCGTCCTCGTCGTGTACGCGTTAGCGCGCTCGCGCTCGCGGGCCACGACCGCCGGCACGAAGTCGAGCGCGTACAGCTGCGCGTGCGTGTGCGGCAGCGACGCCCCCCCCTCGCGGCGCTCGTTGACGATCAGCTGTATGTAGGCGCTCCCCGTATGTGCGCGCATACGCGCGCGCCACACCTCCACCGCGGCCGCCACCTGCTCCGCGGGCAGCTCGGCCAGCGACAAAACCGACTGAGGTCCATTGACGATCACCTCATGCGCTCCCGTCGCGGGCAGCGCGGTGAACAGCTCCGGCCTGCCCCGCGCCGGCTCCACGGCGATCTCTGCGTCGCCGGTCCTGCCGGCCCGGGACGGGTTGTCAGGGTCCGCCGGTGTCAGCGCCGGGTACAGGTTCGGCACCACCCGCACCGTCCATCCAGGCGAATCCGGTGGCCCGCCGCCGGGGCGCAGCGCGTACAGCTCCGGCGGAGTGCGGTCCTCATGGCCCTCGGCGAACGGGTCGAGCTCGGCGTCGATCGGCTCTGCCGGAGCGCAGGTCGGCTCGCCCCCGGGACGTCCGGAGCGCTCTCCGGCGACGATCGTCTTATGCCCGCTCAGCGGGTCGATCCGGATCTCAGGCATGGCTCAGTGTCTATCCGAAAACTGTGCAGCTCGCCTTCCAGCGATCGCGGCGGCGGAGAAAACTCAGAGTTTTCGCACCGCTCGCTTGCGGACAGTTCCTCAATCGCCTAGCGCGTAGCGCCGTACGTCCCGTTCGAGCTTGGCCACGCTCAGGTACGGCCCCTGGCGGATGTACTTACCGCCGGCACGGTTGTAGAAGACGGTCACGGGCGTGAACGCGGAGTCGGTGATCGCGACCCCAAGACGGCCGCTCTCGTCGTAGTAGCTCGGATAGCTCTGCGGAAAGGCACGCAGGAAGCGTTCCGGGTCGCCGTGGCTCGAGTCGCCGGAGTCCAGGCCGACGAACGCCACCTCGCGCCCCAGGCTGACCGCGGCGCGCTGGAACACGCCCGACTCCGCGCGGCACGGTTCGCACCACGAGGCCCACTTGTTGATCACGACGGGCTCGCCGCGCAGCGCCTGAAGGCGCGCGTCCAGGGCGCTCTCGCCGCCGGGCAGCAGCTCGCTCGCCTGGGCGTGCAGCGCGGCCAGCGGCGCCGGCGAGCCCTTCAGCTGGGCCTGCATCTGCGCGACGCTCAGCGGCGACGGCGCCGCGGACGCCTGCGAGGAGGAGCGCGTCAGCTGGACCAACCCGATGGCGAGCAGCGCCACCAGCACGAGGAGCCCACCGATGGCCGCGAGTACGCGTAGCGAGAACCGGTTTGTGGACATCCCGTATAAGGGTTGCAGATGAAGTCCGCCGCAATCGCGCCGCGACCTGCTATATCCTGAAGGGCACTAGGGGCCGGGCTGCTTCAGCACCCGGCAAATCTCGCCGGTTGAGTGCCGGCCTTTCCGAGCCACGTCGAAGTCTTTCTACGGCGGCTCGTCTCGTAGTCCAGAGCCTTTATGGCCGAGCCCACTTCAGTGGCCCTCGCGGCCGCGTCCATTCCGTCCTCCGCCGACATTGCTCGCGCGGAGAAGTTCGTGCGCGAGCGTTTCCTGCACGACGGCGAGGATCCCGCGGTTGCGCTCGCCCTGAACACGCCGCGCAGGCGGGCGCTCGACCTGGCGGTAGCCGAGCTGGGAGATGGCGCCAAGCAGCCCTCGACCGCCTGGCGGCGGGAGTTCTCATTGCTGCTCGGCCTCGAACGCGTGCTCTCCGAGGACGAGCCGAAGCTGGTGGACGGGACCGTGCTCTCCGCCCACCAGGTCGACGCCCTGTCGGGCACGCTCACTGCCTTGCTTGCCGAGGCTCTGCGCAGCACCGAGAATGGCGGCAACGGCCGCGCCGCGGCCTCGCCCGAGCTGCTCGCATCCGCCGCGATCCTCGGCCCCGATGTTCCGCCTGCCGAGGACCCAGTCACAGAGCCCTCGACCGATGGCTCCGTGACGAGCGACTTCGCGGGCGAGGAGGACGAGGACGACGAGCCCGACGACGACGACGAGGAGGAGGACGACGACGATCTGGGCCCCGTCCAGCGCGCCGCACCCGACGAGGACGACGATGAGGATGAGCTCGAGGACGAGGTCGATCCGCTCGCCGAGGAGGAGCAGGAGCCCGAGCAGGAGTCAGACTCCGACGAGGAGCCTCGCGACTGGGTTGACGAGGACGATGGGGAAGAGTCGCTCGCCGAGCAACCCGAGGACCCCAACGCGGCCAAGCGTTTCTGGTTCGAGCACGCCACGGGCGCTGGCAAGACCGTCGCGGCGCTCGGCTTCGTGGAGGCCTCGCAGACCGGCGGGGTGCTGATCCTGACCCACCGGCGCAACCTCGTCGACCAGTTCCACGGCGAGCTGCGCGACCGCGGCTACTCCAAGCGCATCTCGCGCCCACTGCTAGTCGGCGAGGATTCGACCAAGGGTCCGGTAACCGTCGAGACCTACCAGTGGTTCGTGCGCAACGCCGGCAAGATCTCGAGCGCCTACACGATCGTAATCTGCGACGAGGCGCACACCGCGCTGGGCGAGAAGACGAGCGGCGCGATCCGCAACTGGACGGGTCCGATCTTCATCGGCATGACCGCCACTGGCGCGCTGATCGCGCGCCACGTGACCGATTTGTTCCCGACCCAGACCTCGCGCTTCGACCTCGCGCAGGCGGCGCGGCGCGGCGTGATCTCGCCGCTGCGCTGCGTGCGGATCTCGCCTGGAACGGGGGTGCGCACGATCGCCAAGGTGCCGCTGCGCCGGGGCGAGGTGGACACCGAGTTCGACCAGGAGCAGCTCGCCGAGCTGCTCGACCAGCAGCCGTTCAACATGGCCGCCGCGAACCTTTACAAGACGCGCTTCAACGGCGTGCCCGGTGTCGTCTACGCGGCCGGCGTGCGCCACGCGTACAACCTCGCCGAGGCCTTCCGCGCGGAAGGATTGAAGGCGCAGGCGGTCTCGGGCGAGACGCCGAAGCGCGAGCTGGCGGGCATCCTCGCCCGTTACGAGCGTGGCGACATCGACGTGCTCATCAACGCGCAGCTACTCGCCGAGGGTTGGAACAGCCCGCGCGCGACCGTCTGCGTACACCTGGCGCCGACCGCGTCCAAGCGTATCTACCAGCAGCGTGTCGGACGTGTGACCCGCCGCCATCCCGGCAAGGAGGCGGGGCTGGTCGTCGACTTCGTACACCCTGCCACCAAGCACGACGACCCCGTCGTGACGTTGCACTCGCTGCTCGACCGCGACGTCTACCGTGGTGGCGCGATCGTCGTCGGCCCGGTGCGCCGTGGGCGCGGGCGCAGGATGCGGGTGGAGCGCCGCGTGCTGCCGGTGTGCGCCGAGGAGGAGCGGCGCTTTGAGGTCTTCGAGCGCGAGCTGTGGCGGATCGCGGTCGAGCACCTCGATTACGGCGAGCAGCACGTGTGGGCGGCCTTGGCCGGCGCGCGCGTCGCGCCCAACGGCTGGCGCCGCGCCCGGGCGATGCTCCACTTCGACCGCACCGGTGAGCTGAAGAGCCGCTTCCTGATCACCGCCGTGCAGCGCAACAAGAACGCGCAGCTACGCTTGCGGGCACTGACCGACATCCCCGCGCTGGGCGACGCGGACACCTTCGACACGGCGATCGACATTATCGGCGGCTGGCCGCGTGACGAGCGCCGCGAAGCGTCGAAGATCATGCTGCGCGCTTTGGTCGAGCGGCGGATCGGCCGTCGCGATCAGGCCAACGCGTGGATCTGGCGCCTGGCGGAGTACACGCGCGACGTGCACGAGGAGTACGCGGTGCAGCGCTGGCCGGAGACCAAGCGGCTGCTCGGCCTACTCGTCAACTCGGCCGGCGGGGCGCACGCACGCAACGCCAGGCGGCTGATCCACGCCGCGCGCAAGCAGGATCGCCGACTTAGCGCGGCGCTCTTGGCCGCTGCGCTGGCGCACACGCCCGAGGCCGAGGAGGCGCTGCGCGGCGCACGCACACGGATGGCGCGCAAGCCCCCGGCGCTCGCCCGCGAGCTGCTGCGCAACTTCCCCAAGCGCCGCGCCCGTAACGCGCGTCGCCGGCGCAAAGGGTCCAAGGGAGCCGGCGACGGCGCGGGCGCTCCGAACGGTTCGAGTGGGCCAAACGGCGCGCGCAGTGACGCCGCTGGCAACTCGAATGAGCCACGTTACGCGCGGGGCGTCACGAGCGAGGCAGGCGCGACAGACGACGCGAAGGGTGGCGCGAACGGTGCGCGTGGAGGAGCCGGGGCTGCCGGCAATTCTCCTCGTACACCCAGGACTGGCAAAAACAGACGCAGGAGAGCGAAGTCCCAGACGCCGAGCGACGCGGTGTTGACGGAGGCGCTCTCGAGCGCGCCGGTGGGCGCTGAGGGCAACGGTGGCGTGCTGGCGCCAGGTGCCGGGGAGAAGCTTCAGCGCAACGTCGACGAGGCACTCGAACACGCTCAGGAGTGAGCAGGCCTGGGTGTGATGCTCTAACCGACAGGCTCCAGATGAACCTCACCCGCATCGAGGGTGGTGCGCACGCCGTCGCCGAGTGCGACGATCAGACGCCCCGTGCCGTCGATGCCCTGTGCACGCCCGCGCCCCGAGTTCCACGCGATCTCGCGCCCGTACAACGCGTCACGTGAGCGCCAGGCGTCGAGGGTCTGCGCCGTGGGCTCCTTCAGCCTTCGCGCAAGCGCGGCGAGCAGCCGCTCGAGCGTAGGCTCGATCGCGTCAGGCGAGTGGCCGAGGGTGGCGGCGGTGGAGCGCAGCTCGATCGGCAGCTCCTGCAGACGGACGGCCACGTTCAGGCCGATGCCGAGCACCGCCCAGCCCTCCTGGGGCCGTCCCTCGGCGAGGATTCCAGCGAGCTTGGCCATGGTGGGCGCTCCGAGGATCGTGTCTGGAGGGTCTTGCGCCTCGGAATCTGCCCGCGTTGAGGATGTCCACCGAGGATCCCCATGCGCCTTGGTCCCAGAGGGTGCATGGACGATCACGATGTCGTTCGGCCACTTGACCCGAGCCTGCTCGCCCGCGACATCGCAGACCGCCACCGCGGCGATCAGCGGTAGCAACGGCGGTGGGGAGCGCAGGAGCAGCGACATCAGCAGCGAGCTCCTCGCGGGCGCCGACCAGCGCCGGCCCTGGCGTCCGCGACCGGCGCTTTGCGAGGAGGCTGTGACGAGCGTGCCGTGCGGCGCCCCGACGACCGCCAGCTCGCGCGCACGGTCGTTGGTCGATCCGGTCTCGCGCAGGTGCACACGTGGACGGCCGAGGGTGGGTGGCCCGCCGAGGGTGATCTCCCCGCCGCCGGCGACCAAACCGCCGGGATCGGGCTTAGGGGAGGAGCTTAAAGGAGGATCTCCTCGGGGGAGTCGATCAGCTTCAGATGCTCGTCCACGCCGGTCATGCGCATCAGCCGCTGGACCTGCTCGGAGCCGCGCACGAGCGCGAACGTCTGCCCGCGCTCGGCGGAGCGCTTGTCCTGCAGGAGGATCGCCCGTAAACCGGTCGAGTCGATGAACTCGAGCCCCCGCAGGTCGAGCACGATCGTCGCCGGGTCATCCAGCGTCGAGCTCTGCACCGTGCTCTCGAGCAGCGGCACACTGGCAAGGTCGAGCTCGCCATTCAGGCGCAGCACCACACGATCCGCCTCACGGCTCACATCAATCAGGAGGTTGCCATCGAGTGCCATTATCGGAACATTACCGCACGGTTTTAGCGCGCTCTGCGCTTTCGGTGGGCGTAGCGAGCGTCCAGCATCCCCGTACGTATAGGCCTCGAGTGTGCCGGTCGCGCACCCGGTGCGGATCGGGCGCCGGCCTGCCCCGCGCGGATCAAGCGTCCTCTTGCGTTTGGCCAGTCAAGCGCAGGCCCAGCAGCGCGATGTCGTCGCGGAGTCTGCCCTGCGAGCGAGCGACAGCAGCTTGCTCGATGTGCTCGAGGAACTCGCTCAGCGCAAGTCCCGGCGCCGCCGCACAGAGCTCGATCAAACCGTCCTCGCCGAGCAGGTTGCTGGGTCTGCCCGCCTCGATCACGCCATCGGTGTACAGCAGCAGCGTCTCCCCGCCCGCAAGCTCGATCTCACTCTCCTGCACGCTCACGGGGCTGACGACGCCGAGCACCGTGCCGCTGTGACCGACCTGCTCGACAACTCCATCGCCTCCGATCAGCAGCGGCGCCGGATGTCCGGCGAGCGCGATCGTCAGGCTGGCGCCGTGCTGCTCGCGCGTGAGCATGATCAGGCAGACAGTGCACAGATCCGCCCCCGGCGGCTGACGCAGCAAAGCCTGGTGGAGCGTTGCGAGCATCTCTGTGGGCGACTGCCCGCCGATCGCGGCCGCGCGCAGGGTGTGCCGAGCAAGCGCCGTCACGCCGGCTGCGCGCGGGCCTTTGCCGCAGACATCTCCGATCGCGAGTATCGCTCGGCGCTCGTCGTAGTCGAACACGTCATAGAAGTCGCCGCCGACCTCGTTCAGCTCGCCGGCGGCCGTGTAGAGCGTCTGGATATCCACCCCCGCAATCTCCGGCAGAGACTCCGGCAGCAGCGCACGCTGCAGCGTGTGCGTGATCCGCGCGCGCGTGGTGTAGAGCCGCGCGTTCTCGACCGCTGGGCCCGCGCGGCGGCCGAGCTCCTCCGCGAGCGGGAGGTCCGCCTCGGTCAGGCCGCGGCCTGACACCGACATCGCCAGCGTGATCGCGCCGATCACCCGCGCGGCCACCGTCATCGGGACGATGATTACGGCGGTCCTCGCCAGCGCGCGCTGCAGCTCCAGGTGCTCGGGATCGCGTGCGCTGGCTGTCAACTCGTCCAGGCGCTCGCCGGTGAAGATCCGCGCCTGACCGTTGCGAAGCACCTCCGGGACGCCAATATCCTCGTCGCGTAGCTGGGGATAGGCGTGATCGAGTGCTTCGGCCAGCTCGAGCTTCGTCGGGTCGGCGTGGTGAACCGCCACCCGTTCGACCTCGTCTCGATCGTTGAGCAGATCCACGGCGCACCAGTCGGCGATCTCCGGCACCGCGAGCCGTGTCAGGCGCTGAAGCGTCTGCCCATAGTCAAGCGAGGACGCGAGCACGCTACCGGCCTCGGCGAGAAAGCTCTCGGTGAGCTGCGCGCGCTTGATCGCGGTCAGGTCCTCGAAGACGTTGACCGCGTAGAGCATCTGCCCCGTGTCGGGGTCGGCCACGGGCGAGGAGCGGGTCATGATCCAGCGCTCCTCACCGGTGGCGCGGACGATGTTGCGCACCAGTTGCGGCTCCGGATGCTCGCCCGCAAACAGCCGTCTGCCGGGCATGTTCTCGAGCTCGAGCTCGTTGCCACGCTCGTCCAAGACCAGAAAGCGCTGCATGATCGTGCCTGGCTCGGCGCCGGTCAGCTCGCTCGGCGAAGCCATCTGCAGGAGATCGGCCGCTGCCTGGTTGGCGAAGACCGTCTGTCCGGCGCGATCGACCACTGTGATCGCCTCCGCGACGTTGATCAGGATCGCCTCCAGGCGCTGCTCGAGCCGGCGCAAGTCGGAGAACAGGCGGGCGTTGTCGATCGCCAGCGCCGCTCGCCGCGCGAGCTCCAAAGCGAGCTCGAGATCCTCCTGCCCGTATGGTCTCTTCGCCTGCCCGAATGGCTTGCTCGGCTCGAGCCGCAGGATCGAGATCGCGCCGAGCGTGCGCCCGCGCGCTCGCAGCGGGGCAACGACCGCCGAGCGGTAGTTGTGGGCGATCATGAACTCAGCGTGGGTCGCGTTCTCCGCGAACGTTCTCAGGGAGGTATCGGCCATCTCCGCGAGCAGTTCCGGCCGGCCGCTGCGGATCACCCGCGCGACTGGGTGCTCGCCGTTCGGATCCAGTGGTGAGCGCGCGCGCAGCGCTTCGAGACCGCGCGCGATCTCATCCTCCGCCGCGACGACGGCGACATCGTTGATCCGGCCCTGCTCGTCGAGCAGGTCGATCACGCAGATGTCGGCCAATCGCGGCACGGTCAGTTTTGCGACCTCTCGCATCGTCGTGTGCGGATCCAGCGAGCTGGCCAGCGCCGCGCCGGCCTCGACCAGCAGCTCGACCGCGTCCATGCGAGTTGACTGGCCGGCGATGGGGGCCGCCACCGGCTCTACCTCAGGCATCCTGCTGTTCGCTCCATCGCGCGGGCACGCGCGTGGACACTCCTCCGTTTGCATGCCTCATCGAGCGTTCAGTATCACAGCCTCACTGCGCCACGCCCTCGGTGATCGAAGAGCTGTAGAGCGAGCGTCGCAGCAGGCCCCACCGGCGCGATGCTGTGCTCGTCGATCAGTCTCTCCACCACCGGCCCCAGTCGGCCAAGCACCGAATCGGCGGCGGCCTCGCTCTGCTGGCCGATCGGCAGCGGTCCGAGGCGCGGCTCGACCGCGATCCCGACGTCGAGATGGCTACCGATGATCGCTCCGAACGCTTGCGCAGCGATCACGTCCGCCACGAGCTGCGCGTCGGCGAGGTGGCCGGCGGAAAACTTCAGCTGTCCTGCAAACGCTTGCGAGCCGCCTCGATCTCCTGCTCGGCCTCCGCGCGCGAGTGCCAGCCGTCGATCGTCACGGCCTTGCCCTCCAGGTCCTTATAGATCGAGAAGAACTGCTCGATCTCCTGGCGCAGCAGCACAGGCAGGTCCTCGAGCTTCTCATACTCGTTCCAATAGGGATCGTGTAGCGGGACGCAGATGATCTTGTCGTCGATCCCCTTCTCGTCGCGCATCATGAACATCCCGACCGGCTTGACGGGGATTAGGCACCCTGGGAACGTGGGCTCGTACAAGCACACCAAAGCATCCAGGGGGTCGCCGTCCTGGCCGAGCGTGCCGCGCAGGTAGCCGTAGTCGGCGGGGTAGGTCGCGGCGCTCATCAGCAGCCGATCGAACTTGATCCCGCCCAGCTCGGGGTCGTACTCGTACTTGTTGCGCACGCCCTTGGGGATCTCGACGACGCAGACGAGGGCATCTGGTGGTGATTTCTGGGACATGACGCCGGGTAACTTACCTTTCAACTCCGGACGACCGCTATGTCGCCGGTGAAAGAGGTGTCTGGCCGGCAGCCCGTGACGCTACTTGCGAGCGTCGACCGCGCGCTGGAGCTGTTCCTTGTTCATCTCCGAGCGCCCGTTGATGTTCAACTTGCGGGCCTCTTGGTAGAGCTGCTCGCGGGTGCGTCCGCGCGGTCCCGTTTTCACCGCGGTCTTTGCCGCGGTCCTGGCAGAGGGCTTACCCGCCGCGGACAGGGATCCAAACTCCGCCGCGGCCCGCGACGATCCCGCCAGGTCGGGCAGCTCCTGCTCGAGGGTGAGCAGCGGCGCGAACAGGTCGCCGTCCCGCTCGACTCGCTCGAGCAACTCGCGCGGCTCGGCGCTCAGGCTGGGCTCGTGCCTGCTCCGCACGGCCCGTTCGACCTCTTCCCAAGCCAGCGGAGTAGAGATCGTGGGTCGCTCGCGTGCGCGCAACGAGTAAACGCAGACGGTCGTCTTGTGCTCGTCGTTCTGGCTCCAGTCGACCAGCACCCGCCCCGGGCGCAGCTCCTTGGCCATGCGCGAGACGACCTGCCGCGGGTGGCGCTTCTGCAGCAGCTCGGCGACCGCGCGCGCGAAGGGCTTGGTCTGCTCGTAGCCGATGGTGCTATTGAGCGACGCGTATACCTGTAGGCCCTTTGAGCCGGAGGTCTTGACGAACGTTTCCAACCCAAAGGAGTCGAATATCTCTCTGATCCAGAGCGCCACGCGGGCGCACTCCTTCAGGGCCGCCGGGGCGCCGGGGTCGAGGTCGAACACGATCGCCGTCGGCCGGTCCATCCGCTCGGCCCGGGAGAGGCTTGTGTGCAGCTCGATGTCGGCCAGGTTGGCGGCCCAGATCAACGTCGGCAGGTCTTCGGCCACGCAGTAGTCGATCGTGCCCCGCCCGCGCTCGCTCGCGATCGGCGCCGTTCGCACCCAATCCGGTCGATGCGGCGGGCAGCGCTTCTCGTAGAAGTACTTTCCCTCGACGCCGTCGGGATAGCGCTTGAGCGTCAGCGGCCGCCCGGCGAGATGGGGCAGGAGTACGGGCGCGACCGCGGCGTAGTAGTCGATCAGCTCGCCCTTCGTGAAGCCGCTGCGCGGGTACATGACCTTCTCGCGGTTGGTCAGCTTCAGGGTGCGCCCCTGCACCTCGATCTCCACGGCACGCTTGGTCGAATGCACGACCTCGTAGGGAGCCTCGGTCATCGGTTCCTCGAGCAGTACGGCCTCAGAAGGCTTGTCCTCGCGCAGGCCCTTGTAGGAGGAGTGACGGAGGATGCGATCGTGGGTCCATTGGCGGAACTCGACCTCGACCACCAGCTCCGGCTCCACGAAGTTGGCTCCACGTGGTGGTTGGGGTCCGGAGAAAGGACTCGAGCTTCGCGGGTTCGCCGCCAGCTTTTTACCCAGGCGCTCGAGGTCATCCTCATTGAAGCCCGTGCCGACGCGTCCTGCGTAGCGCAGGACCCGTCGACGATCCTCGCCGCGCTCGTAGTAGCCCACGAGCAGCGCTCCGAGCCGTCCCGCGCGGGCGCCCTTGCCCGGCAGCCAGCCCCCGATCACGAGCTCCTGGCGGTTGACGTTCTTGACCTTCAGCCACTCGTCCGTGCGCCGGCCGGGGCGGTAGGGGGAGTCCAGGCGCTTGGCCACGATGCCCTCCAAGCGCTGCTCGGCCGCCGCCGCCAGCAGCTCGCGTCCCTCGCCGACGTGGTAGGCGGGAGTCTGCCAGGCGGGCCCTCTCAGCTCGAGTCCCTCCAGCAGCGCGCGCCGCTCGCGGTAGGGCAGCTTCATGGTGGTGCGGCCGTCGAGATACAGCAGATCGAAGATCACATAGCTCACGGGCTCTTCGCTCGCATACCGGCGGATCGCGCTCGGCGAGGCGACGTGCATCCGCCGCTGCAGGCGCTCGAAGCTCGGGCGCCCGTCCTCGTCGAAGGCGACGATCTCCCCGTCGAGCACCGCTTCGCGGGAGCCGAGCTCCGGGCCGAGCGCGCGCAGCTCGGGATAGCGGGCGCTGACGTCGTTCAGGTTGCGACTCTCGATCCGCAGCTCTCCTGGTTGCCAATAGGTGATCGCGCGTACGCCGTCCCACTTGATCTCAAACGCCCAGCCCGCGTCGTCGGCGGGCAACCGCCCGGCGCGCGCGAGCATCGGCACGAGCTGCTCGGGTATCCGCTCCCGTTCGTCTTCGAGCGGGGGATCCATGCGGTGGATCATCCAGTTCTTGCCCTTCGTCTGGAACAGCGCGTACTTCCCCCGCACGCGCTCGCCGTGGAAGGTGACGATCACCTCGTCGTCGCGGAACTTGTGGCAGTCGTAGGTGCCCGCGTCCCAGATCTGCACCTCGCCCGCGCCATAGCTGCCGGCGGGGATCTCGCCGGCGAAGTCGATGTAGCTGAGCGGATGGTCCTCGACGTGGACCGCGAGACGGTTGCGCTGCGGATCGTCGGGGATTCCCTTCGGTACCGCCCAGGAGACGAGCACACCGTTGCGCTCGAGCCGCAGATCCCAGTGCAGGCTGCGCGCGTGGTGCTCCTGCACGACAAAGCGGGATTCGCGGGCCGCGTCGCCGGCGCTCCCCGCGGGCTCGGGTTCGCCGATCGCCGAGCTCCGCTTTCCCTCGCTCCGCCCCGCGGGCTCGGGCGTTTCGGCGAAGTCCCGTTTGGCGTTGTACTCGCCGAGCGTGCGCTTTGTTGGCATCGTCTACTCCGGGGGCCGGGCCTCAGCGAAGCGGTGTGTGCTCGAGTTCGGAGCGTAGCTCGGCGACCGACTCGAACACCGCCTCGGCGCCGGCCGCGACGCTCACTCGTCCGCGGTGAGCTCGCTGCTGCGCTCGTGGTCGGACTCCGAGTCCTCGCGTGCGGTGCTCTCCTCCTCGGGCAGGCCCTGGTCGTGGAGGATCGTGTGCGCGGATTGCTGATCGCCGTGGGAGGCGTGTTCGATCAGCGCGCGCTCTGACTCCTCGAAGCCCTCGGAGACGCCGCCGCCGGCCTCCGTCACGGGAAGCTGGGCCGGGTCGAGCTCCTCCTCGCCTGTCACTCCTCCGATCCCGGCGGCTTCCGCCGCGGCGGCGTCGGCCTCTTCCTGCTCATATCTCGGGGTGCTCGGCATCGCTTGCTCCTTGCTCGGTCGTCCAACCGGGTTGATGCGTTCTCTCGGGCTGCTCTCGCTTGTCTTTGCCCTTGCACTACTACCCCACGCGCTCGTGGAGTAATCGGCTGCAACACAGGTATCTTGCACCTGGCGCCAATCCCCTTGGCTGCCCTCTGCATTACCGGGCGAGAAACTCCACCAGGAGGGCGCGACCGCCGCTCGGCACAGGCTCGGCGTGCGCGAACAGCAACGTGTCGAAGTCCTCCTCGTCGAGCATCCTTCGCAGGCTCCTGATCAGCCCCGCCCGCACGTCGTCGGGATCCTCGCCGAGGAGCTGGTCGGGCATAAACGCCAGCGTCCCATCCTCGTCGCGGGTGACGCCGTCACCGAAGGCCAGCGCGCCGCCGAGGACGTCGAGCAGCAGCGCCGTCTCCTCGGCGCAGATTGACCCCAGCTCCAACGCCCGCACGTCATCGGCGAGTTGCTCGTCAAAGGAGAAGCCCTGCACTGGGCGATCGTCGGCGAAGTGGGAGAGGCCAGCTTCGTGGCATAGCACCGGGCAGCCGAAGCGCTTCGCGTAGCGGGCGCTCTGCCGGTAGTGATGGCGGTTGCTCAGCACGATCCGCCGCGGCGTCGCGAGCTCGGCGACCGCATCCAGGCCGTCGTCCGGCTCCATCGGGTCGATCAGCGTCCCCGAGGGCAGCACGAAGGTGCTGTGGACCTTGCGGCCGATGGTCTCGCGGAAGGCGTCCCATTGCACGATCCCCGGCACGATCTCCTCGATCATGGGGCTCTTTATGCCCTCCGCGGCAGCTCGCTAATCATCGTCCCGGCACTGCACCCGCTCGCCAGGGCGCCGGAGGGAACGGAGCGAGACGATTACCTCAGGACGAGGTCAGGCCTGACGAGCGGGCGTCTTCTTGCTCGCGGAACGGGCGCGGGCGCGTGGTTTTTTCGCCTTCCCCTGCGCCCGAATCTGCGCGAGGCTCTCCTCGAGTGCGCCCATCAGGTCGGGAGCCGTCGTGGTCACGGGTTCCTTCGCGGGTGCCGGCGCGGCGATCTTCTTGCCTTGCTGCTTGCGTTTGATGATCCGCTTGAGATGAGCGCGGTGCTCGTCGCGGTAGAGCGTCGGGTCGAACTCGACGCTGAGCTCCTCGATCACCGCGACGGCGGACTCGATCTGCTCGCCCGTCGGCGCGGCGCCCTCGATCCCCTCGGCGATCTCCTCGCTCGAGCGGACTTCGTCCCCGAACAGCATCGTCGTCAGCGTCAGCGCGCTGTCGCGAACGCGAATGCAGACCAGGCGCTCCTTGGTGCGCAGCACGAAGCGCCCGAGCGCGACCTTGCCCGAGTCCCCCATCGTCTCGCTCAGCAGCGCGTAGGCACGCGCGGCGCCCTCGTCGGGAGGCACGAGCAGGTAGGAGTGGTCGAAGTAGACCGGATCGATTTCCCCGACCTCGACGAAGCGCTCGATGTCGATCGTCCGGCTCTGGCGGGGGGCCGCTGCCCGCAGGTCCTCGTCCGAGAGCAGCACCCACTCACCGTTCTCGAGCTCGTAGCCGCGTGCGATCTCCGGCCACGGCACCGGCTGCTCCTCGGCGGCGCAGACCCTGCGCGTCTCGATCGGTGAGCAGTCGGGCGCGTGCAGCAGTTGGAAGTGGATGTCGCGATCGCGCGTGGCGCTGAACAACGCGACGGGCACGTTCACGAGCCCGAAGCTGAGCGAGCCGGTCCACAGCGGTTTGGCCATCAGCGAGCGCTCCCAACTGACTTGCCGGCCCGTGACCGGGGGGGTTTCTTGGCTTTGGTCTTCGCCTTTGCGCGCGCGGAACGTCCCCCGCCCTGGCGCTCGAGGCTCGCCTGGAGCGCCACGAGCAGGTCGTCCTCGGGCGCGATCTCCTCGGCCTCGGGCGCGTCGATCGTCTCGCCGCGTGCCTTACGCTCGATCAGCTCCAGGAGCGCCGCGCGGTAGGTGTCCTCGTAGTCGTCGGGCTGGAAGCTCGAGCTGAGTTGTTCGACCAGCGTGCCGGCGGCGGCGACCTCGAGCTTCGAGGGCTTGCGTTGCGGAGCGGGGATCTCGAGGTCATCGACCGGGATGAGCTCGTCGGCGAAGCGCATCGTGTGCAGGGCGATCACATCCTCGAGCGCGCGCAGCGCCACCAGGTGAGCCTTGTTGTGGAAGACGAAGCGCCCGATCCCTACCCGGTCAGAGCGCGTCAGCGCCGCGTGCAGCAACAGGTAGGCGTCATCGCCGAGCTTGCCTGGGCCAAGCCGGTAGGCGCGCTCGTAGAAGACGGGGTCGATCTCCGCGCGGTGAGCGAAATGCTCGATCTCGATCATGTGCGCGCCGGGCCCGTCCGCCGTGGCGATCTCCTCCTTGGAGAGCGTCACGTAGGAGCCGGAGCTGACTTCGAAGCCTTTCACCGTCTCCCCGTAGGGGATCTCCCTGCCCTCCTGCACGCACACTCGCCGGTGTTCGATCGCGGCGCCATCGCTGCAGTGGCGCTCGCGAAAGCGAACGGCCTTGGACTCGGTGGCCGAGTACAGCTTCACGGGCACCCGCACCATCCCGAAGGCGATCGTGCCATTCCACAGCGAACGAGGCATATTCTGATTAAGGCTACTCCCGGGTAGTAGCCCAGGCAAACCCCGAAATCACTCCTGCAAAGTGCCGCGGCCAAACCCCGCTCACCTCAAGATGTATACCTTTGCAGGATCAGATCGGGAAGCACCATCTCCTCACCGGTGACCGACTGGCGCGCGCGGCGCAGCTTCCGGGCCGGCCAATTTCCTTTGGAGCGGTTGCTCGCCGCCAAGCGCAAGTCAGTCGCGGTCGTGCTGCCGGCGCGTGAGGTCGCCGCGACGATTGGACCGATCGCGCAGTGCGTGGCCGAATTACAGTTGGCTGGGTTGATCGACGAGGTTGTTGTGATCGACTCGGCGTCGGTCGACGGGACGGCCGAGGTCGCTGCCGCCGCCGGTCTGAGGGTCGTGCAGGAGGATGCGCTCGCGCGCGAGTGCGGCCCGGCGCAGGGCAAGGGCGATGCGATGTGGCGGGCGCTGGGGGTGGTGGAAAGCGAGCTCGTCGCCTATCTCGACGCCGACACCGCGAACTTCCACGCCGGGTTCGTCCTCGGCCTGCTGGGTCCGCTGATCTGCGAGCCGGGAGTTCAGCTCGTGAAGGGCTGCTTTCAGCGGCCATTTCGCGATGCCGCGGGGTCGTCCTCGCGTGCGGGCGAGGGCGGCCGCGTCACCGAGCTGCTTGCGCGACCACTGCTGAACCTGCACGCACCCGAGCTCGCGGTCTTCGACCAGCCGCTTGCGGGCGAAGTGGCGGCACGGCGTGAGCTACTGGTGCGGCTACCGTTCAGCGTCGGTTACGGGGTGGAGATCGCGATGCTGATTGACGCGTGGCGCGCTGTCGGTCTCGACGGCCTCGCTCAGGTGGACCTCGGTGTGCGTCAGCATTCCCACCAGTCGTTGCGCGAGCTCTCTGCGATGGCCTACGCGGTGCTCGCCGCCGCTTCCCGGCGCTTCCTCGGTCAGGAGTTCGCCGACGCTCATGTCTCGGGCTCGCTCGCTCTGCCCCCGCGGGATTCGGGTGCGCCGATGGAGATGCGCAGGGTGCCGATCGAGGAGCGTCCGCCCTTCCACAGCAAGGGAACGTAGTCAGACGGCTCGTGCCGCAACGTCCGCGAGCAGCGCCTGGATCACCCCGTCGGCATCGTGATCCACCGCCTCCACCTGCGGCTCCAGGCCATGCTCGCGCAGGGTCTCGCTGGTGATAGGGCCGATCGAGACGACACGGGTCTCGCGCGAAAGTCCGGCAGGGCCGCCCACCGCGTCGAGGAAGAAGCGGACGGTGGAGGAGGAGGTGAAGGTGATGTAGTCGGCCGCGCGCGCGGTCTCGAGCGCGGCCGGGGAGAGCGGCTCGGCGAGCGTTTCATACAACGCCAGCACGTCGACCTCGGCGCCCCGCGCGCGCAGCGCGTCCGGGAGCACGTCGCGGGCCTCCTTCGCCCGCGCGACGAGCGCACGCTCGACCGGCACATCGGCGAGCGCCTGCACCAGCGACTCCGCGACCGAGCGCTCGGGCACGATGTCGGCGAGCAGCCCGTGCTCAGCAAGCGCGCGCGCCGTGCCGGGGCCGATCGCCGCCAGACGCGCGCCCGCGAACGCGCGCGCGTCCTGGTGAAAGCCGGCTGAGGCAGCGATCGGCTCCTCGGGCGTCTGCGCGAGGCGCGCGAATAGCGCGGTGACCGCGTTCGGGCTGGTGAAGCAGACGAGGTCGTATCGCGCGAGCTCGGGCGGCGGTCCGGGCAGCGGCTCGGTGCGGATCACCGGCGCCTGCACGACGTTTGCTCCCAACTCCTCCAGTGCTCGCGCCAGGCCGCTGGCCTGGGCACGCGCGCGGGTGACGGCAACCGTGCGGCCTCGAAGCGGATATCGATCCCCGTCCTGCAGCCACTCCAGCTGCGCGGCGAGCCCGGCGACGGGGCCGACCACCGTGATCGAAGGTGCGCGCACCTGCTCGCGCCGGGCAATCTCAGCGATGCTCTGCAGCGTCCCCGTAACGGTGCGCTGGTCGGGGAGCGTGCCGCGTTCGACGACTGCAACCGGCTCTGAGGCAGGACGCCCGGCGGCGATCAACGACTGCGCGATCTGCGGCAGCTGGCGCACGCCCATGTAGAACACGAGCGTTCCCGGGAACGCCGCGAGCGCCGGCCAGTCCAGCGCCGACTCCTCGGGACCGTCCTCGCGGGTGTGCCCGGTGACGAGCGCCACCGCGGTCGCCAGCCCGCGGTGGGTCACGGGGATGCCCGCGTAGGCGGCCGCGGCCACGCCGGATGTGACGCCCGGGACGATCTCGAACGAGATCCCCGCCTCGCGCAGCGCCAAAGCCTCCTCGCCGCCACGCCCGAACACGAACGGGTCACCGCCCTTCAAGCGCACGACCGTCCTACCCGCCCGGGCGCGGTCGAGGATCAGCGCCTCGGTCTCCTCCTGGGGGATAGAGGGACCGCCGCCCTCCTTGCCCACGAACAGCACCTCGGCCTCGGCACGCGCGCCGTCCAGCGCCGTCGAGGGGATCAGGCGGTCGTAGAGGATCACGTCCGCAGCGGCGATCAGCTCCAGCGCGCGCGCGGTCAGCAGCCCAGGGTCGCCCGGCCCGGCGCCGACGAGGTAGACGCGTCCCGCGGCAGGCGTGCTCCCGGCCTCGGTTGTGCCCCCGACATCAGGCGTGCTCAACTGCCATCTCCTCGGCGCGGCGCAGCAATTCCCCCGCTCCGGCTACGAGCATGCGCTCCGCAACACGGCGCCCGAGATCCTCGGGATCGTAGAAGCCGCCGAGCAGCTCGTCGCTTATCCAGGCCGAGCCATCGGGGAGGCCTACCCAGGCGCGTAGGTTCAGACAGCCACAGCCGGCGGGCACCGCATGGGCTCCGAGCGGCGTGTGGCAGCTCGCGTTCAACGCGCTCGCCACCGCGCGCTCGGCCCGCAGGCACGCAAACGTATCCGCGTCGGTGATCGCGCGCACCGCCTGCTCGACTACGCCGTCACCCACCCGTCCCTCGAGCGCGAGTGCGCCCTGACCGGGGGCGGGGACGAAGCAGACCGGGTCGAGCACCGCGCCGACCTGCTCCTCACGGCCCAGCCGCTGAAGCCCCGCGCACGCGAGCACGATTGCGTCCAGCGCGTCCTCGTCCAGTCGCCGCAGGCGCGTATCGACGTTTCCGCCGATCCTCACCAGCCTGAGGTCCTCGCGTGCTGCGCGCAGTTGCGCCGCCCGGCGTACGCTGCTCGTCCCCACACACGCCCCCTCTGGGAGCAACTCCAGGCGATCCACCCCGCACAGCACGTCCTCAGCCGCGGCTCGTGCCGGCGCCCCCAGCAGCGCCAGTCCCTCGGCTAACTCGCCGGGGACGTCCTTCGCTGAGTGCACCGCCAGGTCGATCTCACCGGCGAGCAGCGCGGCCTCGATCGTGTCGACCCAGCGGGACTTGTCTGCCGGGGCGTCACCGGGCGTTGTGTCTCGCCCAGGCAGGTCACCCGACGTCGTGATCGTGATGAGCTCGGCGGGCGAGTCGATCCCCAATAATCCAGCGACGTGGCCCGATTGCGCGAGCGCCAGCGGGCTCCCGCGGGTTCCGATTCGCATCAAGGCTTCTCCCGAGGAGAGCGTGCGGGCATCGAGGAATAGGGCCTTCAGCCCTGGCGGCGGCGCTGGAGGTCGTGGACCTCGGCGAGTTGGGCGGGCGCAACCGGATTTTGCTCCTCGGCTTGCTCCGCAGTCTCCTCGTCGCGCAGCCCGAACAGCTCCCGAACCAACTCGAGGCTCGCGTGCCCGCGCTCCTCTGAGAGGCTGCGCAGCCGGATCGTCGGCTCGTGCAGCAGCCGGCTCATCACCGCCCGGGCGACTGCCTCGACGCGCGCGATGTCACGGGGCGAGGCCGCCTCCCAGCGCCCGGAGTTCTCGGCGAGGACCTGCTCAACCAAAGCGTTGCCGTGTTCGCGCAGAGCGCTCACGGTGGGCAGCACCTCGAGCTGGCCGAGCCAGCGTGCGAAGCGGTTGATCTCCTCCTCGACGATCTCCTGCGCGCGCGGGAGGACGCTCGCGCGCGTGTCGAGGTTGCGCGCGACGACGGCCTGCAGGTCATCGATGTCGTACAGGGTTACGCCCTCGAGCTCGCCGCAGCCGGCATCGATGTCGCGCGGCACCGCGATGTCGATCAGCAGTAACGGCCGGGCGGGCGGGCTCTGTTCACGCCTTTGGCGCATCACCAGCTCGAGCTCCTCGCGGCCCACGATCGGATGGGGAGAGGAGGTCGAAGACAGCACGATGTCGGCGCGCAGCAGCTGGTCGGGCAGCCCGTCGAGTCCGACGACAGAGCCGCCAAAGCGCTGGGCGAGGCTGAGCGCGCGGTCGGCGTGGCGGTTGGCCACGAAGATCGTGCCCGCGCCCTGGTCGGCGAGCGCGCGCGCGGTCAGCTCGCTGGTCTCGCCCGCGCCGAGGATCACCACATGGCGATCCTCCAAGCCACCGAGCACGCTCAGCGCGAGATCGACGGCCACCGAGGGGACGCTCACGCGGCTGGAGCCGATCTCAGTCTCCGTGCGCACGCGCTTGCCTGTCGTCAGCGCGGCAGCGAATAGGCGGTTTGAAAATGCTCCTGTGCTGCCGGCTCGCATCGCCGCCTCGTGTGCGCGTCTGACCTGGCCCTGGATCTCTGCCTCGCCGACGATCATCGACTCGAGGCCCGCGGTCACGCGGTAGAGCTGGCGCGCGGCATCGCAGTTGCGCGGCGAGTAGATCTCCTGCGCGAGCTCCGTCGGGCGGATCCCCGCGCGGCGGGCGAGCAGACCCAGCACATCGCCCTCGGCCTGCACGGGATCGCCGACGACGAGGTAGACCTCGGTGCGGTTACAGGTCGAGATCACGACAGCCTCGCGTACCTCCTCGCTCGCCGTGGCCTGCCTCGAGAACTCGACCGCCTCCTGCTCGGTGAACGCCAAGCGCTCGCGCAGCGCCACGGGCGCCGTCTTGTGGGAGATGCCGAGCGCCAGCAGCTCGCTCATACTGTTTCGCGCTCCATCGTCTGGCTGGGCGTCCCTTCTTGCCCGGCCCCCTCTCGCCGGATCTCCTCTTGCCGGGGACGCTCCGCCCGCTCGTTCAGCTCGCGCAGGTCGCGCTCCACGCGAGTCAGGCGCAGCGCCATGACCGCCACGTAGATCAGGACGATCGCGAAGAACACGATGTACGCGGCCGCGACGTAGCCGTTGTTCGAGCTCCCTGGGATCGACGTCGCGAGTGCCATCAGCGGAACCCCAGCGTCCTGCTGCGCGCTTTCAGCAGCATGCGCGTGCGCTTGGCGGTCAGCTCGTAGGAGCAGAGCGTCGCGAACAGCAGCGCCATCGCCACGAGTGAGATCAGAAAGGTGAACGCCATCTTCGGCGGCAGGTTCGAGGAGCTGCCGAGCACGCGCGGGTGCAGATAGGAGCTCGACAGGCGCACCGCGAGGAAGTTCATCGGCACGAACGCCCCCGCGACGATCGCGAACACCGAGGCGTAGCGCGCCTGGCGCTCGGGGTCCTCGATCGCGAAGCGCAGCGGCTGGTAGGTCGCGTACAGCAGCATGATGATCAGGAACGAGACCAGCGTCGGCTCGCTCCACACCCACCAGTGACCCCACGATCCGCGCGCCCAGATCGAGCCTGTGATCAGCGTGCCGACGCCGAAGATCAGGCTCATGTGGATCGCCACGTAGGAGCGCAGATCCCAGCTCCGATCGCGCGTGCGCAGGTGCACGATCGCCAGCAGCCCGCCGATCACAAACCCGCACAGGGTGATAATTGCAAGCGGGACGTGCAGGTAGAAGATCTTCTGCAGGAACCCTTCTTCGGCTTCGATCGGCGCGTAGAAGAACACGAGCACGAGCGCGATCGGAAGCGCGACGATCGTGACGATGCTCAACGGGCGCAGGCCCCGTCCGTTCTTGGGGGGGGATGTTCGGGACGACACTAGTCCTCCAGGAGGAAGTCGAAGACGGCGTAGGCGATCAGCCCGAACACCAGATCATAGAGCGCGAGCGTCGCCAGCCAGCGCACCTGCGACCCCGCTGGATGGGTAAAGACCAGCAGCGGCGAGCTCGCGCGGGCGGCGCCGATCACCACCGGCACGAGCAGCGGCAGCGCGAGCAGCGGCCCGAGCAGGTCGCGCGCGCGCGTCTGCACGGCCAGCGCCGCGACGAGCGTTCCGATCGCCGCGATCCCGATGTCGGCGAGCACGAGCACGACGAGCAGGTCGGGCATGCTCTGGTGCAGCGGCGGCCCGAGCAGCAGTAGGCCAAAGGCCGGAACCGCGACCAGCTCGAGCACGGCGAGGTAGGCAAACAGCGCGAGGGCCTTCGCCAACAGCATCGCTGTGCGATCGACGGGCGCGAGCAGGAACGCGTCGAAGCCGCCCTGGTCTTGGTCGGCGACGAACAGGCGGTTGACGCCGAGCATCGCCGCGAACAAGAGCGTCACCCACAGGATCCCCGCGGCCTCGTCGCCTGAGACGGTGTTCTGGTTCAGGGCGAAGTGGAACACGACAAACGTCGTCACGGCGAACAGCGACATCCCGGGGACGGACTCCAACGTTCGCAGCTCCACGAGCAGCTCCTTGCGTAGCAGCGCGCCGACGGTCGCCCACAGCCCTGGCGGCTTCCTCACCGGTACAGCTCCACGATCTCGTCCGGACCGACGTCCCCGGCGTCGCGCAGCAGCACCGGCCGCCCGTCGCGCAGGCCCAGCACGATATCCGCCTCGCGCAGGCCGCCGGCCGGGTCGTGACTGGAGATCACCCGGGTACGGAGCCCACTCGGGCCGCTGCCGGCGCCGATCAATGGCTCGACCAGCTCGCTCGCCGCCGGGTCGAGGTTTGCGCGCGGCTCGTCGAGCAGCAGCAGCTCGGGGTCGTGGAGGGTTGCCCTGGCGACGGCGGCGCGCTGCACCATGCCCCGCGACAGCGTCTTCAGTGGCTCATCGGCGCGCTCTGACAGCGCCACGGTGGCGAGCAGCTCCTCGACGCGGTCCTCGCCGACGCCGTGCAGGCGTGCGTGAAAGCGCAGGTTCTCGCGCGCGGTCAGCTCGCGGTAGAGCAGCGGCTCGTGCCCGAGTAGCCCGACGCGTCCCCTGACCGCCCACGCGTCGTCCGGGAGGCTGGAGCCGAGCACGCGCACGTCGCCGGCGTGCGGCCGCAGCAGCGTCGCCAGCACGCGCAGCAGCGTCGTCTTGCCGGCGCCGTTCGGGCCGAACACGACCAATGTCTGCCCGGCTGACAACGACAAGGACACA
>Ga0302232_10000262_pt1 | contig 41841 bp, 35 predicted proteins | sample II_Palsa_N2_3_FD_193575 | JGI IMG/M metagenome (GOLD analysis project Ga0302232, IMG submission 193575) | Peat permafrost microbial communities from Stordalen Mire near Abisko, Sweden - II_Palsa_N2_3 | ecosystem: Environmental > Terrestrial > Soil > Palsa > Peat permafrost | place: Sweden...
GTGCAGGTTGGGCAACCAGCGACGGCGGGTGCGGTTGTTCGCATGCGAGACATTGTTGCCGGTCTGCACACCTTTACCGGTGACTTGACATACACGGGCCATAACGACCTCCTAGATTGGGTTTCAACGCGCGGGCTGTGCTGCCCGAAGCGATTAAGACCACAGATTTGCCACCCGTTAGCCAGGGCAGTATCGGCCCAGCGGCGCTAAGCGCCACGCGATGCTGGAAAGTGTTTCCAACGCATGATCGCAAGGTCCGCACCGCGTGGCGGACTCCCCGATGTTCCGGGTCGACATGGGCTAGCCGCGTATTCTCGCAGAAAAACAGCGGGCTACGCAATGCGCGGGGTAGTGCTGCGACGATTTCGGGGTGCGCGGCAAGGGGATGTATGGAACAATCGACCTCTTTTTTGACGCACATTACCCGAGGGAATCCCGATGGCAGACATTATCGCCAACGGTCAGGCCAATGGCCAGGCCGAGCAGCCGCAGCTGGTTGTCCAGAAGATCTATGTGAAGGATGTTTCCTTCGAAGTGCCGAATGCGCCGCATATCTTTCAGGAAATCAACGAAACCGACCAGCCGCAGGTGCAGTTGAACCTGGGCCAGAAAACCACCGATCTCGGTAATGATCTGTATGAAGTCGTGCTGAGCCTCACGCTGACCTGTACCGTGGGCCAGCGCACCGCGTATCTGGCCGAGGTGGAGCAGGCCGGCCTCTTCGGCGTGGCCGGTTTCAACGAGAATGATCACGCCGGCATTATCGGCAGCTATTGCCCGAATCTGCTGTTTCCGTACGCGCGCCAGACGATTTCCTCGCTGGTACTGGAAGGCGGTTTCCCGCCGTTCCTGCTGCAGCCGATCAACTTCGATGCGCTGTACGCCGAACAGCAGCGCCGCGGCATGGGTGGTGACGAGGTTCCGGCCACACTCAACAGCTGAGTGCCTGACATGGCTGAACGTCCGACTCTGGCGGTACTGGGTGCCGGCTCCTGGGGCACGGCGCTTGCCGCGCTGACGGCACGCAATGGCGTGCCGACCACCCTTTGGGGACGCGATCCACAAGCGTTGTCGGCGATGGCAGAGAGTCGCTGCAATCAGCGCTATCTGCCGGATATCGAATTGCCTGCGGGGCTCAGGTACGACGATGACCTGGCTACCGCCGTACGCGGTGCCGACATCGTTTTGATTGTGGTGCCCAGCCATGCGTTCGCATCGATGCTGCTGGAGCTGGCGCCGCTGCTCGACCCGGACACGGCCATTGCGTGGGCGACCAAGGGTTTCGAGCCGGGCACGGGCCGCTTTCTGCATGAGCTGGTCGCCCAGCGACTGCCGGGCCGGCCGGCGGCGGTGGTGACCGGGCCGTCCTTTGCACGCGAGGTCGCCGCGGGCTTGCCCAGCGCGGTGACCGTACATTCGGAAAACGCCGTGTTCGCGAAGCAGCTGGCCGGCCTGCTGCACGCGCCAAACCTGCGTGCGTATTCCGGTGGTGACATCCTCGGCGCCGAGCTCGGTGGCGCGATGAAGAACGTGCTGGCCGTAGCGACCGGCATCGCCGACGGCATGGAGCTGGGCCTCAACGCCCGCGCTGGCCTGATCACCCGCGGCATGAACGAAATGCTGCGCCTGGGCGTGGCCCTGGGTGCGCGGCCGGAAACGCTGATCGGCCTGTCCGGCCTCGGCGACCTCGTGCTTACCTGCACCGGCGATCTGTCGCGCAACCGTCGCCTCGGGCTGGCGCTGGGGCGCGGCATCGCCATCGATGAGGCCGTGCGGCAGATTGGGCAGGTGGTGGAAAGCGTGCTTACCGCCGACGAGGTCGCCCGGTTGGCCGACAAGCACGGCCTTGATCTGCCGATCAGCGCCGGCGTACGCGCGGTGCTGCATGGTGAAGTCACCCCCGTCAACGGGGTGCGCGCGCTGATGGCGCGCGAGCAGAAGCCGGAATACCCGCGCGGTTTGTTCGGCACCGACTGACCGCTTGGATAGTCGTCGGCAGGCCGGCTAACGCGGTTTGCAAAACGCCTGGCGAGACGACGGTCGCAAACGTCCCGGCACTGCTAAGCTCAGTGTTTTGGTCATCGCCGCGGACCGCATGCGCATGCAGCAAACGGACGAGAAAGAGCAGGCCACACCGGTTGCCACGAGCAACGACGAAACGTTGCCATCGGCCTGGCGCCGGATGCTGGCTGCACCGAAGCTGGCGACAACGGAAGATCACGGCGTGCTCGGATTTTTTCTGGACGTGATGCCGGAAGAGGGCGCGGTCTACGCGCACGTCGACGTGGCACCGGTGCTGCTCGCCCAGGTCGAACACGGCCGTTACGCGCGACCCGTGCCGCTGGACAGCAAACATCTCGCGCAACTGCCGCTGCCACCGCACGAGCAGCGGCTTGCCGCCACGGTGCTGGGCTTGCCGCAAAGCCTGCGCAAAAGCCGCAGTTACGCTCGCCTCAGTGGCCACGTAGGCGACACCCTGCTGGCCGAAGTACTCGACACCGCGCCGTGTTTTCTGGGTGGTCTGGCCGGGCTGCGCTTGTCGCGCGGCAAATCACATCCGCTGAATTGGCACTGGCTGATGGAGTCCGATGGCAGCCAGCGATTGCTGCCGAAGCTGGCCAGCAGTCAGCGCCTGTTGCGTATCGAAAGCCTGTGGTACCTCGATGTCGAACGCGCCACGCTGGGCCTGCTCGATGCCGCCGCGGAAGAAACCCGCTGGCTCGAACTGCCGCCGCTCAAGCACGAACACGGCAAGCGCCTGCGCACGCAACTGCCCGGCAGTCGGCTGGCCACGCGGGTACCGCTGCCGCAGGTATTCGGCGAACCGCGCCGCTCGCAGCTGGCGCCCAAGCCGGTGCTGACCCTGCACGCGCTGACCCGACACGCGCGGCTGGCCGCCGGTACGCCGCCGTTGGGTTATGCCCGGCTGTCCTTCGACTACGCCGGTGAACGCCTGCCCGGCCGCGGCGGCGAGCCGCTGGTGCGGCGCGTGCGCAACGATCAGCTGATCGAAATCACCCGTCGCCGCGCCGATGAACTGGCGGCCATGGAACAGCTGGAACATGCCGGCCTCACGCCCGGCGTGGATACCGAGGGCCTGCCGTGGGATGTGGCGGACACCTTGCCCGATGATGCCTGGCTGTTTCCCGGCACCGGCCACGCCGGCGCGCTGGAGGTCAATACGCCGGCGCGCTGGCTGGCGCTGCGCCCGCGCATGGAGCAGGAAAACTTCCAGGTCGAATACGCGCCGAGCTTTCCGTTCGAAGTTCTGGAAGGCCCCGTGCGCTGGTACGGTCACGCGGTCGAGGACACCGACGATCACGCCTTCGATCTGGAAATCGGCATCGAGCTGGACGGTCAGCGCCACAACCTGCTGCCCGCCGTGGCGCAGGCGCTGACGGAGAATCAATTAAGCCTGCGTCCTGCGCCCAACGAACCCGACGATGCCGTGTGGTACGCGCCGGTCGACGCCCGTCGACGCGTACCTGTGCGCCTGAAAGAGCTGCGCGGCCTGCTGGCGCCACTGGCCGAATACCTGGAAAAGCCGCGCAAGAAACTGCATCTGCCACGCGTGCAGGCCGGCCGGCTGGAAGAGCTCGTCCAGGCCATGCCCGGCGGCGGCGCACTGGAGGCATCCGAATCCCTGCGTGGCTTCGCCGCGCGCCTGCGCGATGCGGCCGATCGCGCAAGCGACCTCGTACCCGAGGGTCTCACCGTCGAGCTGCGTCCGTACCAGCGCGAAGGTCTGCGCTGGTTGAATGCGCTGGCCGAAGCAGGCGTCGGCGGCGTGCTGGCCGACGATATGGGCCTGGGCAAGACGCTGCAGCTGATCACGCATCTGCTGTCGTTGAAGCAGGGCGGCGCGCTGCTTCAACCGGCGCTGATCGTGGTGCCGACCAGCCTGATCCCCAACTGGCAGTCGGAAATCGCCCGCTTCGCGCCGATGCTGAAAGTGCTGACCCTGCACGGGCCGCAGCGCGCCGAGGAGTTCGCCCAGCTCGGCGCGCAGGACATCGTGCTGACCAGCTATGCCCTGCTGCCGCGCGACGTGGTGCCGCTGCGCAAGCAGCCGTTCGCGCTGATCGTGCTGGACGAGGCGCAGCAGGTTAAAAATCCGCGTACGCAGGCGCGTCGTGCGCTGCTCAGCCTGCGCACCTCGCGCTACGTTTGCCTCACCGGCACGCCGCTGGAAAACCATCTTGGCGAGCTGTGGTCTCAGGTCGATCTGGCGGTGCCCGGTTTGCTCGGCGACGAAGGCGCGTTTCGCCGCTTCTACCGCGTGCCGATTGAAAAGCAGCACGACGAGGAATGTCAGCAGCGGCTGAATCTGCGGCTCGCGCCCTTCATTCTTCGACGCACCAAGGCCCAGGTCGCGCAGGAACTGCCGCCGAAAACCGAAATCACGCGCCGCGTGGTGCTCGAAGGCCGCCAGCGCGATCTGTACGAAGGCCTGCGCCTGTCGCTGGCCGAAGAGCTGCGCGAGGTCATCGCCCAGCGCGGCATCGCGCACTCCGGCATCGTGGTGCTGGACGCGCTGCTCAAGCTGCGCCAGGTCTGCTGCGACCCGCGCCTGGTGAAATTGGAAGTCGCGCGCGGCGTGCACGAGTCGGCCAAGTTCGAAATGCTGATGGACATGCTGCCCGCGCTGCTCGACGAGGGGCGCAAGGTGCTGCTGTTCTCGCAGTTCACCGGCATGCTGAAACTGATCGCGGCCGAGCTCGATCGCCGACGCATTCGCTACGTGACCCTCACCGGCGAAACGCGCGATCGCGCCGAGCCGGTGCAGCGTTTCCAGAACGGCGAAGTGCCGCTGTTCCTGCTCTCACTGAAAGCCGGCGGCGTCGGCCTCAACCTCACCGCCGCTGACACCGTGATCCACTACGACCCGTGGTGGAACCCGGCCGCCGAAGCGCAGGCCAGCGACCGCGCGCACCGCATTGGCCAGGACAAACCTGTCTTCGTGTTCCGCCTGATTACCAGCGGCACCGTCGAAGAACGCATCGAAGAATTGAAAGCGCGCAAGGCCGAACTCGCCGCCGCGGTGCTCGAAGGTGGTGGCAGCCGCGAAAAGCTCAGCTTCGATCAGGGCGACTTGGATGCGCTGCTGGCGCCGGGCTGAAAATCTGAACCCGGATTCTTGAAGCCAAGCGTGGCTTCACTCAAGGCATCAATCGCGCGACGCGATCTCGTCGATATTGCGCAGCATGTCGGCCGGGTCTTCGTAAACGCGGAACGCTCCGGCCTGCTGCAGTTCGGCCACGCCGTAGCCGCCGGACAACAGGCCAACGCCGAGGGCGCGAGCGCGCTGCGCGGCTAACATGTCCCAGATGCTGTCGCCGATCACCAGTGCGTTGCGGATGTCGACGCCCAGCCGATCGGCGGCGGCGATAAACAGGTCGGGGTCGGGTTTGGCGTGACGCACCTGATCGCGTGTGACCACCGGTACCTCGGTGGGATCGATGCCCAAGGCCGCCAGATTGTGGCGCGCGGTTTCCATGCGTCCGCTGGTGGCGATGGCCCAGGGAAATTTATTTGTCGTGAGGAAATCGAGCAGTTCACGCGCGCCGGGCAGCGGTCGCACCGCATCGGCGGCGGCCAGCCTTCCGTAGGCGGCGGCGTGGTTGTGGCGCAGGCGCAGCAATGATTCTTCGTTCATCGCAACGCCGGTTTCGCGCAGCAGCATGTTGAGAAACAACCCGCCACTCATGCCGATGCGGCGGTGGATGCGCCACACCGAAACCTCTACGCCTTCGGCATCCAGCGACTCCTTCCACGCCAGCACATGCTGGTAAACGCTGTCGACCAGCGTGCCGTCGAGATCGAAAAGGAAGGCGGTTTTATCGAGCGACATTGAGAACTCCGGCGACAGCAATCAGCAAGTGATTATGTCAGTCCGGATGTGACGAGTGCGCTGCGCCTGCGACAGATGTACGTCGCGAGCGCAAATAACCTAGTCGTGTCGATTCAACAAAGACCCGCCGGATTCAGCGATCGCCAGCGCCGCGGCACCGACCAGACCCGGCTCGGGATTCATGATCGCCTGCGTCGGCACCTGTTCCATCGTGTCGCGGAAACGGCCCTTGGCTTCGAAGCGCTCGCGGAAGCGTCCGCGTTCCATCCACGGCAGCAGAATCGGCACCAGTCCGCCGGTGAGGTAGACGCCGTCCCACGCGCCGATCGTCATCACCAGATCGCCGGCCACGCTGCCGAAGATGCCAGCAAAGGTTTCCACCACCTGCACGCACAGCGGATCGGTGTTGTTGTTCGCGCGTTCGCTGATGTCTTCGGGCTTGAGCGGTTCGGGCGTCTTGCCGGCGATTTCGCACAGCACGTCGTAAAGGTTAACCAAGCCGTTACCGCAGATCAGCCGCTCGTTCGAGACGCGACCGTAGCGCTGGTTGAGGCGTTTGAGAATTTCGATATCTTCCGGCGAGTGCGCGGCAAAGCCGGCGTGGCCGCCCTCGGTCTGCAGCACGCTGCACTTGCCCTGACGAATCAGCAGGCCGCCGACGCCGAGCCCGGTGCCCGGGCCGACGATCACGAACGTCTGCTCGTCCCGCGTACCCGGCTTGGGCAACGGCAACGCGCCGACCGGCACCAGATCTTTCGGCTGCAGCAGCATGACCGCCATGCTTTGCGCGGCAAAATCGTTGACCAGATGCACCGACTCCATGCCCAGCTCCGCCTGCAGCCTTGGCGCGGAGATCGCCCACGGATTGTTGGTGATCTGCACCGTCTCGCCTTCGCTGATGCGGCCCGCAGCGGCGATCAGAGCGCGCTTGGCTTCCAGCCCGCTATCGGTGAAATACTGACGAATGGCGTCCGCCAACGAGGCAAAATCGTTGACGTGATAGCGACGCACGGAATCCATCCGCAGCGGCGTGTCCGCATTGGAATCGGATAGTGCGAATCGCACGTTGGTGCCGCCAAGATCGGCAAGCAGGGTCGGGGCGGAAACACGCATCGGAACTCCATCGGGTGAAGCGGAAAACGCCAAGCGTGCCGGGAATGCGCGTCACCGTCCAGCATTGCGCTATTTTGCTTCGCGGGCTAGGCGGCGTTTGGAGCTTGCGCCGCCTAGCCGGGCCAGCCTATTTGTGCGTGCCGGAAGAATGGGTCGGTTCGTGCTTCGCTGGCGGCTTCGGCCCCGCTGCCGTGCCGCCCGATGCGCTGCGCAACGCGGTTAGAAGAGCCTCGCCGTTTGGGCTGCCCAGCCCGGTGCAGGCGTCCCAGCCGGCCGCCGCGCTGTGCGTACCGTTGTTGCCCTCGGTGATGTCGTGAAAGGCTGCCTTGCCAGCCTGATACAGCGCCACGTGGCCGTCGCCCAGGTTGGTGCCGAGGGCCTGGTTGAGCCGCGCCACCAGCGCCGCCCACAGCGGCGCGACGGCGCTCGTGCCGCCGTAAACCACGTCCTTGCCATCGACGCGTATCTGATACCCGGTCAGCGGGTCGGCGTCGCCGGCGACGTCCGGCACGCCGCGCCCCTTGAAGCTGGCCGCGCCGGTCGGCACCTTCGATGAGGCCTGCCACGTAGGCAGCGGGTAGACCGTGCTCACGCCGCCGCCGGTCGCGCCGTTGCCGGTGGCCGTTTCGTTCCATACGACTTCGCTGGCGATCTTGCTGCCGCTGGCGGTGAGCTTGGTGCCGCCGCAGGCCAGCACGCTGGGGCTGGAGGAAGGAAAGTCCACGTGCGGATTGCCGTCGGTCTCGCCGTCGGTAGATCCAGCGTCGCCCGCGGCCACGGTGACGGTAATGCCCAGCGCCACGGCATCCTGCAGCGCGGACTCCAGCGCATCGCGGCCCTGCGGCGCCCAGCTGTCCTCCGGGCCACCCCAGCTAATCGAGATCACCGTGGGCTTGTTGGTGGTGTCATGCGCGGCCTGCGCGATGGCGTTGTAGAAGCCCTGGTCGGTATTGGTGGTGAAGTAGACGACGAATTTCGCGCCGGGCGCCAGCGCGCCGGCCACCTCGATGTCCAGCATCACCTCGCCATCGGCATCGCCGCCGGGCGTATTGCTGCCGCCATCAACGGACACACTCGTTACCGTCGGCCCCTTGATGCCCAATCCGGAGAAGTACGTGTCCAGATCGGCCTGCTGATAGCCGCCGCCCAGTTCGATAATGGCGATGGTCTGACCGGTGCCATCGGTACCGGCGGGAAACTGGTACAGCTCGCCCAGCTGCAGCGGCGTAAAGCTGTTGATCGGCTGCGCCAGCGGCTTGCGAAAGTGCGCAGTGGCAACCGGACGCTTGTCCAGGCCAAGCACCGCGATGATCGCCGGGTCGGGCAGGGTCGGCTCCTGCGCACAGCCGATGAAGTGCGCGCCGCTGCTGCCCATTGAATACTGCCCCATATCCACGCCGAAGGCCTCCTTCATGCTTTGCACCGTGCCGCTGAGGTGCAGGGTGCGCCGATCCATATGGCAATCCAGCTCGCGCATGCCGTGCTTTTTGCTGAAGGCGCGCACGCGTTCAACATCGGCCGGGTCGGCGCCGTGCTGGTCGGCGTAATCCTTGCGGGGCATGGCGCTATGCGGCCACGCGGCGGCCGTCGGCGCGGCGCGGTGGCGAAAAACCAGGGTCACGTCGACGGTCGCGTCGGGATCATGTGGCCCGATATAGCGCACGCTGGCTGGCAGGGTGGAGCGGGTAGAAGCATTCATGGACTTACCTCGTAGCATTGCTGGTCGATGGATGGACGCGTCGAGCATGCGTAAGACTGCGCTCATGCGGCGAGATGCACGACACGTTCGGGATTCGGCGTTCAGCGCCGGGTGAGGTCCGTGCATGCCACGTATGCTGCAGAAGCTGCGGCTAGCCGTCGCGGCGTGACTTGACACGATCTGGCCTAAAATAGCGCCTGTATTCAAAGCCAGGATCAGCGATGAGCTTTCCCGCCATCCGCATGCGTCGCATGCGTCACGACGCGTTTTCCCGTGCGCTGATGCGCGAACACACCCTGCACAGCAGCGACCTGATCATGGTGGCCTTTGTGATTGAGGGAGAAAACCGGCGAGTGGCCGTGCCGTCGATGCCGGGCGTCGAACGGCTCTCGATCGACCTCCTGCTGCAGCTGGCCGGCGAATGCGTGGAGCTAGGCATTCCGGCATTGGCGCTGTTCCCCATTACCGATGCGCCGAAAACCGAGGACGCCGCCGAGGCGTGGAACCCGCAAGGCTTGATGCAACGCGCCACCCGCGCGTTAAAAGCGACATATCCCGAGCTGGGCCTGATCGGCGACGTGGCGCTCGACCCCTACACCTCGCACGGCCAAGACGGTCTGATCGACGAAAACGGCTACGTCGTCAACGAGGCCACCGTCGAAGCATTGATCAAGATGTCGCTGGCGCAGGCCGAAGCCGGCATGGATTTCGTTGCGCCGTCGGACATGATGGACGGCCGCATCGGCTCCATCCGCGACGCACTGGAAGAAGCCGGTTATATCCACACGCGCATTCTCGCCTACTCGGCGAAATACGCCTCGGCATTCTACGGCCCGTTCCGCGACGCCGTGGGCTCGTCCGCCAATCTCGGCAAGGGCAACAAGCACACCTACCAGATGGACGTGGCCAACAGCGACGAAGCCCTGCGCGAAGTCGAGTTGGATATCCAGGAAGGTGCCGACGCCGTCATGGTCAAACCCGGCCTGCCGTATCTCGACATCGTGCGCCGAGTAAAAGACACCTTCGGCGTGCCGACCTTCGTCTATCAGGTCAGCGGCGAGTACGCGATGCTCAAAGCCGCCACGCAAAATGGATGGCTGGATGAGAAGGCGGTGGTGCTGGAATCGCTGACGGCGATGAAGCGCGCGGGAGCGGATGCGATCCTTACGTATTTTGCGCTGGATGCGGCGCGGTGGATTCGAGAGGAGTAGATCGTCCGGCTGTAATCTCGGCTATCAAAATTGAAGCAAATGTCGCAACACCTCTGTGAGATCACGGAATGAGAAAAGAGCCAGAATTCTGTCGCAAATGATGGCGCACGTTGTGCCGATGGCGCGATAAACGGCACATACAACTTTCAAGGAATGAAACATGAAGCTCGAATTTCGTCTCTTAATCACCCTATGTCTAAGCCTGACGAGCTTTCGCTCTATGGCTATGGCAAACAATTACGTTTCGGTGGTTTGCGGACAGAAGCATGTTCTTATCAAGAGTGGCTACGCAGAGGGTGTTCCGCCGCTAGATAAGCCGACAGATTTTTATCTGCAGAACTACGGCCAAACAAACGAATGTCGACTGAAGTCAGGGGATACCGTTCGAGTGCGCCTAGGATTTGAATTTTATGGTGAGCGTCACGCACAGGTTTCATGGGTTAGCGTCTGGTTTGATAGGAAAAAATGGATTTCCCGGACCAGCGTTGAAGTGAATGGGCTGGACGACGCCCGCGCGGACGAAATCGATATCAGCGCCGATGGGATCAGGGTATGTACGGTTCATGGCCCGATCGGAGGCTCAGATGAGGGCGATGGCGATGGTAAAAAGCAAAAGCCGGTATGTAAATTCGTCGCTCGTTCGGATCTATCCAACGTTATTGATACTCATGAGTCAGAGCGATTTGACCCTTCCAACAATCCGCTTGTGCCGCCAACGATTCTCTTGGGCCGGGAAGACACTCTCTGCAAGACTATGACTGCCCTGAATAAGGACACTTCGAGATCAGGTGTAGAACTTGTTGAGCATCTCTGGCTGAATTTTCCTACAGGTCAGTCTATTCGGATAGATCCATCCCCTGATTCCACCGGACAAGAATGGGCTGTTAGCGACAAGTTTGATATCGACAACGGCGGAGGGATCCGTCACGTTTATCATCGTTTGCAGTCGATGGGCTACTGGGAGAACTACGACATCTATGTCGTGCTTAACAACGCTGGCTATCAGCGCTTTCTGCTCACGGCTATGACTGATAAAGATTTGTTGGAAAATGCGGAGTCGGTTTGGCCGATGGACTGGTCTGGACATGGCCACCGGTTGGCGACCGGCAAAATTGTGGGCTCGCTCGCTGTATCGCTTTCAATTAGTAAAAATTCATCTGAAAAAGAAGACATACCTCTCAATCAGTTAAAGATCACCCCGTTTTCCTACAAAGACCAAACTTATTTGCTGCTATCCAGCAATCAGTCTTCAGATGGTTTGGGTTTAGTGGTGAATCCTCATCCTGCGGGAGCGTTCGATCAAAGATGTGTCTTTCGGGCAGGAGTTACGAATTTTTGAAGCTCCGCTTATCCATGAGATGTCGGCTTCAGCGCGTACGTTGGATTGAGCCTGCGAAACCCAACAAGTTCGAAGCCTTACGTTAGGCATCGCTTAGCTCACCCAACCTACATGGCTACTCCAACTCGCGAAAGAGTGGTGTACTCAGAAAATGGCCGCGAGCCCAGGCAGAGATATGACCAAGAGAAAGAGGCTGACCTTCTGGGGAGCCGATGAGAACGACGACAGCCTTCCGCGCAGTGTCATGGATGGTCGCAAGACGGTCACCGCCGAAACTGTCGAGGATTATTACAAGCCGTACGGCGACTATGGAGACGGAAGTTATGAACCGGGCGATGTCATCGAAGTTTACGATTTGAAGCAGCGGCTTCGTTGCATCATCAGGGCCACCAAGGTCTACACCATTGAGTTCGGCAATATTCCGGAAGAAGTCTGGCGAGGCGAAACATTCTCGAGTGCAGAAGAGTTTCGGGAGTGTCATATTCGCTGCATGCCGCACGTTGAGCTACATGACCGCTTTAAGCTGGTGACACTGCATTTTGAACTGGTCGAGGTCATTGCGCGGGAAGTTGCCGACTGATTCCTATTACAAGGTTTGTTGAGCCTGCGACCGTGGAGGCAGGATGCCGGAACGAACATTCGCGCAGCGAATGGCCCGCAGGGCGGCTCGCGGAGGCGAGCCGTCAACCCAACATGTTCGAAGCCTGATGTTAGGCATCGCTTTGCTCAGTCCAACCTACGACGATCCTTTTCGCGATTCACTACCCGAGTTTGTTTGCCATGACATCCACGCGCCTTGAAATCACCCGTCCCGACGACTGGCATGTGCATCTGCGCGATGGCGATGCGCTGACTTCGGTGATCGGCCATACCGCGCATCGATTCGCGCGCGCGATCGTGATGCCCAACCTCAAGCCGCCGGTGACGACGGTGGCACAGGCCGAAGATTACCGTGGGCGGATTCTGGCGAGCCTGCCTGCGGGTATGCGCTTCGAGCCCCTAATGACGCTGTACCTCACCGAGGACACTTTGGCCGAAGAGATCGTGCGGGCCAAGGACAGCAGCACCGTCTTTGCAGTGAAGTATTACCCCGCCGGCGCCACCACCAATTCGCAGTCCGGCGTGCGCGAGCTTTCGCGCGTCTATCCCGTGCTCGAAGCGATGGAGCGGCACGATCTTCCCCTGCTGCTGCACGGCGAAGTCACTGATCCGGATATCGACATATTCGATCGCGAACGTGTTTTCATCGAACGCCATTTGCTGCCGCTGCAGGCCAGATTTCCGGCGCTGCGCATGGTGCTCGAACACATCACTACGCGCGACGCGGTCGAGTTCGTCAGCGGCGCGCCGGCGAATGTGGCGGCTACGATCACTGCGCATCATCTGCTGCTGAATCGCAACGCGCTGTTTGAAGGCGGCATGCGCCCGCACAACTATTGCGCTCCGATACTCAAGCGGGAAACGCATCGCACAGCCTTGTTGAAGGCGGCGACCAGCGGCGACACGCATTTTTTTCTTGGAACGGACAGCGCGCCGCATCCGCGCGAGGCAAAGGAAACCGACTGCGGCTGTGCCGGGCTCTACACGGCACATGCGGCGCTGGAGTTCTATGCCGAAGCATTCGAGCAGGCCGGTCAGCTCGATCGGCTCGAAGCTTTCGCCAGCTTTCATGGCCCGGACTTTTATCGGTTGCCACGCAATCAGGATCGTATCGCGATCGAGCGCACGCCCTGGATCGTGCCGGGTGAATATCCCTTGGCCGGATCGACCTGCAAGCCGATGCGCGCGGGTGAGTCGGTGGCATGGTCGGTGGCGGAAGCTTCATCTTCCTGAGAGAAAGATACTTTCGTCGGTGCCGTTTGCGTTGGGACACGGACGCGTCAAGCAGCGTCAGCGGATGATTCCGCTGGCTAGTGTGTCTGCGGCATCGTTCAGACCAAGCGCGTACGCTTCGCGAACTGTTGTTTTTGGCGTGCAATCCCACGTCGACACAGGCACCCGCCGGGACGGCTGCCAGTAGGTTCGGTCGGCCCAGTGGAACAGCGTGGGTAATTTGGGGTAATGACGCGTAAGCAGCACCAGCGTTTTCGATTTTTCGTGAAGCGACTGCGGTGGAATCGGCGCGTTGTCGGTATAGCCGCCATCAAATGCGCGACCCGCGCCGACGATGCGCGATGCCATGAAGGGCGGAGCGGAAGCGGCCGCGACGAGCAAGTTTTGTGCGTCCTCTACGGTGGCACATTCATTGATAACGAGAAAATCCTGGCGCAGTCCGAGCATCTTTGGCAGACGCGGATGGATACTGTTCCATACGTATTTATCGACGAGATAGAAGAGAGTCCCTGCGGTGATGGAGCCTCCCATACCTAAGAAAGGCGCAGGGCGAGTTAGTCCCACAGTTAGGCGGGTCGATGAATAGCGAAGAGAGTCGAAGGTGTCGGCATTGATGAATGCCGTGACCCATGCAGGGTAGACGTGTTGGTGAGCAAACTTCAGCTTGAGCCTTGATAGTGCGGACCATTCGAAAATGCGGGCATTCTGCGCATATAGCTTCAGGCAGGCTTCCAGGGCGATATTCGACGTATTGTTGATGCATGCGGCGGCGACGGCTGCGCCAGCGCTGGTTCCGACAAGCTGATCCGGGAGACGCGCGCCGCGATCCATCAAGTGGCTGGCGACACCTGCCTGCCACCAGCAACGATTGCCGCCGCCCGCGAAAACCAGCGCTTGAACCAGAGAAAAATCGTAACCGCGAACGAGCTCGACCCTGAGCATTTTGCATTCCCCGGATGTTTGTCGTTTACGCAATATGCGAAGTTACCGATAGGCAGCCGCATCGTGCACAACATGTGTTGACGCCGCCCGTCGTTCGCTGCGACGTGGCTGAAAACTACGCGGCTCGCGTCGATTTGTGCCGCAACCTTTTCTCAGTACGCGAACTCGCGAAACACCGGATCGATGCTGCCGTTCCACGCCCCGTGAAAAAGCTCCAGCTTGCGTTCTGCCGGGGTCTGGTTGACCTGTACGATTTCGATCATCGGCTCGAGGAAGATGCTTTCGTCGGCGCCGTGCTGGTTGAGCCGGGCGCGGCGTTTGAGGCCGGCGCTGGCGATCTTCAACGCTTCTTCGGACAGGTCACGCACGGTGCCGTTGCGGAACGGCTGCTTGAGGCCGTGTTTGGGCACGCCGTCGCGCAGGGCGTGACGCTCTTCGCGACTGAAGTCCTTGACCAGATCCCACGCGGCATCCAGCGCCTCATCGTCGTACAGCAGGCCGACCCACAGCGCGGGCAGGGCACAGAGCCGGTTCCACGGGCCGCCGTCGGCGCCGCGCATTTCCAGGTACTGCTTGAGGCGTACTTCCGGAAATGCGGTGGTGAGGTGGTCGGCGAAGTCCTTCATGGTCGCCTTGGTGGCCGGTAACTGCGCCAGTTCACCGGCCATGAATTTCTTGAAGTCCTGTCCGGCCAGGTCGATGTACTTGCCGTCCTGAAAACTGAAATACATCGGCACGTCGAGGATGTAATCGACGTAGCGCTCGTAGCCGAAGCTGTCGTCGAAGACGAAGTCGAGCATGCCGGTGCGATCCTTGTCGGTATCGGTCCAGATGTGCGAGCGATACGACAGATAGCCGTTTGGACGTCCGTCCGTAAACGGCGAGTCGGCGAACAGCGCGGTGGCGATTGGCTGCAGCGCGAGGCTGACCCGGAATTTCTTGATCATGTCCGCCTGGCTGGAAAAATCCAGGTTTACCTGCACCGTGCAGGTGCGCGTCATCATGTCCAGGCCGAGCGAGCCGACCTTGGGCATGTATTCGCGCATGATCTTGTAGCGGCCCTTCGGCATCCACGGCATCTCGTCGCGCTTCCACTTCGGCTGAAAGCCCATGCCGAGAAAGCCCAGGCCCATGCCGTCGGCGATCGAGCGCACTTCTTCCAGGTGCGTGTTCACTTCGGTGCAGGTCTGGTGGATGGTTTCCAGCGGTGCGCCGGACAGCTCCAGCTGGCCAGCCGGCTCCAGCGTGATCGAGGCCATGTCGCGCGACAGCGCTACGGGATTCTCTCCCTCACGCGTGACGTCCCAGCCGTAGCGGGTCGCGATGGTTTCCAGCAGATGCTTGATGCCGCGCTCGCCCTCGAAGGCGGGTGCGCGCAAATCATCCGTGCGAAAGCCGAACTTTTCGTGTTCGGTCCCGATGCGCCAGGCCTCGATCGGCTTTTCGCCGGCGGCTAGGTAATCGGTGAGTTGCTGGCGATCCCGGATCGGGGTGCTCTTCACGGCACTGGGTATGGACACGGGCAAAGCCTCACTGAGATGTGCGGGAACTATGGGGGTGCCACGTGACAACGAAAAGGGGGCGCGACAAATAATTGTACGCCACGGTACAGATCGTGTTGCTCAAGCTCTAGTTCGATGGGGTATTTGCGTGCTCGTGCAGGCACGCGGGCGCTGGAGAAGGTCACAGCGATGTCAGGCTCAGGTTTTTCAGGATTTCTGCCAGGCAGTCCCTATTCCTTCTGTGTACGGCAAACTTAAAAATCCAGTAAAAACTTGCAATTTCACGAATGCTGGAGAAAGCCCGTCTAAACGGTGCGTTCCTCCAGCGCTGGCTCTTGTTAGGACTTGGGTTCGGGCGAGATGTTAGGGCGGTTTACTAGTCGGGTAATACGGTGGGATGTCGATGAAATCAGCAGACAATCACCATTGTTACCGTGGACCCACTCATAACCGTCTTGCGGCTTGTCGAGGTGATAATGGTGATAGTTTTTGATTACGTTGTCTGGTGCAAACATTTCACTTGTTGCTATCTGACCGACACGATAGCGAGTGACCGTTGATGGTCCACCGCTTGTCGAGGTGTCGTCCATCTGCGCAGCCACGGCTAATGGCGCGAGCAGTAAGCACGCTAATGCGATATTGAGGCTGATGTTGATACGCATGAAATTCATCTCCTTTGTTTGTCATGACGACCCAATTCACCAAACAATCTCGCACCGTTTCACCCGTTCATTGATCGGCGAGCATTGGTAGCAGGAGCATAAGCTCAAATGCACAGCCTCTTGTCGCAATGTAAATAAAACTTCATTCGCTCCCCCAACGTTTTAGCAAGCTGATCAATCCCGCGCAAAATTACGGTGAAACGAAAACTTTCTACACGTCTCAACGTATCGGCTCCCGTAAAGAAAAAGGCCAGCGAGACGCTGGCCTTTTTCTTCCGCGACACGACTGCGATCAGCGCTTCATCGAATTGAAGAACTCGTCGTTGGACTTGGTGTTCTTCATCTTGTCGAGCATGAACTCGATGGCGCTGAGTTCGTCCATCGGGTGCAGCAGTTTGCGCAGGATCCAGATTTTCGACAACAGATCCGGCTCGATCAGCAGATCCTCGCGGCGGGTGCCGGAGCGGTTGATGTCGATCGCCGGGTACACGCGCTTCTCGGAGATGCGGCGGCTCAGGTGCACTTCCATGTTGCCGGTGCCCTTGAACTCTTCGTAGATCACCTCGTCCATCTTGCTGCCGGTTTCGGTCAGCGCGGTGGCGATGATGGTGAGGCTGCCGCCTTCCTCGACGTTGCGCGCGGCGCCGAAGAAGCGCTTCGGACGCTGCAGCGCATTGGCGTCTACGCCGCCCGTGAGCACCTTGCCGGAGCTGGGGATCACGGTGTTGTAGGCGCGGGCGAGGCGGGTGATCGAGTCGAGCAGGATGATCACGTCCTTCTTGTGCTCGACCAGGCGCTTGGCCCGCTCGATCACCATCTCCGCGACCTGCACATGGCGCACGGCCGGCTCGTCGAAGGTCGATGAAATGACCTCGGCGCGCACGGTGCGGGCGATCTCGGTGACTTCTTCCGGACGCTCATCGATCAAAAGCATGATCAGGTGCGCTTCGGGATGGTTGTACTGGATGGCCTGCGCGATGTTCTGCAGCATCATCGTTTTACCGGACTTTGGCTGCGACACAATCAGGCCGCGCTGGCCTTTGCCGATGGGCGCGATCAGGTCGAGCACGCGGCCGGTGATGTCTTCGCTGGAGCCGTTGCCGCGCTCGAGCTTGAACGCCTTGCGTGGAAACAGCGGCGTCAGGTTCTCGAACAGCATCTTGTTCTTCGACGCTTCCGGCGGATCGCCGTTGATGTCGTCGACGCGTAGCATGGCGAAGTAGCGCTCGCCTTCCTTCGGATGACGCACGCGGCCGGTGATGTAGTCGCCGGTGCGCAGGTTGAAGCGACGGATCTGGCTGGGCGACACGTAAATGTCGTCCGGACCGGCCAGGTACGACTCATCGGCCGAGCGCAGGAAGCCGAAGCCGTCCTGCAGGATTTCCAGCACGCCTTCGGCCCAGATGCCGCCGCCGGAGCGGGCGTGCGCCTTGAGCACGTTGAAGATAACGTCCTGCTTGCGCGCGCGCGCCACGCCTTCGTAAACACCCAGCGACTCGGCGAATTCCAGCAGCTGCGGCGCCTTCATGCGCTTGAGCTCGGTGAGGTTGATAACGCGATCGTTGCTGCCCGGATCGGCGTTGTCGTCGTCCACCGGCAGGCCGTTTGGGTTGGGCCGCGGGTTGTTGTTGCCACCGCCCTGCGGACGCGGGGCGCCACCCTGCGGGTTGCGCTCGTTGCGACGACGACGGCCGCGGCCATCGCGATCACGCGGGTTGTTCGGGTTGTTGCCCTGATTCGGGTTGCCCTGGTTGGGGTTGTGCCCCGGGTTCTGGCTGCCGTTCGCGCCTGCATTGGGGTGCTGACCCTGGCCGCCGTTCGGCTGACCCTGGTTTGACGACTGATTGGATGAAGGCGGGTTTGCGGCGGCCGAATTCGATGACGGCTGGCTCGAAGAAGGCGATGAGGTGGCCTGATTCGATTCACCTTGATTGCCATCGCGGGGAGCGGCATTCGGGCTCTGCGCCGTATTGCCGTTGCCCTGCGGGGTCGACTCGTGACCGCTGTTCTGGGCCGCGGCAGGATAGCGCGGCTCTTGCGATGCACGCGGCGGCGTCGGTTCAGAAGAATAGGAGGCAGACGGCGCGTTTGTCGGCGCCGGAGCAGCGGCGGCCGGCGGCGGCGCTTGACGCTCGGCCGGAGCCGGTTGCTGGGCCGGTGCTGCATGCGGGGCCGACGATTTTTCCGCGGCGGCGGCTTTTGCCGCTGCCATTTCTGCCGCAGTTCGCCGTGGCGCGCGCTGACGCGGCTCGGGCTTGCCTTCGGATGCAGGCTTGGTATCGGCGCCTTTGGCGTCGTTGGAGTTTTTATTTTCGGTATCAGACACGGGCTATCCTCGCGGGGCGCCGTTGAACTACAGGAGGGGTGTTTGTGCGTCGCGCAGAGGGCGCTCGGGGACAGGACTGTCCCGACGGACTGGGTGAATCTAGCACCCGTCAGGTGCCGGCGTAAAGCCTCATGCGCCTGCCGGGCCAGGCCGGACAGGCGCGGTAAAGCGTTTCAGCAGCGATAGGATCAAAGCGCCTTGTCGATCATCTGGGTTAGCTGACCCTTGCTGACGGCGCCGATCTGGGTCGCCTCGACCTTGCCATTCTTGAACACCATCAGGGTCGGGATACCGCGAACGCCATAGTTGCGCGGGGTCTGCTGGTTCTGGTCGATGTTGACCTTGACCACGCGCAGCTTGCCTTCGTACTGCTTGGCCAGATCGTCCAGCATCGGCGCGATGGCCTTGCACGGGCCGCACCATTCGGCCCAGAAATCGAGCAGTACGGGCGTATCGGATTTGAGCACCTGCTGTTCAAAGGCGTCGTCAGTTACATGGGTAATCAGGTCGCTCACGGGAATCTCCGAGGCTTGAGGGGGCGAAAATCGCAGAAGAAAGAAATGGGGTGGCGGACGGATAAATGCAAGGAGTGACGGCTGCAGGCTTTGATCAGCTACACTCACGTGCCCATGAAGCTAGAGTTGGGGCTGAAACAGAAGCATCGCCAAACGGGCAGGGCTTCATTCCAGCGCAACTCCGGGCACGATTCAAGGGCGGCCTTGCAAACCGCCCGTCGGACCGCCGTCAAACCCGGCGTCGCCAGCCGCGGCGCGACCTTGCCGACTATCCGACAGTGAACCACCGCTTCGCTGCGCCCCGCGCACCCGTCCTGCACCGCCACTGGCCGATTTTCGGCGATTGAAGCGGGTGCAGCGCATCACGTCGCCACAACGGCAAGCTGCCGTTTCGGCCAAGGCCCTTATTCCTCTTATGTCACAGACCGTACTCACCGATACCTTTTTCACCAACTTCGATCTTCATCCGCTGCTGCAGCAAGGCCTCGACGATAGCGGCTTCACCCGCTGTACGCCGATCCAGGAAATGACCCTGCCGCTGGCTTTGGCCGGGCGCGACGTCGCCGGCCAGGCCCAGACCGGCACCGGCAAGACCTGCGCCTTCCTGGTCGCGATGATGAACCGCCTGCTCACCACGCCAGCCGTGGCCGAGCGCAAGGACAGTGATCCGCGCGCGCTGATCATCGCGCCGACCCGCGAGCTGGCGATCCAGATCGACAAGGACGCCAAGGCGATCGGTCGCCACACCGGCCTGCGCAGCGCGCTGATCTACGGCGGCGTCGACTACGACAAGCAGCGCCAGCAGCTGAAGGACGGCTGCGACATCATCATCGCCACGCCCGGCCGCCTGCTCGATTATCACAAGCAGGGCGTGTTCGGCCTCAATGGCGTCGAGGTGATGGTGATTGACGAAGCCGATCGCATGTTCGATCTGGGCTTCATCGCCGACGTGCGCTTCATCTTCCGCCGCCTGCCGGCGCGCGAGCAGCGCCAGGTGCTGCTGTTCTCCGCCACGCTGAGCCATCGCGTGCTGGAGCTGGCCTACGAGCACATGCACAACGCCGAGAAGCTGGTGGTGGAAAGCGACAACGTCACCGCCGACAAGGTGCGTCAGCTGGTCTACTTCCCGGCCAAGGAAGAAAAGCTGCCGCTGCTGCTGAATCTGCTCGAGCGCACCGCGGCCGAGCGCAGCATCATTTTCGTCAACACCAAGGCCGCGGCCGAACGCGTCACCGACCGCGTGAAGCGCCAGGGTTACCGCGCCGGCGCGATCTCCGGCGACGTGCCGCAGCTGAAGCGGCAGAAGCTGCTGCAGCGTTTCCAGGAAGGCCAGCTGGATATCCTGGTGGCGACCGATGTGGCCGCCCGCGGCCTGCACATTCCCGCCGTCAGCCACGTCTTCAACTACGACCTGCCGCATGACGCCGAAGACTACGTGCACCGCATCGGGCGCACCGCGCGCCTGGGCGCCGAGGGCGATGCGATCAGCTTCGCCTGCGACCTCTATGCGATGTCGCTGCCGGATATTGAAACCTATATCGGCCAGAGCATCCCGGTCGCCAGCATGGATGCCGACCTGCTGATCATGCCCAAGCCGAAGGCAATGGACGCGGAGTTTGCCGCCAACGCGGCCGCCGACAGCGCCGAGTTCGGCGACATCGTGCCGCCGCGTCCGGGCGAGAAGCCGCGGCGTTCGAACGGCGCCGGTGGTGGCAGCCGCGATGGTGGGCGCAGCGCGGGTGGTTCGCGTTCGTCCTCGTCCGCTTCGCGTCCACCGCGCGAGCGCAAGCCCGAGGTAGTGACGGCGCCGGTTGAATCGACACCGATTGAAGTGCCGGTGCATGCCACCGAAGGCGTTGTTGCTCCGGCGGCAACGGCTACTGCTCATCCGGCGGTTGTCGGCGGCGAAGCCGGCGATGCCGTGCGCAAGCCGCGTCGTCGTCGCGGTGGACGCAACCGTCGTCGTGAGGGCGGCGCAGAAAACGTCGAGACAGCGGGCCAGAGCCAGGGCCCGTCGTCCAGCGCTGGTGAAGGCAATCGCGCACCCCGTGGCGAGCGTCGTCCGCCGCGCGAGCGCAGTGGCGCGGAAGCATCGGCCGGCAGTGGCCGTCCATCACGGCAGGTCGCCGTGACCTCGGGCAAGTCGGCCAGCCATGCCGGCGGCGATGCGTCGAGCGCGAAAAAGCCCGGCTTGCTGAGTCGTTTAACGCGTTTGTTCACCGGCCGCTGAGCCGAACACGTCGTCGCGGCTGAAGCCACGACGACGGCGGCGTATTCAACTCCGCTATTGCGTGCCGGCTTCCCTTATCCTTGCCGCAGACAATACGACTTGCAGGTTCGGGGACGCTCGGTGATCCATTTTGATCAAGTCAGCAAACGCTATGAGGGCGGCCACGAGGCGCTGTCGCAGCTCTCTTTTGAAGTACCCACCGGCGAGATGGCTTTCGTTACCGGCCACTCCGGCGCGGGCAAGAGCACCTTGCTCAATCTGCTGGGGCTGATCGAGCGCCCTTCGCATGGCGTGATCATGCTCGACGGTCAGAACCTGGCGAAGGTACGCGGCAGTGGCGTGCCCAAACTGCGCCGGCATATCGGCATGGTTTTTCAGGATCATCGCCTGCTGATGGAGCGCACGGTGTTTGCCAATGTCGAGCTGCCGCTGACCATTGGCGGCATCGCCAAGCCCGAACGCAGTCGCCGCGTGCGGGCCGCGCTGGAAAAAGTGGGGCTGCTCGCCTATGAGCGCCAGCTGCCGGAGACTTTGTCGGCGGGCGAGCGCCAGCGCGTCGGCATTGCGCGCGCCATTGTTGCGCGCCCGACCCTGTTGATCGCCGACGAACCCACCGGCAATCTCGACCCGCAGCTGGCGATGGAGATCATGGGGCTGTTCGGCGAGTTCCAGCAGGTCGGCACGACCGTGCTGGTCGCCAGCCACGACCTGCCGTTGATCAAGCGCATGAAGAAGCGCGTGATCGTGCTCGATCACGGGCGCCTGGTGGCCGATCTGGCCGCGCAGGAGGTGCTGTGAGCACGCCGCCGGATAGCCATCCCGCTGCCGACCGCGGACCCTCGCCGCGCACGGAGAAAACCCAGGGCCGCCGGTTTGCCAGCTGGCAGGAGCATCACGGCTGGAGCGCTGCGGCCAGCCTGCGTCGGCTCGCCTCGCGTCCGCTGGGCAGTCTGCTGACCATCGCCGTAATGGGCTTGGCACTGGCGTTGCCGCTGGCGTTCTATCTGCTGCTCGGCAACGTGCAGAAAATGGGCGAAGCGCTGGGTCAGAGCCAGGCCGTCAGCGTTTTCATGCAGCCCGACCAGGGTGCGCAGCAGGCCCAATTGCTGGCCAAACAGCTGGGTGAGCGTCCCGAAGTCGCCAGCGTGACCATCAAAACTCCGCAGCAGGGCATGGACGAGCTGGCCAAGATGCAGGGCTTTACCGGCGCCCTGAAAACGCTGGACAACAACCCGCTGCCCTACGTGATTCAGCTGCAGCCGCACGAAGAACTGGGTGCCGCCGCGATCGGTCAGCTGGTCGCCGATATCCGCAGCATGCACAGCGTCGATATGGTGCAGGACAGCGGCACCTGGCGACAGCGGCTCGACGCGCTGCTTGCCGTCGGCAATCGCGCCGTGCTGGTGCTGGCGTCGCTGCTGATCCTGGCGGCGTTGCTGGTGGTCGGCAATACCGTGCGGGTCGACATTGCCAGCCGCCACGAGGAGATCGGTGTGCTGCTGCTGATCGGCGCCAGCGGTGCCTTCGTGCGCCGTCCTTACCTTTACGCCGGCATCTGGTACGGACTTTTCAGCGGTATTCTGGCGGCGCTGCTGGCGGTCGGCATCGAATTTGCGCTGGCCGATCCGGTCGCGCAATTGAGTCAGGCTTATGATGGCAAGCTGCAAGTGGGTGGTCTGCCGCTGTGGCTGCTATTGGCCGTGCCGCTGGCGACCGCGGTGCTGGGCTGGTTTGGGGCGCGGATGGTCAGTGCCTGGCAGCTGCGTAAAGCGGCCTGAGCACCGGATTTTTGACACAGTGATGCGTGTCTCAAGTATCCATGCGCTTTTGCCTGCACTATCGGCAAACGGTGGCCGTCACAAAACCGCGCGGTCGCGGTTCATTCGCATACATCCAGAGATAGTAGGGTTGATCCAGCGTCGCAGTGAGCAAGGCAAGTGAATAACGCAATGAGCGCAACCAATGGCAATCGATCCGCAAGTGCCGCTCCGCGCGTGCTGGTGGTCGATGGTTCGCGCGTCATGCGTCAGCTGCTGACGCGCGTGCTGACGGCCGAGTTGCCCGAGGTCGAGGTAATCGGCAGCGGCAGCGGTGCCGATGCACTGAAACTGCTGGACGAAGGCGCGTTCGATTTCATTACTGTTGCGCTGCGCCTGCCCGACATGGACGGTCTGGAACTGGCGCGCGCGATCCGCGAAACCGCGGCGCAGACCTACGTGCCCATTGTGGTGGTGTCCGGCGATGTTGATGATCGCCTGCTTCGCCGTTCGCTCGGCGAATACGTCACCGATTATTTCGACAAGGCGCTCGGCCTTCAGGCGCTGGCCGAATTCATTCGCGGCTACGTCAAGCCGCAGATGCAGGCCGAAGGCACCGTGCTGTACGTCGAAGACAGTCGCGTCGTGGCGCTGGCCACGCGTCGCGTGCTGGAAAAAATCGGCCTGACCGTACGCCACGTGGTCAGCGTGGAGGACGCGCTGGCCATGCTCGAAACCGATCGCGCGCTCGGCTGGACCGGCGCCGACGTGGTGCTGACCGACGTCAGCCTGAAAGGCGAGTTGACCGGCGGCGATCTGCTGGATCGCATCCGCAACGATTTCGGCTATGGCAAAGGTCGCCTGCCGGTGCTGGTGATGACCGGCGATGAAAACCCGGCCAACCAGGCCGCACTTATCAAGTCGGGCGCCAACGACCTGGTCGAAAAACCGGTGCAGGAAAAACTGCTGCTGACCAAGCTGCTGTTCCAGCTGCGCGTCGCCCAGCATCTGCGCCGTCGCGCCAGCGTGGCCTGAGCATCTTGTCTTGAGCGACGAGACGGTCAAGCTGGACCAGATGAAATTGGACCAGATCAAACTGGAGCCGTCGTGGAAGGCGCGCATTGGCGACACGCTGCTGACGCCGAAAATGCGCGCGCTGGCAGCGTTTTTGCGCGCGGAAAAAAACGCCGGCAAAAAAATCTATCCGCCCGGTCCGGAGATATTTGCCGCCTTTGATCACACGCCGTTCGAGCAGGTGCGCGTCGTCATTCTCGGTCAGGATCCCTATCACGGCCCGGGTCAGGCGCACGGCCTGTGTTTCTCGGTGCGGCCCGGCGTGCGCGTGCCGCCATCGCTGGACAATATCTTCAAGGAAATCCAGCGCGACCTTGATATCGCACGCCCCGACCATGGCTGCCTCACGCCGTGGGCCGACCGCGGTGTGCTGCTGCTCAACAGCGTGCTGACGGTAGAAGATGCCCACGCCAATGCACATCAGGGCATGGGCTGGGAAGACTTCACCGACCAGGCGATCGATGCGCTCAATCGCGAGCGTGAAGGCATTGTGTTTCTGCTGTGGGGTTCGTATGCGCAGCGCAAGGGTCAGCTGATCGATAACACGCGTCATTGCGTGCTGAAGGCCGTGCATCCCTCACCGCTGTCGGCGCATCGCGGCTTTATCGGCTGCGGGCATTTTTCTGCCGCTAATCGCTACCTGCAGGAGCACGGCCAGCCTGCCATCGACTGGTCACTGCCGCCGCGCGCGGCGCTGGATTGAACAGCAAGTCACGTCTACGACGAAGACCTATCTTTAATCAGCATATCCGGTGCGGCAACACGCGAGCCTGTTGTAGAGTTAAGTCATGAACTTCGCCACGGACTTGGTAAGGAACTGCAATGGCTTCGCTGCATCGAGCGAAACGCCCAGTGCTTCCTGCCGATTGCGCAATAGAGAGGTGAACCTGACTCCATCGCCGGCTTTGGCGCGGCCAGCCCGGCGATGACGGCCGGCGCGTTGCTGCTGCTATATCAGGTGGCCATGGCCTTGTTCGTCGGTTTGGGGCCTTTGTTCATCCTGTGCCTTGTCTTCGACTACACCAAGCCCTTGTTCCAGAAGTGGCTGCTGTACGGCATCGGCACCATGTTCTCGCTGGCCATGCTGTCCTTCATCAGCACACTGGTGCTGGAAATCACCCTCAAAGTGGCTACCGCGCTGTGGGCGTCCAACATCATCAACGCCTGGACCGGGCAAGGTGCGCCGGGTCTTTCCAGCCAGGCCCTGCAGCAGGGCGGCATGGGGCTGCTGATGACCGTGCTAATCATCTCCACCCCGCCCATGGCTGCCATGTTCTTCCAGGGCACGCTGGGTTCGTTTGCCCCCTTCTCCCAATTTGATCGGGCCGGCTCCAGAGGCGGCCTGGGCCCCAATGGGCAGGCGCCGGGGTCGTATAGTTCATACGGTGGGGGCGCGCCTTCGTCAAGCGCTGGGCAAATTGCTAGTAGTGGAAATCAGGGAGCTTCTGGCGGCTTCAATATCCCCAACCAAGGACTGCCTCGCAGCGCACCTGCAACCGATCAAATCCGCCCCGCTCCAGTCATCGCACCGCCACCGAACCCTTACATGCCGCCAAGCGCAGGAGCATGAACATGGCCAAATATCTATTGCTTATCGGCCTGTTTCTGTTCACCGGCGTCTTGCACGCGCAGGGTTGCCCGGAAGGTTATGAGCCCATCGTGGGCCAAGGCTTTACCGGCTGCGCGCCACGTCCCGACAACGACAGCTATAGCCAGCCGCAGCAACCGCAACAACAGGCGCCGCAAGCGCCTCCGGAACAATGGAAATCACAATGGGGGGCAATTGCGACCGACGCATCAAAGGGAATTATTGGATCTACAGTAAATGCATTTGGCCGTGTTGACGCAACATTGATGGCGTTGAAAGACTGTAGAGCCAAAGGTGGAACGCAATGCAAATTTCAGCTCGCCTACGACAATGAGTGCGCGGTGATGATATTAGGCGATAAGACCTTCAACGTATCTGCTGGCCCCACCATTGATGAAGCAACGAAGTCTGGGATGAAGATCTGTAATGCCGCGTCTGGAAACTGCCATGTCCACTACTCCGCCTGCAGCCTTCCCGTACGCATCCAATAGCGATGCGCCACAAACCAATCAACAAACGTTCAATGGGCAAATATCTATTGCTTATCGGCCTGTTTCTGTTCACCGGCGTTTTGCACGCGCAGGGTTGCCCGGAAGGTTATGAGCCCATCGTGGGCCAAGGCTTTACCGGCTGCGCGCCACGTCCTGACAACGACAGCTATAACCAGCAACAACAGCCGCAGCAACAGGCGCAGCAGCCGCCTACCGAACAATGGGCGGATCACTGGGGCGCTATCGCGACGTACGAGCCGGGCGGAGTACTGGGCTCGGTAGTTAATTTACCTAGCAAAAAAGAAGCCGAATAAAAAGCAATGGCCGATTGTCAAGCTAAGGGCGGCGGAACAAAGTGTAAATTTGAAATTTCGTACCGCAACTCGTGTGTAGTACTAATGGTCGGAGACAAATATTTCAATATAACTCCAGGACCTACTACCGAAGAAGCCACAAAATCAGGCATGAAAACTTGTGCGGCTAATGGCAATTCTAAGTGCCATGTCTATTATTCCGCCTGCAGCCTGCCGGTGAGGATTCAATAACTATGGTGCGGATCAAGCTACAAACTTGCATAAAGCCGAACACGGTATTCACAGCACTGGGCGCTCTTCTCTTGCTGGCGTACTCGCCTCTCTCCGGGGCGGTTCAACTGGCACCGGCATCGATGTGCGCCAGGAGCGACAGCATCGTTTTCTCCTGTCCGCTGGGTGGCGGGAAAAAAGTCGTCTCGCTGTGCGCAGCCAGCAACGCAGGCCAAGGGCAGACGCCTTTTTACTACGGCTACGGACGCCCTTCGTCGCCCGAATTGTTTTATCCGCCAAAAGGCCAGGCAAGCATTGGCGTCTTCGCGCAGGCACGTCTTGTCTACGGCGGCGCCAGCGGCGGCACCGCGTATTCGTTTGTCAACGGCGGCTACAAGTACATTGTCTATTCGATTTCCGGCACCGGGTTTGATGATGGTGGTGTACTCGTGCAGCGTCTCGGGCAAACCAACGCGGCAAGGGACATGAAATGCCAACGCGGAAAGATCACCGAGTCCAACGACGACAAGATCATCAACGCCACACAGCAATGGAAAAGCGACACCGATCTTGAAACGCATGGCTTGCCCAGCGTGCATTGACCTGCCCATGCTTGGGCGCTGACTTAAGGAGAAGTCCATGTCATCCGCGAAACGGCATTGAGACGGGTCAGGTTCACTGATCGGCTTGGGCTGCCGGTCGATGTGAAGCACAAATGCCCGCGAAGCTTTGACTCGCCCCTTTTTCGTGGAGCACACGCCTCATGTCGAAGCCGCTACAGATAGTGCTGGGACTATTTTTGGGCGTGAGCGCACTGCTTTTTCTGCACGTCGCGGACGTCCATGCAGCCGACGCCAAGATGTCCGATGGCGAAGCGAAAGCCCGAGCCAGCAACTGCTTTTCCTGTCATGCGATCGACCACAAGTTAGTCGGTCCGGCCTACGACGAAGTCGCCAGGCGTTATGCCGGCCAGGGCGAAACGGTTGTTGCGACGCTGGTGAAAAAAGTGAAGATGGGTGGTTCCGGAAACTGGGGCGACGTGCCCATGACGGCGCATCCGGAACTGGGTGATGCGGACATTACCTTGATGGTGAAATGGATCCTGTCGCTCAAGCCGGCGGCCATTGCATCGGCGTCAGGCACCAAGTCGGCCGCGGCGATGAATACCTACAAGGACATTTTCGGCAAGAGTGTGCATACCGATGTCGCGGTATTTATCGGCGCCGATCAGAAGACGGTCACTCCGGCGGTCGTCAGTGGTTACGAGACATACAACGCTTACTGCTCCCGCTGCCACGGCAGCGATGCGGTAGGCGGCGAGTACGCGCCGGATCTGCGCAAGTCGATGGCCAATGGCCTGACCTACCAGCAGTTCCTCAGCACGGCGATGACCGGCCGGCCGGACAAGGGCATGCCGTCATGGGCGGGGGTTTTCAAGGAACAGGACATCCATGCGATTTACAACTATATCAAGGCACGTCAGCTCGACCTGATTCCCGGAGGTCGTCCGCCTTCAGGCTGACGATGGCGACTGGGCGCCGCGCGCTGGCTGAGCCGCGGCACAAGCGGCCAAAAATCTATCTGGTGCATGTCGATGGCGAGATCGATTAAGCACCACTGGCGGCGCAGCGCGCTGGCGTAGTGCTCAAGGTTGGCCTGACCCTGGCGAGCCTAGGCTGCATTGGCCGCCGAACCCGCGTGGCTGTGGCCACGTGATTTTGCTCGTGCGCTGCTGCCAGAGCGTTCTCACCTGTTTGCTCGAACTGCGCGCCTGCGCGAGAAACGCAACCGGCAGGTCCCGCGAATGATCGCAATCGCGGGGTTCCCATCTTGACGCCTGATTCGGGCAGTGTGTCGGCGAACGCGCACTGGATGGATTCCGTTCCGGTGAACAGCGCTTGCTTATGGCCTGAAGGGATCTCCGTTTCCCTCAGCGGCGGCAGGTGTTTTCGACGCGACAGGCGAAGGCGTTTTGCGGATCAACATTCAAATGGGCCACGGCGCATGAGTGTCATGTGGCCGGTACAGCGATGTACCGGATTCGTGACAGCGATGGTGACAACCCCAGATAGGTGTCTCCAATGCATTGAATCTGCTCGCTATTTCAACACCAGAATCTGGCATGCAATCTGCAGTTACCAAGCAGTCAGGCAGCGACTTATGCGGTCCTCCGGAAGTGCGACGGCAGAGCCGTGCAGTCGGGGCGCTACAGAAACCAACGGCCGGTATGCGGCCATCCCTGGATCAATGTCCAGAATGATTTTCAGTGACATGCAGAGGAGAGGAAATCACCATGAGTTCTCAAAACAGTAGCCGTTCACGGCGGTTTCGGTGGTGCGTCACCATGCTGGCCAGCGTGGGGTTGGCTGTCGGTGCGACGGCGATGGCCCAGACAAGCGACATGAGCGCGACGTCTAGCATTGCCAAGAGTGCAGCAAATCCGGACTTGTGGCCCGCGCCGGGCCGCAACAACGACTTGACGCGCTTCAGCCCTCTGAAAGACATCAACGCCGGCAACGCGGGCAACATGCAATTCATGTGGAGCCAGTCGCTGAGTTCAATACGCGGCCAGGAAGGTCAGCCCATCGTGGTGGAAGTGGGCGGCAAGCCGATGATGTTCATGGTCAGCGGCTGGCCAAATGTTGTGCAGGCGCTGGATCTGTCCAACCCGGATAACCCGGTGACGGTATGGAATTACGTCAAGAAAGACGGCCGTGACGACAGCGCCGTTGCCATCGCCTGCTGTGACACGGTCAACCGCGGCCTCAACTATGCCGACGGCAAGGTGATCTTCCATACCCTGGACGGTTACCTGATTGCGCTGGATGCCGTGACGGGCAAGGTCGCCTGGAGCGACAAGCTCGCGTCCCCGGAAAAGGGTCAGACCATGACGGGCGCGGGCGTGATTACCGGCAAGGACATCATCATCGGCTACGGCGGTGCGGAGCTTGCGGCGCGTGGCAGCATCGCGGCTTACTCGATCGATACCGGGCAGAAGGTATGGGGCTTCTTCAATAACGGCACGGCCAAAGATGTCGGCATGACGGCGGACACCAACAAGGCCGTGCCAAAGCATGGCACCTTGAAGACCTTTCGAGGTCCGGACGAGTATCCAGGGGATGAGCACACGCGCGGCGGTGCGACCGTCTGGGGCTGGATCAGCTACGACGCGAAGCTGAATCTCGTCTACTACGGCACCAGCAATCCTGGCACGTGGAGCCCCTCGTATCGGTGCAAGAACGACACGTGGGAGAAGTGCAACGACGGCACCCAGGACAACAAGTGGTCGCTGTCGATCATCGCGCGCAACGCATCAACGGGTGAGATGGTGTGGGCTTACCAGCTGACGCCGTTCGACGAGTGGGACTACGACGCTGTCAACGAGAGCGTCCTCGTCAACATGGATATCGATGGCCAGAAGAATCGCCCGGTGCTGGTGCATTTCGACCGCAACGGCTTTGCATACGTACTGGACCGCAGGACCGGCCAGCTGCTGCGCGCGCATAACTTCGTTCCGGTGAACTGGGCCGAGAAGATCGACGTCGGCGGCACGGATCGCCCGGTCAAGGTCAAGGCGCACTCGCCGTTCGCCGTTGACAAGGCCGTGCAGGCCTGCCCGGCGGCCATGGGCGGTAAGGATGAGCAGCCGGTAGCGGTTGATCCGAGCAACCCGCAGGTGTTCTACGTGCCCACCAACCAGTGGTGCATGGAAGATACGCCGCTGAAGCGCACCAGCACGCAACAGGGCTCGGGTTACGCATTTGCCAACGTGTACATGTACGAGCCGACGCCGGGCCTTGCGGGCCAGTTCCAGGCCTTCGATGTCGACACCGGCAAGATGGTGTGGAAAAACCCCAACAAGTACCAGACCTGGGGTGGTGCGCTGGCCACCGCTGGCGGCGTGGTCTTCTACGGCGACATGGTGGGTAACTTCCGGGCTGTGGATGCCAAGACTGGCAAGGTCCTGTGGGTGCGCAAATTGGGCTCTGGCATCATCGGCAACCCGATCAGTTACAAGGTCAACGGCCAGCAGTATGTTTCGGTGTTCGCCGGGATTGGTGGCTGGAGCGGCCTGCCTGTTACTGCGGGTTTGAACTTCAGTGACAAGTTCGGCGCGATCGGTGCAACCGCCATGGCCAAGTCCACCAACCTGAACCTCGTTCCGCAGGGTGGCACCCTGTATACGTTCCGCCTCGGCGGACCAGGGCAACCAGCCGCCGCGGACGCCGATACCGCAACAAAGTGACAGCCTGTGCACAGTGGGATTGCCGACGTGGACAATCCACTGTTGCCTGATGAAATCTGCCGGGGTTGCCTTGTGCAACCCCGGCTTCAATGCGGAAACGTCGCGTGTCAACAACGAACGTGAGAAATCCTTTCAAAGTGCACTCAATGACATGAAATTCGGAATGGCAACATCCGTCGGATGCCTCGCGCTGATGGTTGGCGGGTTGGCGTCGGCGCAGGAAAAAACCTATTACAACCTCGACCAGAACTTCAGCGAGATGACGGCTGCCGACCAGAGCGCCGCAAAAGAGGCCGCCTTGCATCAGCAGATGCGGCCGCTGACCGTTTGTGCGGACCCTGCCAACATGCCGTTTTCGGAACGCAATGGCGACGGCATCGACAACCAGATCGTCAAGGTGCTGGCCAAAGCCATGCATACGACGGTGGGTTTCTACTGGATGTCCTACGTCAGTTCCGGGTTCCTGAAACGGGCATTCGGCAACGCGGTCGAGCCGCTCGGACATTGCGATCTCGTGGTCGATATTCCGGACAGCGTTACCGGCGTGCTGATGACAGATCCGATCTACCGGTCGACCTATGTTTTCGCGACTGGCAAGGACAGTGGAATCCACATCAAGAGCTTCAACGACCCTGCGCTCAAGAAACTCCGCGTGGGTGTGTACCAGACCTCCGCTATGCGCCAGGCACTCGCCGAAAACGGGATGAAGAACGATGTCCACGTGCTTACGGTCAGCTACGACACCGCAAGCAACAACGGCGCCCTGCAGCAGTGGCGGCAGGTTGAACAGATAGCGGGCGGACAGCTCGACGTGGTCGGGGTGTGGGGACCGTTTGCCAGTTACGCCAAGGCCAAGAAGCACGTGCCGATCGTGTTGCAACCGGTGAACATGATGTCCAACGACGTGCAGTTGGAATACGCCTTGGCCATCGGTGTGCGTGAAAACGACGTGGTCCTGAAGTATGCGTTGGACAATGCCTTGGATGCATCGGCAGACAAGATCAAGGCCATTCTCGACGACTTCGGCGTGCCGTTGGTCCAGTGCAGCGAATGCCTGGTTCAGGGGAACTTGCCCTCGCATGGTCCCTATTCCATGGGCGCCAGCGCCTACGCGCGCTATCAGCAGCCGCTGGATACGGAGCTGACCCACATCGACACATCTCAAACGACTCCAGGCGAGATCGTCACGTTGCAGGACGTGAAAAAATCCGTCGCCGCGGGTGCCAATCAAAATGCCGAACTGGCGCAAGCGGTGGTGGCATCCGACGCCGCGCGCATCAAGTTCCTTGCCGCGCACGGGGCGGATCTCAACTCACGTGACTCCATGGGCTCCATCCCGCTGACCAGTGCCGCCAGCGCTCGCGATTCCGACACCGTCAAGCTGCTGCTTCAGCTGGGCGCGGATGCCAACGCGCGCAACGGGGATCACTTGACGCCGCTGATGGCGGCCGCTTATCGCGATCATGTGCCGTCCGTGGAGGCGCTGTTGCAACACGGCGCCAGCCTGACCGACAAGGATCCCAGAGGGTTGACCCCGCTCTGCATTGCGCTGGAGAACCGCAGTTTCCTGGCGGCGACAACGCTGCTTAATGCGGGGGCCTCGCCCAACGTGGCATGCGGTCCCAATCGCCTGACGCCATTGATGATCGTGGCGACGCATATCGAGGCGGAGCGAAGCGGCAATGTTCCGGTCGACGACGGCCTGCTTCTGAGCGATGGGGTTTCCCCGCAACAGGTGGGCCAGTTGCTGGTCAGCAAGGGTGCTGACGCGAACGCTCGCAGCAAAAGCGGACTGACGGCCTTGATAGTCGCGGCCGGGCACGACAACGCACCGCTGATCGGTTTGCTGATCCAGGCCGGTGCGAAAGTCGACGCGCGTGCCGATGACGGCAAGACCGCGCTTGATGTCGCCAAGGAAAACGGCAGCGATGCATCGATACAGACACTCGATGTGATGAGTCGTTTCGCGCCTGTGCAAAGTTCGAGCGGCGCTGCAGTGAAGCCGCCACGATGAGGCGAGGTATCGTCACCATCCTCGTCGCCGTGCTTGCATCGACGCTGGCTGCGGCGGGCTCGGCAACAACACCAGCCCGTAAGCCAGCCGGTAAGCCAAGCGCGAGCGCCAGCGCGGACAAGAGCAACGACTTCGTTACGCATTACGCGTATCTGGGCAAGGCGTACCGGGAGCCGGCGCCACTGTCGCTGCTCAAACCCGCTGTCATTCCTGACGAAGGGCTTGCCGGTGTGCGTCTGGGAACCAACTACAACAATCAGGCGGGAAAATTCCTGGGCCTGAAGTATGTGCTGGACGAGACGATGGTGCCGGAAGATGGCGACGTGGTCGCCGCGGCAAAAAAGCTGCTGGCCTCCGACGAGCATTTCATCATTGCCGACCTGAAAGCCCCGGACCTGCTGGCGGTCGCTGATTTGCCAGAAGCGAAAAACGCCATCATCTTGAACATCCGCGCGCGCGACGACGTGCTGCGCCAGACCCAGTGTCGCGCCGATGTTTTCCACTTGATGCCAAGCGACGCGATGCTCACCGATGCGCTGGCGCAGTATCTGGTGTGGAAGAAATGGACGCGCTGGTTTCTCGTGCGCGGCCAGCATCCGGCGGATGTGGAGTACGCCAACGACATCACGCGTTCTGCCAAGCTTTATGGCGCCAAGATCGTGGCCGAACGCGCGTACGAGCTGCAGACCGGCGCGCGCCGCGTGGATACCGGTTATCAGGAAATCCAGACGCAGATGCCGATGCTGACGCGCGGCGTACCAGATTACGACGTTGCCTTCGTCGCCGACGAAACCAATTCCTTCGGGCTCTACCTTCAATACCGGACCACCGATCCGCGGCCCGTCGTGGGCACCGACGGCCTCGAGGCGACGGCGTGGGGCGCGGCGTACGAATCCTACGCGGCGGAGACGCTGCACGACGATTTCCTGAAGCTTGCGAATCGTGAGATTACGGTGCGGGACTACGAGGGCTGGCTCGCGGCCAGCCTGCTGGACATGGCAGTGAAGCAGGGCAACGCCCGCACCGTCGATGCGATCCGCAAATACATCAGCTCCGACAGCCTCAAGCTCGCAGGCTACAAGGGCGAGGGGATGAACTTCCGCGCCTGGGATAACCAGCTACGCCAGCCGATTCTGCTGATGGATCCGCTATCCCTGGTGTCGGTGTCGCCACAGCCGGGTTTTCTGCACGCTGTTTACAACACCGATACGTTGGGGATCGACCAACCGCAAAGCCAATGCAAGTTCTCGAAATGAAGACACTCAACTGCCATCGAAATCAAGCGCGGGTTGCCGCGATATTTTTGCTGCTGCTGATGCTGGCGGCGCCACCGGCATGGTCGGCGACGCTGTTCGTCACCAACGAGCGCGGCAATACGGTGACGGTGCTGGACAGCAACACGCTGAAGACGATCAAGACCATCCCCACCGGCCAGCGCCCGCGCGGCGTGGTGGCATCGCCGGATGGCAAATGGGTCTACGTATGCGTGGGTGACAGCAACCGCATCGATGTCATCGAGGTGGCCAAGCTCGCCGTGACGCGCACGCTGCCGTCGGGGGCGGATCCGGAATTGCTGGCGCTGAGCAACGACGGCAGCCGCGTCTACATCGCCAACGAGGACAACTCGCAGGTCACTGTGCTGGAAGCGATGACCGGCAAAGTGCTTGCGCAAATCCCCGTGGGCTCAGAGCCCGAAGGCATGCGCGTGAGCCCGAACAACCAGATCACGGTGGCGACCTCCGAAGGCAGCAGCCTGGTCCATTTCATCGACAACAAGACGCTGAAGCTGGTCGCCACCGTGCTGGTGGGTGCGCGTCCGCGCGTGGCCACATTCACGCCCGACGGCCGCTATGTCTGGGCGTCCTCCGAGGTCGGCGGCACGGTATCGGTGATCGATGCGGGGACGCATCAGGTCGTGCAGACGATCAGCTTTGCCATTCCCGGCATGCGCGCCGAGTTCATCCAGCCGGTGGATATCGTGATGTCGAAGGACGGCTCGCAGGCGTTCATCGCGCTAGGACCCGCGAACCACGTCGCCGTCGTCAACACGAAGACATACAAAGTGAGCGATTACATCATCGTCGGGCAACGGCCTTGGCATATGGCGCTATCTCTGGATGGCTCGAAGCTCTATGTGGTCAACGGCTTCACCAACGATGTGACGGTAGTCGATGCCACATCGCTCAAACCCGAGGTTTCGGTACCCGTCGGTCGCTTGCCATGGGGCATTGCTGTCGTGCCCTGAGCAGTTGCCTTGCGACGTAGAGTTACGGTGCTGCGCAAGCACCCGCAGAAGATGGTTGATTCGTACGGCTATTCGAAGGAGAGTCAAATGTTACGCAAGACCCTGTATAGCTTCACTGCTGCTACTGCTTTTGCCGTGGCCGGTATCGGCCTGGCGTTCGCCACCAATAGCTCGGCCAGTTCGCCCACGGCTCCGGCGAGCGCCGCAAGCATTCATGTCCCGGCCACGTACGAATCGATGGACACCAGTCACACCGGCATAGTGACCGAAAAGGAAGCCCTGGCCGCGATGCCGAACCTGAATTTCAAGGCCGCCGATGAGAACGGTGACGGCCAGCTGGATCGGGTCGAATATCTGGATCTGCAGTCCAAAGTCGCCGACGGGACCTGGACAAACGCCGTTGCCAAAACGGAAGTCGTCAATCAGATAACTGGCTACGACGACAACCCAGTGGACGTGGTCACGAAGGCTCCGAAAGGTTCCTTGAAGAATCCCTACGATTCAAAAAACGCCACCGTTGCCTCCGAAGGTCACGAGCAATTTCAAAATCACGGTTGCAATGCCTGCCACGGTGGCAACGGTGGCGGCGGCATGTGCCCGCCACTCAACAACGGCGTCTGGATTTACGGCCCGAGCGACGACACCTTGTTCCGACTCGTTTCACTGGGAAGCCAGAAACTGCAGGAGTCGGGTTTCGCGCGGATAAGCCCGGAAACCCCAGCCTTGATGCCGCAGCAAGGCGGCACGACCATTACCAAAGCCGGCGACCTCTGGAAAATCATTGCCTGGATCAAGTCGATGAACAAGGACCAGGCAAGCATGAATCCTGCACCGATTCTCAACTCGCGTGCAGCCGTTGAAGTGTGGGCTGCCGAGCACCGCGCGACGGCGAAGGTATGTCATAGCAACATTTCATCACCGTGGAATGGTGCGGATGCGCGGTAATCCGCGATGCGGTTGATGGCTCGATGGCGTGGGCTTCGCGGTGCGACGCAGCACGGGTCGTTGTCCGCGGGTGTGCGCTGGCAGCGCGGAGCTAGGGTCGCCCGAGGCTGCGATGGGTGACGTCGCGTTCGGGTCGTGAAACTTGCTAACCGGCCCGAATTTGAAAGGGTGTGCTGCAGTTGCCGTGGCACCCATTCGCGACGTTCAAGATTTGCCCAGCTGCGTTCGACATTCTTGTTCTGCCAGTCTGCGCAGTGCTACTGGCCGACGCGCTGGCCATGTTGCTCAGCCATTGACCACGCCAGCGTCTGGCTGCTGGCCAGACGCTGGCGTCACTTGTGCTCGACCGCTCGGCGGCCCGCGCTGGCCGGGATCCGGACTCTCTTCGAAATGATTTCCACGGATGTCGCTGATACGCAAAACCTGTGCTGGAACCCTGTGCCAGACGGTTCTTTCTCGTCTCGTTCCGCACGGTTCGCTACGTTGCGAGAAGATCACATTGGCGCGGATCGGCAAAGCGCACAATGACTCGTCGTTGTCGGTAGGAAAGGTGCTTATATGAAAGCCTGGCAGGCGATGAAGAACATGGCATCGACTCATGTCATCACGCGCGTCTTTGCGCTGATCTGCGCCGCGCTCTTCACGATGATGCCAGGCGGCGCTGCGGGCGCAGAGGTTGCGCACGACGTCCCCGAACTGCGCATCGGGGTGCTTGAGTTCGGCTCGGTCGGCTGGGAAATCGATACCGTCCAGAGGCTGGGTCTCGCGAGCAAACACGGTATTCGGTTGGAGGTGGTGCCACTGGCTTCGGAGAACGCCATGAAGGTGGCGTTGCTGAGCGGCAGCGTCGACCTTGTCGTCTCGGACTGGTTCTGGGTCGCGACGCTCCGATCACGCGGCCAGAATTATCAGTTCGTCCCGTTTTCGAAGGCGGTCGGTACCGTCGTCGCCAATCCGAAGTCGGGCGTCAGGTCGCTCGCCGACCTCAAAGGCAAACGATTCGGCGTCGCCGGCGGCCCGGTGGACAAGAGCTGGCTGATTGCGCGTGCTTACGCTCGCAAGGCGTACGGGATCGATCTGCAGTCTGTCGTGCAGCCACAGTTTGCCGCCGCGCCATTGATCAATCACCTGATACTCGACGGCGAGCTTCCGGCCGCGATCAACTTCTGGCAATACAGCTCACGCCTCGTCGCCCAAGGTATGCAGCCGGTGATCACAGTGCAGCAGATGCTCAAGGGTTTGGGCGTCAAGACCGACCCGCCGCTGCTGGGTTGGGTTTTTTCGCAACGCTGGGCGGAAACTCACGGCGATGCATTGCGAGCCTTTATCGCCGCCACCTACGATGCCAAGCAGGAGCTGGCGCGCTCGGATGCAACCTGGCAGCCGCTGCGGAGCAAGGTCGAGCCTGAAAACGATGCGGTCTTCGCCGCGATCCGACAGGGTTACCGGGACGGTATCGTCGACCACTTCGGCGCGCCCGAAATCCAGGCCGCTGGACAACTGTTCCATCTGGTCTCGGAAGAAAGCCACGGCGAACTCACCGATGGAAAGAGCGAATTGCCGGCGGGTGTTTTCTGGAGCGGATTTCGTCGGCCATGAGTTTTATCCATCATCGCGCGGGCCCGGCTCACGTACCCCGATCCATCGGTAGCCCAGAGCCACACGTGGCGGCGCGGACGCAGCGGCGCGGCTGGTTGTGGCGCAGCGCGTCGCTGATTGGTCTGGCGGCGGTGTGGGAAATCGCGGCACGACTGGCAGGCAGCAACATGTTGCCAACGCCGTTCGCGGTGCTCGCCGCTGTCTATCGCGATACCCGCAGCGGTCAGATACCGCTGGAGTTGGGCATCACCCTGCTGCGAGTGGCCGCGGCCTTCGTTGTGGCCATGAGCGTGGGGACCGTGATCGGTTTCATGATGGGTCGTTCGCGCAAGCTCAACCTGTTGCTGGACGGCCCGCTGGTGCTTGCGCTGAACATTCCGGCGCTGGTCATCACCATCCTTTGTTACCTGTGGCTCGGGCTCACGGAAGTCGCCGTGATTGTCGCCGTGGCTCTCAACAAGATCCCGGTCGTGGTGGTGACCGTGCGTGAAGGGTCGCGGGCGATCGACGCGCGCCTGCTGGCGGTGGCGCAGGTGTATCGCGTACCACGCACCGTGACGTTGTATCGGGTGATCCTGCCGCAGCTCTATCCGTACCTCATCGCCTCGGCCCGCAACGGGCTGGCGCTGATCTGGAAGATCGTGCTCGTGGCCGAGCTGCTTGGACGCAGCAACGGCGTGGGTTTTGAGCTGTCGGTCTTTTTCCAGTATTTCGACATCACCAGCATTCTGGCGTACACGCTCGCGTTTGCTGCGCTCGTCATGATCATCGAAGCCGGCGTGATGCGGCCTTTGGAAAAACGCGCGATGCGGTGGCGCGAATGAAGGGCTTGAACATCCATGTCGTCGAAAAACGCTTCGACGATGTCGTGGTTTTGGCCGATGTCGACGTCACCATCGCCGACGGCGAATTCGTCGCCATCTTCGGACCTTCCGGCGTGGGCAAGACGACGCTGCTGAGCATGGTCGCCGGCCTCGACGCCGACTACAGCGGATCGATTCGCTACGACGGCGCGCCGCTGGCCGCGCCCGGTCAGTCACCGTCGGGCCTGGGCATGGTGTTCCAGGAGCCACGGCTAATGCCTTGGCTCACGGTCGGCGAGAACGTGCGGTTGGCGGAAGCCGAATGTCTGGCGCGCGATCGCAGCTATGTTTCGCGCGCGGACCGCTTGCTCGATGAGGTCGGGCTGCGTGCCTCCAAAGATGCGTGGCCGAACCATCTCTCCGGCGGCATGCAGCGTCGTACCGCGCTGGCGCGGGCGTTCGTGGTCGAGCCCTGGTTGCTGCTGATGGATGAGCCGTTTGTGTCGCTCGACTTGCAGGCAGCCAATCAGCTGCGCGAGCTGCTACGGCGATTGTGTGCGCGTGTGCGGCCACTGGTGCTGTTCGTTACCCACAATCTGAATGAGGCACTCGTGCTCGCCAATCGCATCGTGTTTCTGGGTAATAAGCCGGCGCGCGTCGTACTGGACTATCGTGTCGAGCATACGATTAGTCACGATCTGGACAGTCCTGAAGTTGCTGTTCTCAGCCGTCGGCTGCTGGCACGACATCAAGAGCTGCTTTCCGAAATGACCGAGTCTGACCTGGACGAAAGCCCGCGTGGCAAGGAGGGTTTATGAAATCTGGTGCTTCAATGTGGCGGTTGATGCTGTGGGCAGCGCGCCCTTGGCTTGGCGTGATGCAATGAACGCGTCCAGTGAGACTTCCATGCCCGCGTCGCCACTTCCGGGACAGGCCGCACTCGCGCTTGCGGTGGAGGAAGTCAGCAAGTCCTATGGCGCGGTCAAGGCGCTGGGCCAGGTATCCCTGCACGTTGCACGCGGCGAATTCGTTGCCCTGCTCGGACCCAACGGTGCCGGGAAAAGTACGCTGTTCCAGCTGCTCACCGGATTGTTTGTGCCCGACGCCGGACGCATCGAGGTGGCGGGCTGCGACATGCGCCATCAGGCGCGACGCGCGCTCGCGTGCCTGGGCGTGGTATTCCAGCAGCCGACGCTGGACCTGGACTTGAGCGTCGTTGCCAATCTGCGTTTCCATGCGCGGCTGCACGGCATGGGACGTGGAGCGCGCGCCCGCATCGATGCGGAGCTGGAGCGCAGCGGCTTGACCGCGCGGGCCAAGGATCACGCGCGAACACTTTCCGGCGGCAATCGCCGTCGTGTCGAACTGGCCCGCGCCTTGTTGCACGATCCGGTGGTGCTGCTGATGGACGAACCGACGGTAGGGCTTGATCCGGCCTCGCGCGAGCAACTCGTGGCGTACGTCCACTCGCTTTGCACGCATCGCGACGTCGGTGTGCTGTGGGCGACGCATTTGGTCGACGAGGCCGAATCCGCCGACCGGGTCATCATTTTGCACAAGGGTCACTGGATCGCTTCTGGCACCGCGGCGGAATTGCGCGAGCGCACCGGCAAGGATTCGCTGCGCGACGCCTTCCTCGACCTGACCGGGGAAGCGTCGGTAGCGCAAGAGGAGGCCGTCTGATGCCAACGAAACCTGGATTGCAAGGTGTGCCACCAAAACGCTTCGGTTCGTTCGCGAGCCATTCCCTGCAGGCGCTACTGGCGCTTTCCTCGCGCGAAACGGTCAAGTTCCTGCACCAGCGCGGGCGCTTGCTCTCCGCGCTGGTGCGACCGAGCCTGTGGCTGCTTATTTTTGCGGCTGGTTTCCGGGACGTCTTCGGCGTTGCCGTGATTCCGCCGTACTCGACCTATATCGAGTACCAGGTTTACGTCGTGCCGGGACTGCTGGGCATCGTGCTGCTGTTCAATGGCATGCAATCTTCGCTGGCGATGGTCTACGACCGCGAGATGGGCTTGATGCGGCTGCTGCTGACAGCGCCGCTGCCGCGCTCGGTATTGCTGACGTGCAAGCTGCTCGCGGGTACCTTCTTGTCAATTCTGCAGGCGTACGCGTTTTTCGCGATCTGCGCGCTGTTCCGGCTCGACCTGCCGTGGTGGCCCGGCTTGCTGCTGGCACTGCCGGCGATGTTCCTGACCGGGCTGATGCTCGGCGCGTTGGGCCTGCTGGTGTCCGTTTATATCAAGCAGATCGAGAACTTCGCCGGGGCGATGAACTTCGTCATCTTTCCGATGTTCTTCCTTTCGCCGGCGCTGTACCCGCTATGGAAGTTGCAGGAATCCGGGGCCACCGTGGTCTATCAACTGGCCCGCTTCAATCCGTTTACCTACGGCATCGATCTGATCCGCTACGCCATGTACGGGCAGATGAACTGGCTGGCGTGTGGCGTGGTTGTCGCCTCGCTCATCGTCTTTCTGGGGCTGGCGATCTGGGGCTACGATCCGCAACGCGGCGCGGTGCGGCACAAGCATCAGGGCGGCTAAGCAACGCCTGCAAAGCTGTGTGCTGAGCGATAGCACTGCGCACTCGCGCCGGTGGCCTTGCGTATCCGGAGTTTGCAACAGTGTGCTTTGGTGAGGCGTTCGAATTTCGTAGTTCACCCGCGAAAACTAAGTGTCTTAGTTGTCCCATCCAGCCATCGCGGAGCCCCAGATTTACCGAAGGCTCGGTGAAAGGCGTTCCGCCATCTTCATCGCAGTGGCTGTGCCGCCTGCGACACACTGATCTGTCACGAATCCGATACAGCGCGCAGCCATGTGATCGCTGCGAGTCACTGAATCAGCGTAAGCAGACGTTTTCGGAATCTGGCATCTGATGTGCATTGCACTTAGTTGATTGCCCGCCGTGGCGGAGGGTTGACGGTTATTTATGAGGAACAATTGATTATGAAGTCACGAGCCGCAGTGGCCTGGGCAGCGGGCAAGCCGCTGAGTATCGAAGAAGTGGATGTGGCCGGCCCGAAGGCGGGCGAGGTGCTGGTGCGCATCGTTGCGACCGGCGTGTGCCACACCGATGCGTTTACGCTGTCCGGTGCGGATCCCGAGGGCGAGTTTCCGGTAATCCTTGGCCACGAGGGCGGCGGCATCGTCGAGGAAATCGGTGAAGGCGTGACGTCGCTGAAGGTCGGCGATCACGTCATCCCGCTGTATACCCCCGAATGCGGCGAGTGCGAATATTGCCGGTCGGGCAAGACCAACCTGTGCCAGAAGATTCGCGTGACCCAGGGCAAGGGCGTGATGCCGGACGGCAGCAGCCGCTTCTCGATCAACGGC